>CABEBX010000169.1_pt1 | contig 15188 bp, 15 predicted proteins | sample 3132671 | NCBI WGS metagenome assembly CABEBX01 (sample SAMEA5534346, study PRJEB31848) | metagenome | biome: tundra; feature: field; material: soil | place: USA | collected 2013-05 | depth 0.45 m
CTCAACGTTGCCCTCTTCTATTACGTCCCCAAGGGCTTCTTCCCGCAGCAGGACACTGGACGACTGGGCGGCCGGACCACGGGCTCTCAGGACATCAGCTTTCCTGCCATGCGCGACAAGCAGCGGGAGCTGGCGCAGATGGTGCTGGACGATCCCGCCGTTGAAACCGTAACCGCATTTGTCGGGGGCGGTGGGCCGGGCGGCGGCAGCTCCAATATTGGCAATATGAACGTCGGCCTCAAGCCGCTCAACCAGCGCCCCGGCCGCGTCTCCTCTGACGATGTGGTTAACCGCCTGCGCAGGAAAACTACCAGTATTCCCGGCGCCGTCCTCATCCTCCAGGTCCAGCAGGAATTCCAGAGCGGCGCGCGCGGCGGCGCCGCGCAGTACCAGTACACGCTCTCCGACGAGAACATTAGTGAGCTGAACATCTGGGTGCCGCAGATGCTGAATCGCATGAAGGCCATGCGTGAGATGCGCGACGTCAACACCGACCAGCAGACTCAGGGACTGGCCGCCAACCTGGTAATCGATCGCGACGCCGCCTCGCGGCTGGGCATCACCCCCGCCGCCATTGACCAGGTGCTCTACGATGCCTTTGGCCAGCGCCAGGTCTCCACCATGTACAGCGCACTGAACCAGTACTTCGTGGTGATGGAGGTTGCCCCACAGTATCAGCTCAGTCCGGACGCGCTCAATGGCATCTTCATCAAGTCCGGCAGCGTTGCCGGAGCTACGAGCGGCTCCGCCAGAAACGCGCCGGCTTCCGTGGCTGTTCTTACCCCGACTACAGGCGCCATGATTCCGCTCGCCACCATCGCTCACTTTGAGCAGCGGAGAACCGCCCTGCAGGTCAACCATCAGGGCCAGTATCCAGCCGTTACGCTCACCTTCAATCTGGCGCCCAATGTGGCCCTGGGCGATGCCGTTGCAGCAATTGAAAAGGCACAGGGCGAGATGAATATGCCCTCATCCATTCACGCCAGCTTCCAGGGAACCACGCAGGCCTATCAGGACGTGAAGAAGAATATGGGCTGGCTGATTCTGGCTGCCCTGACCGCTGTCTACATTGTGCTCGGCATTCTCTACGAGAGCCTGATCCATCCGCTCACCATTCTCTCCACGCTGCCGCCGGCCGGCGTGGGCGCCATATTGGCCCTGATGCTGACCGGAACCGACCTGAGCATCATCGCGCTGATCGGCATCATCCTGCTCATCGGCATTGTTAAAAAGAACGCCATCATGATGATCGACTTTGCCCTGCAAGCCGAGCGCGAGCAGGGATTGCCGCCGGTCGAGGCCATCTATCAGGCCTGTTTGCTGCGCTTCCGCCCGATTATGATGACGACCATGGCCGCTCTCTTCGGCGGCTTGCCGCTGGCCATCGGCATGGGCGTGGGCTCGGAGCTGCGCAAGCCGCTGGGCATCGCCATCGTCGGCGGCCTCATCGTCTCCCAGATGCTTACTCTGTTCACCACACCTGTTGTTTATTTATTCTTTGACCGCCTGCAATGGCGCGTGATGAAACTGCATCGCATCGGCGAAGAACTGGAAGGGGTTGCGGCGGACTGAGGCAACCGATGGAGTAGGTTAAAGTCAGTTGCAATTCGCCAAAACTAGATATATTATCCATATTAGCTAGTTTTGCGAGGTACAAACGATGAAAACCATGACCTCCGTTGAGGCGCAAAATCGTTTTGGGCAGATGATCGACATGGCTCAGCGCGAAACTGTTTCTATTACCCGGCATGGACGTCCTGCCGCTTTCGTAGTGTCCCCCCAGGATATGGAAGATCTGCTGGATTCAAGGCGCAGGCGCAGCGAGGCAGTGGCCGATTTGGAGGCGTGGCGGGTCCGGGCTGAGGCGAGCACCTCCGCTGCGCAGAAGGCCGCCGCCGCCGCGTTGACCGACGAGGATGTGGTCCGCATGGTGCATGAACTTCGATGAGCCACAGCCACCGAGTCGTTCTGGATACCAGTACGCTGGTAAGCGCAGCGATCTATACGGGGTCCGTACCCGATCAGGCTCTGTCGAAGGCGCTGGAATCCTTTGAACTGTGCGCAAGCGTAGAGACGCTGGCCGAGTTGGAGCAGGTTCTGGATCGCGGGAAGTTCGACCGTTATCGTGGTCGGGAGTCGCGCCACACGTTTGTCGCTACAATACGGCGGCGTTCCCTTCTGTTCGCAGTTGAACTTGCCGACTTGTTTGCCGTCGATCTACCCTGCCGCGACCCCAAAGACAACATTTTCCTGGCCCTGGCGCTGGTAGCTGAGGCTGATGTTTTAGTCAGTAGCGATGAAGACTTGCTGGTATTGCATCCATGGCGCGGGATACCGATTATTACGCCAGCGGAATTTCTGGCAAGGTTCTCAAAGCCGACTGCTGGATAAACGTTCGTGGGCCGAGGTTATGGTGTTCGGCCTCAGTCCGCAATAGCTTCTTACCGCACCTTGGCCGGCTCGATCAGCTTCACCGGGGGTAGTAAGCGTTGCGGACGTACTGCTTCACCATGCGATTGGTGTTGAAGTAGGAGCCGTTGAAGGCCAGTGTAGTGCGCATCAGCCGGGCCCACTTCTCCTTTGCCTCCAGGAAGAGCGGCACCACCGCCGACTCGAGTTTATAGTAGAGCTGGTTTGCCTCGGTGGGATCGTCGTCGCCGTTTTCGATGGCCCAGCCGGTGAAGCCCTCGATGCAGCCCTCGATCCACCATCCATCCAAAATGGACAGGCTGGGGACGCCGTTCAGCGCAGCCTTCATGCCGCTGGTGCCGGAGGCCTCATAAGGCCGGCGTGGCGTGTTCACCCAGACATCGACGCCTGCCGTGAGCAATGCGCCCAGATTCCAGTCGTAGTTTTCCAGATAAATGATGCGCAGCAGGTTGTTCGACAGCCTGGCTGCATCCGCGATGACCTGCTGAATCATTTCCTTGCCGGGATCGTCCTGGGGATGGGCCTTGCCGGCGAAAATAATCTGCAAGCCGCCTGCCTTGGTGGCTATCTCGAGAAGGCGTCCTGGATTGGGAAACAAAAGAGTAGCCCGCTTGTAGGTGGCGGCTCGCCGCGCAAAGCCCAGGGTAAGCACCTTGGGATTGAAAACCAGGTCAGTGCGCTTGGCCACTTCGACCAGCAGCGCCTCCTTGTTTTGGTCATGAGCCGCGAGAATCTCCTCCTCGGGCAGGTCGATGGCATTGCGCAGATAGAGATTGTCGCGCCGCCACGCAGGGATGTGCTCGTCCAGCATCTGCTGGAAAGGCTTTGAAATCCAAGTGGGCGCGTGCACGCCATTGGTGATCGAGTCGATTTGAAACTCCGGGAACATCGCGCTTGAGACCTTTGCGTGTTTCATGGCCACGCCGTTGGCATAGCGCGAGAAGCGCAGCGCGAGCAGCGTCATGTTCAGCATCCCGTCGCGAAAACAGCCCATCTGTTCCAGGCGCACCGTGCGGTCGCTGCCCAGGATGCGACTGGCCTGCTCGGAGGAGAAGCGGTCGTGCCCGGCAGGAACCGGGGTGTGGGTGGTGAAGACGCACAGCTTCCGCACCTGCTCGATGTCGGCTTCCGTAGCCGCGCTCAGCGGCCCTCCGCCCAACTGGCTCTCCAGCAGCGCCAGCGTCAGCAACGCCGCGTGGCCCTCGTTCATGTGGTAGACATTGACCAGGTAGCCCAGCGCGTGCGCCATGCGCGCTCCGCCCATGCCCAGCACAATCTCCTGCTGCAAGCGGTAGTTGGTGTCTCCGCCATACAGGTGATCGGTCAGGCCGCGATCCCAGCCGGAGTTTACGTCCAGATCCGTGTCCAGCAGATAGATGGGAACAACGTGCCCGTAGCGGCCCACCATGTCATAGCGCCAGCAGCGCACCGTCACAATGCGGTTTTCGATGGAGACCGTAACTCGCGCCTTCTCCTCAGTGCAAAAATCCGCAGGATTCCACGGCTGAACGTCCTCGCTCTGCCTGCCATTTTTGTCCAAAAGCTGCCTGAAGTAGCCCTTGCGATGCACCAGCGAGAAGGCCGCCAGGGGAACGCCCAGATCGGCCATGGAGCGCAGCGTGTCCCCGGCAAGAACGCCCAGGCCGCCGGAGTAGGTGGGCATGCCTGGGTTGATCGCGATCTCCATTGAGAAGTACGCTACCAGGCCGGAGCGGGGATAGATTTCGTAAGAAAATGGCTCGGATGATGTGGCTTGCATGGCTTTCGTGTCTCCACGGCGCTCCAAACCTGAGAAGCGACGCACGGGGAATAAGATGCTTCATGGTCAGCCAGGCGTGTACGATCTTGCCTGGCCGTAATCGATGTAAACTCCTATTGATTTTAGCAAGAAAGGCTTCTGAGACCCGCCGGATTACCTTTGCTTGTACGCAGAGGTCCATGCCGGATGAATGTTACCAATGGGTTGAGGATGCGACTGTAATTTTCCACAGTCATCCTCGATCAACTGCGATATTCTCCCATCACCTCAGCGCAGCTCGCAGTCAACCTCTCCCAGATGCTGTCCATCCACGCTTCATGCTCGGGCTTCATCAGCACCGAGCGCAGGCAGGTCACCAGTCCGGCACCTTTTGCCGCGCATTTTTGAAGATTAATTTCAGCAGCAGACTCAAACCAAGACAGCGGCAATTGCACCAGCGCCAGGTGCAAATCTCGCGCTGCGCAGGCGGAAAAAATCCTTTGCGCCAGCTCGGAAGACAGTTCCGGGGTCCTCACGGACAGGTCTTTGTCCGTGGGGTGGAGATCCGGTGTCTTGGCGTTCACCTTCCACACCACAATATCGAGTTCCGGCGCACCGGCTGCAAGCGGCTGAAAGCGTCCGGTCCGGTCTTCCCTCAGCCTCCGGTCGAGATCCAGAGCGGCGGAGCGGCCGCGAGCAAGGCCACGGGCAAACTCACCTCCCGGCACAAGCGGTAAAAGTTGTTGCGTGGCCCACAATGCCACTGCCGAGGCTCCGGCCCGCGAACACTCCAGGCTGATCTCGCCCAAGTGCAATTCCTTTGAGGTGAAATAGGTGTAGGGCGAGTCGTGCTTGTAGAAGCGTCCCACCGATGGGTCGCGAAAGAGCACGCATCCGCAGCCGTAGGGCTGAAGGCCGTGCTTGTGCGGGTCGATCACGATGGAGTCAGCCTGATCGATGACCGCGAATGCCCGCTGCGCCGGCTCGGCTAGAGAGATGAGCCGGAAGTAGCCGCCGTAGGCCGCGTCCACGTGCACGCGGAATTTGTAGCGCGAACGAAGCGCGAGAATCTCGGCCAGCGGGTCCACCGCGCCGATGGCTGTGGTGCCTAGTGTTACCACCACCGTGCCCACATCGCCTTTGCGCAGTTCGGTCTCCAGCGCTTCCATGTTCATGCGCCCGCAGCAGTCGGCGGCAATCGACGCATACTCCAGCTTCAACACGGCGGAGATGCGCCGGTGGGTATAGTGCGCCTGCTCGGAACCGACGATCCGCTTGCCGGGCGCCAACTGTCCGGCCACCCACAGCGCCTCCAGGTTGGCCAGCGTGCCGCTGGAGGTCAGGTGACCCAGGAATTCCGTCCAACCGAAGATTCCGGCAATCCCCTGGACGGCCTCAATCTCCATCTCCGAACTGGCCCAGCCCCCGTCGCGCGCGTGGTTGTTGGGGTTGATGGTCATGGCCAGCGCATAGGCAGCCCGCGCCACCGGATGCGGCGGCTTGAGCATCTGGCCAGCATAGAGCGGATGAAAGAAGGGGTAGTTGTCTCCCATCCGGCGGGCCACATCCTCCAGAACACGCACCATCGCAGACGTATCGGCTGCGGACTCGAAGGCGGGCAAAGCCGCGAACTGTTTTTCCAGCAATTCTGTTGCGCGGGACAACAGGCCGGGGACGGGATCGTGAGGCATGGTAACCTTTCGCGGTAACATAACAAGAGTACGACGATAAGGCTTTCCAATTCAATAAGTTCCAAAATTGAAAACGTGTAAAGTGTATCGGAATGCTACATTTTTCGCGCATTTTTTTAAAAAGGAATGCTACACTGCTTTCAGCGTTAGACCGAAGCGGGCGTGAGCAGCACTCGCCCTATCAGCAAGATTCTGCCAGTGGTCGCTCCGATTCATCCAGCGCAATTCAATTCAGGAAATACGAGCACTATGGAACAAGGTACTGTGAAGTGGTTCAACGACGCGAAGGGTTTTGGCTTCATTTCGCGTCAGAACGGCGAGGACGTCTTCGTGCATTACTCTGCAATCACCTCCAGTGGTTTCAAGAGCCTGCAGGAAGGTCAAGCCGTGCAATTCAACGTGGTGAAGGGGCCCAAGGGATGGCAGGCTGCTGACGTTCAGCCGCTCTAAACCCACCGGCCAGATTCCGGCAGAATCCAGCAAACACAAGCGAGGGTTGGGAGCGATCCCATCCCTCGTTTGCTTTTTGCGCCGGATTTCCTTGATTGATTGAGAATTCACCACGAAGGGGTCGATTCACCGCGTGAAACCAGGCACAGCAATCATCCTATGCTGGCTCAGAGCCGTTTCAGTGCAGGCCGGGCTTGCTCAGTTCATCCGCCAGAACGCGGCGTTCAAAACGACGGCAAAGGTGACCCATGCCAAGTAGGGCGCCATCAGCCAGGCTGCCGCTGGCGAGACCCAACTCGACTAGAAGCGCCCGCGGCAACTATCCTGTACTGTTGCACAGCGCTCTTCCTTACCCATCAGAAGACAGGACTTCAACCACCATGAGTTCAAAAACCATCGCCGTACACCTGCCCGACGGGGCCATTCGTGAAGTGCCCTCCGGCACGACGCCCCTGGAGATTGCCAACTCGATATCGCCACGGCTGGCGGCGGCCTCCGTGGCGGCGCGCCTGACTCCTGTCGGTGCAGCCGTGAAGCAGAGTGCCGCCGCTGACGAGCATGCCTCGGAGGCGGCTATGTATTCCGCCGAGGACGCGGCCGGTCCGCGCCTGGTGGACCTGGCCACGCCTTTGACCGCCGATACGCGCCTGGAGCTGCTGACCGAGAAGGATCCCGAGGCAATCAAGGTGCTGCGTCACTCCGCCGCTCACGTGCTGGCCACGGCGGTGCTGGAACTGTTTCCCGAAACCAAACTGGGGCACGGCCCGGCCACGGACTCCGGCTTCTTTTACGACTTCCATCGCGAAAAGCCCTTCGTCCCCGAGGACCTGGCGCGGATTGACGCGAAGATGGCCGAAGTGATTGCGCGAGACGAGCCGTTTTTCCACGAATTTGCTCCAAGAGATAAGAGCCTGGAAGGCTTTGAACGCGACGGCGACTTCATGAAGACTCACTTCGTGACCAAATTCACCGCGCCCGGCGACCAGGTCAGCTTTTATCGCAACGGCAATTTCGTGGACTTTTGCCGCGGACCGCACGTGCCCTCGACGGGCCGCGTCAAGGCTGTCAAGGTGACCAGCCTGGCCGGCGCCTACTGGCTGGGCGACGAGAAGAATCCGCAGTTGCAGCGCGTTTACGGCACGGCGTTCTTCTCGCAGAAGGCCATGGACGAGCACTTTGCCCGGCTGGAAGAAGCGGCCAAGCGCGACCATCGGCTGCTGGGCAAGCAACTGGACCTGTTCAGCATTCAGGAAGTGGCCGGCCCGGGACTGATCTTCTGGCATCCCAAAGGCGGCATCGTGCGCAAGGTGATGGAAGACTGGATGCGCGAGGAATGTTTGCGCCGTGGCTACTCGCTGGTCTTTACCCCGCACGTGATGCGCCGCGAGCTGTGGAAGATCAGCGGCCACGAGGGCTTTTACGCGGGCAATATGTACACGCCCATGGAGCTAGATGATGCCGAGTATCGGCTGAAGCCGATGAACTGCCCCGGCCACATTCTGATTTACAAGAACTTACCGCGCAGTTATCGCGACCTGCCCGTTCGGCTGGCCGAGTTAGGCTGCGTCTACCGCTACGAACGCTCGGGAACGATGCACGGCCTGATGCGCGTGCGCGGCTTTACGCAGGACGACGCGCACATCTTCTGCACCCCCGGCCAGATTGAAGACGAAGTGGTGGCCTGCATCGACTTTGCCGAGGCGGTCATGAAGACCTTCGGCTTTCCCGACTTCCAGGTTGAGCTTTCCACCTGGGACCCCAACGACCGCGCGCACTACGCCGGCTCCGACGAAAACTGGAACCTCGCCACCAGTTCTTTGATGACGGCTCTTGATCGGAAAGGCATCGCTTACAAGACCATCCCCGGCGAAGCCGCCTTCTACGGCCCCAAGATCGACATCAAGCTCGTCGATGCAATCGGTCGCCTGTGGCAGCTTTCCACGGTGCAGTTTGACTTCAACCTGCCGGCGCGCTTCGAGCTGGAATACGTGGGCGAGGACGGCGAGCGTCATCAGCCGGTGATGGTTCACCGCGCCATCTTCGGCTCGGTCGAGCGCTTCTTCGGCGTGCTCATTGAGCACTATGCCGGAGCCTTCCCGCTGTGGCTCGCGCCGGTGCAAATCGGCCTGGTCCCCATCAGCGAGCGGCACCACGTTTACGCGCAGAAGGTCGAGGCCGAGTTGAAAGCCGCGGGCCTGCGCGTTGAGACTGACGTCCGCAACGAGAAGATGAACGGCAAGATTCGCGACTTCGCCAACCAGAAAACGCCCTACATCCTGGTCTTCGGCGACAAGGAGCAGGAAGCCAGCGCAGTCAGCGTCCGCACCCGCGGCAAAGGCGACCAGGGCTCCATGCCGCTGGCTGAATTCATCGCCAAGTGCAAGGCGCTGGTGGAGAGCCAGTCCACGGAACTGTAGCCTCTGGCTGCCACACCCGCTCAGCCGGCAGGCTCCTTGAGGTAAATCTCCACATAGTCCAGGTAGTTCTGGGCGTATTCGAGGATTTTGGCGTGGTCGGCGTCGCTGAGTTCGCGGCGGAGCCGGGCAGGGACGCCGGCCCAGAGCGTGCGTGGAGGAACGTGCGTTCCCTCGGGAACCACGGCGCCGGCGGCGATGAGAGAGCCTTCGCCGATGTGGCAGTTGTTCAGAACCGCTGCGCCGATGCCGATGAGAACCGCGTCCTCGACCACGCATCCGTGGACGGTGGCGTTGTGGCCGATGGTGACCCAGTCGCCCACAATGACCGGATAAAGGTTGCGCTGACCGTGAAGCACAGCGCAGTCCTGGACGTTGGAGTTGGAGCCGACGCGGATGGAGTGAACGTCGCCACGCAAAACGGCGTTCATCCAAACCGAAGAGCGCTCGCCGAGGGTCACATCGCCAATCAGCTGCGCGGAAGGGTCAATATAGCAACTAGCGGGGATCAGGGGCAGACGCCCCTGGTAGCTGCGGATCATGGTTTCAAGGCCTCCTGGTCAAGTCTAAGGTATGGTGCGCGGCAGGACAGGCGGTGCCGGCCCGCCCAGGATGCCGGATCATCCCGCCGGGGCTAAAAAGTCGTTCTAAATCGGAATCAGCGGGGCTATGGAGGGCAATTTGTGCGCAATATCACGCGGTTCCAGTAAAAATTATCAGGATTAGCCTCTCCGCTTGACCCGCGGTCCATTCTTTCCAGTATCATTAGAGATGCCATATGGCGGGTTTGGAGGTGGGATTTTTTGGCGGAGGTTCGTGTTCAAGAAGGCGAACCGCTCGAAAATGCGCTGCGCCGGTTTAAGCGGAAGGTACAGCAGGAGGACATCATCAAGGAAGTCAAGCGTCACTCCTACTACCTGAAGCCCGGCGAGAAGAAACGTGTAAAGGCGGCTTTGGCGCGCAAGCGGAATCGCAAGAAGGCTCGTAAAGAGGCTGACTAGCTTCAAAACCATCGTGACATGCGCCGCCCCGGCGACCCTCGCATCGAGATGCGGGCAGGAAACCAGAGATAGTAGGCAAGGCTGGGGCGGTCTGTCGCGTTTTATTAATTTAGCTCCAACTCCCTGTATGCAGGTTGCTGGAGGGTGTACTCAGGTCTTACCGGCTCTGCCGGATAGACAATCAATTTGCCGCTGCACTTGTTGCGGCCCGGGCCCTGGTTGTTATCAAAGTACGAAGCAGGGAAACGGGACCGGCAAGCTGATTATGTTCATGGCCGATTTCTATGATTTTCCCTTCTTTGGGGAAGCCGGCCATGGAATTTAACGACATAGTTTTGACGTGCAGCGACTGCGGCGCCGAGTTTGTCTTTACCGCAGGCGAGCAGCTCTTTTTCCACGACAAGCAGTTCAAGAACGAGCCCAGGCACTGCAAACAGTGCAAGGCGAAGCGCGTTCGCGGGGGCTCCAGGGCGCGTCCTGAGACCCGGACCAACTGCTCGCAGTGCGGCGAGGAAACGACGGTTCCTTTCAAACCCACGCAGGGCAGGCCGGTATTGTGCCGCTCCTGCTTCAAACAGCAGACGGCCCAACCAGGGGCCATCCCTGTTCCGCAGCCACGCCCCGAACCAGCTCTGCAGCAGCCACGCCCGGAAGGGGACTAAGGCTACTTCTGCGGCCTGACACCAACACCGCTCACCTATACTGATGCGTGGTGATCCGGCGCCATTCGTGCCGGTCAGCAGGAGGACCACGCTATGGTCCAGACCCGGATCAAGCCTTATTTTCAGGAAGATGCCGAGAAGGCGCGGCGTCGCGAGCAGCAGCGAGTGTTCCGGCGCAACCAGGTTTATGGGCTGGTGCTGGTGGCCTTGGCGATCCTGCTTTTCTGGCTGCTGCGCACCAATCCCAAGTGGATTTTCCCTTCAGGATGGTGGCGGCCGTGAGTCCAGCGCATACGGCGGGCGGCACCTCGGCCGCGCGAGAGCCCTTGACGGTTCTCATGCTGGGGCCGACGGGCAGCGGCAAGACAGCTCTATCGCTCGAGCTGGGCGAGCGCTTTGGCGGCGAGATCGTCAGTTGCGACTCGGTGGCCGTCTATCGCGGCATGGACGTGGGCACAGCTAAACCGACAACAGAAGAACGGGCGCGGTTGCCGCATCACCTCATCGACGTGGCCGATCCGGACCAGCCCTTTACCGCGGGCGAGTACAGCCGGCAGGCGCGGGCGGCTTTGCGGGAGATTGCCGCGCGGGGCCGTTTGCCCATCGTGACCGGCGGAACGGGGCTTTATCTGCGCGCGCTGACCGAGGGACTCTTTGCCGGGCCGGAGCGGCAGCAGGAGCTTCGGTTGCGTTTGCAAAAGAGCCGTGAAAGGCACGGAAAATCCTGGCTGCACCGGCTGCTCCGCCGGCTGGACCCGGCCTCGGCCGAGCGCATTCACTCCAATGACACCGCCAAGTTGATTCGCGCCATCGAGGTCTGCATGGCAGTGCGCAAGCCGCTTTCCGAAGTGATGGCCCGCGACCCACTCACCGGCTTCCGGCTGCTGCGCATCGGCCTCAACCCCCCGCGACCGGCGCTCTACGACCGGCTCAACCGGCGGGCGGCGGCTATCTTCGCGGCTGGATTAGTCGAAGAGACCCGCGGCCTGTTTGACCGCTATGGGACAGTAAAGGCGCTCGACTCGCTGGGTTACCGGCAAGCGTTGCGCGTGCTGCGGGAGTTTTGGCCTGTCGAAGAAGCAATAGTCGCCGCCCAGCAGGGCCACCGCAACTACGCCAAGCGGCAGTTAACCTGGTTCCGGCGCGAGCCGGAGGTGCATTGGATTGCGGGCTTCGGCGACGAGCCGGAGGTGCAGCGCGCGGCAACCGAACTGATACAGAAAAATCTGTAAGAATTTACTTTGCGCTTGTGTCCGCAACAGAGCAGAAGCGAAATGGGCCGCAGACGCATCCATTAGACTGGACGCTGACGTGCTGCGCTCGCGACAGAGATGCAGCGCCCCGGAATGGAGTTCCCATTGGCAGAGACGATCTACGACGTGGCGATCATTGGCGGCGGACCGGCTGGCTACACGGCAGCCATTCGCGCGGCGGAGTACGGGCTGAAGGTTGCGCTGATCGAAAAAAACAACGCACTGGGCGGAACCTGCCTGCACGTAGGCTGCATCCCCACCAAGGCTCTGCTCTTTAACGCCGAGATCTGGGACCACCTGCAGCACGCCGCCGAGTTTGGCATTGAGGGCATCGGCACGCCCACGCTCAACTGGGCCGCAGTGCTCCAGCGCAAGAACTCCATCATCGCCAAGCACGCCAAGGGCCTCGACTTTCTGATAAAGAAGCACAAGATTGCGCGCATCGAGGGCTATGGGCGGCTGCTCGGTCCTGCGCTCGATGGCGTGCATACGGTTGTGGTGACGGCGGCGGGCAGTGAAGTGAGCCAGATAAAGGCGAAGAACGTCATTCTGGCCACCGGCTCCGAAGCCAAAATGCTGCCCGGCCTGAAGACAGACGACCGCATCCTCACCAACATTGAAATCCTGGCCATGGAGCAGGTTCCCAAGTCGCTGATCGTCATTGGCGCGGGCGCGGTAGGCATGGAGTTTGGCTCGCTATTTCGCACCTTCGGAAGCGAGGTGACAATTGTCGAGTTTCTGCCACGCGTGGTTCCGGTGGAGGACGAAGAAATCTCCAAAGAGATCACCCGCCTCTTCAAGAAACGCGGCATCGACGTGAACACCGGCGCCAAAGTCGAGAAGGTCGAAAAGACTGAAACCGGAGTGAAGGTGACCTTTACCGACGCGAACGGTGCGATGCAGGTCAAGGAAGCCGAAAAAGTTCTGGTGGCCGTGGGACGGGCCGGGCGAACGGGCGATCTTGGCGTGGAGAAGACGCGCGTCGAACTCGAACGCGGGCTGATCCAGGTCAACGAAGCGCAGGAGACCGCCGAACCGGGCGTCTTTGCCATCGGCGACATTGTGGCCGGGCTGCCGCAACTGGCGCATGTGGGCGCGATGAGCGGCATGATTGCTGCGGCCAAAATCACCGGTCGCCCCTTCCGCCCGGTGCGGCGCGACCGCATCCCCGGATGCACCTACACCGAGCCGCAGATCGGGTCGGTGGGGCTGACCGAGGCGCAGGCCAAAGAAAAAGGCTACGAGGTGAAGGTGGGCAAGTTTCCCTTTGCGGGCAACTCCAAGGCCACCATCCTGGGCTCTCATGACGGCTTCGTAAAGGTGGTCGCCGACGCAAAGTACGGTGAGATTCTGGGCGTGCATATCCTCGGCCCTCAGGCCACCGAGCTGATCGCCGAGGCCGTCGCCGTGCTGGAGCTGGAAGGCACGGTGGAGGAGCTGATGTTTACCATCCACGCGCATCCCACTCTGGCCGAGTCCCTGCTGGATGCCTATGGAGCGGTGGAGGGAATGGCGATCAACGCGTGAGAGTGCGGTTTGTAGCCTTTTACTCTTCAGCCCAAAGCCATCCGGCGATTGCCTCGCGGATGTTCGCCGGAAACCGCTTGCAATTTGATTATATTGTATCTACAATTAAATTATGTTCGTCTGGGATGAGGCAAAACGGAAGTCGAATCTGAACAAACAAGGACTCGACTTCAACGATGCACACCTGGTTTACGACAACCCGGATAAATGCACCTATGACTCAAGCCGGGCGGGCGAACGGCGATTGATGGACCTTGCTGTGGCCGTGATTCGAGGACGGCTGCTGGCATTGATTTATACCGAACGCGGAGACGATGTGAGGGTGATCTCATTCCGGCCTGCTAGCCGAGAGGAGCGCGAACAATATGTACTCGACAAAGAGTGAGACCGACTGGGGGCGCGTGCGGGCCTTCAAAGAGGGAGACACGATCCCCTACGAGCCGGAGGACGGCCCCTATGACCCGAACGATGCCGAGGCAGCGCGGGCGTGGCTTGCGCAGGCCGATCTGATTCGTGGCGGCAAGGTGGTGCGCAGAGGCAAGCGCGGCCCGCAAAAGGCTCCGACGAAGACGCTGGTCTCGCTGCGACTCTCGCCGGAGGTGATCGACCACTTCAAAGCTGCCGGGCGAGGCTGGCAGACGCGGATCGATTCGACTTTGATGGAGTCGATTAAGCGCGGGGCATAGCAGCGCTCAAGGCCGGGTCTCTGCTATACCCCTGTTTTCTTCCTTGTGAAGTTGAATAGCTTTGTCCATCACCTTGCGGATTGGTGTTTTTCACCTTTTGGTGTAACACCAAGATCGAGTGCGGCTTCATTCTGAAGCCAATCCAATAAGGTTCGTGATTGCTTGGCAAGCTTGGAAATCTGGCCTGAAACGATTTCTATGTTTCTATCGAGGCTCTTGCTGTCATTGTCGGTCACAGTGCCTTTTTTGTTGACTCTATCGGCTATGCTTTCAAATAGACCAAGGTTTCCTTTGAGTATTTGTGCCTGTAATTGTGTTTCCTTGATAAACTCTTCAATCTTTTTGTCACCTTCGTAGTTCAGGCGAAAATTATCAAGAAAAATACAATTTGCGCATGCTATCGATATTTCTTCGAGAGCTTGTTCTAGCTCAGTGGCGATTCTGTTTGCTATCTTTCCATTCCAACCATTTAACGTGGTGAAATTCGTGATATGAAAAACATCCGCGATGCTGCGCAATAAGGCACTCCATTCGGCCTTTTTCTGATCGCGAACCCACTGCTCATGTCCAGCTCGCTGATTTCGCTCCCACTGTTCGTGTTCCGACTGCCGGTTCTTCCTGAATGACCAGATAGCAATCAAGACGCCTGCTGTGATTGACGCCAAGCTGACAATTGTTTGAACAATCGTCGGCAACAGCCATTTCACCCACGATTCCGGTTCTGTCGGCACGCACTGAACGACGCATTTCGCCTGTTGTGCCTGATCCACTAAAACGGCAATCATCGAGACAGCATGGAGGATCATGGCTCTCACCTTGTATCCTAAGAAGTTGACCAAAGGTTATCACCATGAGCCAGACCCTGAAAGCCGTTCGCGGCACCCGCGACCTGCTGCCGCCGGAGACCGCCCTTTGGAACCGCATCGAGGCGACCGCGCGGGACGTTTTTGCGCGCTACAACTTCGGCGAGATTCGCACACCGGTCTTCGAAGATACCTCGCTCTTTGCCCGCAGCGTGGGCGAGGAGACCGACATCGTCTCCAAGGAGATGTACACCTGGGAGGATCGCGCCCGCGCCCAGTCGGAGAAGACTCAGTCGCTTACCTTGCGTCCGGAGAACACCGCCGGGGTAGTCCGCGCAGCCATCGAGCACAATCTCTTCGAGAGCGGGCAACTGCAAAAGCTCTACTACATCGGCCCGCAGTTCCGCCGCGAAAGGCCGCAGAAGGGGCGCTACCGGCAGTTCTCGCAGATTGGCGCCGAAGTCATCGGGCCGCCGTCGTCGGGGAGTGAATCGCCGCTGCGCGACGCGGAAATCCTGGAGATGCTGGCCACG
>CABEBX010000178.1_pt1 | contig 14980 bp, 10 predicted proteins | sample 3132671 | NCBI WGS metagenome assembly CABEBX01 (sample SAMEA5534346, study PRJEB31848) | metagenome | biome: tundra; feature: field; material: soil | place: USA | collected 2013-05 | depth 0.45 m
ACGGCAGGGGAATACAACCACCGCGCCCGAAAAAATGCGCGTGGCCCCGAACTTCAAGTCTACCGGGCGGATGGGGGTGTGTAAAGCGAGGGACCAGGGACCAGCCACCCCAGCGAGCAAAAAATCGCTCGTTGGGGACCCCGGCAGGGAACAGGGAATAGAAAACTTGCCGAAATCAGGCGGGAAAACCAGAGACAAAAGGCGTATATTAGGCGAAATAGAGAAAGGGGCATCCGATGCAATCTTTGATCGTAGGGGCTATTGCAGTTTTTATTGGCGTGTTGCTCGGCTACTGGTTGGGGAAAAACTCCAATCAGGCGGAGAACCGGCAGCTTCGGGAGCGGGTGACGGGCCTAGATACGGAAAAGGCTGCGCAGGCCATCGAATTGAGTGGATTGCGAGACAGCGTTACGTGCCTGACGGCTGAGGTTGCTACGGAGAAGGCCAACGTTACGGCAGAGAAAAATAAATACGCTCTGATGAAAACCGAGATCGAAGCGGCGTTCGGGAATCTGGCGGCAAATGCACTACGCGACAACAACAAGAGCTTTCTGACCCTTGCCAAGCTGGAGTTAGGCGGCCAGAACGCCCAGGCGAATCAGAGCCTCGAAGCCAAGGAACTGGCGATTCAGAATCTGTTAAAACCGCTGGGAGACGCGCTCATCGCCCTCGACGCGCAGGCTCGCGCTATGGAGACCACTCGTTCTGGGGCTTACTCCGAAGTGAAGGCACTGGTCGAAACTATGCAGAAATCGATTCCCGCTTCGCTCGACGCGCTGAAAAATGAGACCGCGCAGTTAATCACGGCGTTGCGGGCTCCGAAAACACGCGGCAACTGGGGCGAACTGCAACTGAAGCGTTGTGTGGAGTACGCCGGAATGGTGCAGTACTGCTCCTTTTCCGAGCAGGTGACTGCACGCGACGAGGACGACAAGATGCTGCGTCCGGACATGACCATTCAACTGCCCAATGGCCGCGAAATCGTCGTCGATGCCAAGACTCCGCTGGATGCTTTTCTGGATGCGAGCGGCGCGGCGGACCCTGCCACGCAGACGCTTCGCTTTGCGGCTCATGCGGCGCGCGTGAAGGAACATCTAAAGCAACTGTCAGGCAAGGCTTATTGGAAGCAATTTGAAAACACTCCGGATTTTGTCGTCTGCTTCCTGCCCAGTGAAGCGCTCTTCAGCGCGGCTCTGGAGGCCGACCCGTCGCTGATCGAGTTCAGCGCGCAGAACCATGTGGTGATGGCGACACCGACGACTTTGATTGCTCTTCTGCGGGCGGTCGAGTTTGGATGGCAGCAATCGAAGGTGACCGAGAACGCGAAAGCTATCCAGGAAACAGGCCGCAGAATCTACGAAAAGCTGGTGGTTGCGCAGGGGCACGTTACCAGGCTGGGAAACGCGCTCGGCAACAGCCTTGAACACTACAACAAGTTTATTGGCACGATTGAAGGCAAGGAAGGCGTCTTCTATCACGGACGGCTACTCGGCGAGTTAGCCAGCTCCAAAGAGGAGTTAGGGGAGTTATCAAAGCAACAGGCCGAATTACGCGAGATGAGGTCGTTGGAATGGTCACAGCCGGGGCTGGCGCTGGCGGCTCAGGCGGAGGAGAGTGGGGAAGGCATATTGTAAAAAGCTATTAAAAAGCTATAGATAGGTGGAGCTATCCCACCATAACCAACGCGCAAAGGACGCGCGTTGGCGAAAGTGGGGGCGCCCAGCGCAACTTTTTCCCCAATTTGTGTTGACCAGAGATAGGCGGCATCGCTGCACAATCCCGGTAATGTGTCGTTCAGTGGATGCGACAGATCGCGGAATTGTTTTTGCGTTCACAAATGGCATTGAGCGCGCATCGCCTCCTGAGCGTTCTGGCTCAGACGGCGCTCTGTTTTGCCGATAGCGTGGAACTACCTATTGCGCCTCAGTGCGCGGAAAGAACATATGGCTGCGCATGGGTAGAAAAGGTGAATTGGATGAAAAAGCTTATGACGTTTTGGCAGCACTCAGCCGAAAAGCAGTTGCGCCGATGAAAGCGGATTCATCGGCAAACATCAGGACCGTTGATTACCAGAAGGTAAATCCACGGGGAGAGCTACCGCTATTTCATTGGAGGTGTATGGTGACGAATCAGCAGAAAAAGAAGTTCTGGAGCAGCATAGGCAGCCGATTTTTGCTTTTGGATGTTTGCTTGTCGTTGCGCTGCTGATAGCAGCGTGCGGAAGTTCCAGCAATACAACTTCAAACCCGGCTGCAAGCATGGCTAATGTCAATGTATCGCTCAGCGATCCGGCAACATGTGCAGCCCCGGATGGTCCCTATTCGCATGTTTATATAACTATTTCGGATGTTCAAGCCAGTACAAGTGCGACAGCCGGAGCGACCGATAGTGGCTGGGTAGATCTCACCCCCAATCTTTCCACATCTCCCAAACAGATCGATCTGCTGGGTCAGGCCAACAACCAGTGCTTCCTGGCCACGCTGGGCGCCACGCAGGAACTTCAGGCGGGCACCTACCAGCAGATTCGGTTGATCCTGGCAGCCAACAGCCTGAGCTTCTCCGGCAATGCCTGCGGTGCGGCTGCCAACTGCGTCATTCTCACTTCGGATTCCAGCGTCCACACACTGCAACTCTCCAGCGAATCCCAAACCGGAATCAAAATCCCCTCCGGCCAGATCGCCTCGGGGGGATTCACGATTGCCGCGGGCGAAACCAAGGATCTGAATATCGATTTCAATGCCTGTTGCTCCATTCTCAAAGAAGGCAATGGAGCTTATCGGCTGAAGCCGGTTCTGCACGCCGGCGAAGTCAGCACAACCTCCAGTTCGATTAACGGAAAGGTTCTGGACGCTGCCACCGGCAACGCAGTGAGCGGTTCGGTGCTTGTCGCGTTAGAGCAAAAGGACTCGACGGGAGTGGACCGCGTGACCATGTCCACACTGACCGGTAGTGATGGCACCTTCGTCTTCTGTCCGCTGCCCTCGGGAACCTATGACGTGGTCATTGTGGGCACGCGCACGGATGGAACGCTTTATGAACCTTCCATCGTTACCGGCGTCGCCACCGGCAGCACCACGGGCACGGTCAACCTCCATCTTCCAACCGTCACCGCGACGAGTTTGGCCAGCCTGGCCGGCATCGTCACTTCGCAGAACGGCTCAGTAGCCAGTACCGTCGCCGATGTGCAGCTCAGCGCCATGGAGACGGTTAACTCTGTCGTCTACACCATTCCTCTGCCGCTCACCTCGACCCAGAGTTCAGCCTCACTGGCACTGGAGACCGCGTCCTCTACCCGTTCGCTCACTTGTCCCACCGGCACAGACTGCGTGAGTTACACGATGCAGCTCTCGTCGGGAGGACCATACTACGGCGCCTGGTCTTCCAGCGGCGCAACGCTGGCGCAGAGTTCGCTGCAAGCAAGTTATCTCGTCGATGGAATGGCGTTTGTTCCCTCTTCGGGTGGAACGGCGGACTGCAGTCTTTCGGAAATCAAATCTTCTGCCATCACGCTGGGGGCTACCGGCCCCTACAGCGTCACGGTCCCGACCATAAACTTTACCGGTTGCCAGTAAACGCTTGGGATGCAGATAGAACGCGGGCCGGAATTCCTCTCAGGAGTTCCGGCCCGCGTTCTATCTGGACCACTCCGGCTCCGCTTCACATCCGCATCGTATTTTTCTGCCTGCTTCAACTAAATCCAAACAGAATCAGGTTGGCGAACTTGTGCAGAGGTTACTTAAAGGCAATTACAAAGGCACCGCGAAGGTGGGGCACACGCATGGTGGAGTACCCGCAACGGTAGAGCGCCTGCTGACTTGCTGACTCCGCTACCTTTTCAACTCCGCAAACGCCGCCCGCATCCGCTTCCAGGTGGTTTCCAGCTCTTCGGGCAGGATGCGTGTTTCCGCTACGGTGGTCATGAAGTTGGTGTCGCCCAGCCAGCGGGGCAGGGCGTGCAGATGCAGGTGTCCGGCGACGCCTGCGCCGGCGGCCTGGCCAAAATTCATTCCAAAATTGAAGCCCTGCGGACGGTAGAGCCGTTCCAGCGCCTGCTCGGCGCGTTGCGCCATGTCGATCAGTTCATGGGCGGTGGCGGCTGGCAAGGCGGCCAGCCGGTCCAGATGGGCATAGGGCATCACCATCACGTGACCGGATGTGTAGGGGAAGGCGTTCAGGCATACAAAGCAATGCTGGCCGCGCAGGATGAGGCCGCCGGCGGATTCAGCCTCATCCGGCGTGGCTCCGTGGGCGATGGCGTAGTCGATGCAGGCCATCAGGTTGCAGAAGACGCAGCGATGGTCGCCGGGCCAGGCCGACAGGCTCGGAGGAACGCCGGGGCGTGCAGCGCTATCAGTCGCGGTGATGTAGGCAAAGCGCCAAGGTGTCCAGAGAATGTCCATGGGTTGGGTCCCGTCTGCATCAGTATAGTTGTTTATTGCGCGGGAGCGCTTGCAGCCGCAAGCCCATTGTTTTGGGCGCGGAGCACGTGAAAACACGGTTGATATGCGGTTTCTGCCAATCGGTTGCATTGACGGGGGAAAGCGGCGGTTGCTACACTGGTGAGCGTAGCTTCCTGCGCGGATTCCAGCAGTGAGTTGCGGCCGCCCCTCCAGGCAGCCGCCGCCTGCCGGGTGTTTCCCAAGGAGACCAGTCGTTTTCAACGCCAGCCTGACCGGCGGGATGGACTGTTCCTTGTGAAATCACCACGGTCACAGGCGTGTGGTTGCTTGCCGGAGATGGCCTCCGGCATCCCTCAGAGCAGACGCGGCAGAGGGACCACCCCAGCGGCAGGCACGTTTGAGTCGCGGGAGTAAGGAATCGCGGAGCTGTCAGCCAATGGCAAACGTCGTCAATCCCGAACCCGAGAGCATAACCCTGAACACTGAATTGGAAATCCCAACCCTTGAACCTGCGGCGGAGCAAGAGCAGTCGTCGCCTGAATCCACGTCCAACCCCGAAGCCCCCAAAACAGTAGAAATTTCAGCGCTGGACGCCGATGCCCCATCCGAGCCTGTAGCTCCTGTAGCCGAGGCGACTCCTGTGGCGGAAGCCACTGAGGAAGCCGCGCCAGCAGCCGAAGTTGCAACGGAAGTTCCCGCGACGCCTGCGCCAGCAGCCCAGGCCGAGCCGGAGATTGAAGCCGAAGCTGCTGTCGAAGCGTCTCCGCAAGTCGCAGCCGAACCGGTTGCCGCAGCGCCGGCGCCCGCGAAGGCTGCCGCGCACGCAGAGCATGGCCAGCCAGAGCACAGTCTGGAACACATGGACGACTTTTCCGCCGCGCTGGAAGCCTTTGAACGCGAACAGGCCGCCGAGGCCGCCGCCGTTGAAGCCTATGGCGACAAGATTGTCTCCGGCACTGTAATCAAGCAGACGGACAAGCATCTGGTCATTGATGTGGGCCTGAAGTCCGAGGGGCTGGTGCCGCTCGAACAGGTTCTGGACCACACCGGAGCGGTCAAGTTCCAGCCCGGCGACCCAATTGAAGTGGTGATTGAGCGCGAGGAGCCGGAGGGCGGCTACCTGGCCAGCTACGAGCGGGCGCAGCGCTTGCGCGTCTGGGACACGATCGAGAAAGCGGCCGCTGACAAGACCCCCATCATGGGCACGGTGGTGAGCCGCGTCAAGGGTGGCGTAACCGTGGACATCGGGCTGAAGGCGTTTTTGCCCGGCTCGCAGTTGGAAATTCGTCCCGTCCGCAACCTGGATGGTTATTTGGGCCAGCAGATTGAGGTCCGGGTCATCAAGCTCAATAAAAAGCGCGGCAATGTAGTGGTCAGCCGCAAGGAAATTCTGGAAGAAGAGCAGAACGCCAAGCGCTCAGGAACGCTGGAGCAGTTGAGCGAGGGCGCGGTGATGACCGGCACGGTGAAGAACCTGACCGATTACGGCGCGTTTGTTGACCTGGGCGGTATCGACGGTCTGCTGCACATCACAGACATGAGCTGGGGCCGTCTCACGCATCCCCGCGACCTGGTGAATGTGGGCGACGAGATTCAGGTCAAGGTACTCAAGTTCGACAAGGAGAAGCAGCGGGTTTCGCTGGGCTTCAAGCAGTTGACGCCCGACCCCTGGCTGGACGCTACCGAACGCTACCCGGTGGGCGCGCGCGTTCATGGCCGCGTGCTTTCGGTTACCGACTACGGCGCGTTTGTCGAGCTGGAGCAGGGCATCGAAGGCCTGGTTCACCTCTCGGAGATGACCTGGTCCAAGCGCCTCAAGCATCCCTCCAAGCTGGTCAAGCCGGCCGACGAGGTCGATACGGTCGTGTTGAGCGTGAATCCGGCGGATCGCCGCATCTCGCTGGGCATGAAGCAACTACTCGACAACCCCTGGGAAAATCTGACGGAGAAGTATCCCGCCGGCACAGTGGTCGAGGGCCGGGTGCGCAACCTGACTGACTTCGGCGCTTTTATTGAAATTGAAGACGGCATCGACGGTCTGGTGCACGTGAGCAACCTGAGCTGGACCAAACGCGTCAAGCACCCCTCGGAGATCGTGAAGAAGGGCGAGAAAGTAAAGGCTGTCGTTCTCGGTGTCGAGCCGCAGAACCGACGTTTGAGCCTTGGCATCAAGCAGTTGCAGCCTGACGTTTGGGAGAGCTTCTTCGCTACCCATCGAGTAGGCGACCAGGTTCACGGCAAGGTGCTCAGGACGGCGCAGTTCGGCGCCTTTGTCGAGATCGCGGAGGGCGTGGAAGGTTTGTGCCACATCTCCGAGGCCGGCGAAGACGCAGCCACCAAGCTGGAAACCGGCCTGGAGCACGAGTTCAGGATCATCAAGATCAACGTCGAGGAGAAGAAGGTGGGCCTGAGCCTGCGCGCCATTGGCCAGGAGGCCAGCCGCAGCCAGGTGGAGAGCTACAAGAAGGAGAGCCACAAGGCTCCCGTCTCCAGCTCCACCACTACCCTTGGAGACCTCATCAACCTGCGGAAGAGCGAGAAGAGCGAAAAGAGCGAGCAATAAGGCGCTTTTCTCAAGCAAGACAGCAGCGGCCACCCTTCGGGGTGGCCGTTGTTTGGTTTGAGTAGGTTGTTAATGAAGATTGAGAGCACGCGAAAGCGTTCCAGCCGGAAGGACGTGGCGGAATGACCTATCGCCAGAGTCTTGATTGACAACTCGACGCCCAGCAAGAGTCTGCTATACTCTCACCGTCGTTAGGAACTGCTGATACGGGTCTTATGTCCCATTTTCATCTGAATGGGAGTCAACGGAAGTGGGATGACAAACCAAGTGCAAATCCAACGTGATGGAAAAGGAGAACTTCGTGAAAGCAAATCTTAGGAACATACTCTGTGCTGCAGTGTGTGCTGCAATCCTGCTGGCCCCGCTTTCGGTTCGGGCGCAGGCGGCCCAACCCATCACCCAGCAGCCCAGCGCGGCAACGCTGGCGGCTGGAGTGCTGCCCAGCACTCCAGGTATGGTCGACGTTGGCTTTCTTCATAACGCAGGCATCCGTGATATGCGAACCGAGATCAAGGCCTTCCTGTCGCCGGCCGGACAAGCGGCAGCGCCGACGTGCCATTCAGACGGCGCTGCGTGCTCGGACGATAGCGAGTGCTGCAATTCTTGCAAAGGCGGATCATGCTGCATGGCGTCGGGAAACACTTGCACCAGCAGTAACCATTGCTGTAGTCACATTTCTTGTGGTACAGACGGTAAGTGTCCATAACGGAGAAAAACTGAAACTCAATTGAGGTGACGGGGCGAGCCGGTTGACTCGTTCGTTGCGGTCACTCGCCGTCTACCAGCCTCTGCACCACCGCGATGCCCAGGGTGCTCAGCGTGAACCCCGCCGACACTCGCCTCTCGCTGGGCATCAAGCAGTAAATCGCTTTTCCTCAAGCAAGACAGCAATGGCCGCCCGAAAAGGGCGGCCGTTGTGCATTTGGGGCAGGGCTATCAAGCGCAACCCGCATTTGCGGTTTACCGGATTCAGTTGCTCTCAAGCTGCCGGAGGATGATGGCGATTCCCAGGGCCGCGAGCAGGCACACCAGCCCGAAGAAGAAGACGCTGGAGTAGCCGTATATGCCGATGACCGCGCCGGCCAGGGGGCCGGTAAGGAAGAAGGAGACATCAGCGAAGGCGGTGTAGACGCCCAGGGCGGCGCCGCGATTGTTGAGGGCGACACGCTTGACCGCTTCCATGCCGAGGGAGGGAAAGACCAGCGAAAAACCGGCTCCGGTGAGTGCGGCGGCGCCGAAGGCCATCCACGGCGAGGAGGAGCGCCACAGCAGTAGCATCCCCAGGGATTCAAACGAGAGGCAGGTGATGGCCACCGGGTAACCGCCAAAGCGGTTGATGGTCTGGATGAAGAGGAGGCGCGCCGCGATAAACGCCAGGCCAAAAGCGGTGAGGCAGAGGGCGGCTCCGTTCCAGTGGCGGCTGGCGTAGAAGAGGGTGACAAAGGTGGCCAATACGCTGTAGCCCACGCCGCCCAGCGCCAGACCCATGCCATGCGGGGCCACGCGGCCCACTACGTGATGGAAGGGAAGGTGCTCGCCGGGATGCACCGGAACAGGACTCTTGCGGCAGGCCATGGCAAAGCTGAAGGCGCAAATGAGCAAGGTGAGCAGGCCAATGGAAGCCAGGCCCAACTGCGGATTCTCCCAGAGCGACTCAAGAACCACGCCCAGCGGAGCACCCAGCGCCATGGCGCCATAGGTGCTGATGCCGTTGAAGGAGATGACCTTGGCGGTGCTGTCCTGGCCGGCGCTGGTGATGCCCCACAATGTTGAGCCGGTCGAGCCGAGGCTCTCGCCGATGCCCAGTACCAGGCGGCTGAGCAGCAGAATGGAAAGGCTGAGCCAAGGGATGAAGTACAGGACGGCGGCGGCCATCAGAATTGCTCCACTCAGGGAGCAGGCGCCCATGCCCCAGAGCACGGAGACCTTGGCTCCGGCGCTGTCGCTGATGCGCCCGGCCCAGGGGCGGCTGACGAGCGTTGCGATGTACTGAATGCTGATGACCAGGCCTGCCAGCGCCGCGCTGTAGCCCATGCGGTAGTGGACATAAGGCGGCAGGACTGCCAGCGGCAAACCTATAGAGAGATAGACCACAAAGGTGAAGTAGACGAAGCCTAGGATGTGTCGCGTGCCGCCCTTCGACGAAATCGAAGACGCGTCTGGAACGGTGGCTGTGGCAGAACTATGCATGTCGTGAGGGACATCCTGCGGTGGGTTTGTCAGTTCCATTATAGCGGAGGCAGCGCCTGGCAGGATGCGGCCGGAATAAGGAGGACTTAGACTGAAGTTATGGCGTCCACCTATCATGTGGAGCATTTCGGTTGCAGGGCAGCGCGCGCGGATGGCGAGGCGGTGAGCGATCGGCTGCGTGCAGCGGAACTCGGTGACGCGAGTCCTGCGTTGGCCGATGTTGTGGTTGTGAACACATGCAGCGTGACGGCGGAGGCCGACCGGGCGGCGCGGGCCTTTATCCGCCGGACGCATCGGCTGAACCCGGCTGCGCGGATTGTGGTAACCGGCTGCTATGCGCAACGCGCGCCGGAGGAGTTGGCGGGCCTGAAGGGCGTGGCCGCCGTGGTGGGCAACAGTCACAAGGCGCTGGCGCCGGAGATCATTCTGGGGCTGTTGGGGCGAGTGGTGTTACACGAAGGTAACGGGTTGATACAGCTACAAGTTGCAACAAACCTCGAGCGAGCGATGAGCGAGCAGTTGACCCCACAGCAGGGGTCGCAGGTGGTCTGGGCGGACGACCGGTTTGCCCACTCTTTTCTTGAAGAGGCGCAGATCATGCCCGGCGCGCAGACCCGGCCCAACCTCAAAATTCAAGAGGGCTGTGGGAACCGCTGCACTTTTTGCGTCATCCCGTCTACACGAGGTCCGTCCAAGAGTCTGTCCCACGCAGTGGTTCTCCGCCAGGTAGAGGGATTTGTAGAAGCCGGGGGCAATGAACTGGTGCTCTCCGGGATCAATCTAGGGCGATGGGGCAGAGATTTGCCGGGTTCCGAGGTCGAGGCTCCGCGAACTCTGGCGGGGCTGGTGCGGGCAATCTTCGCGCGGACGGGGCTCAACCGCCTGCGGCTCAGCTCGATTGAGCCGATGGATTGGGACGCGGAGCTGATGGAGCTGATGGCGGAGTTTGGCGGTAGGAGAGTGGCGCGCCATGCACACCTGCCCTTGCAGTCGGGGTCGGACGCGGTGCTGCGGCGGATGCACCGGCGGTATCGGCCATGGCATTACGTGGGAAAAGTGGAAGCATTGAGGCGCGCTTGCGGGACGGAGCTGACCCTGGGCGCGGACGTGATGGTGGGCTTTCCCGGCGAAACCGAAGTCGAGTTTGAGGAGACTGTGGCGCTGGTGCGGGCTCTGCCCTTTGGCTACCTGCACCTGTTTCCCTTTTCGCCGCGACCGGGCACGCCGGGGTGGGCGCTACACGACGAGCGGCCGGTTCCTGCTGAGGCAGTTGCTGAGCGAATGGCAGTTTTACGAACATTGGCAGCTCAAAAATGTGAAACCCACCGAAGGTGCTTTGTGGGGCGAGAGTTGGAGGCTATCACGCTGCACACTCCGGGGGAGATGGAGGCGCGTGGCCGGAGCGCGGCGCTGACGGAAAATTTTTTGCCGGTGGAGCTGGAGGGCCGGCTGGAGGCCAACCGGCTGGTGCGGGTGCGGGTGACCGGGCTGAACGCCGAAGGGGCGCTGGAGGCCATGGTGGGCGAAAAACTGTCATAAACCCTTTGTTCAGATGAGCCGAGCCAATGCTATACTCAGGTTGCGTTCCTGTGCTCGCGGCGATTCCGGCAGAAGCCGGAGGCGGGTCGGAACGACTTTTGGAGGAGCACCATCGCACTCGACAAACGTTCTGCAAAGTCCTTTATTCGCATCAATGAGAAGATACGCGCGCGCGAAATCCGCGTAATCGACGAAAACGGCGAGCAACTGGGGATTCTGGCGCCCTTTGAGGCGCTGAAGCTCGCCCGTGAACGGGGTTTGGACCTGGTGGAGGTTTCGGCCAACGCGGTTCCACCGGTCTGCCGCATCCAGGACTACGGCCGCTTCCTCTATGAGAAGGAAAAGAGCGAACGGGCCGCCAAGAAGAAGCAGAAGGTGATTACGGTCAAAGAGGTCAAGTTCTCCGTGACCGTGGACGAGCACGACTACCAGACCAAGAAGAACAAGGTGCTGCGCTTTCTTGCCGACGGCGACAAGGTAAAGGCCAGCCTGCGCTTCCGGGGACGGCAGATGGCCCACCGCGAGCTGGGCTACAACATCGTCAACAAGCTGATCCAGGACGTAGGCGACGCGGCCATTGTGGAGTTCATGCCGCGCATGGAAGGCACGATTCTGCACGCGATTCTGGCGGCGTCCAAGAAGCAGGAAGCGCCCAAGGCAAAGCCAGCCGAGGCTCCACCAGCCGCAGCACCCAAGGCGAAGGCAAAGTAAGCTGCGTCAGCCGTTCGCAAACCATTCAAGGCCGGATTACGGTATACTGGATAAAGCCTCATAAGGGCAGGGAATTCCCTGCCTTGCATGGATGCTTTTGGGTGAATCCACCCTTCCGAAACGAGAAAAGAATGCCCAAGTTGAAGACCCATACGGGCGCGAAAAAGCGCTTCAGCAAGACTGGCACCGGCAAAATCAAGCGGGGCCAGGCGAAGACGCGGCACATCCTTACTTCGAAGTCGCCGAAGGTGAAACGCAAGCTGGGCCGGACCCTGCTGGTTTCCGATGGCGACTACAAGAAGGTGGCGCGCATGATTCCTTACGCCTGATTGCTGCGCCCTCTCCTGACGGAGAGGCGCTTCAGGGCCCAGTGAACGCGTTGCAAGGGCCCCCGATTGGCAGACAGTTTTAAGTCCAATCAATCGAGAAATCAGGCTTGATAAAGCGAGTGAAGAGGTAACCAGCCTGCCCGCAAAGGGCGAAGGCCTCCTGCCTCCAGCCGCACAACCGAACGCAAAATGGAGAAACCGATATGCCCCGCGTAAAACGCAGTACCAAGCGGACAGACCGCCGCAAAAAGATTCTGAAAAGGGCGAGTGGATACTTCCTTACGAAGTCCAAACTCTACCAGGCAGCCCAGGAAGCCGTGGAACGCGGCCTGAAGTTTGCCTACACCGGCCGCAAGCAGAAGAAGCGCCAGTTCCGCTCGCTGTGGATTGTGCGCATCGCGGCCGCAGCCAAGCTGAACCACTTCAGCTATTCGCAGCTCATCAACGGGCTGAAGAAGGCCAGCGTGGAGCTGGACCGCAAGATTCTGGCCGATATAGCCGTGAAGGACCCGAAGGTCTTCACCGAGCTGGTGGAACAGGCCAAGTTGGCACTGGCGGCGGAGAAGGAAAGCAAGTAAGCGAGTCAGCAAGTCAGCGAAACGGCCCCGGAGCGATGCTTCGGGGCTTTTTTTGTTTGCGGGTCAGCAGCCGTCACGATGCATCACAAATAATTTGCAGATTATTGAACAAACAGGCGTTGGTGGCGCTCCAGATAACTTTTTTGCCGGAAAAACAGGTTTTTATGTATGAAAAAGTGTGCATGGAAGTACACCTGGAACGGCATAATTCGGGTACAAACCTGTGATTTGGCCGGAGAATAGGTGTAAATCATGCCTTTAGAATGCCTTACGACATGCATAGCTCCGGGGACCTCGGCCAGCCACCCCAGCGAGCAACAACCGCTCGGTGGTTTATCCTGCTGAATAAGCCTATGAATGAAGAGATTCCGAATTTGACGGCATTTGACGAGGCGGGGCTGGACGCGGCGTTTGCCCGTTTGGAGCGGCAGGCGCGGGCGGCGGCGGCGCTGGATGGAGAGGCGGCGGTGGAGGCCTTTCGTCTGGAGTGGCTGGGACGCAAGCAGGGGCGGCTGAACGAAGTCTCCGGCCGGTGGCTGAAGGCTGCTCCGGCGCAGGCCAAGAAGCTGCTGGGGGTGCGCTTCAACGCGCTGAAGGCGGTGGTGGAGGGGTTGCTGGACGCGGCACAGGGAGCTGGCCCGACGGATGCGGCGTTGAAGGCCGAGGCAATCGACATTACGCTGCCGGGGACGCGGCGGCTGACGGGGGCGGAGCATCCGATTACGCGGACGCTGAACGAGATTGTGGGAGTGTTTGCGGCGCTGGGCTACTCGGTGGGCGTGGGGCCGGAGGTGGAGACCGACTACTACAACTTTGAGAGCATGAATTTTCCGCCGGACCATCCGGCGCGGGATACGCAGGACACGCTGGTGGTGGCGGGGCAGGTGCGCCGTCAGCAGAGAGACCGGCTGCTGATGCGGACACACACTTCGCCGGTGCAGATGCGGACGATGGAGCAGCAGCCGCCTCCGGTGCGGATTGTGATTCCCGGCAAGGTGCACCGGAACGACGCGGCCGACGCAACGCACTCGCCGATTTTTCACCAGGTGGAGGGGTTGTGCGTGGACACGAATATCACCTTCAGCGATTTGAAGGGGACGCTGGACCACGCGATGAAGGCGCTGTTTGGCTCGGCGGTGAAGACGCGGTTTTTCCCGTCGTTTTTTCCGTTTACGGAGCCGAGCGCGGATGTGCAAATTAGCTGCATTTTCTGCGGAGGGAAGGGTTGCAGGAAGTGCAAGCAGTCGGGATGGATTGAGCTACTGGGCTGCGGGATGGTGGACCCGGCGGTGTTTGCGTTTGCGGCGGAGAAGCAGCCGGGGTACGACCCGAAGAAGATTTCCGGATTTGCGTTTGGGATGGGCGTGGAGCGCATTGCGATGATGAAGTACGGGGTGAGCGAGATTGGGTCGTTTTATGCGGGGGATATGCGCTTCTTAGGACAATTTGCATGAAGATACTGACAAAATGGCTGAGGGCGTACCTGCCGGGATTGCCGGTGGACGATGCGCGGTTGGCAGAAGATTTGACGTTGCGCGGGATTGCCGTTGAGGGCATCTACGACCTTGGCGCGGGGAATGGCTCGCTCTACGAGATGGACATCACCACCAACCGCGTGGACGCGATGAACCACTACGGGGTGGCGCGGGAGGCGGCGGCGATTTATGGGGCACCTGCGGTGCGGCTGGCGTTTCCGCTTCCTGAGGCTCGGCCGGCTGCCGAGGCTTTTCCGGTCAGGATTGAGGCGGAGGATGCGTGCGGGCGGTTCACGGCGCGGGTGCTGCGGGACGTGACGATGGGCGAGTCGCGGGATTGGTTCGCTGGCGCGGAGGTTTTTTCTTACTTTTCGTTGCTGGAGCAGAAATGCATTTCGAACGCAGTGGATGCGACGAACTTTGCGTGGATTGCGATTGGGCAGCCGACGCACGTCTTCGACCTGGACAAGATTGAGGGCGGGATTGTGGTGCGGCGGGCGCGGAAGGGCGAGAAGCTGAAGACGCTGGATGGCGTGGAGCGCGTACTGGACGCCGAGGACCTGGTGGTGGCCGACCACGTGAAGGCGCTGGGACTGGCTGGGGTGATGGGCGGCTGGGAGACGATGATTACGCCGGCGACGAAGAATGTGCTGGTGGAGGCGGCGTGGTTTGACCCCATGGCGGTGCGGCTGACGGCGCGGCGGCACGGGCTGCACACCGACGCCAGCCATCGCTTCGAGCGCGGAGCGGATTTCAATGCCGCGCCAGTGGCATCGGCTTTGGTGAGCCGGATTTTGTTGGCGAATGGCGGCTGGCTGGAGGGCGAACTGGTGGACGTGCGCGTGCCGGCAATGGAGGCGCGGACGGCGAGGCGCAAGCCGGTGGAGCTGGCACTGAGCGAGGTGGGTCGGATTCTGGGCGCGACGGTGGACGCGGAGGGGATTACCGCGGCGACGGTGGAGGGCGTGCTGAAGGCGCTGGGGTGTGGGCTAGCAAGATTGTCTCCCACATCTCCGGGCAAAGAACGCCCGCAGATATGGGGCACCCAGAAAGTCGACAATACGGCCTGGCTGGTGACGTTGCCGAGTTGGCGGCTGGATTTGGAGCGGGAGATTGACCTGATTGAAGAGGTGGCGCGGGTCTACGGGTACAACCGCTTTCAGAATACGCTGCCGGCGTATGGGGAAGGAGTGCG
>CABEBX010000183.1_pt1 | contig 14970 bp, 17 predicted proteins | sample 3132671 | NCBI WGS metagenome assembly CABEBX01 (sample SAMEA5534346, study PRJEB31848) | metagenome | biome: tundra; feature: field; material: soil | place: USA | collected 2013-05 | depth 0.45 m
CGGCGGCGTCGCGGAAGAGTTCCTTCTGGCGGAGAATCTCGGAGTTGGCAAACTCCGTGCCGCTGGCGGTGATGGCCGCGTCGCCTTCCTCGACAGTGAGGAAGCCGAGCAACTGGGCGGCATCGACGATGGGCAGCAGGTCGTCGATCTCAAAGCTCAGATCGTCAGCCAGCCGGTAGATGTCGTCGCGGCCACCCTTGTCGAGCAGCAGTTCCAGCAGGCCGGCCATGCCGCCCGGGCGAGCATGGGGCAGCATCTGATAATGCAGGCGCTGATCTCGCGGCTTGGGCTCGGCTTGCTGCTCTGGAGCCTCCGCGGGAACCACGTCGGGCTTGGTGAGCACTTTGTAGATGTAGTCGACCAGCTCGATAAAGGGCGCGGACGCGCGGTCTCGGGGCTGAGTAAGCTGCACCTTGAAGTCCGTGCGGATGTGGCCGGGATTCTTCCCCAGCACGATGATGCGGTCGGCCAGCAGCACTGCCTCTTCGATATTGTGGGTAACCAGAAAGATGGACTTGGTGGGCATGGTCTTATTGGCCCACAGCTCCAGCAGTTCACTGCGCAGGTTTTCGGCGGTCAGCACGTCGAGGGCGCTGAAAGGCTCGTCCATAAAGAGAACTTCGGGTTCGACCACCAGGGCGCGAGCAAAGCCTACCCGCTGCTTCATGCCGCCCGACAACTCCTTCGGGTAGGCGCCTTCAAAGCCGTCCAATCCCACAGTGTCCAGTATTTTCATGCTGCGGTCGCGGCGCACATCGGCCGGGACGCCGCGGGCCTGCAGCGGGGCTTCAACGTTTTCCAGCACCGTGAGCCAGGGAAAAAGAGCAAAGCTCTGAAAAACGATGGAGACGTTGATCTCCGCGCCGGCGATGGGTTTTTCGTGCCAGTAAACCTGGCCTGCCGTGGGCATGGAGAGGCCGGCCAACATGCGCAGCATGGTCGATTTTCCGGAGCCGGAGGGACCAAGCAGGGCAACGATCTCTCCGGGGACGATGGAGAGATCGGTGGCGGAGATGACCAGGATGCGGCTCTGGATGGGCTGCGCGTAGTACTTCTCGATCTTCTCGGCGCGAATGATTGCCTCGACGGCCGGGACTGGGACAGGGGCCGGAGACGTGGTCTGGCTTGCGCTGGGGATGGTCGCTTCCTGCATGGCTGATTCTCCACTCTCAAATTAAACTTCCCGCCGTCCCTCCAATGCGCGCGCCATCGTCACCTCGTCGGCGTATTCGATGTCGCTGCCTGCAGGAACGCCTGTGGCGATGCGGGTAATGCGGACCGGAAAGCCACGTAGCGCGTCGGCCAGCCAATGAGCGGTGGCTTCACCCTCAAGAGTGGGGCTAGTGGCAAGGATGACCTCGTCCACCTCGCCCTGCTCGACGCGTGCAATCAGGGTGCCGGTGCGCAACTGATCCGGTCCCACGCCGTGAAGAGGCGAGAGCGTGCCGTGCAGCACGTGGTAAACGCCCTGGTAACCGCCATTCGAGCTGCGGGTACGTTCCACGGCGGCGATCGTGGTGGGTTCCTCGACGACGCAGACCATGCGGTGATTTCTGGCGGGGCTCGAGCAATAGGCGCAGGGATCGATGTCGGTGACATTGTTGCAGACCGAGCACAAGCGCAGATTAGCCTTGAGGCCGCGCACTGCCTCGGAGAGCGCTGCCGCATCCTCGTCGCTGGAGCGCAAGATGTGAAAAGCAAGGCGCTGAGCGCTCTTGGTTCCCACTCCCGGCAGCTTCTTCAACTCTTCAATCAGCCGGGCCATCGGCTCGGCATAGCGTGACACGTGCGCGCCTCCTACAGCGTCCGATAGACGATGCCGGTAAATGTTTCGGCATTCATGAAACCCTTGGCCAAGCCGCCATCGAACTCCGCCGTCGGCCTCTTGGCGATGACCTCTTGCTCGCTGGCGCCACAGGCTTTGAGCGCGGCCACTTTGTCGCGCACGGCCGCGAGAAAATCATGATACTTCTGAAAATCGGCCTTCGACCCCAGCGGACCATGACCGGGAATGATCTTTGTGTCGCTGCCAGCCACGGCCAGTGCTTTTTCAGTGGCTCGGATCATGCCGCCAATCGAGCCGCCTGTGCCCTCGTCGATGAACGGGTATGTGGCGTTGAACCAGATGTCTCCCACGTGCAGCACATTGGCTTTGTGAAAGTAGATGTAGATGTCGGTGTCCGTGTGTGCGGGAGCAAAGTGGACCAGGTCGAGCTGGTCGCTGTTGCGCCAGATGTGTAGTGTGTCCGCGAAGGTGATTGTAGGCCATGCGCCGACCGGTGCGGCGGGCGTGGTGGTATGAAAGAGCCTCATGGTCTGCGGAGAGGAGAGTCGTTCGCGGGTGTTCTGATGAGCGACGATGGTAAAGCCCGCCGCGTGCAATGCCTCGTTGCCGCCGGTGTGGTCACCGTGCCAGTGGGTATTGATCAGCGCGAAAGGAGCGTTTTTGCTGATAGTTCCGATAGCCTCAAGAATCCGCGGAACTGCTGGGGCAAGGCTGGCATCGATCAGAATATTGCCTTCCGGTCCGGTTTGGAGCGCCATGTTGCCGCCCTCGCCCTGAAGCAGGTAGAGATTGTCGTAGAGCTTGGTTGTCTTGATGGGCGTGGTTGCGGCGATGGCGTGGGGTTGCGCCTCGCGGCCGGAAGCTGTTGCGGCCTGTGCGTTCGTAGTGCGGGGAAGCATCGCCGCCGCGCCTGCAGCAAGGCCAAGTTGCAAAAAGTTCCTGCGATTCATTTCTTCGCGCATTGTTTCTCCCTCCCTCGGATTTCTAGTAATACGGTTCAAGCAAACTCAGCCCATCCCCGGCAGCTTGAGACCGCCCAACATTCCTTGCACGCTGGATTGTATGGCCTCATCTGCCTTGCGTCCGGCTTCGTTGACCGCGGCCACCACCAGGTCTTCGAGCATCTCCACATCCGGCTTGTCGCCGCCCAGGCCAATCACCGCAGCGGGCTCAATGCGAATTTTGAGAAGTTGCTTCTTGCCGTTCATGGTTGCGGTCACTGCGCCGCCGCCACTGCTTCCCTCGACCACGGTCTGAGCAAGTTTATGCTGAACCTCCTCCTGCATCTCATTAGCTTTGGAAAGCATCTCGGAGATTTTGAGCGGGTTGAGCATGGCTTGTACTCCTCATCTGGAGCGTGCACTTATTTTTGCCTCAGATCGACGACGCTGCGCACCTCGGCCTTGAAGATCTCCCGCGCTCGCTGCACTAAAGGATTGGCCAGCGCGGCCTCTCCAATGCTGCCGGCGAGTGGCGCGGCCATTGGTGCGGCGGATTGTGCTGTCCCTTCGCCGGGAACCACAAGCAGGTGCGCCGGCGCGCCCAGCCGTTGCAGCTCCTGGCGGATCATCTTCTCCGCAGCAGTGTTGATCGTCAGGGCCAGCATCTTCTTGCCCATGCCGGCCACCTCGATGCGCAGGCTGGCGCCATCGAGGGTCCATTTACCTGTGCCGAGAAGTTGCGCCGCCGAGACATGACCGCCCTCGACCAGCGCGCAGCCAACAGCGTGGCGAATTTGCTCAATCGTGGGAACTGCCGCGGCAGCCTGTGGATCCACGGCCAGCGCGCCTTCGGTCAGCGGTGTGGCGTATCCGGTGGCCGATGCGTTCGCGGCAGGAAAGGGCGAAGACGGTGCGCGTTCCATGGTTGCGACCGGCGAAGAAGCTGCGCCAGGCTGCGAGCTGGACTCCATCTTCGGCCCTGAGTCCAAACTGCCGCCTGTCAGGCCAAAGGGCGAGAGAGGATGAGCGGCAGCCGGAGCTGCAGATGCGGCCGGACGCACTGAGCTTGCGGCTGGTCGAGGAGCCGACGCTGGATTCGCGGAGCGAACAGCCCCTACGCCGCTCAACAGCTCCTCAATCGGCAGCAGACGCTGGGCATGAATCAGCTTGAGCAGGCCCAGTTCCAAGTGGAAGCGCTGCTCTTGGCGGTAGTTTAGGTCGTCGAAGGTGCGCAGAACGATCTGCAGATTGCGGGTCAGCTCTTCCTCGGTAAACAGTTGCGCGGTGCGTGCGGCGCGGGCGCGCTCATCGCCACTTATTTGCAGCAGCTCGGTCTGCTCGCCACCCAGTTTAGCCATCAGTGTGTTGCGCAGGTATCGAACCATCTGCCGAGCAAGCGACGAGGGGTTGTGGCCGGCGTTCACCAGCAGGTTCAACTGCTCCATCAACTCGGCGCTTTGGCCGGCGGCGACGGCTTCCAGCAGCCGCTCGAAGACTGCGTTGGGCACCGCGCCCATCAGCTCGCGAATCTGCGCGGCCGAGAGCACCGAGCGGCCATTCTCCACCGGCGCGGAGGCAATGGCCTGATCCATGATGGAGAGCGCGTCGCGCATGGAGCCGTCGCCGGCCTCGGCCAGCAGGGCCAGCGCGGCATCCTCGGCTTCGACCTTCTCCTCACCGGCGATCATCTTCAACTGCGCTAGAATGTCGTCGAATTTGACGGCGTGAAAGCTGAAGTGCTGGCAGCGCGAGCGGATGGTCTGCGGAATGTCCTCCGGCTGGGTGGTGGCCATCATGAAGATGACGTGTGCCGGCGGCTCTTCCAGGGTCTTGAGAAGCGCGTTGAAGGCCGCGTCGGTGATCTGGTGGGCCTCGTCAAGAATGTAAATTTTGTAGCGATCGCGGGAAGGCGCGTAGCGGGCGGCGTCGCGCAACTCACGAATCTCGTCGATGCCGCGATTGGTGGCGGCGTCAATTTCGATCACGTCCACGGCGTTGCCCTGGCGAATCTCCATGCAGGAGTCGCACGTGCCGCAGGGCTCCGGCGTGGGACGGGTGGGCGAGCCGATTTCAGTGCGGCAGTTCAGGGCCATGGCCACGATGCGGGCGATGGTGGTCTTGCCGATGCCGCGGTGCCCGCTGAAGATGTAGCCGTGGGCGACGCGGTTCTGGCTAAGGGCGTTGAGCAGGGTCCGGGTGACATGATCCTGGCCGGCCACGTCGGCAAAGCGCTGCGGACGGTATTTCCTGGCCAGAACCTGATAACCCATGGGTGAACTCGCTCCTGGGGCCTCTACGGAATGAAGGCCGCCTAGATGGGATTGTATCGTTCCGGGGGACTACGCGTCCGGCGAATCTTATCGTAGTGTGCATGTCGGTAAATCCTTGCCGGTCAGAAGGGACCGGCAATAGTCTATGATTGGATGTTGGCGAAAGAGGGCGGTATGCAGAACGCATCTTCAAGATCAAAATCAGCAGTTTTCATGCTGGCATTGGTGATTCTATTTTTCAGTCAGATAGCGTATGCCAAAAACGAAGTTTTTTGGAGCTATCGCGGAGAGATTACCAGCAAGGGGACGCGCAGTGAAGGCTTTGTTGGAGATTTGTCGTACCAAAATATGAAAATTCCCTCCAAGCTGAGCCAGATTATCACTTCGATTGGAGAGTACAAATATGTAGCTTCTTCAGGCGTTCCATGGGCCAACAGAGGCTGGCTGAAGACTCAGAACCTGCCGGTTTCCCCTGAATCCAGCGTCGTATTCGATGCAAGCAAGCCGGAAGAAGCGCATTGGTATCAAGACGGCAAACGGCGGGGAACTCCAGGCATGTGGGTTTATTTGCCGGCATATAAATATTGGCTGGATCCCGCCTACATTCAGCAGTTTGGGGACACGGTGCTCAAGAACACCCCTGATGCGGAAACATCTCCGATGGCCGCGTTGCTTCGCGACAACGCCCCTCCTGCGGACAACACGCCCGAAAAATTGAACCCGGACTCCAGCGTGTTTTTCTACACGCAAGCGACAGCGGGAAAAGGAAGCAAATCAGCCGGAGAACGCGGCATTCTGCTTTTCAACAACAAGCCAATGCAATGGGTGGGTACCCTGAAAACCCCCATCGGCACTTTCTTCTTTACCAGCTCGAATAGGCTGTGGGATCCCCAAGGCTGGTTTCCTGCGGATGAAGTCAATGTTCAGGACACAGGCATTTCGGTGACCCGCGCCGATTTGGCCAAGGGAAGCTATGAAGGACCAAGACGCGCGGGCACGCCTTCAGACTGGTGCTATTCGCCGGAAACGAAGACCTGGTACGCGCCACAACAACTTCAATAACTCCAAGGACGAGGATCATGACCCACATCAAAGCAGTCGTCGTGTCTATCGTTTTAATTTCCTCCTATGCCTACGCCCAGGATGTTTATAGCTGTAATCGGGTGGCCACGAAGGAGGACGGGAGCCACGCCGTCCAAATGGACAGCCACGTCAACTTTACCCTCACTGGCGATCAGGTTAAAGTGCAGCTCACGCTGCCCAAGGACGATGCGGATAAATCGTTGACCTATAGGCGGTGCTTCAAAGTGAAGCAGGACCAAAGCAATTTCAGCAAATGGTTCGAGCTGGAATGCCGCGGCATGGAAAGTTTTGATGGAACGGTGATAACCACAAAGAAATCTATTGTCGGGGCTTATGCGGGCATTTCGCCGGAGGTGACGCCCGCATATTCCATGTGGGACAGCTTGTCTGCAACAAGCAAGGAAATCGGCATGCCTCGCCCAAATAGAACTTTCGTGCTTTACTCCTTGGATGGCTCGCCTAAGTACGAATTCTTCTGCTATCGCGATCAGAAACTTTGATGAAATGCACTTGACATCAGCGCCGCGCTTCTATTTGGCAGCTTTCTTCAACGCCCTCTTGGAGGCGGTCTTGCGGCACTTTACTTCTTCTTTCGAGTAAAGAGTGCCGCGGCATTTGGCTGCGCCGCAGTTGCACAAGGCTTCGTCGTCGGCGGGATCGCTGTCGTAAAGGCAGTAGTCGTAGGTGATCTCCTCGCCGGGAGCGATGTTGCGGATGGCCTTGATCCACACCCGGCCGCCTATCTCAACAGACTCGCAGTTAGGCGTGCAACTGTGGTTGATGTACATGGCTGTGCATTGGCCGTCGATAACCACCGAGCCGTCGCCGAGTCCAAACAGGTAGGTGATGGATGAGTTCTCGTATGCGGCGTCGGCCTCGGCCTTGGTGAGGCGGGGCCCGGTGTACTCGGCCACGCGCCGGCCTTTGCGGATAGCTGTGGTGGTATAGCAGCCGGAGGAGTGGATGGCAGAGGAGCGGATGATGAGTGCCATGCGTTGTGCGATGCTTTCCTTGTGAACGGTATGAAATGAATCGTAACAGAGAACAGTTGTCAGTGGTCAGTTTGTTCATTGTTTACGGGGGAATACTGCTCTTCTATTCGAATTCGTAACTGACACTGACTACTGATTACTGATCACTCGCTCATTTGAGATTAGGATAGAAGTATGAAGCGATTTTTGGCCATTGCGCTGGTGTTGGCGGGCTGCCTGATGGTGGCGCCGCGGCTGCTGGCGCAGGCGCCGGCTGCGGGCGAGAGTAAAAAGCCGGCCCAGCCTAACTCATCGCAACCGGGAGCGGCCACTCAGTCCAGTGACAATCCCTTTCCAGAGGATACGAGCACGGTTCCTGTGATGCCCTCGAAGACCCCGCCACCGCTGCCCGAGGGGACCTATCGCGAACCGGAAAGGGCGCCGGTTCCGCTGCCGGGTGAGGACGCCGACCCGGTGCGCAGCCCGGACGACCCAGCGCCGGCTGCCACCAGCAGCCCGGATGCCAATTCGAGTTCGAGCCTCAATGGCGTGGAGAGTCTGCTGCCCCGTCCGGAAGACGACAATCAGCCCAGTAAAAAGAGAAAACTCACCGTCAAGGAGCCCGCTCACCAGGAGGCTTCCTCCAAAGACATCGAAGTGGGCAACTATTATTTGGATCGGAAAAACTGGAAGGCGGCTCTATCGCGCTTTGAGTCGGCGATGATTCTGGACCCGGAGAATCCCGAGGTGTATTGGGGATTGGCCGAGGCAGAGCACCACCTGGGCGATTTTGTCCATGCCAAAGAGCATTATCTGAAGCTGCTGGAGTACGATCCCGACGGACCGCACGGCAGGCAGGCACGCAAGGAGTTGAAAGACCCGGCTCTGGAAAAAGCGCAGAGCGGACAGCCCAGCCAGCCTATGGCAACTACGCCGAAGTAGGAATTTACCTCCAAAAATGATGACGCAGTGGGCGCATATCGCCACGCGCTGGTAGGCTAAAACCAGGCATGAAAGAGATATTGCATCAGTTGCGCTGTATCGGATGCGGGGCGCGGATTGCAGGCGCCGAGGCCCAGCCGGACTTCCGCTGCGCCGTTTGCGGAGAGCTGTTTGATGTGGAGTACCCCGGCTGGAGCGAGCGCGGAGGCAAGGACCGGCCCAACGCAGGCGCTCTCAAGTGGGTTTGGCGGGAGCGGCGCTCTTCAAGAGAGCAGTTGGACTGCTCCGGTGTCTGGCGCTTTCGCGAGCTGCTGCCCATTCTGGATGACTTTAGCAACGCGGTGAGCCTGCGCGAGGGCAACACGCCTCTGTACCACATGACGCGCGCGGCCCTGGCTTTGAGGATTGACCTGCTCTTTGCCAAGCACCAGGGAATGAATCCGACCGGCTCCTTCAAGGACACGGGCATGACTGCGGCAATGAGCGTGGCCAAGGAGCGCGGCTTTGCATGGGTGGCCTGCGCGTCTACCGGGAACACTTCGGCTTCCATGGCGGCTTATGCGGCGCGCGCCGGGCTCAGGAGCCTGGTGCTGATTCCCGAAGGCAAGATCGCCTGGGGCAAGCTCTCGCAGGCCATGGACTACGGCGCGGTGACCTGCCAGTTGAAGGCCGATTTCGACGGCTGCCTTCGCCTGCTGTCGCAGATTGTGAAGGAAGCGCCCATCTACCTGCTCAACTCGGTGAACCCCTACAGGCTGGAGGGGCAGAAGACGCCGGCCTTCGAGATTGCCGAGGCCTTCGACTGGAGTGTTCCCGACCACCTGATTGTGCCCGGAGGCAACCTGGGCAACAGTTCGGCGCTGGGCAAGGGTTTCCGCGAGATGTACGAGCTGGGGCTGGTGGCGAAGATGCCACGTATCAGCGTGATCCAGGCCGCGGGGGCGAATCCGCTGGTGCGCAGCTTCAGGGAGCATCAGGCTGCCTCACTGGAGCCGATGGAAGCGCACACCCGCGCCACGGCCATTCGCATCGGCAATCCGGCCTCGTGGCGCAAGGCCGCGCGCGCCATTCAGGAGACCGGCGGCTGGTGCCTGGATGTGACTGAAGCCGAGATCGCGATTGCCAAGGCGGAGATTGGCGCCGAGGGGCTGGGCTGCGAGCCGGCTTCCGCCGTCACGCTGGCGGGGTTGAAGAAACTGCGCGCCGAAGGCAAGGTTGCTTCCGCCGAGACGGTGGTTCTGATGTTGACAGGCCACACGCTCAAAGATGCCGACTATACCATCAACTTTCATCGCGGAAAGCTGCTGGCGATCGATGAGGCCGAGGGCAGGGAAGCGGAGATCGCCGGGCTGCGGCGTGATGCGGTGGCCGTGGAGGCTACACCAGCTGCTGTATTGGATGCGCTGAAGGGAAGCTCCCGATGAGTGAGGCTTTGAGCGCGTTTTTCGGAGACGCAAACCCGGCGAGGTTGCGGCTGAGACTGCCGGCTACCTCCGCCAATCTTGGCCCCGGCTTTGACGCGGCGGCTGTGGCTCTTGATTTTTATCTGGAGATTGAAGCTGAGCCGGCTGCGGAGTTTTCTATCGACGCAACTGGACGCGACCGGGAGCATTGTTCCCTGCTTGAGGGCAATCTTATTTTGGAGGTTTACAAGAACCTGCTTGAGAGCAACGGGCAGCGGTTGATTCCTTTGGCCATTCAGATGACCAACGAAATTCCGTTGGGGATGGGCTGCGGCTCGTCGGCAGCGGGACGGCTGGCGGCTATCTGCCTGGCAGTGCATTTTGGCCAGTTGGACTGGAGTTCAAAGCGCATTCTGGAGGAGGCAGTGGCGCTGGAGGGCCATCCGGACAACGCCGCGGCTTGCTGGCTGGGCGGATTTGTGACGGCGGCTGGTGAGGGCAGGCGGGTCCATGTGGCCAGCGTCGCGCCGCCGGACGAGTGGCGGGCCATCGTGGTTCTGCCCGCCGAGCCTTTGGCCACCAGCGAGGCTCGCGCCGCACTGCCCGCAACGTATTCTCGCGCTGACACGGTGGCCAACATTCAATCCGTGGCGCTGCTAGGACTGGCCTTTGCTCAGGCACGAGACGATCTGTTGCGCATGGCCATGCGAGACCGCATTCACCAGCCCTACCGCGCGTCCCTCTGTCCCTTGCTGCCTCGTCTGTTGCCGCTGGCCGGAGAGCACGGCATTCTGGGCGTGGCTCTGAGCGGCGCTGGACCCTCGGTACTCATCGTTGTGGGTAGCCAGCAGAGCATGCAGGCTGCTGCAACTGCCGTCCATCAGGCTCTGGAAGGAATGCAGGAGCCGGAACTCAAGGTTTGCCGGTTTGAGCCTATGGGAACAAACCAGTCCTTTGAGGCGATGCTCCGCGGCCTCTGACCAGGATTCACAGGCTTTCATCACACACTTCGATCTTTGTCGCTAGTCGCCTGAATTGCATTTGCAGCGGGAATAGTCGTTTTTTACAATAAACCGGCTAAATGTTACTTTTATCCTGCAAATCTTTGCTTACAAGTTACTTAAGTTGTTACTCAAGATTGCTTGCGTTTCGCTAATGAAACTCCTAAATTTGCTGCGTGGGCAGTTCTGGGGGAGGGCTGCTCTAGCGCCCGTGATCCTTCTTAGGATCCGGGCGCTTTTATTTTCTCTTCATGCGAAATCTATCCTTTTTTGACGGCAGTCAATAGAGTGTCTTAGCCTTTTGGATTTGCCGGTCACGCTTTTCTGATGAATGAAAACGAGCAGTTTGCGACTTTGCCTGCCACTGCCGCATCATATGAAGGACTGGTTGCCGTTACACTGGATGCAGGCAGTGACAGCAAGGAGGATCATGGCTGGATTGGGAATTCTGGAAGTAAGCGATGCAACATTCGATCAGGAGGTGCTCCAGAGCGAGCAACCGGTTCTGGTGGATTTTTGGGCCGCATGGTGCGGTCCCTGCAAGGCGATTGCGCCGATTGTGGATAACATGGCCGTAACCTATGCCGGCAAGCTGAAGGTTGCCAAGGTAAATGTGGACGAGAACGGCGCCACTCCGTCACGCTATGGCGTTCGCGGTATTCCTGCCCTTTTATTTTTCAAAGGCGGCAAAGTGGCTGACCAGATCGTCGGTTTTGTACCTCAGGATGTGATTCACGAAAAAATCAAGAGCCTGCTGGCGTAGCGGCAACTCCGTTACGCCTGCCAAAAGGCAGTGTGAAAAAGTCCCGGCGCATGCGCTGGGACTTTTTCATGTTGAGGCTTCAATCCGACGCTGGCTAATAGGCTCAGGACGACGCAGATGCTCCGGCAGAAGAGATTGGCTCCAGGCCCAGCCGCTTGCGGCATTCCTCCAGGATGGCCACGGTGTTGGAGGTGCCCACCCGGCTCACCCCGAGGTCGCGTATGGCCAGCAGCGTATCGAGATCGCGAACGCCGCCCGCCGCCTTGACCTGGATGTTAGCCGGAGAATGTTTGCGCATCAGTTCAAGATCGGCGAGAGTTGCCCCGCTGGGCGCATACCCGGTGGAGGTCTTGACCCAATCGGCTCCAATCTCCGCGCAGATCTCGCACAGACGAATCCTGGTCGCGTCGTCAAGATAGGCATTCTCAAAAATCACTTTGATTTTTGCTCCGCCCGCATGGGTGGCCGCCGCTAACGCCGAAAGCTCATCCCGCACATATTGCCAATCCCCGCTCCGTGCCTTGCTTATATTGATGACTGCATCCAGTTCCTGTCCGCCATCGATGAGCGCCTGCCGGACTTCGGCGAGCTTGACGGTGGTGGTGTGCCCGCCATGCGGAAAGCCAATAGTGGTGCTGGTGTGAACCGTGGTTCCAGCCAGGAGGGCAGAGCTGCGGGCCAGGTAGTAGGGCACGATGCAGACGCTGGCCACGTTGTATCGAACCGCCAGTGCGCAACCTTCTTCCAGCGCCGCAGCCGTCAGCGCGGGGTTAAGAAGCGAGTGATCGATGGTTTTCGCGATGGCAGCATAATCGTAAGGCTGGGTCACTTATATCTCCTGGGATCGTAAATCTCCATATTCATAGCAAGGCGGCAGGCCGTCTTTATTGACGGTATTTGCGCAGCACGCCCAGCACACGGCCTTGGATGGCAACCTGCGCGGCGGGAAAGTAAATGGGGTCCATCTCCATGTTGGACGGTTGCAGCCGCACTCGATTGCCTTCGGTGAAAAAGCGCTTCAGCGTGGTCTCGGCGCCACGAACCAGCGCCACCACGATCTCGCCCTGGCGCGCCGTGCGCGTACGCTCCACCAGCACGTAATCGCCGCTGATGATGTGCTCGTCGCGCATTGAGTCCCCGCGCACCTCGAGGGCAAAGACATCGCGGTTGCCCACCACGTCGTGTAGCGAGATGCTCTCCTCGTTCTCCATCGCCTCGACGGGGAACCCAGCAGCGATGCGACCCATCAAGGGAAGCCGGTCACTGGTGCGGGTGCGCGTTCCCGGCGGCAGCACGTCAATAGAGCGGCTGCGGTTATGCACGCGGTCCAGCATCCCCTTTTTTTCGAGGTTGGTAATGTGCTTATGCACCGTGGCCAGGCTCTTCAAACCCATGCCGCGCGCAATTTCCTCAAAGGACGGGGAGTAGCCGTTGCGCCTTACAAACGACTCCAGAAAGTCGAGAATCTCTTTTTGCCTGCGAGTAACAGCCATGCGCGCATTATAGCGAATAAAAAGCGAACCGTGTCAACTCTTTTTTTCGTCTATTTTTCAATCACTGCGAAAACTGGCTTCTGAAGACCGCCTTCACGTGCTCCAGACGCTTGCGCAGCGCCTCTGCTTCCTCCGGCAAACCGAGCTCCTCGGCGTGGCCGATAGCCGCGTAGAAATAGTCCTTGGCATCCCGGTAGCAGTCGTTTGCATCGCGGAAGGAATGCGCCTCGTACATGCCGTCATAAGCCTTTTCCGCCTCTGACTTGCAGTTTGCAAGGTAACCCTGCTTGGATTGCCTCTCTTCTTCCGTCATCCCATCTCTCCAAGGTCGAACCACCGCAGCGTGGCTCCTATCCACGATAACTCAGGAGCGCCCATGCGTGCCTTTCAGCTTGCCCATGCGGCGCATCTCCTTGTTCAGGCAAACTCTGTGACCCGGATGATGCGCGTGACTGCTTCCATCGGCCTTGCGGAACGGCTGTCAGGCGAGACGATAAAGGCATTGATCGAGCGCGCCGACGCCGAGATGTATCGCGATAAAGCGGCTTCGCGAACAAAAATAGCATGCGCTTGGAAGAACGCGGTTGCTGGTGGTGTTGCCTTACAGGCCCAACTGAGCCGTCTGAAGAGGGAAGCAGCCTGCGCTTTCGGTCGTCGGCCTACATTCGCCATTTTGGGAACTTCCCAGCTTCAGTGCCGTTACTGAAATCACTCTACCTCCTTTTATTCTTCCAACCTTGAGTTTCTTCTTCTTACGAGAGATGGTTAGGTCAAGCCGTCCGTTAGCGCACTCTAAGCTGGCCGGCTGGAAAATTTGAGCAGACAGGCGCAGGGGTCTAAGGGCGCCGCTCAAAGAGAAAGGTTGCCATGAGGTTATTAATCGCCGAAGACGACAAGGCGCTGGGATTGTTTCTGAGCCGCGGCTTAGAGGCGGATGGGCACCACGTCCATTTGACGTACGATGGTGCCGCCGCAGTGGAGGCATTTCGCCAGGAGATGCCGACCTGACCATACTTGATTTGAATATGCCGATCAAGGATGGAGAGCAGGTGCTTGAGGAGATTCGCAGGATGGATGCGGACCTTCCGGTGCTGGTGTTGACCGCCCGCCAGGAGGTGGACACGAGAGTCCGCTGCCTGGACCGCGGGGCCGATGACCTGATGCTCAAGCCCTTCAGCCTGCATGAGCTGCGGGCTCGATGCCGGGCGCTGTTGCGCCGCAAGCGCGAGGCGCGCCTGTTATTGCGCGCCGGTGATCTGGAGCTGGACCGGCTGGACCATACCGCACATCGTGATGGCATGTCGATCATCCTCACCAACAAGGAATTTGCCTTGCTCGAACACCTGATGCTGAATCGCGGCCAGTGCGTCTCGCGAGTGGATCTGCTGGATTCCGTCTGGAACCTGGAGCCGACGCAGACCACCAACATCGTGGATGTCTACGTCAACTATCTGCGCCGCAAGCTCAAGGACCCGCCCCCCGGACAACTGATCCGCACGGTGCGCGGCCACGGTTACTTGGTGCCGCCGGAGACCGATATTGCGCTTTCCGTGCTGCCCCCGCTTTCTGTGCCCGCAATTCAGCCGGGCATGGCTGTTCCAGTGGCCGCCGTTTAGGTTTTATGGCGCTCTAACTTTTGGATACGACCAACTTAATCGATGTTCGGAGATGTTACATGGCAACCGTTCCCGTTACCACTCTTCCTCTCACCAGCCGCATCCGCCCGCGTACGGCGCTGGTGACGAGCGCTGATCGCAACTTTCGGCAGCGGCTCACCGAGACTCTCACCGGTCTGCGCTGGCATGTACGGGAAGCCGAAGGCGGTGCGCAAGCATGGGCGGAGGCGCAAGCGACCACGCCGGAGGCGGTCATCGTCGATTCATGGCTGCCCGACCTTGATCTGGCCGAGTTTCTCAAGGATTTCCGTGCATCTTTTCCTGAAGTGGACCTGGTAACAGCCAGTGGTGCGACAGCGCAGGAAAGCCCGCGCGGACCCTACCGCCAGGAACTGCTCTATGCTCTGCGCCTCTCGCAGGACAACGACACGGCAATCTGGAACGCGGCTCCCGCGCTGGACAAACCGAACCATCTGCCCGACTCCCTGCAAGCCAATCCGTGGCCGGTTCCGGCGATTCCATCCCAGGCCCTGCCGGCTTTTCCGCTGCAAAGCGCCTTGCCGGATGTGACCTATTCCCATGCCAGCCTTCCTCACACCTTGCCGGTCGTAGTGGATCCTCCCTCAGCCGACGTGGAACCTGCTTCCAGTGAGCGGTTGCCGGAGATGATTGGCTACGCTCCCTGCATGCTTGAGGTCAGC
>CABEBX010000187.1_pt1 | contig 14949 bp, 16 predicted proteins | sample 3132671 | NCBI WGS metagenome assembly CABEBX01 (sample SAMEA5534346, study PRJEB31848) | metagenome | biome: tundra; feature: field; material: soil | place: USA | collected 2013-05 | depth 0.45 m
CACCTGGCTCCCGTTCAGTGCTCCGCGCAAATTGGCCCCAAGGTGGTGGAATTTGTGAAGCGGTGATTTCGTTCTTGGGCCATTTATTCTCAGCCCATGGGTGGACAAAAACGAAAAGGGTCGCTCGCGGGCGGCCCTTCGTGTGCAACCTGTGTTTATGTCTTCTATCGTGTCCCTCTTACCTTCAGGTTCAAGTCATTCGGGCTGCACGTGGAGTTCTTCCAGCGATAGTCGGATGTGGAATCCATGTGCGTTGTTTTTCCGTTGACCGTGGTATCGAAGGAGGCATTGGTGGTCATGTGCGTCATTCCGTCAAAGGTCAACTTGACTTTGCCCGTCATCTGAAAGGCTTTCATGGGACAGTTCAGGGAGTAACTTCCGCCCATGGGAGTGATGTTGAGTTGCTGGATCTGGCAAGAGGGGTTGTCGTTGAGCGCCTTGGTCCACATCTCGTCATTCAGACAGAACAGCATGACGAAGGGCGGCTTGTCCGGCGTGGGATCTGGGGTGGTGGCTGTCCATTCGCCGGAGCGCAGAGGGAATTTCTGTTGCGCTGAAGAGACGGCGGTTGCCATGAGGACCATCACACCCAATGCCGCTTGCTTGAATAAAGTCATTTTCACCGATCCTTTTCTTTGAATGTCTGGGTTCAAGGCTGCGGGTTAGAGGGCTTTGCTGTCAATGGCAAATTGACAGGAAAGCTGCGCAGGGATGAAAAAACCTGCGTGGGCGCTAGACGCCGATGACGTCGCAGAGTTCTTTGACGGCGGCAGCGCTCTTATTCAGGGCGGCGCGTTCTTCATCGTTGAGCCTGATCTCGACGATCTGTTCCAGGCCGGCCGCGCCCAGCTTGCATAACACGCCCATGAAGTAGCCGTTGATGCCGTACTCGCCTTGCAGATAAGCCGCGCAGGGAAGAATCTTTTTCTTGTCCTTGAGAATGGCCTCGGCCATCTCCACCGCCGCCGCCGAGGGAGCGTAGTAGGCGCTGCCGGTCTTGAGATGCTTCACAATTTCGCCGCCGCCGTTGCGGGTGCGCTGAATGATGGCGTCGATGCGCTCCTTGGAAAGCAGTTCGGTGATGGGAATGGAAGCCACAGTGGTGTAGCGGACCAGTGGAACCATATTGTCGCCGTGACCGCCCAGAACGAGGCAGCTCATGTTTTCCACGCTGACCTTCAACTCCTGGGCGATGAAGCTCTTGAAGCGGCCTGAATCTAGAATCCCAGCCATGCCGAGGACGCGTTCGCGGTTAAAACCCGACAGCCGATAAGCGGCCTGCACCATCGCGTCCAGCGGGTTGGAGACGACGATAAGAATCGACTCGGGCGAATAGGTGACCACATTCTTGACCACATCGGTCATGATCTTGAAATTGGTTTGCAGCAGGTCGTCGCGGCTCATGCCGGGCTTGCGAGCAATGCCGGCGGTGATGATCACGACGTCGCTGTTGGCGGTGTCGGCGTAGTCATTCGAGCCGGTGATTTGTACGTCGGATCGTTCGATGGGGAGCGCCTGCTGCAGGTCGAGCGCCTTGCCCTGGGGCACGCCCTCCACCACGTCGATCAGCACCACATCGGCCAATTCCTTGGCCATGAGCCAGTGTGCTGCCGTTGAGCCGACATTGCCGGCGCCGATAATGCTTACCTTCTTGCGCATTGCATTCCTCCTTGGGGAATGGGTTGAAACAGGGACTAGGGACTAGGGAACAGGGAACAGAAAAAGCTGACCACTGATCACTGACCACTGTGTTTACATGTTGCCGATGATGCGGGTGGCAAACTCGCTGGTTCCGACTTTGGTGGCTCCGGCGGTCTGGCGTTCAAAATCGTACGTCACGAACTTCTGCAAAATCGTTTTTTCGAGTGATGCTTCGATGAGCCGTGCCGCTTCCTTCCAGCCGATGAACTCCAGCAACATGACGCCGGAGAGAATCACCGAGCCGGGATTGATAACGTCCTTATCGGCATACTTGGGCGCGGTTCCGTGGGTGGCCTCGAAGACGGCATAGCCGTCGCCGATGTTGGCGCCGGGCGCAATGCCCAGGCCGCCTACCTGCGCCGCGGCGGCATCGGAGATGTAGTCGCCATTCAGATTAGTTGTCGCCAGAACGCTGTAGTCCTCCGGCCGCAGAATGATCTGCTGGAAGATGGAGTCGGCGATGCGGTCGTTGATGAGAAGCTTCGACTTCCATGCGCCATCGCCGTGGGATGGGCCGATGGTGCGGAGCACGCCCTCGACCTCCTCATAAACTGAGTCGCGGTAGCTCGGAGAGCCTAATTCGAGGCCGGGCTCGATGAGGGCGGCGTTGTCCTCGACGGTGAGGCCGGGGTGGGCATCGTTGTTGCCAAGAATCCAGCTCTCGCGCTCGGTGACGGTCTCGGCGCGAAACTCCTGCTGGGCAACCTCATAACCCCACTCACGGAAAGCGCCCTCGGTGAACTTCTGGATGTTGCCCTTGTGCATCAGAGTGACGGTCTTGCGACCGGATTCCAGGGCAAATTTGATAGCGGCACGCACCAGGCGCTTGCTGCAAAAAATGGAAATGGGCTTGATACCCACGCTGGAGTCGGCGCGGACGTTCTTCTTGGTATTGGCCAGCAGATTGTTGTTGAGGAAGTCAATCAGCAGGGCAGCGTCCGCCGAGCCCTCTTTGAACTCGATGCCCGTGTAGACGTCTTCGGTATTTTCGCGGTAGATGACAATGTCCACCCGCTCTGGATGCTTCACAGGGCTGGGCACGCCCTGGTAATACTTCACCGGCCTGATGCAGGAGTAGAGATCGAGTGCCTGGCGCAGGGCCACGTTCAGCGAGCGAATGCCGCCGCCCACCGGCGTGGTCAGAGGCCCCTTGATGGAGATGCGCAGATCGCGCGCGGCAGCCACCGAGTCGTCTGGCAGCCAGTTGCCGAAGCGCCGGAAGGCTTTTTCGCCGGCGAAGATCTCGAACCAGCGAATGGCGCGCCGGCCGCCGTAAGCTTTTTCGACAGCGGCGTCGAAGACCCGCTCGGAGGCCTTCCAGATGTCGCGGCCCGTGCCGTCGCCCTCGATAAACGGGATGATGGGATGGTCGGGCACCTCAAACTGCCCGTTTTGATAATGGATCGGCTGGCCATTTTGCGGCAAATTCAGTCCGTTATAGGTGGCTTGCATTAGTTTTTTGGTGATCCTCCTCACATATTGTAAGTTTAGAGGCTATCACCTGCAAATTGGGAGTGGCAATGGCGTGGGATGGGGCGCAGGTGAATTTAGGGAAGGTGTTTCCGGAAATGCTGCATCTTCCGGCTGAGGGGCGGTTTCCGAGTGGTCGACTATCCTCCAATAATATCGAGCCGCTTCCGCTCGGAGGTCTCAGCGATTGCGCACACAGGTATATCCCAGATGCAGATCTTTCTTGCCGGCTGTTGCTGCACTCTCAGGATCAAATATGGCCGCGTCATCTGGAGAATGCGGTTCCTCAAAATGTTGCGGAGTAGCCTGCGGCGTTCCGAAGACTTTGTCAACGACAAACCCCTCACCGCAATACCCGTAAAGGACAAAACCACCTGTAAGGAAGTAACTCGCGTACTCCTGCCAAGGCCGCAGCTCTTTGCCTGAACTCAACACGCGAAATACGACTGGGTGATCTCCAGGCTCATAGTCGACATGCATCTCGACCCTTTATGCGCGAATTGTCTTGTCTGGTGTTGCACTAGAATCGGCGGGGAACGGCAATTTCCTTTCGCATATGCCTACCGGCTGAATCTCTTCCACGGACTGAGAGATATCGAGTGAGTAGTAACCCGTTGGCGAGAAACCGAGCGCGCCCCTCGACCTGACCCGACAGCCTCGGAGAACCTCAATTGGAGCCCCGTCATGAGGAGTCCAGGAACCCCCTCCTCGCACAAGTTGGATCGAAGTTTGCCCGCATTGCGGTTGGTCCAATTTCAGTTCAAACCACTTTCGGATTCCATCGTGAAATATCAGTTGCCCTTCCAACGTTCGGACCTCCGATTCGACACTGGGTCCTGTCTCGCTGGATTTCGGGCACTCTTGCCCAGATGCGGACAAAGCCGCGCAGATCAAAAACGCACATGCCAACACGGAATCACGCATGAATTGTATATAACACAGGAATAATCTCGCTGCCGGGCGCCCAATCCTTGCGACTTATTTGTTGTTTGTCGCAAGGGTGGGAAACCATGAATCCCAAGCGAGCGAACAGCGAGCAAATGGCTCCACCGCAGGTTGTTGACATCATGATGCCTTCGAGGTTAGCATCATGATGTGCGGAAGACGCTCACCATCGACGACGACATTGCTGTGCTCATTGAGCAGGAGCAGCGGCGCTCTGGCGACTCCTTCAAGGGGACGGTCAACCGGCTGCTCAACCTCGGCCTGATGAACGCGGAGGAGAAAGCTGTCTCCAAGCCTTTTGTCGTGACGTCCTTTCCGCTGGGAATCGGGAACTGTGACAAAATCTCCGAGCTTCTGGAGGAGTTGGAAGGACCGTACCACCGTTGATTATCCCGGACGCAAATCTGCTGATTTACGCCTATGACTCCGAGGCAGTTCAGCACCATGCGGCGCGGAATTGGCTGGGGAACGTTGTTTCCTCGACCGAATTGGTTGGTCTGTCGTGGCAGACCGTCTCGGCTTTTATCCGAATTACCACCAACTCCCGGCTGACTGGAGATCGCTTTCCAATGGGAAAGGCGATCGGCATTGTGCAGCAGTGGATGGAGTTGAAAAATGTGCGTCTACTGGTTCCCGGAGAGCGTCATTGGTCCCACTTCCAGAGGATGCTGGTTGAAGGACAGGTGCGAGGACCGGACGCTACCGATGCGCAACTGGCGGCGCTGACCATCGAATACGGCGGGGTGCTGCACACTACAGACCGTGGTTTTGCCCGGTTTCTAGGGCTGCGATGGGTCAATCCGCTGCTGGAATCCTGAAAATTTGCTCCTCGAATTGCGGCGGCTCGAAATGGTCCTGGCCGGAACAGCCTTCGGCAGGCCGAGCCGATCCGCGCCAACGGTTGACAAATTCCCCGCAAATCCTGTTGACGCCCGTCCGGATGCGATAAACTCATGCGGGTACCCTTCATAAGAGCCACCATTTTCACACCCAGGGAGGACACATCGAAATTGGGAAAAAGCATGGTCCCGAAGAAGCTGTTTTTCACCAAGGGCGTAGGCAAACACAAGGAGCGTTTAAGCTCCTTTGAGCTGGCCCTCCGGGATGCGGGAATCGCCTCGCACAATATGGTGCGCGTTTCCTCCATCTTTCCGCCCAACTGCAAGCTGATTCCGCGCAAGGAAGGCCTTAAATACCTGAGCCCCGGCGAGGTGGTTTTTGCGGTGATTGCGGAGAACTCCACGCGTGAAGCACACCGGCTGCTGGTTTCCAGCATCGGCGTGGCTATCCCCGCGGATAGGAATGCCTACGGCTACCTGAGCGAGCACCACAGCTTTGGCGAGACCGAAGAGCAGGCCGGCGAGTACGCCGAGGAGCTGGCAGCGGAGATGCTGGCCACCACCCTGGACGTGGATTTTGATCCGGACAAGAGCTGGGACGAGAAGAAGGAGATTTACCGTATCTCCAACAAGATTGTCCGCACCAGCAACGTGACGCAGTCGGCTGTGGGCGACAAGCGCGGCAAGTGGACCACCACGATTGCCGCCGCCGTCCTGATTCTGGAAGAGTAGGAATTGCATCCAGCGGAGCTTTGAGGCCAATCCCGCTGATGGGGTTGGCCTTGCCGCATGGCTGCGGTGGAATGTTCAGCGATCCATGGCAAAGACGCGCAAATACATGGAGACAGATCATGTATCAAAAAGCCTCATTCCCTATGAACTTTTTAGGGCTCGAACCGCCTTTATCAGATTTTGCGAATGCAAGAGTTCTGGTATGGCCGGTTCCCTTTGAGAAAACGGTGAGTTACGGAGCCGGGACCGGTGAGGGGCCGGCTGCCATCATCGAAGCTTCTCGATATATCGAACTGTATGACGAAGATATTGGTGGAGAGACGGCGCAGATTGGAATTCATACGCTGCCAGCTATTAACACGGATTATGAACCGGACGAGATGATGCCGCTTCTCGAGCAACGTGCGGCGGAGTTGATAGCGACAAACAAGTTTCTTTGCATGCTGGGAGGTGAACACTCTATCTCGGCGCCTGTGGTCAGGGCGATGTTTCAGAAGTATCCACGCTTGTCAGTCATGCAGATTGACGCTCATGCCGATTTGCGTGACTCCTACGAAGGAACCCCCTTCAGTCATGCATCTACCATGCGCCGTATCGTGGAAGTATGCCCCGCGGTTCAGGTTGGCATCCGGTCTATCTCCACGGAAGAGGTGCTTGCGGTTCCGACCCTCAATACGCAGATCTTCTATGCCAAGGACATAACGGGCCGGTCAGACTGGGTGGATCGCGCTGTCGGCTCACTTACAGAGGACGTATATCTGACGATTGACATCGACGGTCTTGATCCCAGTCTTGTTCCGTTTACTGGGACTCCAGAGCCCGGTGGTCTGCAGTGGTATGAGGTTTTGAATTTGATTCGCCATCTCGCCCGTTCGCGAAACATTGTTGGAATGGACCTGGTCGAATTGTGCAGACCCAAGGGAAACCATGCCGCAAGTATTCTTGCCGCGAAGCTGATTTACAAGACGCTTGGGAGCGTTTTCGAGCGAGAGATTCCCAACATTCACAAAGAATAGAGTGTTTTATACTTCTCATAGAACCATTGCGTTGGCTGAAAATGCTTATTTTCCGCCACCGGGACGAATATCTGTGCGTTGTACTCGCTTCAGAAATTAGCCGCAAGGCTGCTCGGTTTCTGAATAGGCATGAAATAAAACGCTGTAACATCAAAATCATGATCGACGATCGCCTAGCAATGCAAGCCGCTCTCTCCGAAGCCCGCTTGGCCGCGGAGGCCGGCGAAGTGCCGATTGGCGTGGTCGTGGTCTGCGAGGGAGCTATTGTGGCGCGTGGGCAGAATCGTGTGCTGCGCGACCTGGACCCTACGGCCCATGCGGAGATTGTCGCCCTCCGTGCGGCAGCAACAGCTATGGGCAACTACCGTGTGCCCGGCTGCACGCTCTACGTGACGCTGGAGCCCTGCGCCATGTGCGCCGGGGCCATGATTCATGCCCGGATTGACAGGCTGGTTTATGCCGCCGACGATCCCAAGGCGGGCGCGGCCGGCTCGGTGCTCGCGGTGCTTAATCATCCGCAGCTCAATCATCAGATGCAGGTAGAGCAGGGAATTCTGGCCGATGAGGCGGCGGAACTGCTGCGAAATTTCTTCCGCGAACGGCGATAAGGCGTAAACTACCCGCATGAAAGTGCAAATGTATGCCACTTCCTGGTGCGGGGATTGCCGCGCGGCCCGGCAGTTTCTCGACTCCCACGGCATCGAGTACACCGAGATCGATGTGGACGCCGATCCGGCTGCCTCAGCCGAGCTGGTGCGCCGCGTGGGCAAGAGGGCCGTTCCGCAATTGGTGATCGACGGCGAGTGGTTCCAGCCCTATAAGCCGGGCTATGGCCTGCTTTTCGATGAGTTGCACCAGCGGCTTGGGATTCTGAGCGAGTGAGCCGGTCAGGGTTCGTGGATTCCCACCCTTTCGCACAGAACGCGAAAGAATGGGGCACCCAGCATTTCTCGTACAATCCAGCATTTCTCGTACAATCCAGTATTTCTCGTACAATCCAGCATTTCTCGTACAATCCAGCATTTCTCGTACAATAAAGGGTTGGGGTAGAGCCGACAAATACGGCTTTGGCAAGGAGTCTCCCTTGATCGACCGCTATACCCGCCCGGCGATGGGCCGCATCTGGAGCGATGAGAAAAAGTATCGCTGCTGGCTTGAAGTGGAGTCGGCGGCAAGCACCGTGCTGGCCGAAGACGGCGTGATTCCCGCCGCCGCGGCTGAGGCCATCGCCAAGGCCGGCTTCAGTGTTGCCCGCATTCAGGAGATCGAGGCCGAGGTCAAGCACGACGTGATCGCCTTCACCACTGCTGTGGCCGAGAGCCTGAAAGCTCAGGGGCTGGACGCCGAGTCGCGCTGGCTGCACTACGGGCTGACCTCGACGGACGTGGTGGACACGGCGCAGGCGCTGCAGGTGAAAGAGGCTTCGGTGCTGATCCGCGCGGGCCTGGTGGAGCTGTTGGCCGTGCTACAAAGACGAGCATTGGAGTTCAAGCACACGCCCACCATCGGCCGCACCCACGGGATCCACGCCGAGCCGACGACCTTTGGTCTCAAGCTGCTCAACTGGTACGCCGAGATGGAGCGCAACCTGGCCCGCTTCGACGCGGCGGCCGAGGATATGCGCGTCGGCAAGCTCAGCGGCGCTGTGGGGACATTTGGACATCTGAAGCCGGAGCACGAAGAGAAAATCTGTGCGCGGCTGGGGCTCAAGGCCGCGCCTGTGAGCACGCAGGTGATTCAGCGCGACCGGCACGCGGCGTACATTTCCACGCTGGCCATCATCGCCAGCTCTCTGGACAAGATCGCCGTCGAGGTGCGTCACCTGCAACGCACCGAGGTGCGCGAGGCGCAGGAGTATTTCAGCGAAAAACAGAAGGGCTCCTCGGCGATGCCGCACAAGAAGAATCCGATCACCAGCGAGCAAATCAGCGGACTGGCGCGCGTGCTGCGCGGCAATGCCCAGGCGGCCTTTGAGGACATCGCGCTGTGGCACGAGCGTGACATCTCGCACTCGTCGGTGGAGCGCATCATCTTTCCCGATTCGACGATTCTGGTGGACTATCTGCTGGCCAAGTCGACCGACCTGATTGACCGTCTACTCGTCTATCCCGAGCGCATGAAGCGGAATCTCGAAAGCACTGGCGGACTGATCTTCAGCGGCCAGTTGCTGCTGGATTTGGCTGAGGCGGGAATGTTGCGAGAAGACGCCTACAAACTCGTCCAGACCCACGCCATGCGGGCATGGAAGGAAGACCTGGTCTTCCGCGATGAAGTAGCGCGGGATGCGGCGATTACCAAGCTGCTCAGCCCGGAAAAGCTGGCGCGGACCTTCGAAACCACACGGCAACTGGGCAATGTGGACGCGATCTTCCGCAGGGTTTTAGGGGAATAAGGATGCAAGCCGCAAACCTCACCGTCGCACTCACCGGCGCATCCGGCGCAATCTTTGGCCGCGAGCTGCTGCGCGCTCTGGAAGCGGATGAGCGCGTGGGGCGGGTGCATTTTGTGGCTTCGGAGAACTCGCTGCGCGTGCTGGCCGAGGAGTTAAGCATGAGCGGGCGCAATGATCTGCTCGAAAAACTTCTTGGCGCACCTCCCAGGAAAACCGTGCAGCACTCCGACGCCGATATCGGCGCGGCCATTGCCAGCGGCAGCCATCCCTCCAACGGAATGATTGTTTTGCCTTGCTCGATGGGCACTCTGGCGGCCATTGCCAACGGCCTGGCCAACTCGCTCATTGCCCGCGCCGCCGATGTCACCCTCAAGGAGCGCCGCCCGCTGCTGCTGTGCGTGAGGGAGACGCCCTTCAATCGCATTCATCTCAGAAACATGACGCTGGCTGCCGAAGCCGGCGCGGTCATCTTCCCCTGCATTCCTGCCTTCTATAACCACCCCACCGACTCCACCGAGATGGCGCGCCAGTTCGTCAGCCGCGTGCTGGCCCACATCGGCCTGCCCCAGCCGGGAGCCAGCGTGTGGAAGGCGGAAGAGTAGCAAGACAGGGAATAGGGAATAGGGACTAGGGAATAATAAACAGTTCATTCCAAATCACGTCTCTGGGAAACTACTCGTCGCGAGTTTTATCTGCGGACGGCTCAATCTCGTATTCCGGACATTGCAAAGAGATGCGTTCCGCCGTAATCCTGCGCGTTGCCAACATTCTGCGCTGGATGCGTTCCATCTGATAGGTGCGGAAGGCTTCGCGGAAGAGTTCGCTGAGATTGCGGCTCTCCTCAGTGGCAGCAGCGACCACCTGTTTTGCCAGTTCCTCAGGAAAGCTGATCGTAAAGACGCGGGAGGCGCGGGTGCGTGGAGCGTTCATCTCCTTATTATGACAAATTAATACGTTATCGTACAAGGGCAAAGATTTCAGCTTCCGATGCCCCTTTTCGCCTCCATAGGGTGCGCTGCTTTGTCTCTGTAATCCGTCCTGCCTGCCTGTCGGCGTATGACCAGCGTGGGTCACGATGCCTTCCTGGCCGATCCGCTCAACCGAGCCAGGAATTCCCATGGCCCGGGCTTGACACAGAAATAATTGCTTTTCCGCACAACTCTGCTTGTCACGAGGGGCAGGTCTTTCTATAATCCATCCAAGACCGCATAGGAATCCGAGGTGGCTTGGCTTACCAGGCCGCCCGGTGCAGAACCGTCCAAAACAGAGGTTTTGCATTCCGCAAGCGAGCGTTTGAGCATTGATCTCTATTTTGGCAGTTCCCAGGAGCATTGAATGAAGAAGTTAGTCTTCGCGTCTGTGATGGCATTGGCGAGCCTTGGTCTTTTTACGGCGCCCATGCTGCGTGCCCAGGATTCGACAATCACCATCAAGGATCCGGCAGAGTACAACTCCTACAACAGCGCCATCGGACTAAGCGATCCAAAGGCCAAAGCTGTGGCCCTGGAGAGCTTTTTAACGGCTTATCCGCAGAGCGTCGTCAAGGCTGCAGTTCTTGATGCGCTGATCGACATCTACCAGGGTTCGGGTGACGCCGACAAGACGCTGAGCGCGGCCAGTCGCCTGCTTCAGGTGGATCCCAACAACATGAAGGCCATCTTCGTCTCGGTCTTCCTCAAGAAAACCCAGTGCGGAAAAACCAACGATGCGCAGACCTGCGATGATGCAGCGGCGCTTGCCCGCAAAGGTCTTCTGGCGGCTAAGCCGGCCGGCATGTCTGACGCCGACTGGAAGAAGCTGACCTCTGGAGCCTATCCGGTTTTTCACTCGGCTATCGCGTTAGACCTCGCGATCTCCAAGAAGGACTTCAAGGCAGCAATCGCCGAATACACGGCTGAATTGATGCTGTATACGGATGCTGAGACCCAGTCTGGGCTGGGATTGCAGGACACGCTTTTTCTTGCCAAGGCGTATTCTCAGCCCGGCTCCAAGGATCTGGTGAAGGCGATCTGGTTTTACGCTCGCGTGTGGAACTTCGTTGCGCCCGCAGCCAAACCCACCATTGAAAAGTCGTTGGAATACTACTACAAGCTATATCACGGCAACGACTTGAAGGGTCTTGACGACATCAAGGCTCAGGCAGCACTCACCACGTTTCCTCCTGGAACCCTGAAGATTGAGGCGGCTAAGACGCCGGCTCAGTTCGCCCACGACGCATTGGTGGGGGGCGACCCGGCGAAGTTGAGACTGGACGACAAGGAGTTCATTCTGGCCAACGGCGTCAAGGAAGACGCCGACAAGCTCTGGGCTGTGCTGAAGGATCAGGTCACGCCGGTTCCGGGAATCGTCATTGACGCCAATGCCTCGGTGATCAAGGTCGCCGTAACCCAGGATGCCAAGGATGCCAAGGTGGCCGACTTTATCGTCAACATGAAGAAGCCACTGGAAGAGAAGGAAATCCCAGCGGCTGGCTTCGGGTACAAGATTCCACCGGCAACCGCGCTGGTGGGAACCTATGACTCCTTTACGGTGGTTCCAGCCACGGACACCGCGCCCGCGGCCGCGCAAATCGTCTTGCGCGACGGAGAAATTCAACTGGAGAAGAGGAAGCCCGGTACCCCTCTACACCCCAAACCGGCTGCCGGGCATCCAACCCACCGGTAAGGTAACCGGTTAACCGCATAATTTGTCGATTGCACCGGAGCCGGAAAGGCTCCGGCGCGACCCATCTTTCTCCTGGGCCATCAAAGGGCAGCCTGCATAGGCTGCCCTTTCTGTTTTTCTGCAACGTTCAACATTCCCTATCTTTGGCTACTCTCCCAGCATGATGCGCTGAATCTTCGTGGCGCGCCCCGTCTTGGGATCACAGGCGACCAGCGTGGCGCACATCTTCGGGTTTCCCTTGGCTGCGTCGAACTTGCTGGGCATTCCGGTAAGAAACTTTTTCAGCACCAACTCCTTTTCGACGCCAATCACGCTGTCGTAGGGGCCGCTCATGCCCACGTCGGTCTGGTAGGCGGTTCCGCCCGGCAGCACCCGCTCATCGGCGGTGGGAACGTGCGTATGCGTGCCCAGCACCGCAGTCACGCGCCCATCGAGGTGCCAGCCCATCGCCACCTTCTCGCTGGTGGCCTCGGCGTGGATGTCCACCACGATGACCTTGGCCTTGATGCCGGCCAGCAGCGCGTTCACGGCGTGGAATGGGTCGTTGGTCGTATTCATAAAAACGCACCCTTGCAGGTCGATTACCGCGTACTCCACACCGCTCTCGGTGGTTCCTTCGTAGACGCCATGGCCGGGCAGTCCCGGTTGCAGGTTTGCAGGACGCAGCACGCGGCGGCCGCGCTCATCGCTCTCGGCGGGCGCGGCATTCATATAGTCAATCAGTTCGCGCTTGTCCCAGACGTGGTTGCCGGTGGTCAATACGTCCGCGCCCAGATCAAAGAGATCTTCGGCGATCTGCGGCGTCAGGCCAAAGCCGCCGGCGGCGTTTTCCGCATTGATGATGGTCAGCTCGACGTTGTGCGCCTCGCGCAGGTGATCGATGTGCTCGCGCACGATCTTGCGTCCCGCGCTGCCGAAGATGTCGCCGATGAAGAGAATGTTCACGGTTGTTCTGTTCCCTGATCGTTGCTTTCTGTTCCCTGTTCCCTATTCCCTGTTCCCTGCTTTCTCATCAGCGGAAACAGAATCACGTCGCGAATCGACTTGGAGCCGGTCAGCAGCATCACCAGCCGGTCGATGCCGATGCCCTCGCCGGCGGTGGGAGGCAGTCCGTAGGCCAGCGCGCGCACATAATCCTCGTCCATCTGATGGGCCTCGTCGTCTCCATGGGCGCGCTCCTCAAGCTGCTGAGCAAAACGCTTGTGCTGCTCCACCGGATCGTTCAATTCGCTGAAGGCGTTGCCCAACTCAAAGCCGCCGCAGTAAAACTCGAAGCGCTCAACCCAATCCGGATTATCTGGATTCTGTTTGGATAACGGTGAAATTGCCGTTGGAAACTCGTAGATGATGGTGGGCTGGATGAGGTGTTCCTCGGCCAGCGTTTCAAACATGATTGAATAAGCTTTCCCGTTATTATCTGCGGCGCAATCGTGTGCTTCAGTAGTACTCAGCGACCTATTGGAACAGCGAATATGTTGACGCCTGAAGCTTTTGAACAGCTCTATCTCTTCGGGTTTACACAAAGAAGAAATCGTGTCGAGCGAAATATTTTCGTTTTGATACTGTTTCTTAAGGCGATCAAGCTCATCTTTACAGCCACGATCAGAATCTACAAATTTCTCTAGATCAAACTTTAATAGCTGTTTGAGGAAAGGCATAAAAGTATTTAGCTGATCAAGATCAGTCAAAGTCGGCTTCGGTGTGCATTCAGGCTCCCACCATTTAACGATCGCTTCCCGCATCGTCAGCCGCGTCCACTTGCCCAGATCAATCTCAACAACTTCTCCGGAACGAGGTCCTTTGGGGATGGGGAAGTTGGTGATTGTCGTCCCGTTCACCTCCATCGCGACGAACTTGATGAGTTCCTCGGTCAGGTCCATCAGGTCGTGGTAGTTCGCATACGCCTGATAGAACTCGAGCATGGTGAACTCGGGGTTGTGCTGCGTGCTCACGCCCTCGTTGCGGAAGTTGCGGTTGATCTCGTAGACGCGATCAAAGCCGCCGACGACCAGCCGCTTCAGATAAAGCTCCGGCGCAATGCGCAGAAACAAATCCAGGTCGAGCGCGTTGTGGTGCGTCGTGAAGGGCCGCGCAGCCGCCCCGCCGGCGATCTGCTGCATCATCGGCGTTTCCACTTCGAGATAGCCGCGCTCGTCGAAGAACTGCCGCAGGGCTTTGAGAGTTTTTGCGCGCTTGACGAAGACGGCACGAGAGTCGAGGTTGGCGAACAGGTCCACATAGCGCTGGCGGTAGCGCAACTCGACGTCGGCCAGGCCGTGAAACTTTTCCGGCAGCGCCAGCATGGCTTTGGCCAGGAAGGTCAGCCGCTCGACGTGGATGGTCAGTTCGCCGGTGCGGGTGCGGAACAGGTAGCCGGACGCGCCAATGTGGTCGCCCAGGTCCAGGAGTTTATAAAGCGCAAAGCCCTGCTCGCCGACGGCGTCGAGACGGACGTAGATCTGCAGCCGCTGGCCGTCCTGCTGGAGGGTTGCGAAGCCGGCCTTGCCCTGTGCGCGAATGGCCATGATGCGCCCCGCTACAGCCACCGTTACGCGGTTGGCTTCGAGAGCCTCCGTTGTTACCTCGCCCCACTGGTCGCGAACCTGGGGAACGGTGTGCGAGGCAGGGAACTGATTGGGATAGGCAGCCTGGCCCAGCTTGACGATCTCTTCGAGTTTTGCCTTGCGCAGGTCGAAGAGACTGCGCTCAAATTCCGAATCGAACACGGTGATCCCTTTCATTCAATGGGAAAAGGCCCAAAAGGAAAGTATACCCGCTTCATGGTTGGCCCTGTATCCTGAAAGGGAGCTTCCATGCCCTTCAACCGCCCCATTCCGGACGCCAAGCCGCGCAGCAAGCCTACCAGCGCCCTGGCCAGTCTGGTGGAAGCGGAAAAGATGATGCAGATTGCCTTCCTGCTGCCCTCGGCGGCTTTTATCGGCTGGCTGATTGGGGCCTGGTTAGACAGCCGCCTGCACCAGTCGTGGATCGCCCTGGCCGGGATCATCTTCGGCGGCGTCTCCGGGCTGGTCTATGTAGTTCGTCTGGTGATCGTTGCGGGAGTCAAAGCCTCCGCCGAAGACAGGAATGGGACCAGCATCGGGGCCAAATCCGAGACAGGGAAGGGACCTTCCGAAATCGAGCCATGACCGAAGAGACGCATCCCATTCTGGGCCTCACCGAGGAGACG
>CABEBX010000191.1_pt1 | contig 14742 bp, 10 predicted proteins | sample 3132671 | NCBI WGS metagenome assembly CABEBX01 (sample SAMEA5534346, study PRJEB31848) | metagenome | biome: tundra; feature: field; material: soil | place: USA | collected 2013-05 | depth 0.45 m
CGGAAGAAGTTCTTAGCCAGAAACAGCACGTTCGCCGGACGCTCAGCCAGCCGGCGCATGAAATACGGGTACCATTCGTTGCCGAAGGGAACATACACGCGCACGTTGTAACCCTCTTCGACGAGCTTGCGTTGCAGGTCGCGGCGAATCCCATACAGCATCTGGAATTCAAAATGATTGCGCTCGATGCCGTGCTCTTTGGCGTAGTTTTTGGCCGCGGCGACCATGGCATCGTCGTGAGTCGCTAACCCGTGGTACTCGGAGCTCTCCAGCAGCATATTAGCAAGCTTGATATAACTTGCGTCCACATCAACCTTGCGCGGAAACGCGAGCTCTGCCGGCTCCTGGTAGGCACCCTTGCACAGCCGCACGCGAATGCCGTTGGCGATCAGCTCTTCGATGTCTTTCTGGGAGCGGAAAAGATATGCCTGAATCACGATGCCAACCGCCTCGCGCAGCGCAGGCTTGGCATGAAGTTGCTCGACGATGTCCATCGTCACCTGCGTCAGCGACGAATCCTCCATGTCGATGCGCACAAAGCTGCCCGTTTTGCCGGCGTGCTGGACCACGCTCTCGGCAATGCTCTCGGCCAGGGGGCGTGAAAGGTTCAGCCCCATCTGCGTCAGCTTCATGCTGATGTTGGCGTTGAGCTTGCGGGCGGCAATCGCATCCAACAGCTTGTGATAGACATCTGCGGCGGCCTTGGCCTCGGCTTCCGAGGTTACGCTCTCGCCCAGCGAGTCCAGCGTAACGCTTATGCCCTGTTTGTTGACCTCTTCGGCCACTCGCAGGGCGTCGTCTATCTCCATGCCGGCAATAAACCGCGAGCTGAGACGTTTACCCACCATGGAGTGTTCGCTGAAGCGGCGCAGGACCCGATTGTGAGAGAGTGCAATAAAAAACGAACGAAGTACAGGCATTCAGTAATCCTCCTGGAACAAGCCATAGTCTTTCCGGCCATTTTCCAGCCCAACTAGTTTCTCACAAAAAAGTGGGGCAGGGCGGTGACGGGCAAATCCCGTCATTCGGGCCGGCGTTCGGCTATGCGCCTTCCCCGGCATTTTCTCCACGCGGAAGACACACATTCCTTATAATGCGGAATACCCTCTTATCGTGAAGGAGCTCCTCATGAATCGTAAACCGGCCTTGATCTTCTGTTTTCTCTTTGCTCTCGGAGCACTAGCCTTCACGCTGCCCGCTGTCCTGGCCCAAACCGCCGCGCCCACAGTCTACGTCAAGGCTGGTCATCTCTTCGATGCCACCAGCGACAACCTCCGCGACAACATGGTGCTGGTTGTCGAGGGCGAGCGCATCGTCAAGATTGTGCACGCGACCGAGGTAACCATTCCTGCCGGGGCCACGGTCATCGATCTCTCCCAGGCATGGGTGCTGCCGGGACTCATCGACTGCCACACCCACCTGGCGGCCCGCGCCGACCACTACGACCCCATCTGGGATGTGCGGACAACTCCCTTCATGGGAGGATTTAACGGCGTGGTCAACGCCAACAAGACCCTGCAGGCCGGCTTTACTAGCGTCCGCGACGTGGGTTCCCAGCCCTTCTTCGCCGTCGATCTGCGCCGCGCCATTGACGAAGGCCTCTTTCCCGGCCCTCGCGTGGTGGCCAGCGGTCCAGCCATCTCCATCACCGGTGGCCACGGCGATATGAACAGCTTTGCTCCCGGCGTCGAAAACAGAATGTACCCCGCCGAGCGCGGCTACTCGCTTGCCGACGGCCCCGAGCAGGTTCGCCATCAGGTCCGTGAGCAGATCAAGTACGGCGTGGATCTCATCAAGCTGCACGCCACCGGCGGCGTGCTCTCCCTGGGCGATAAGCCCGGCGCCGAGCAGCTCACCTACGAAGAGATGAAGATGGCCGTCGATGAGGCCCATCGCACTGGCCGCAAAGTCGCCGCCCACGCCCACGGAACGCAGGGAATCAAGGACGCGGTGCGCGCCGGCGTCGACTCCATTGAGCATGGCAGCCTCATTGACACCGAGGGCATTGAAATGATGAAGGCCCGTGGCACCTATCTGGTCGCTGACATCTACAACGACGATTACATCCTCGGCAAGGCCGTCGAGTTCGGCCTGCCCAAGGAAAATGTCGAGAAGGAAAAGACGGTGGGCCGCCTGCAGCGCGAGAACTTCGCCAAAGCCGTGGCAGCGGGCGTCAAAATCGCCTTCGGCACCGATGCCGGCGTCTATCCTCACGGCGACAACGCCAAGCAGTTCCACTACATGGTCAAATTCGGCATGACCCCGGCCGGAGCCATTCGCGCCGCCACTTCAAGCGCCGCTGACCTCATCGACCGCGCCCACGACGTGGGCACACTCGAAGCCGGAAAGTACGCCGATCTGATCGCCGTTACCGCCAACCCGCTGGAGCGCGTCGAGGTGCTCGAGCACGTCTCCTTCGTCATGAAAGGTGGCAGGGTCTACAAAGACGAACTCAGCGCCGCCAAACCGTAACCACGTACTGCGGCTTTTCTATCGAATCTCGTAGACCGTGCTGCCGTGAGCCGGCAAGGTTAAACTGACTTCCTTCGATTCCTTGAAGCCGCCTTCACTCCACATGTTCTGGGCCAGATGCTTCTTGCCATCAAGGCCAAGCTGTGCCCAGCTCACGCGTAACGTCAACGGCTTGTCGTCCAGATTGAAAAAGCCAAAGAACTCCGCGTAATTCCGCGCGCCTGGAGCGTTGATTGTGGCCTGCCACACCCGCGCGTTCTCAAACCCGGCCCCCAGGCTCTTGAGATTGACCGGATGGCTATAGGTCACATTCTGGTTCATGAACAGAATCGACTGATTGGCGATCAGCGACTTGCTGAACTCATCCAGCCTGGTCAGGTTTGCGCCCAGAATCAGCGGCGAGCGCGCCATTGCCCACAGCGTAAACTCGGTTTGCTGCTCGTCGTGCGTCAGTTGCGACTGCCTCGCCTCGCCCCAGCCCGGATGCGGCCCCAGCCAGCCCCACGGCAGCATATCCGCGTCCGGCCAGTTGCCCTCCCGCGCATAGGTAAACCACTTGGCCAGCCGGTCGAACTCGTCTCGCACGCCGAAGGGAAACTCGCTGCCGTCCGCTTTATGAGGAAACGTCCAGCCGTCCCAGTGGTCGTCGCTGATGCGCCACATCTGCGCCAACTCGGCCACCTCAGCCGCGTGCTCCAGTTGCGTCGGCCCCGGCGAAAGGCTCAGCACAATCGGGCGGCCGGTCTTGCGGATCGCCGTCGCAATCTGTTGAATCTCCGTGGGCCGGTAGGGGTGGTCGCTGATGCAGTCGACTTTGATGTAATCGAGTCCCCAGCCCGCATAGAGCTTCAGCATCGAGTCGTACCAGGCCTGACCGGCGGCGTTGTCCGCCACACCATAGTTGCCGTCATCCCACGGGCAGGTCTCCGTGGTGTCGGCCGCATCCGCCGCGTGATAGCTCGATCCCGCGATGGGCAGATTATCCTTTACCGCCTGCTTGGGAATTCCGCGCACAATATGAATGCCGAACTTCAGCCCCTGCTTATGCACCCACGCGGCCAGCGGCTTGAAGCCCGCGCCGTCCGCCGACGAGGGAAAGCGGCTCGCCACCGGAATCAGAATCCCGTTCCCGTCCAGCAGATACTTTCTCTCAGCAAGGTTTGAGCCGAAGGGGTTCTCCATGTACCACCCCTCGTCAATCACCGCATACTGCCAGCCAAGGTCTTTGAAGCCAGCCAGCACCTTCACGTTGGCTCTGAAGTCGGCCTCGTTGATGGTGAGCCCGTATGCGTCCCAACTGTTCCACCCCATCGGCGGCGTGGGCGCAGGGCTCTGAGCGGGAGTGAGGGTTGCAGCGGCTATAAAAACAAGAGCGGCGAAAAAGAAGTTGCGGCGTTCCATGTGGGAAAGATACCACAATCGCCGCAGTTCCATCCGGCCCTACAACTGTATCTTCATCGGCCAGGTCTTCCAGATCTCCGCGTAGTAGTCGCGAATCGTCCGGTCGCTGGAGAACTTGCCGATGCGCGCCACATTCAGAATCGACATCCGCGGCTCAAAGAGCGTCCGGTCGCCGCCTCCGCAGGCGCCAATGACCACGGTTCAGTCGCTTCCGCACCCCGGTGCGATAAGCTTGTGTTTGCCTACAGCAAGGAGCAAGCAAACTATGAATATGGTTCTGGGAATCGATGGCGGAGGAACGCACACCCGCGCCTCCATTGTGGCCGGTGAACGGGTTCTGGCTCACGCCGAGAGCGGCTCCATCAAGAGGCTGCGGGTGGGCGCCGAAGCCGCTGAAGCCAACCTGCGCGCCCTGCTCAAAGAGGCCTTCGCCCAGGCCGGCGTGACCGGCGTGCGCGCTGCCTCGGTAGGCGTGGCCTCCGCCTCCATGCCCGGCGTTAAGGAGTGGATCACCGCGGTCCTGCTTGATTTCGGTGCGGAGCGCACGGAGGTTGTCGGCGATGAAACCATTGCTCTGGACGCTGCCTTTCGCGGCGGCCCTGGAATTCTGCAGATTGCCGGCACCGGCTCCAACACCGTGGGCCGCGCGCCCGACGGCACACGCGAAGGCGCCGGCGGCTGGAGTTCGCGTCTGGGCGATGAGGGCTCCGGCTACTGGATCGGCGTCAACAGCCTGCGCCGCGCTCTTCATGCCCATGATCGAGAACAGCCCACGCAAGTCCTCAAAAAAGTAGGCGAAATCTGGGGCACACCCACCCTGCGCGAGTTGATTAACCTGGGCGACAGCACGCCGGGACCGGACTTTGCCGCGCTCGCCCCGGCGATCAGCGAACTCGCAAACGCCGGCGATCCCATCGCCCAGGAAACCCTAGCCCAGGCCGCTGCCGATCTGGTCGCGTTTGTTCTGCTCGTCCGCGCCAAGCTCCGCCGCAAGCACAATATCGCCGGCGAGGTTCCAGTAGCCTGGACCGGCGGCGTCCTGTCGCACATGACGCTGGTACGCGAAGCCTTTTTTGCAGGACTGGAAGCAGCCGCGCCTCAGATGCCGGTGAAACGGGAAGAGGTCGTTTCTCTCGAAGGCGCTCTGTGGCGGGCGCAGCGGCTGGCGGAGGCCGCCGGTTAACGAGCCGCTTCCCCGTTTACAACAGACCCAACCAGCTTTCCCGCCCCATCCACGGCCACCAGGCTGGCCGGCATTCCCACGGCGACGGAACCCGCCTGATCACCTAAGCCCGTCATCGCTGCCGGGTTCACAGTAAGCAACCGCAGAGCCTGTTCCAGCGGTGCGCCGGTGAACGCCATAAAATTTGTCAGTGCGCGGTCCAGCGTCAGCACGCTGCCGGCCAGCACGCCGCGTGCCATGGCTCTCCCATTGGCGACCTGCACCGCAAAGTCTCCCAGTTGGTACGTGCCATCGGGCATTCCCGTGGCGCTCATCGCGTCGGTCACCAGAATCGCGCGCTCCGGCCCCTTGGCCCGCCACCATAGTTTCACCATCTCCGGCGCGGTGTGGATGCCGTCGCAGATCATCTCGGCATAAAGCGCGTCGCAGGTCAGCACCGTGCCCAGAATCCCCGGCTCGCGATGATCCAGCGGACGCATGGCGTTGAAGGTGTGCGTCGCGCTGATGGCTCCGGCTTTGATCGCCGCGCGGGTCTCGGCGGCGGTAGCGTCCGAGTGGCCCAACGAAACCTTAACTCCTCGCGCTGTAGCGTGTGCGGTCAGCTCGACAGCTCCCGGCAGCTCAGGAGCCAGCGTCATCAGCCGGACATGCCCCTCGGCGGCTTCAAAGAGCCGGTCGAAGGTGGCGATATCGGGCGCCAGCAGGTGTTCCGGCGGCTGCACGCCGCGCCGGGTATGCGAAAGAAATGGGCCTTCCAGATGAATGCCAATGGGCCGCGCCTGTCCCGCAACAGGCGGCTGCGCCAGCAACTTTGCCAGCCCGGAAAGCGAGCGCAACGTCGCATCCAGCGGCGCGGTTACCGTGGTGGCCAGAAAACTCCCCGTACCATGCTGGGCCAGAAAGCTGCCCATTGCGGCAAGCGCTTCAGCCGAGGCCTCCATCACGTCGTGGCCTTTGGCTCCGTGAATATGCACGTCGAAAAACGCAGGCCCCAGCGTTGCGCCGGGAAAGTCGAGAACCCGCGCATTGCCGGGCGCATCCTTGGCCGCGCGCGAAGCAATGGATGCAATCCGGCCGTCTTCGATCACCACCATCGGCCTGTCGATCAGCCCGTTCCCATCCCAAAGCCGCTCAGCTGTCAGCACAGTACGCATATTGTGATTATTGCAGGCGCCGCGGACTTCCGATCATCCGCTCCTCGCGCCTGTGCGCGAATGAGTGAAGCGCGCCTAGAGAACCAGCGTGGCGCCATCCGGCTCCAGCGTGCTGTTCTGCGGATGCACCGACCTTGGTCATGCAACGATTCCCAGGCGGGTCAGCTCCATCTGAAAGCGCGATCCGCCCCGGTTTTGTAAAATTTGTTCATGCATACCACGGCGCGTTTGGCAGTTTCCTTTACGGCCCTCATTTTTGGGACCGGCATTCTTGCGGCGCAGACCATCGATCTGCCCTCCAGCAAGCAGTTGATCGGAGAGATTCCCGGGCATCCACAGCGGTTGAACAGCCTGCCCATTTCGATGGCTGTTTCTCCGGATGGACGCTATGTGGTCACAGTGAACGCCGGCTTTGGTGTCTTCGAATCGCAGTATATGCAGTCGCTGGCGGTGCTCGACACCCAAACCGGCGCCGTGGTGGACTTTCCCGACGACCGCACACTGGTCCGCGCCAAGCAGACGCTCTTCTCCGGCCTGGCCTTCAGCCGCGACGGTAAGCACCTCTACGCCAGCATGGCCTCACTCACCGACCCGCTCGCCAACGGCAAGGATGCAACCGGCAACGGTATCGTGGTGTACCGATTCACTGCTGGAAAGATTGCTCCCGAGCGCAGCTTTCCCCTGCCGCTCCAGCAACTCGCCCCCGGCAAAAAGACCAAGCTGCCCAGCGGAGCGGACAGCGATAAGGGCATTCCCTTCCCGGCGGCGATTGCGGTCATCGGTTCCGCTGCTTCGGAGAAGCTCCTGGTCGCTGACAACCTTTCCGACGACGTTCTGCTGCTCGATGCCGCCAGCGGCAAAATTGAAACGCGTTTTGACCTGGCCGAAAGCGATGCGGTGCCCTCCACTTATCCCATTGCCCTGGCGGTCTCCAAAGATAGCGCGCACGCCTATGTCGCCTTGTGGAACGCATCGGAGATCGTAGAACTCGATCTGACCAGCAAAACAGTCGGCCGCAAGCTCGCCCTCCTCAAGCCTTCCAACCCCATGGCTCCCGGCACCCACCCTTGCGCTTTTGAGCTCTCGCCCGACGGCAGGACTCTCTACGTCGCGCTGGCCAACCGCGATGCCGTGGCCGCCGTCTACGTCAGCGCCGGTCGCTTCTCCGTCAAGGGCTACTTCGATACCCGCCTGCCGCATCAGAGTTACTTTGGCGCCGAGCCGGTGGCGCTGGCTGTCAACGCCAACGGCAGCCGCCTCTACGTCGCCAATATGGGCAGCGATGCCGTTGCCGTCTTCGACACAAAGAATCTAACCGTCCCACGCAAGGCTATGGTCGAGCCTCTCGGCTTTATCCCCACCGAATGGATGCCCATCTCCATGACCTTCTCTGGCGGCAAGCTCTATCTGGCCACCGACAAGGGAAAGGGCACCGGCCCCAACAACATGCCCCAGCCCCCCACGGAAGCGGCAAAAAATAAAAGGCTGCTGAGGCCTTTCACTTACATCGGAACGCTCCTCTACGGTTCTCTGGCCACCCTGGATGCGGCTGGCATCGATCAAAATCTGCCCCAGTGGACCGCGTCCGTGCTCGACTCCAATCGCATGAAGGCAGCTGACGAGAAGATTGCCTTCGCCGGCGGCGCGCCGAATCCCATCCGCCACGTCATCTACATCCTCAAGGAGAACCGCACCTACGATCAGCTTCTCGGCGACTTGAAAAAGGACGGCAAGCCGGTGGGCAACGGCGACCCCGGCATGACCATGTACGGCGAGGCGATTACCCCCAACCAGCACAAGCTGGCCCTGCAGTTCGGCGTGCTGGATAACTTCTACGACTCGGCCGAAATCTCCAGCGGCGGACACGTCTGGTCCAACGCCGCCATCGGCACAGACTACCTGGAACGGACCTGGCAGCAGGCCTATCGCGGCGGACATCGAACCTACGATTCCGAGGGCATGGTGGCCAACGGCAATCCGCTGTTGCAGAAGATTCCCGATGTCAGCGATCCGGCCAGCGGCTACATCTGGAACAATCTCGCCGCCCACGGCAAAACCTACTACCACTTCGGCGAGTACATCTCTTCCGTCTTTTGCGACGCAGCCAAGGTTGCTGACCCGCAAGCGGGAGCCATGCTGGCCGGCAGCAAATGCCCGCGCAATGCCGTTGCGCCCGGCGAGACCTTCCCTCCCGAGTGGGGCGGCGGCCAGAACAAATGGCCCTGGGCAGTTCCGCTGATGGCCTCCAACACCGCAACCAAACAGGAATTAGTGGGCCACTTCGCCGTCGAAGCTCCGGACTTCAACCTGATGATTCCGGATCAGGTGCGTGTGGAGGTTTTCCTGCGCCACCTGAAATCCTGGGTCGCGGACAAGGCTCAGGGCAAAGACACCCTGCCCAATTTCATCCTCATGCGGCTGCCCGACGATCACACCCGTGGCACCCAGCCCGGCGGGCCCAGTCCCAAGTCATCCGTAGCTGACAACGATCTGGCCGTCGGCCGCGTCGTCGAAGCCGTCTCCCACTCGCCCTTCTGGGACGATACCGTCATCTGCATCATCGAGGACGACGCCCAGAACGGCGGGGACCATGTGGACGCTCACCGCAGCATCGCGCTGATCATCAGCAAATACTCACCGCGTGGCCCCAACGGCACGCCCGTTGTTGACAGCCGCTTCTACTCCACCGTCAGCATGATTCGCACCATGGAGTCGCTGCTCGGCCTGCCGCCCATGAACAACAACGACGCCCTCAGCTCGCTGATCTCCACGCTCTTCACCGGCCCCGGCGACCAGCCCGCCTACACAGCCGACTACGGGAACCGCGACAACGGCCTCATCTACATCGCCAACGCACCGACAGCCGCCGGCGCGCGCGAAAGCATGAAGATGGACTTCACCCACGCCGACCGCGCCCCCGCCGAAAAGCTCAACGTAATTCTATGGAAGGACGCTATGGGAGACAAGCCGGTCCCAGCCATGCTCAAAGTCCACCACAAGAAATCCACCACGGACGACGACGATTAAAGCAGTGTTTTTCCGCCGCAAATGCACCGTGCCCTGTCATCCTGAGCGGAGCGCAGCGGAGTCGAAGGACCTGCTTCTTGCTTTTCTGGCGCACGGGTGGGAATCCACGAAGCCAAACCCAGCTCTCGCTCATCCAATAAACTATGCACATGACGAAGCGTATCGGCATCCATCTGGGCACAACGGGCGGCGCATCCAACGCCGTCGAGCGGGCGCGGGAGATTGGCGCCAACACCTTGCAGATTTTTTCCGCCAGCCCGCGCATGTGGCGCGCCCCCAAGGTAGACCCCGCGCAAGCCGCCCGCATGAAGGAGTTGCGCGCCAAACTCGACGTGGGCCCGCTGGTCATCCACACCAGCTACCTGGTCAACGTCTGCAGCCAGTCCGATGAGATTCGCCAGAAAAGCATCGCGGGCTTTCGCGGCGAGATCGAGCGCGCCCTCGCGCTGGGCGCCGAGTACCTGGTGCTCCATCCCGGCTCGTGGAAGGGGCTCACGCGCGATGAGGGCCTCAAACTCGCCGCGGACTCCATCACCAAAGCCATCGACGGCCTGGCATGGCAAGAAACGCCCTTCCACATCCTCATCGAAAACACCGCCGGAGCCGAGTTCTCCCTCGGCGGCAGCTTTGAGCAGGTGGCCGAACTGGTTGAGCGCCTCAAGCCGACGGCGCCGGTCGCCGTCTGCCTGGACACCTGTCACACCCACGTCGCCGGTTACGACCTGGTCACCGCCGAAGGCTACGAACAAACCATCAAACAGGCCGCCGCAACCGTTGGACTTGAAGCCGTCCGCGTCTGGCACATGAACGACGCCAAGGCCGAGCGAGGCTCCAAGCTCGACCGCCATGAAAACATCGGCCAGGGCACCATGGGCCTCGAACCCTTCCGCCGCCTTCTCAACGACAAGCGCTTCGCCCACTCCGCCTTCATCGCCGAAACCCCGGTCGAAGAGCCTGCCGACGAGGAACGCAATGTGCGAGTGCTGCTGAGCCTGGTGAAGTAACTTCACAATCCAGCGAGCGTTATCCATCGAATGGCGTCATACTGTTTGTGCCGTCAAATCTTGCGTATGAGGTTCGTTATGCGCATAAGCTTCTTTGGAGTCTTGGCGCTGGTTGCCGTTTCGGCGCTGCCGGTTTCAGCTCAGTCCCATGATCGAGATTTTGTTATTGAACATTGTGGGTACGTAGACTCATCGGTCCGCAATCCCGCAAAATCCGTACGCGAGCCCTCCATGACGAAATACATAATTTCGTCGCAGCGGTTGCAGGCAGATGGAACCACCAAGTACAGCGAGTCAACTCTAGAGCCCATCTCATAAATGCCTGAGCAACATGAGAAGGCAGGCAAGTTGTATAAAGCCGAGGAAATTCTCGATGTGGTATTCCCATCGCGTGACCAATCGGCGGTAGTTTTGCATCCAGGCAAATATGCGCTCGACTTTCCAGCGACGACGGTAGCGGCGCAGCGGGCGGCCATCTTGAGTCTTTTGCTTGCGGTTGGCCCGGTTAGGCGAGATCATCTCGATGCCGTATTCGCTCATCTGCTCGTCCAGCGCGTCTGAGTCGTAGGCCTTGTCGCCGATCAGTCTTTCGGGCAACTCATCGAGGAAGCATCCGGCCAGAACAGCTTCCACAAGTTTGCACTCGGCAGGCGAAGCGCTTTCGACAGTAATGGCGAGAGGAAGACCGTCACCAGAGGCGATAGCGACAATCTTGGTGCCCTTGCCGCGCTTGGTCGGGCCGACCGCGAAGCCCCCTTTTTGGCGCTCGCAAAGGTCGCATCCACGAACGCTTCGTCCAGATGCAGCTTGCCTCGCTCATGCAGATGTTTGGCCAGCAAGCGCAGCGCTTCAACCAACTTGCCCTCGCGGATCCACTGCTGGAAGCGGCGGTGGCAGGTCTGGTACGGCGGATACTTCGTTGGCATCTCCGCCCATTGTGCGCCACTGCCGAGAATCCAGAGCACGCCGTTGAGCACCGCGCGCGTATCGTGCCACGGGCGGCCGCGGTTGTCTTCACGCCGCGCCGGACGCAAGATAGGCTCCACCACTTTCCACTGTTCGTCTGTCAGTTCCCAACGGCCCGCCATCGCAAGTCCGCAGAGACGCCTTGAGCACTTCCAGTTTCGCAGAAATCAGGCCGGAAAATGTTTATGAGATAGGTTCTAGTGATTATTCATGGCTCGCAGGGCCGCTGGATGAATTCAATCACAGTAGCTCCATCGCCGGAAGAAGAGTCGCCGCATACCTATGTCTGCGTTTACGACCCTGTTGCTGGCATCAGGACTACCTGGAGCGTACCGGGTAAGCAGGCCACGCAGATGAAGATTGCGGAGATTGAAGCGTCGCATTCCTCATGTGCGAAAGACAAGACGCCAGAGGATGAAGTTTTTCGCTTCAAGCCTGTGGTGGAAGATTTGGGAACGATATCGATTCAAGGGTATGTGGCACAGGGATTCAAAACTTCCAGGTCAATTCCAATGCGCGCAAATGGGAATAGCAAGACTATTGTGCGTAGTGTTGAGATATGGAGAACTATCACACCTAGCCTCGATGGCATTCCAGGTTTTGAATTGACGAATCATTATCGTTTTGATGATCCATGGTATTGGAGTAAGTCAGAGAAGCTGGAGTATTTTAGACAGAAGATGCCGGAGTTTTTTCGCGACGGTACGCGGCGAACAGGTCTGTTGATGCGTGAGGTTGTTGAAGACCCTCGGCTTGGGAAGAGATCGGAGGAACTGCAAGACTTTCGTCAGGGCAATTCCGACCCTGCCATCTTCCAACCTCCCGAGGATTACACGATTGTGACAAAGAAGGCTCCTCCTGTTGCTTGTCCTGGCGAAAAGGCTGCTGCGCTAACCGAACCACCCTCACCGCCCGCGCAGTAGCCTCTTCCCGTTTACACTAAGTAGTTATGGCGGAAGAGAACGAACTGCGTTACGACCCGGCTACGATTGAACCCAAATGGCAGCAGCGGTGGGCTGCGGACCCCGCGCTCTATGCGGCTGAGCCCGCGTCCTGCGGCAAGCCTAAGTATTACGTGCTGGAGATGCTGCCCTATCCCAGCGGTCAGTTGCACATGGGTCACGTGCGCAACTACTCCATCGGCGACGCGCTGGCTCGCCACATGTGGATGCGCGGCTACAACGTGCTCCATCCCATGGGCTGGGACGCCTTCGGGCTGCCGGCCGAGAACGCCGCGCTCAAGAACAACACCCCTCCGCGCGAATGGACCCTCGCGAACATCGCCGCGATGAAAATCCAAATGGACCGGCTCGGTCTCGGCTACGACTGGGCTTGCGAAATCGCCACCTGCCTGCCGGAGTATTACCGCTGGAATCAGTGGTTCTTTTTGCGCATGTACGAGAAGGGCCTGGTCTACCGCAAGAAGAGCAAAGTCAACTGGTGCCCGGAGTGCGCCACCGTGCTGGCCAATGAGCAGGTTGTCGATGGCTGCTGCTGGCGTCACGAAACCACCCAGGTGGACCAGCGCGATCTGGTGCAGTGGTTTTTCCGCATCACCGCCTACGCGCAGGAGTTGCTCGACGGCCTCGACTCGCTCGACGGCTGGCCGGAAAAAGTTCGCACCATGCAGCGCAACTGGATTGGCCGCAGCGAAGGAACGGATGTGGACTTCTTCTTGGAAGAAGAAGTCCAGGGACTAGGGACTAAGGGACCAGGGACTGAACCGACGCGCATTCGCGTTTTCACCACCCGCGTGGACACCATCTTCGGCGCAACCAGCGTGCAGTTGGCCCCTGAGCACGAACTCACCAGGCAATTCGCCACCGCCGACCCCAAGCTCAAAGAGCAAGTCGACGCCATGATCGCCGAGCAGAAGAAAGCGCGCGAGGCGGGCGACCTGGGCGCAATCGAAAAGCACGGCGTTCCCACTGGCCGCTTTGCCATCAACCCCTACAATAATCAGCGCGTACCCATCTGGGTGGCCAACTACATCCTGGCCGACTATGGCACCGGCGCCATCATGAGCGTTCCCGGCCACGATGAGCGCGACTTCGAGTTCGCCACGAAATACAACTTGCCCATCGTCGAGGTGATCCGTTCGGCCGACGCGAACGCTGACAATGCATGGCCTTTTCTCTCCGAAGAAGGCATCCTCGTGAACTCCGGCGAGTACGATGGCCTGAGCTGCGAAGAAGCGCAGAAGCACCTCCAGGAGATTGCCGTCGCAGGAAAGTTTGGCGAGCCGAAGGTCACCTTCCGCCTGAAGGACTGGGGCGTAAGCCGGCAGCGCTTCTGGGGCACGCCGATTCCCATCATTCATTGCGAGAAGTGTGGCCTGGTTCAGGTTCCCGACGAACAGTTGCCCGTGGTGCTGCCCCATCAAATTGAAATAACCCAGCAGGGCGGCTCGCCCCTGAGCCGTGTGCCGGAGTTCGTCAACGTCCCCTGCCCAAAATGCGGCAGCGCGGCCAAACGCGAAACCGACACCATGGACACCTTCGTCGATTCCAGTTGGTACTTCTATCGCTACACCGACGCAAAGAATTCGAAGGCTCCGTTTGATTCGGCGAAGGCGCAATACTGGTTCCCCATCGACCAGTACATCGGCGGCGTGGAGCACGCCATTCTGCATCTGATCTACTCGCGCTTCTGGACCAAGGTGATGCGCGACCTGGGCCTGATCGTCAACGATGAGCCGGCCCGACGCCTCTTCACGCAGGGCATGGTCATCAAGGACGGCGCCAAAATGTCCAAGTCCAAGGGCAACGTGGTCTCGCCCGACGACATGGTCGCCCGTTACGGCGCCGACGCCACGCGCATGTACGCCCTGTTTGCCGCGCCGCCGGACCGCGATCTCGACTGGCAGGAGGACGGCGTCGCCGGGGTGAGCCGCTTCCTGGCCCGCGTCTGGCGGTTGACCACAAAGTATGCGCCGGTTGCCCGTTCAGCCAGCGATACTCAGCCCAAAACGCAAAACGGCGGAGCCCCCCTGCTGCGCAAGCTGCACCAGACCATCGCCAAAATCACGCTGGACTTCGAAGGCCGCTGGCACTTCAACACCTGCGTGGCAGCCATCATGGAGCTGGTCAACGACCTTCAGGCTGCCGACGCGCAACTGGCGGCGGGCGAGGTTCCTGCCCCCGTGGTGCGCGAACTGCTGCGCTCTCTGGTTTTGCTGCTGGCGCCGTTCGCTCCCTACCTTGCCGCGGAACTATGGGAGGAGCTGGGCGAGAACAATTCCGTCTTGCGCGCTCCCTGGCCAGTCAGCGATCCCGAGCTGGCCAAAGAAGACGAGCTCGAAATCCCCGTCCAGATCAACGGCAAGCTGGTAACCGTGGTGCGGGTAGCCGTCGACGCCGACGCCAAAGCCATCGAGGCCGCGGCGCTCGCCGGCGAAAAGGTCAAGTTACGCACTGCGGGCAAGACTGTGGTTAAGGTTATCGTCGTCCCCGGCAAGCTGGTGAATCTGGTGGTGAAGTAGCATGGCAGCGCCCTTGCGCGGAACCCAGTCGCTGGTCGGCCAGATGGGCTGGGT
>CABEBX010000212.1_pt1 | contig 13955 bp, 10 predicted proteins | sample 3132671 | NCBI WGS metagenome assembly CABEBX01 (sample SAMEA5534346, study PRJEB31848) | metagenome | biome: tundra; feature: field; material: soil | place: USA | collected 2013-05 | depth 0.45 m
GCAATCTCCACCCGCGCATCGTAGCCCATCTCCGTGCCCACCAACTGCGCGGTTTGCAGCGCGCGCTTCAAGGGGCTGGAGACAATCACGTCCACTTGAATCTTGAGCGCGTTCAGCATCCGCGCCATCAGGATGCACTGCTCCTTGCCCTCTTTGACAAGGGAGCGCCTGGCGTCGAGAAGCGGATTCTCGCGGCTAAGTCCCGCATTGGCGTGGCGCATGAGGTAAAGGTTCATCGGCGTTCCGGCATGAGGTAAAGGTTCATCGGGCAATCCGGCTGAACGGAAAGGGGTCTGCCAGCTCTCAGGTTTTCTATACTAACACGAATGTTCGATGCCGAGGAAGATGGTGTGGGCGTGGACTTATAAAAAATTTTCCTTAAAACTTGTACCGTAGGTCATAGTTCATGCTCGTCGGCTTTCCGTTGAATGTGCCGGTAGTGAAGCGGCATTGTTTAGCAGCGTTCTCTGCGGCATCCATCAACACCTGATTTGTCCCCTTTGGATTTGTCTCACCAACCGAACCATCAGTAAGGACATCCACAGTGACAACAACCTCACCATGAAGTCCATGGCATGCATTTCCTTCCGAACAGTCTGGCTTAACTAACTTGATGGGGCGTGGGGGCACAACAGGAGGCCGACCGTTTTGGCAGTAAGCCGATTGTGCAATCGATAAACCGACGCCGAGCATAAGGGCAAGTACGATTCCTGCATTCTTCATGTTCTTCACCATGCAGATATTGAAGCATAACGCCCCACCCGGTCAATCCAGAGTGGGGCGCTCGCTAACTCGCTATTTTTTCTCCTCCACGTCCACGTACTCCGCGTCGATCACGCCTTCATCCTTCTTGGTCTCGGCGTGAGGTTCACCTGCTGCCTCGCCGCCGGGAGCAGCACCCGCCTCCGCGCTTGCCGCATTAGCCTTATACAGTATCTCGGCCAGCTTATGACTCGCGTGGGTGAGCTTCTCGTGCTGGGCTTTTAGTTCAGTTGCGGAGGGCGTGCCTTCCAGCAGCTTCTTCGACTCGGCCAGCGCCGCTTCCACTTCGGTCTTGTCGGCGGCCTGCACCTTTTCGCCCGACTCCTTCAGCATCTTCTCGATGTTGTAGACCATGCTGTCGAGCGAGTTGCGCGCGTCGATCTCCTCGCGCTTCTCTTTATCCTCGCCGGCGTGCGCCTCGGCCTCCTTGGCCATTTTTTCTATTTCATCCTTCGAAAGACCAGAACTCGACGTAATGGTGATGCGCGTGTCCTTGCCGGTGGCGTTGTCCTTGGCGTTCACATTCAGAATTCCGTTGGCGTCAATGTCAAACGTCACCTCGATCTGCGGAATGCCCCTCGGCGCCGGCGGAATGCCGCCCAGCTTGAACTTGCCCAGCGTGCGATTCTGCGCCGCCAGGGGCCGCTCACCCTGCAAGACGTGCACCTCAACCTCGGTCTGCGAATCGGCCGCCGTGGAAAACGTCTCTGTCTTCTTGGTGGGAATCGTCGTGTTGCGCGGAATCATCGGCGTAGCCACGCCGCCCAGCGTTTCAATCGCCAGCGTCAGCGGCGTCACGTCCAGCAGCAGCAGGTCCTTGACCTCGCCGGCCAGCACGCCCGCCTGCACCGCCGCGCCAATCGCCACCACCTCATCGGGATTCACCCCGCGATGCGGCTCGCGACCAAACAGCTTCTTCACCAGCTCCTGAATCCGCGGCATGCGTGTCTGCCCGCCCACCAGCACCACTTCATCGATGTCCTTGATGGCGACGCCGGCATCCGCAATCGCCTTCTTGCACGGCTCCGTAGAGCGATCGATCAGGTCCTCCACCAACTGCTCCAGCTTGGCCCGCGTCAGCTTGCGAACCAGGTGCTTCGGCCCGCTGGCGTCGGCGGTCACAAACGGCAGGTTGATCTCCGTCTCGATGGTCGTGGACAACTCGATCTTGGCCTTCTCCGCGGCGTCGCGGAGCCGCTGCAGCGCCATCTCGTTGCCCTTGGAGGCGAGGTCCAGCCCCTGCTCCTGCTTGAACTCGGCAATCAGCCACTCCACAATCCGCTGGTCGAGGTTGTCGCCGCCCAGGTGCGTGTCGCCGTTGGTGGACTTGACCTCGATGACGCCCTCGCCCACTTCCAGAATCGAAATGTCAAAGGTGCCTCCGCCAAAATCGTACACGGCAATGGTCTCGTCCTTCTTCTTGTCCAACCCGTAAGCCAGCGCCGCCGCCGTCGGCTCGTTCACAATGCGCTTCACGTTCAGCCCGGCAATCTCGCCCGCATCCTTGGTGGCTTGCCGCTGCGCGTCGTTGAAGTACGCCGGTACCGTGATCACCGCCTCTGTGACCGTCTCGCCCAGGTAGGCTTCGGCGGAGGCCTTCAGCTTTTGCAGAATCATCGCGGAAATCTGCTGCGGGGTGTACTCCTTGCCCTGCGCCATCACGCCCACATGGTCGCCCTTCTGAATCACCTTGAAGGGCACCATCTTCATCTCGTCGTTCACTTCGTTGTAACGCCGGCCCATGAAGCGCTTGATGGAGTAAACGGTGTTTTCCGGGTTGGTGATCGCCTGCCGCTTGGCCACCTGTCCCACCAGCCGCTCGCCGCTCTTGGTGAAGGCGACCACAGAGGGAGTGGTGCGCGAGCCTTCCTCGTTGGGGATGACTTTGGGTTCGCCGCCTTCCAGCACAGCGACGCAAGAATTCGTGGTTCCCAGATCGATTCCGATAATCTTAGCCATGGTAATCCTGCCTTTGAGAGAATTTCCGACTCTCCAAGGATGCCAGATTGAGTGGGTTGTTGTCAAACTTATATGATGCAGTCTCCATAAACTTTAGTTTCCGCCAATCCCGCACCCCCGCCCGTGCAATATCTCTTTCTTTTTCAATTGCATATTGCCGATATGTATGTCACTGTTGTGAGCAATATTGCTCACTTGGTAGCCGCTCATCCGGAGCGAAGCCAAAGGCAGTTCTGGGCCCCAAGCCACCTCCCGGTGAACCACCTGCTCCTTCAGCCGAACCCTCAACGACCACCGTAATCCTGGCACAAGCAAGTAGAAAGGTGATTATGAAAAGAGCTGCAACGCTTCCAGCCCTCGTTGTCCTCCTTGCCTTCTCTGCCGCGCAGATGGCCGCCTCCACAGGTTCAGCGCCGCCCCTCAAGGCTGCTCCGGCTGGCAACCTCAAACCAGCGCCTGCCGCCGTTGCCGCTCCCTCCAACACAGCATTGAACTTCACGGTGACCGATGTGCATGGCGTGCTGTTGACCTGCGCCAAGCAGCAACTCGATACCGACACCTTCAGCGGCTGCACCCTTGCGCCGGGCCGCACCCTCGACGATCTGATGACCACCATCATCCAGGCCATCCGCGCGGAGCAAGAGAAAGTCAACGCTGAAGAGAAGTAGCGCAGCTAATATTCATTCCTGCTGCTCATCCCATCCGCCGTCTTCCTTACCTTGGGGCGCGGCTGCCGATTCTCCGCCTCGTAGCCCACCGTAATCACCAGCGCCACGCGGATGGCCCGCGGAATCTTCAGAATCTTCTTGATCTCGGCCTCGTCAAACCAGCCCAGCATGCACGTTCCCAGGCCAAGGTCAGTTGCTTGTAAGCAAAACTGCACGGCGGCAATGCCGATATCCATCAGATAAAACGGCCGCTCCTTCAGCCAGCCAACCACCTGCGTCAGCACGGAATGTTTCTCCACGGTCAGCACGGCAATCACCGGCGCTTCCGCGGCGAACTGATTAAACGAGAAAGTCTTGCTGAAGGTCGCTCTGGCCACCCGGTCCTTGATCTCCGCATCATCCACCAGGATGAGCTTCCATGGCTGTGTATTGCTGGCCGACGGAGCCAGCCGCACGGCCTCAATCAACGCCCGCAGCTTCTCCGCTTCCACCGCCTTCGCCTGATACTTCCGCACACTCCGCCTTGCCTGAATCAACTCGTCAAATCTCATCTCTTCGCCTCACCAACAAGATACCCGCTGCTTCCTGAGTGGAGCAAATTCATCGCGTAGGGCGCAGAGCCTTCAGGCTCATGAACAAAGGTTTGCAATCAAGGTGGCTTTAGCCTCGGGCTTTTCGTTGATGCCCTGACCGGCTCACTACGAGCAGAACGCCACGCCAGGCGTCAAGAGTATACTGGTTCGCAGCCAAATAATAAGGAGCAATAAATGAACAATTATCGTGGGAAGAAATCCTGCATCATCATTCTTGTCATCCTGCTGATGAGCTATTCATCCTGCGTCTTCGGCCAGGCTGTTTCCGACGAAGCAAAACGGCATTTTGATCGCGGCATGACGGCTGTTGAGATGGCAAAGTCTCCAGGAGATTATGCCCCGGCAATCAGGGAGTTCGAACAGGCTGTAAGCCTTGCGCCGAACTGGCCGAATGCGTACTACAGCTTGGGAAAGGCGCAGGAGAAAGCGGAAAAATACAGTGATGCGATAACAAATCTCAAGCAATACCTTCGGCTCGCTCCCAATGCAAGCGACGCTGAAACGGTAAAAACCCTTGTCAATAAGCTGGAATATAAGCAGGAGCGGGAAGAAGGGGTCAACAAAGTCTATAACATGATGGCATCGGACTTATATACCAGAAAACAAATTGACCGGAAAACTGTAAGTAGGGGGAGCTGGGTTGAGTGTGCCGGCTCTCTGGAGTTTTTCCGTATGGTATCTGGAAAATTACAGGCGCAGAACCTTTGGTATGGTAGTAACGGGATTGACATCTATCATCCGCAGCAACATCCACCGATACCGAGAGAATGGGAGCAGGTAAAGGTGGACGGCAAATTTTATGAGTATACATACTTACACTATATGGATACCTCTATAAGCTATGTCGTTCGCACGGATTACGAGGTCAAAGGTGAAATTATTTCGATTGATCCGCCGCGGGTAAAAGAAACAGTTAAATGCTCCGTCACATGGGGAGCGCCAATCGAAGGAAACAGGCGTTCATGGCGTTCATGGAATCGTAAGTATAATGGTGAAGCAGTATATGAATACACAGATGAAATTATCGCGCGAGGCGCAAGATAGCGCGCGGGCTTTACGCAGCAATACTTCACTGTAAGTTGCCGCCAATTCAGGATAACTGGAGACGGCCGAATTCTTTAGTAACCATGGGGCGTAGGTTTCAATGCAATGAGTTGAAAGGATGAATGATGGCGATGATGAATATAAAACCAAGTAAGCCCGCGTCAGCAGGAGCGTTGTTCGGCCTCTTTTTCATGCTCCTGTTTGGCATAGCCTTTGCTTTTCTAATTGGCAATGTGCTTGTCGAAAATGAGGCGCCGGTTCCTATGTACTTTGTATTTGGTATTTTCATGATTGGGTGGTTAGGAACTGTTATATACATGCTGGTCTATCATTTTCTGAATCTCAAGCGCGCAAAAGGATTGTCCTTGGTTGAGATCGATACAGAATCAGGCTTTCAAACTAATGAATCGGTCAGCGATCCCATGCAGAAGCTGCGCAGCCTTGAAGCGCTGAAAAAAGATGGCCTGATCAGCGAAGATGAGTTCAGGCGAAAGCGTGAAGAGGTCATGCAGCAAAAGTGGTAAATATCCAGGCCCCGTCAAACATCGGGAATATTATCACCACCTTCGCCTGATACTTCCGCACACTCCGCCATGCCTGAATCAACTCGTCAAATCTCATCTCTTCGCCTCACCAACAAGATATGCGCCGATTCCTGAAGGTGGCAAATTCAATGCGGAGTAACAGGACCTTCAGATCAATCGACAGAAACGGAGGGAGCAGAAGGCTTTCGTCCCATCGACTGGAAACGATAGCCCCCTGAAAGAGCTCCAGAGGAATACACCATCCCTCACAGAGCCTGAAGAGCGGCAATTCCCGCGCCCGCCTACTTCATATCATTCGCCGGTGGAGCAATGTAGAGATCCGCGTTGCTCTTGTCCACCAGCGTAGTTCCGGTATCCACAAACACCGGATACTGCGAGAAGGAGTCAGTCGCATAGTCCTTGTTGAGCTGCTTGGGCGGCGCGTGGAAGATTTCGTCCAGGCCCTTCAGCCCGATGTAGGCCATGGTGTAGGGTTTTTGCGCGACCGTCGAGTCAATTGTGCCGGCTTTGATCCCGTTCAGCGTATCCTGACTCACGTCCCAGGCAACCAGCAGCCGGTTGGTGGTCCCGGACCGGTTGATCGCATCGGCGACCATCTTGCCCGATGCTGAATCCAGGCAGATAAAAGCGTCGACCTTTTGGGCTCCGGTCAGATTCGTGAACGCCATCGTCTTGTCGAACGCAGAGCGCAGATCGCCCTTGATGTCCACCACTTCCACGATCTTGATCTCCGGCCTGCTGCTGAACACGTCCTTGAATCCCTTCAGCCGCTCCTCCGTGTTGGGCTGGCCGGCAATGGTGAAAAAGACCACTCTGCCTTTGCCGCCCAGTTTCTCCGCCACCCGCCGACCGCCCAGCCGTCCGGCCTCCAGGTTGTTGGTCCCGATAAAATACAGCCGGTGGCTGCCCACGGCATCGGAATCCATGGTAATCACGGGTATCCCTGCATCTACGGCTGCATCAATCGCCGGCTCGAGCACCTTGGCGTCGGCAACGGAGATTAGTATGCCTGCCGGATGGGCCGCAACGGCCTTTTGCAGCGCGGCCAGCTCGGCCTGCGCATCGTAACCCTCGGGCCCAGCCACCATGGTTGTAACCTTGTATTGCGCTCCCGCCGCCTTGAAGCCGGCCGCTGCAGTCTGCCAGTAGGGCAGAGCCGTATTGGCCGATATAAGGTAGAAAATCTCTTTCTGCGAGTGCCTGCCTTCACACCCCAGCATGAACGCCACTCCCAGCGTCAGAATTGCCAGCCCAACCTTCTTGATTCGTTGCATATTTGCCTCACTTTCAATCCCGGGATAACATTATGCCTCTCGACTGCAGACCTAATCAACCGCCAATTGCACACTAGTTGCCGCCGCTCGCGGCCGAGCACTGATCCCTGACCCCTGACCACTGTCCCGGCATAAATCCCCCTCAACTCGACTAGGTCAAGACTAGGTCAACTCCCCGAAATTTACTGCAAAAATTGTCTGATTATTTTGCGTAACCTATTCATAAAAAACAGGATAGAGAATATTAGGCGAAAGTATGGAGAAAAAGTGCCTTTTAAGCAGGAAAACGCACCCACATAGCAGAATTGCATGTGCTTATATGCGCATGTTTTTCCGTCAAAAAAGCCCTCCAGACCGCAAAAAAGTACGCCTTTAAGGCCACTCCTCCGCCCAGACATCCCCCTTCGCCGCGTAAGATGCGGCGAAGTAGGATGTCTTACAAATGTCACACGATGCACTCGCCTGTCTTGCGCGTAAGACAGGGCGTCCCGCAGAGCCCCGGTCGCCGCTCACTTCACGTAAGACGCCTAATCATTTAATCTCAAACTTCCACCCATGACCACAGCCGCCGCCCAAGCCCGCTATCCCTTGTCCCAGGGCGTGAACCCATGGCTGGTGACGGTTGCGGTGATGCTGCCCACCTTTATGGAGGTGCTGGACACCGCCATCGCCTCCGTCGCCCTGCCCTACATTGCAGGGAGTTTATCGGCATCGAACTCCGAAGCAACATGGGTTTTGACCAGCTACCTGGTGGCCAACGCGGTGGTTCTGCCCGCCTCCAACTGGTTTGCGCGGCGCTGGGGCCGCAAGCGGTTCCTGCTCATCTGCGTGACCATCTTCACCGTGGCCTCGTTTTTCTGCGGCGCGGCGCCCTCGCTGGGCGCGATTCTGCTGGCCAGGGTCATGCAGGGAGCCGGCGGAGGGGCGCTGCAACCGCTCTCGCAATCCATCCTGCTGGAGAGCTTTCCTATTCAAAAGCGCTCCATGTCCATGGCTGCCTATGGCTTGGGGATCGTGATGGCCCCGGTGATTGGGCCCACTCTGGGCGGCTGGCTCACCGATACCTTCAGTTGGCGCTACGCCTTCTACATCAATATTCCGGTGGGGATTCTGGCCTTCATCCTCATCAGCCGCTTCGTCTACGACCCGCCGTATATCAAGAACGCCAAGGTGGGCGCCTTTGACAACATCGGCTTCGGCCTGCTGGTGGTGTGGACGGGCAGCCTGCAAATTGTGCTGGACAAGGGCCAGGAGGACGACTGGTTTGGCGCCACATGGGTGCGTTGGACGGTGGCCGCGCTGGCGGCGTCCTTCCTGCTCTGGGTGTGGCATTGCTGGACCCATCCCAACGGTCTGGTCGATCTGCACGTCCTCCGGGACCGCAACTTTCGCACCGGCTGTTTTCTGATCGCCCTGCTGGGCATGTGCATCTACATCACCATCGCCATTTTACCGCTCTACTACCAGGAAGTGCTTGGTTATACGGCATTTACGGCGGGCCTGGTGGTGGGGCCGCGCGGCATTGGCTCGTTCATCGGCTCCCCAATCATCGGCATCCTCGGCTCACGCATCGACAATCGCAAGCTGCTTTGCGCGGGATTCCTGGGCTTTGGCGTCTGCGCGCTGATGTTCGGCACAGTCGACCTGGACATTGGCCCCTACACGCTGCTGATTCCCATCATGCTGACGGGCTTTGCGCTGAGCTTTGTCTTTGTCCCCATATCCACCATGATGATGGCCACCATTCCCAACAAGGATATGGGCGCCGCCACGGGGCTGGCCAACATGCTGCGCAACATCGGCGGCTCGATTGGGATTTCGATGGCGACGACGGCGCTGATTCGCCGCGCGGCGCTGCACCAGACGGAGCTTGGCACGAACATCACCTCGTCCACCTGGGTCTTCCAGCAGAAGGCAGCGGCCATTGCCGGCTACGTGGGCCACCGCGTCGGCCCCGCTCAGGGCCGCCCCGGCGCCTTTGGTCTGATGTACGGGATGATGGAGCAGCAATCCGCGCTGATGGCCTATGTAGATGTCTTCCGATGGACAGCGCTACTGGCTTTCTTCTGTGCTGGTGCTGCCTGGCTATTCAAGAAGCCGCAAAAGCACGCGCCGCTGCCGCCGGGGATGCATTGAGGAGCGGGCCGGATTTTTCAGCGCTAACGCGCCACCCGTAGCGCGTCAGGCGTTTTCGGCGGGAGCGGGCTTGATGTCGATCTCGACGTGTTGGACGTCGAGGTTGGGGTGATGGGCGGTGAGGCGCACCTTTCCGGGTTGCTCGCCGGCGCGAATCCAGACGGCGCCGGTTCCGCCGATCAGCGCGAAGGGATTGTCGCCGATGAGCTGGGCGGGGCCGGTGAGTTCAAAGCGGATGGCGTCAGCGGCGAAGGGGCGGATGGCGTCGAATTCGTCGGTGACGCGTAGGACGACGCGGGTGGTATCGGCTCCATCGGCAACAAGGGTGGTGTCATCGGGCAGCAGAGAGAATTTCTGATCGACGCCCTTGCCGGAGAAGTTGCGCGAGATAACCTGCTTGCCCTGAATGTGTCCTTCTATGCGCAGATCGCCCCAGGCGCCAACATGGTGGCTCAGGTCTGCCGTGAAGGGCGCGTACTTGAGGTGCGGGAACTGCTTGCGGTCGGGATCGGCCTCGGCCACCAGTTTGCCCGCGATATAGAACTTGAGGTGATCGCAGTTTGAGGAGACCAGGGCATTGGTGAAGCCCTGATTCTCGTCGCCGCGCGCCCAGTGGAAGGCGGGCACGAGGACGATCTCCTCATTGGGGTCGCATTGCGAGCGATAGAAACCGGCGGCGGGTTTGGGCTCGCGAAAGATGTCGGTCACGCCGTGGTAGCAGATGCGGTCGCCGGAGCCGAAGTAGTCGTGGGTGTTGTAGTCGAAGGCGCACCAGCCGATGCCGCCGGCGTATTGCGGGTTAGAGGCCAACTGATCATGCACGCGTGCGTGGCGGATGGTGTGTTCGCGCAGTCGCTCGATGTTGTCGATGGTCTTGGTGGGATACATGTGGCCGTTGAATTCGGTATTGAGATAGAGAGGATGATTGGGCTGCCGGAGCGGGAAGCCGAAATCATTCATGGTGAAGACGTCTTCGAGCAGCTCGGAGTCATATTTGTTGCGGATGCCGCCGGTCTGGCGCGTGGCGTCTAGCTGGTGCGCAAGGGCGTTGGTGCGGGTGTAGAAGTCGTGGTTGTCGCGCGACTCGTTGATGCGCACGCCCCAGAGGATGATGGAGGGGTGGTTCCAATCGCGGCGGATCATGCGGTCCACGTTGTCCACGGCGAGATCCTGCCAGGCGAGATCGCCGATGTGCTGCCAGCCGGGAATCTCTTCGAGGACGAGAAGGCCGATCTCGTCGCAGGCGTCGAGGAAGTGGCGCGACTGCGGGTAGTGCGAGGTGCGGACGATGTTGCACTTGAGATTCTTGCGCAGGATGAGGGCGTCCTGGCGCTGCACGCGGGCGGCCATGGCTTGGCCAACCCAGGGGAAGGTCTGATGGCGGTCGAGGCCGCGTAGCTTGACGACTGTGCCATTGAGCGAGAAGCCCTGGGGGGTGAAGCGTGCTTCTCGAAAGCCGATGCGGCGGGAGTCGTTGTCGAGCAGTTGCGTGCCGTGTAGCAGACGCACTTCAACGCGATAGAGCTTCGGTGTGTGCAGGTCCCACAGCTCGATTTTGCCGAGATTGTCGAAGTGAAGCGTGCGTGGATTGTTTCCGTCGTTTCCGCCGCCCGGCAACTCCTGAGTTGTCTTCGCCAGCAGCTTGTCGCCGTCGTAGAGCGCCGCTTCCAAACTCAGCCCGCCGCCAGAGGTTTTCTGGTCGCTGCCGAGGAAGCATTGCACATCGAGCGACGGGTGACCGGAGAGAACGTCTTTGGACTGGGCAAAAATATTATCAATGGAGGTTTGCGGGATGATACGCAGCGATACTTCTCGGTAGATGCCGCCGAAGGTGAGGTAGTCGACCAGATTGCCGAAGGGCGGGATGTCCGGGCGCTCAGTGGAATCGACTTCCACTACGAGAACGTTGTCGCGGTCGAAGTCAACGTGGCCGGTGAGTTCAAAGGAGAAGGGGGTATAGCCGCCCTTGTATTCACCCAGGCGCACGCCATTGAACCAGACGGTGGAGGCGGTCATCACTCCTTCAAAGTCGACGAAGACACGCTGGCCGCGGGCGGAGGTGGGTAGGTGGAAGCGGCGGCGATAGACGGAGACGAATTCGTAGGATTTTTCGTCGAAGCTGTGCCAGGGCACGCGGAGATTGGTGTGGGGCACGGTGATGCGGGCGAAATGGGAGTCGTCAAAGTCGCGAGCGCGGGCCGCAGGGGTTGCCTTGGGGCTATAGCGCCAATTGCGGTTGATGGGCAGCACGATGCGGCCCTTTCCCGCAGGGGCTGGTTCAGCGGCAAGGCCAGCAGCGGACAGACTGGAAGCAACCGTTGCGCCGGCCAGGGCAGTTCCACTGATTTTGAGAAAATCGCGACGATCCATAAGGCACCATTGGCAGAGAGATTTTAGGAAAGATGTGTTAGCCCCGGCTTACGCAGCGCGTCAGGCAGGAAGCAAAGATTGCGAACATTGTAATTGGAGCAGACCGACGTGCCTTCGGCCGCTGTTTTTCTTATCGGCTAATCCACCACCGGCAAGAATCGCCCCATTCCCTCGTCGTACCGCTCGATGTGGCCGCTCAAGATCTCGTAATACCAGCCGTGCACCGTCAGCCGTCCTGCGTCCATTGCCCGCGCCACCGAGGGCTGGGCCTTCAGATTCAATAGCTGCGCCACCACGTTGCCGCGGATCAGCGAGGCCAGCTCTGCGCTCTCGCCCTCGGCCGGGTTCAGCGGCTGGCGATGCTGGAAGGCCTCATCGATGTGGTGCAGCCAGCGGCGGGCCTTGGGCATTCCGTCGAGCGTATTGGGGTGAAGGAACGCCTTGAGCGCGCCGCAATCCGAATGCCCGCACAAAATCGCTTCCTTCACGCGCAGCACCTCGACTGCATATTCAATCGTCGCCGTCACGCCGTCCACATCGTTGCCGGTGATAGGCACCACGTTGCCGGCGTTGCGGGTGATGAACAGGTCGCCGGGGCCGGTACCCAGAAACAGGTCCGGCAGCACGCGCGAGTCGGAACAGGTGATGAAGAGCCACTCGGGCGTCTGCGTCTCCGCCAACAGTTGAAACTGGCTCCTATGGGCCGGAAAGACTTCGGCCAGAAACCGCTTATGCCCCTCGATCAACCGCTGCATATGCCTACCTTGGGCTGAGCGCCGTTCTTACTACTCGACAGTACCAGCCTATCGCACCGCGGCGCGGTCCGAGCCCTCCGCAAGGCGCCTCTGATAACTTTAACGGTGTTGGTTCGGTCAACGCCAACAGCCGCGAAGGAGATTTGGGTCAATGAAAAAGTGGGAGAAGGTTTTGTTTGGCACGGTTTTGGTGGTTGTAGCGCTGGCCTCGATAGCCACTCAGGCGCAGTCGATTGCATCGCTGGACCAGGCTCTACAGAGCAGGGTTGACCGCATTGCCGCCCAGGTGCTGGAGCAGACCGGCGTGCCTTCAGCCTCGGTGGCTGTGGTGAAGGGCGGCAAGCTGGTTTACACCCACGCCTACGGCAAAGCGCGGCTGGCTACCGGCAAGGCTCCAGCGGTTGCTGCCACGCCGGAGATGCGCTATTCCATCGGATCGATCTCCAAGCAGTTCACCGCTACGGCGATTCTGCTGTTGCAGGAGGAGGGCAAGCTCTCGCTGGATGACGCGGTGGGCAAGTACGTTCCCAATCTCACGCGCGGCGACGAGGTGACCATCCGGCAGATTCTCTCGCACACTTCGGGCTATCAGGACTACTGGCCGGAGGACTACGTGATGACCACGATGAACCATCCGGAGACTGCCCAGCAGATCATCGACACGTGGGCGAAAAAGCCGTTGGACTTTGAGCCGGGAACGCAGTGGCAGTATTCGAACACCAACTTTGTGATCGCGGGACGCATCGTGGAGCAGGTTACGGGCCGGCCGTACATGGAGTTTCTCACCGCACACATCTTCCGCCCGCTGGGGATGCAGTCGGTGTGGAACTCGGACGAGGTGAAGCTGACAGAGCCGGATGCCGCATCCTACTATCGCTTTGCACTGGGACCATTGCGCCCGGCGCCCAAGGAGGGCCGCGGCTGGATGTTCGCGGCGGGCGAGCTGGCCATGACGGCGCACGACCTGGCGCTGTGGGACGAGAGCCTGATTGCGCAGACGGTGCTCAAGCCGGCGAGCTACAAGCAGATGTTCACCGAGGTGAAGCTGAAGGACGGCAAAGGGACGCACTACGGCCTGGGCGTGGATGTGGTGGACCGCGACGGTCATCGCTCGATTGAGCACAGCGGCGAGGTTTCGGGTTTTGTCGCGGACAATATCGTCATGGTGGATGATGGCGTGGCGGTGGCCGTGCTGACCAACCAGGACGCCGTGGGAGCGGCCTCGATGATTGCGCGGCTGGCTGTGCCGGTGGTGGCGGAGTACCCGCCCACCGACGCCGAAAAACAGGCGATTGCGATCTTCCGCGAGTTGCAACAGGGGCGCATTGACCGGAGTTTGCTGGCGCCGAATTTGAGCGACTACTTCACCGCCGAGGCGCTGGCCGACTTTCGCGAGAGCCTGGCGCCGCTGGGCGAGCCGCTCAGCTTCCGTCAGGCCGGCAGCGACAGCCTGCGCGGCGGGATGACCTTCCGCAGCTTCCAGATTGTCTATCCGGGCAAGCGATTGAGGCTGACGACCTTCACCTATCCCGGCGGCAAGCTGGAGCAGTACCTGATTGCGCCGGCGGAATAGGTCTTGCAGACGGCAGCCGCCCTTCGGGCCATGGACCCATTGCCAAATTGGCTGTCTCAGATCTCGATTTTGAGACGTGGGATTCCGCGGATTCCGTCACGCCGCCCGCAAGGTAAACTGAAAGCAGACCTATGTTTGAAACCCTTACAGACAAACTTCAGCGTGCCTTCAAGGTTCTTCGCGGCCAGGGCACGCTCACCGAAGAGAACATCAGCGAAGCCCTGAGCTTGATTCGCGTGGCGCTGCTCGAGGCTGACGTCAACCTCAACGTGGTCA
>CABEBX010000223.1_pt1 | contig 13507 bp, 9 predicted proteins | sample 3132671 | NCBI WGS metagenome assembly CABEBX01 (sample SAMEA5534346, study PRJEB31848) | metagenome | biome: tundra; feature: field; material: soil | place: USA | collected 2013-05 | depth 0.45 m
TTCACGCAGTCCCTGGTCTGTCTCCCGATACATGGGGGCGTCGGAGCGGTGCGCGGCAGTCAGGTCTTCGGCATAGCGAGGCGTGTTGATGGCGTAATCGGAGAATTGCAGCGTCCTCTGCAAAAGAAAATCGCGCCCCGCGGCATTGAGCGTCTGCTGTGCAGAGACGGAGCGAAGCAGGTTGTACTGATTGCCTTGGCTGTCATTCACCAGGGCGAAGTTCTGCGTCTCTACATTGACCACGACGTTGCTCTTGGCCCCACGCTGGCTGAGCGTCTGCCGCACCTCGCGGAAACTAACGCCGTCGATCCAGATCTTGCCGCTGTATAGATTCTCATCCTGCGCCTTGGGTTCCACGCCTACCACAAAGCACAGGGCGCCTTCGATTTGATCAGTGCCCAGAAGCTTGTACGTATAGCGCTCGTTCAGCGTCAGCTCCAGCGGCTGGGTAAGTACCTTTTCCGGCTCCAGCTGCGGCAACGGAAACTCATGCTTATAGTTGAATTTCACTCCATTGACATACAGCTCCGTCTGCTCAAACTCCATTTTGCCGCCGCGCTCAAAGAACTGTCGCAGGCGCATGGAGATGTCGAAGGCCTGTGCCACGGCGGTGGTCTCAAAGTGCAAATTCATGAAGCTGGAGGCCTGGTAGTTGTCCAGTTTCATCTTCTGCGCCTCGCGATACTGCTGCCAGCGGGCGATGACCTCTTCCACGCTCAGGTCGATTCCACTCTTGACCTCGACCTGGTTGTAAACCGATGTCTCGACATTGCTCTTCTTATGAATGGAAATCAGTACAAACGGATTGCCGCAGGCACAGGTTGCGGACTGGCCCGCGGCGCTTGCCACCGGTTCGCCGGCCGGAATCCGTTCGCCGGTCTCCGGGTTAAACCATTGCATCTCGTATTGCGCCTTGGCGGCGCCGCGTAGAATCACCGTTCGCGGAAGACCGGGAAGGCCATGAACCGGCGCCACCACTACCATATCTCCCGATTGCCCGCTGCTAAACCAGCCGGCATCGTCGCTGCTCGTTCCGTCCACCGTCAGCGTGAAGGGCAGCGCCTTGGCGTTCATGCGTAGAAGGCTGGCGGGCAACGATGTGGCCAGAAAGCTATTGACAGCGCACAGTTGATTCACAGCAGCGGCGTCCGGCGGCGTTGACCAGATCATCTCGACTGCCGAACCGGAGGCCGCCAGCGCAGAGTTCAGGTAGGATGCAGTAGCGGCTGTGCCGCTGTCCACTTTGAGGATAAGGGGCTTGTTGAGAGCATGTTCCCCAATCCAGATGGCATCTGAGCGCCACCCTTGTGTGCCAACCGTGCCCAGCAGGTCAGAATACAAGGCAAGCCGCTTGACTGCGTCGCCGTACTGGCCAATGAAGCCGGCAGGAAATACAAAAGCCAGCCGTAAGGCGGGGTTAGCAGACTTGACCCCTACCGCCAGTCGCAACAACGCAAAAACAAAGAGATCGTGAGCCGTTCGCGGCGCCCCGGATTCCACAATCACTCCGCGTACGACAGGAGCGGAAAGAGGCGCCTGCTTCAGAAATGCGTTGATCTCCTCGGTCAACTGCTTCTCGGTTTCATTGCCGGTGAGAGCCTCGGGGGCGACGGCCACATCCAGCCAAACCTGCGCGCTAGCCGGCAGGTTCTGGAGCGCCAGGGTTTGCTCCGCGAACTTCTGGCTGGCATCGTCCTCTGCGCCAAAGTGAAAGACAACCTTGGGCAGCACGATGAGCGAATTCTCGCCGCAATTATTTGCCGCCTGGAGAACCGTGTTCAGGCTTTGACCGCTCTCCGGTGCTGGTATTGAGACGGCATCCCGGGGCAGACCAGTTTGCGCCGCTGCCAGAGCACAACCAGAAAAAAACAAGAAAGCGGCAATGCATAGCAAGCCTGACCTTCTAGAAGTGGCATGCGATGCCGAAAAAATCACGAAATTCATCATGATAGGGGACCACCGGCCCGGATTGCAGTTGAAAAACGCTGAATTGCGCTAATCGGCCGTTACAGGATGCTCGCCGGTATGCGCCGAGTAACCGGAATAGCCGCCCAGCGGGAGTTTGCCGGTGATGCGCGTCAACTCCTCGCTCTCCCTTAGCCGGGCTCCTGCATTGTAACTGCAGAATGGGATCAATTGCCCATCGGTGGCGACATACTGGATGATGCATCGCTTTAGTCGGCGCAGATTGTAACTGTGCGCATCCATAAAGTGCATACCGGCGACAAAGATGCCATTGAAGCCGCGCTGCGCCCAACCTTCGGATCGGCCCGCATGCTTGTCTTCCCATGAGTCCAGGCTGCCGAGCAGGCGCTGGAAAGTAAGGCCGGGAGGAGTCTTGCGCAGATCGAGACATTTCGACAATTGGCTAAACTGGCGGATTTTGGAGATCTGGCGGCTGATCAGTCCTTGCTCGGCGTACGGTTTAATATCCGCCATGCCGCGCAGGAAGCGGTCCAGATCGAAAAAACTGCTCAGGCAGAACGGCTTGTTATTGTCATCCACGTAAAAGAAAGTTCCAATGGAACAATGCGCGTCGCTCAGGGGCGGGTGCGTATTCTCATTGCGGACCCGCTCAATGGCGCGGCTAAGCAGAGAGATTGAGTTAAGCGGAAACCAGTCGTCGGGAAAACGGGTCAAGCCTGTCTGCTCGCCAAAGCAGCGGGCCATGGTCGCCAGGTTGAAGGGCTCGGCGCCGTTCTTGGCCACCGCGATGCGGCCCACATCCGCACATGGTTGAATGCTAATGCCGGTTACAAACTTGTTGTGTTCCAGGGCGAATTTAAAGATCGGCCCGAGCTGGTCCACATTCACAGAGCTCATGATGGTCGGCACAAGCACCAGCCGCATATTCGTCTGCTCGATGCTGCGCACCGCAGCGATCTTCTTGTCCAACAGCCGCTGTCCGCGCATCTTGAGATAGACATCGTCATTCATGCCGTCGAACTGCAGATAGAGCGTGTGCAGGCCCGATTCTTCGCAGAGTTTCGCATAGTCAGGATCGACAAAGCGGCTGCCGTTGGTTGCTACCTGAAGATGGGTGAAACCAAGGCCGCGGGCGGTGCTGAGAATCTTTGGAAAATCGGGGTGCAGCGTGGGCTCTCCGCCTGAAAATTGGACGCTACGACAAGGCACAGGCCGGTTTAGCAGCGCCTTGAGCATCTTGACCACCACTTCCATCTCCAGAAAGTAGTGGCTGCCTTCGCCCTTGGCCTCGGCAAAGCACACCGGGCACTTGAAATTGCAGCGATTGGTGATGTCGATGACGGCCAGGCAAGGCTCGTTCTGGCTTCCCATCTCCGCGGCCGGGCAGATTGAGGAAGACGGCATTCCGGCCGCCAGCGTCTCGGGAAAGACCAGCCTGTTCCACTCTTCCAGACGATGGTACAGCGCCGTGTCGGAGAAGATCAGATCTTCGCTGGGTGTATGGCAGGAGCACTCTGAGCGCTGGTAGACCTTTCCCTCGCGATCAAAGATTGTCGCAAGGGATGGACTACCACAGTGAGGGCACAGCGAAGAGATTGTATCAATTACAACATCGCCGGCTAGAGTGTTCCGCATAGTGTCTTCCGTCTCATAATCTCTATTTTATTGTGAGTATACATGATGGCTTGGAAGCTGAAGTCTGTTATCCACTTTTTTGTAGTCCGTTCAATTCAAAGAAATTACAGAATAAGCACTTGTAGGGCAACATATTCCGTAACCTATTGATTATGTATGACTTCTCGCAGCATGAATCCCCGGCTCGGCATGCATTTACTTCTCCCTCCCAGGACTGGCACAAGTGGATAAGGTCGCTGCAACGCCGCGCATGGCCTGCCTTTCGTCCCCGATCAGAAGTACAGCAGGAATGACCCACAAGCCGCCAGCCAACGTAAGGGCAACACCCAGGGAGGTGACCAGCCCCATCTCTGCCAGCGGCGGGAAGGTTGCGGCGAGCAGCGCGCCAAAACCGATGATGGTGGTCAGGTTGGACTGAATCAGCGCAGCTCCGGAAGCTTTGGCAACATCGAGAATGCTATTGGGCTCTATTTCCAGATAGCGACGCACCAAATGAATCCCATTGTCGATGCCGATGCCGATGATCAGCGGGATCGCCGTAACCGCCATGAAGCTGAAGGAGTGCCCCGCAAGTCGCAATAGCCCGAAGGTCACCACGATGGCGAAGACGATCGGCATCAGCACCAACAGTGTCATGCGCAAATTGCGGAAGGTGAGATAGACGATCAAGAGGATCGCGGCAGCGGTCCACAACAAGGCTTTCCGGCTGTCGCGTAACACCTGGCTCTGGATGTCGCGATTGATCTTGTCGAAAGAAAACTCCACAAAGGGACCGAACTGCCTGCGCCAGGAGTCGAGCACCGCCTCAGGGACTGCGTCATGGGCATTAGAGCCAGCGGCATAAAAGGCGACTGCGGCGACGTAACTTCCATCCCCGGTCTTGCGCAGGCTGTTGTCGAGCAGGCCTGCCGGCAAATAAGGCCCGGCAGATTCCAGGGTGATCGGCTCCGCGCCTTTTCCCAGCTTGCGCAGTTGCTTGAGGTACGGCGCGTACGGCTCTGTGCGCAAGCCGTTTTCGCGCAGCGCATCCTCCAATGCGAGGGCCGAGGTATTCAAGTCGATATGGGCCAGCGCGGCAGCCCGCTGCCGCTGTGCCTCCACCGAGGGAAGCAACTGGGTGGGAGAGAAGACGGATTTGAGGGCACCGCTTTGCCGGTAAGATTCCAGGCCGGCCGACAGATTTTCGGAGCGGCGCAACACCTCCTCCTCACCGCCGGCAATCAGCAACAGCGTGGGGCTGCCCTCGATGCCAAACTTTGCAGAGAGCATATTCTGCGCGGCCACTGCCGGGCTGTCGGCGTCGCCCATGACGGCAAAACTCCCGCCCATTTTGATAGTGGGCAACAAAAGGGCTGAGAGCACGAAGAGGCCAGCGGCAACCGCCACCACCCAGCGAGCGTGCCGGCCCACAAAATTGAGAGAGCCGCGCGCCAGAGCGGGCAAAAAACGGAAGGTGATGCCCTCAGGCGCAAATGGCCGGATGTAACGGTTCCACAACTGCATCAGCGCGGGCACGGTCAGCAGCGTGTGAAGCATCATCATGAACATGCCGACGGTGAGGATGAAGCCAAATTCCGCCAGCGCCTTAAAACTGGAGGTGGCCAGCGCGGCCGTGGCGGAGGCTGCGGTTAAAATGCACAGAACGATGCTCAGCCCGGTGGTTTCGAAGGTGCGCAGCATGGCTGCATTAAAGCTGCCTCCCTTAGCCCATTCCTGCGGCGAGCGGTTGAAAAAATGCACCACCTGATCGTCGCCCAGGCCCGCGAGAATGGCGATGAATGACAGACTAATCAGATTCACTTCGCCAGGATAGTAACTCGCGATGCCCGTGGTCCACAGAATGCCCAGGCTGGTGGGAAGCAGCGATAAGAGCAGCAACGGAACGCTGGGATATACCAGCAGGCACAGAAGCAGGCTGCCAACAATCGCGACCAGCGAAACGCGGCGGATATTCCGCTCGACAAATTTGTGATCCTGCACTGCGTACACGTAAGCGCCTGCGGGAGTAGCACTCACGCCTGCAGCGCGAATCTCCGGATCGGTTTCAATGCCCTGGATATGAGCGTCCGTCCACTCCATCACCTGTTCGGCATATTTGTAGTCCACGGCCGACTCGCGCGGCTCCGCGATAATCAGCAGCGCCTTGTGATCCCTGCTATAAAAACGGTTTCCCGAACCCCAGGAGAGATCAAAGTTGGCATACTGCGAGAATCCCTCGCCATTGCCTGCGGTCACGCTCATCAGGCCCAGCGGATCGGCGACAAAGTAATCCGCGCCCAGGGTGGAAAACGGCGTAAACAGCTCAGTGGCTGCGCGACGCACGTTTTCGTGAATCTGCCGGGGGGCGAGCCGTTGCGCCAAGGCATCGCGATTGCCGGGCAGTGCATAGGAGGGAAAGTGCATGGAGTAAAGCCGCACCAGGTTAAGCAGTTCCTCTTCCCGGAGTCCACAACGCGCCTGTTTAAAGAGTCCGCTGGCAGACATCTCGGTGGTGAGCCGGTCGGCCGCGGCTTCCATCGCCTCACTGCTGTCCTCATCTCCCTGTGGCGCCTGGACCAGCACAAAAAGCTGGTTGCCGTAGCCCAGTTCTTTGCCGATCTGGCTGGCCGTACGCCATTGCGGATCGCTGCTGCCGAACATTCCGGTCAAATCGGTTCCGGTGCGCAGGTTGTGAATATTGGCGTAGAGAAACAATGTGAGGACAAGCGCCGTCCCAGCCACAAACCCGGGATGGCTGATTACCAAACGTCCCAGCGCGCGCATGAAGCGAGTCATCACGACGCACACCCCACCGCGGGACGGCGCGCGAGAAAGAGGATGTGGGCCAAGGGAAGAAAGTTACGGAATCGGCGCGACTCCACCTGCATCCTTGCCTCGTCGAGCGCAGCCTGATACTGCGTGAAGGATAGAATCGTAGGGCGCGCGCTGACACGCTCGGCGGAAAACAACAACCGGTCCAGGCCCAGCGTAAGAACGCTCCGCAGCCCTCGCTCGCGGTCATGCACCCGGAAGATCAGCCGCCCACCGGGCTCTAGCGCCGCGCAGCAACGCTTCAGCAGAGCCAGTTGTTCCTCGGCCGGCAGATATTGCAGCACATCTAGAATAAGAATCAGGCCGGCCTGTGGCAGCGCAAAGCCGCGCACATCGTGAACACTCACATCTGCGTTCAATTTGTGCAGAGCCTGTTGGGCCACGGAGATCCGGTGGGCGTTCAGATCGCAGCCAAGCAGGCGTCGTCCCGGGTTTGAGAAAGCTGTGAAGCATAGCGCCATGCCGTAGCCGCAGCCCAGATCCACGACCGTTCCCGATCCAAGCTCTTCGGTCGCCAGCAGAGAAAAAATCCGGTCCAAACGCATCTTCCAGCGTACAAAGCCGCGATCATAGTGCGCGCTTCCGGCAAAGGTCTGGTTGACGAAGCGGATTCGCTGGCGCAGGCTGCGCTGCGAGGGCGCGATCCAACACACCACGACCGCGGTAACGATGGCCGCCGCGCCGCCGGCCAGCAGACCCAGGACCAGGCTGCCCAGCACCCACGAGAAGAGCTGCTCCTTTAGTTGAGCGGACGATAGTGCGATCAATAGACGCCAGGGCAGAAATGATCCATGGCGCAGAAAGCCGCCCAACTCTATCGAGAAAAATACAGTCGGCGCCAGCAGCAGCGGATTGTTGATGAAGGTGGCGGCCAGGGTCAAGGGTTTGTTCAGGCGCAACAACAACGCCATTCCCACCGCCGCCACAGTTTGCAGTCCATAGATGGGCACGACGCCAATAAAGATTCCCCAAAACACGGCAGCCGCTGCCGAAGCAGGGTCCAGCTGCTCGGTCAGGAGAGTAGCCGCGAACTTGCGAATATGAGCGTTCAATCCTCGTAGCACCGCTTGACCTTCTCCTGAGAATGCTAGTTACCGTCCAGATACAACCGACAACTCACCGCTTGCCACTTTTTCGCCCGCCGCACTGACCGTGCCTTCAATGCAGGCCAGGCTCCCGACCTCGGTCAGCTTCGTGGTTTCAATGCGCAAAACCGTGCCCGGAGAAACAGGCTTATGAAATTTGAAGCGATTGACTGCCGCCAGCAGCGCCGTTCCCATCGTCTCGGCGGGAGTTGTCGATCCCATCATCACCGCCGCAGTCTGTGCAACCGCCTCGATCAAAAATACTCCCGGCAAGATTGGACGTGCGGGAAAATGCCCGGCAAAGACCGGGTTCTCCCCGTCCACCCTGAGCCACGCCACGCAGTGAATCCCTGGCTCCAACTCCTCCACGCGGTCGATCCACAAAAAAGGCGCGCGATGGGGAATAATCTTCTCGATCTCTTCTCGCTCGATCACTTTGGCTTGTACACCTCGAAAGTCTCTGCGGGCAACTTTGCATTCAGCGTAGTGTAGTCGATGAGGAAGACGCTGTTGACTCCGTTTTTGCCGTCAATTTCCAGCGAGCGCGGCAGATAATCGCGCTTGTCGAGCTTGACAGTCAGGTAATTCAGGCGGCGGCGAAAGTTCACGCTACGGGGAACAAACTTCAACTCGTACTCCCGGCCGTTCTCTTGCACCGTGATGGCGAAGTTCTTCTTCAAATTCTCGATGGAGTTCTCCCGGCTGAAGGAGGACTGGGCGCGGCGAACGCCGCTGCCGATCTCCAGAACCTCGGTATTTCCGTCCCCGCTGGTCAGATTGAGATAGTCGGTGTTGAAGCGGATGCGCAGCGTATTGGGCGCAAAATACTCCAGCGAGAAGCGCGTCATGCCCTCGGCACAGAATTTTCCGTGCAGCACCATGGGCTTCACCATCAGCTTGGAAGTGCGCGTTTCGACGACTTTCCCGCAGCCGGTCGTAAACTTGTCCTGCGCCTGCTGCACTCCATTCCAGATGTGCGTCAACAGGTCACCTGATTGCGCTGGTAACTCCAGCGGCAGCATCATAAGGAATATCAGGCAGCAAGTTCGACAGCACGATTTCATTTCAGGCTCCCAAAAAGCGAAAAGCGAGCGACCACATGCAGATGCTCACCGTATCGCGCACCGGCTTCATCTTGGACCGTGCTTGGCCGTTGTCGTAAACCATGTGAATGGGAGCATGGGCGATGGTGCAGCCGGCGAGGCCCATCTTGATAAGCACTTCCATCTCGAATTCATAACGCTCACTGCGCAGCTTAGCGTGGTTCAGGCTCTCCAGGCGATAAAGCCGGAAGCCGCTCTGGCTGTCTTCGATCTTGCGGCCCACGAGCACCGAGGCCCAGCGGCTGCCGATGGTGTTCGAGTAATAACGGGCGCGCGGCATTAGAGCGCGATCGAAGGAGCGGGCTCCAATAATCAGATCTGCATCCGTCTCCCGAGCTACCCGCAGCAGAACAGGGATATCCTGTGGCAGATGCTGCCCGTCGCCATCCAGCGTGATAACGTGGGTAAAGTTCTGAGCGCGGGCATGGATCAAGCCGCGACGCAAAGCGGCTGCCTTGCCACAGTTCGATGGCGATTGTATGCAGAACGCCCCGGCATTTCGGGCCAGTTCCGCCGTGCCGTCGTTCGATCCGTCGTCAATAACGATGACCGATTCGACGTGCTTTCTGGCTCCTTCGACCACATGGGCAATGTGGGAGGCCTCATTGAATGCGGGAATAAGTGCGCATACTTTCATAATTCGGTACTGCAGTGTGCACTTTCGCGGGAGCCGACCAGTACGAACTTGAAGCCGCGTTCCTTCAACTCGTCAATCACCCCAGGCAAAGCCTCAAGCAGAACGTGCGTTCCCTTCGGCAGACGGTCATGCATCAGGATAATGTCGCGGCTGGCCACTTTGCTGAGAATATGGCGGGCCAGCAAACCTGAATTTTTGATCATCGTATCACAGCTACGGATGCGCCAGGAGATGAACTCCACACCGGTTCTTTGCAGTGCGAAGCGCAGCAAGGGGTGACGCAAACCGACCGGGGAACGGAAATAGCGCGTCCTGACCCCGCAGATGCGTTCAATGCAATCGTTGCCGCGCTCGATCTCAGATCGCAGGCGTCGAGGAGAGAGAAAGCAGAATAACAACCGATGTGACCAGGTGTGGTTGGCGATCAGGTGCCCTTCCTCCCAGGCCCGGCGCACGATCTCGGGATGCCTATCAGCGCGCTGACCCACAACAAAGAAAGTGGCCTTCACGCCTTTTTCACGCAGCAAATCGAGCAGCCGGGGCGTATCAACGGGGTCAGGGCCATCGTCGAAGGTCAGCGCCACGCAGCCATTCCCTTCCACTTGCGAGCGATTCGCGACCAGCCACTGATTGCGCGGATGAAAGAGCAGATAAAGCATCACCCCCGTGCCCAGCGCATAAAGAACGGTCACCAGCAGCAGGCGCGCCAGGGAAAAAGGATAGAGCAGCGCCAGCGAGGCATTGGTCGCGCAAAACAACAGCAAAAAAAACGCTGACCGCGCCATCTCGATCCTTCCGGTACTCGAAACCAACCAGCCCAACCGTGGTTTAATTTTAACATCGACTCCAGGCCGCAAGGAACCCGCGATGGGGCGGCTTGCTGGCTAGAGCCATGATACCTATTTCACAGGAGAGCGCTTTACGGCGCAGCGGACCGCACTCTAAGATGACAGCAGCCCTGTCGTATCGCACTGATTGCCTTCTGCCTGTGAGAATAGAGAGAATTCACTTTGAGAGTTCTGCTCGTCAAGCCGCGTGATCTGGCCGAGTACAGCATTCCTGCTTACGAGGAATAGGGAGCGCCATGGATTTCCGCTGGTGGGATGAGGCGCACGCAACGCTATGGCGGATCGCCGAGAGCGCGGAACTGCTGGAGGCGCGCCACAAAGCACGGCAGACGGCACGCGAGACGGTGGCGCCGCTGCTCGCGCAGGCGCGCCCCGACTGCGGTTGGACGGAAGAAAAAGCGCGTGTGCTCCGCGCGTTGGATGCCCAGGGGATGACCGGCATTCTGGCCTCTGCGCACAACGGACTAACCCTACGGTTGGCGTTGACTGTTTGGGAACTGGCCAGCGTGGATGCCGGCGTTGCCACTTGCAGCCTTTCGGGAAGCCTGGCGCAAATGCCGATTCACGACTTTGGAACCGAGCAGCAGCGCGAGCGTTATCTGGGACGCGGAGAGCTGGTCCACGGCGCTCTTTGCCTGACCGAGCCGCTGCCTGGCGCGGGCGCGGATGCAATCTCTCTTTCCGGTCGCATGGTTCAGGCCGGCGCGGGCGCGAACGGCGAGCCTTTGCTGGAGATTCACAAGCGTGGACGCTTCATCAGCCACATGGACTTTGCAGAGTTTGTAGTATCCGCTGTCGAGGGCGACGGCAGCGGCGTGCGCGGCAGCGGTCTGGTGATTCTTGAGCCCGGGGACGCGGGCGAGTTCGAGCGCGGATCGCCGGTGCGCAAGCTGGGGCATCGCTATGCTTCTACAACCAATCCGGCCTTTCGCCTTATCGTGCCGGCCGCGCGTCTTGTGGGCGGCTACACGATGGAACAGGAAGTGATCATTCCGTGCTTTAGCCATCGCGCCTTACTGGAACCGGCCCTGCGCAGGATGCGTGCCCTGCTCGGCCTGATGACCGCCGCCAAGGCGCTCTCCACGGTGCAAGAGTGGTTCACATCAACAGAACAAAAGAGCCAGGAAGCGGAGTTCCGGCTTGACATGGCAAATTTGTGGGCCACGGGCGAAGCCGCGGCCTCGTTGGGATTTTTCGCGGCGCGTCTCAGCGACGAACTTGACTGTGCGCAGGATCCTTCCACCGCCGATGCCAGACTGGCCGCGCTCTTCTCTCCGGCAGCAAAGCTCTTCAGCAGCAGCAGCGTCGCGGAGTTGCTGCGGCAAGTAGCCGCATGGGGTGAGTACGGCGCGCTGTCCGCCATCGATCTACATGCTCGGATGGTCGATGCGCAGATCGAGGATATGTACATGGGCCCGGCAGCGCTGCAACGCCGCCTGGTTTCAGCCGCCATGACTGGCGCCAGCTTCCTCGCTGAGTTTAAGAAGTGGACCCAGGAGATGGATGCACTGGCCGAACGCATGCCGCAAGCGGGCCTGCGCAGTCTTGCCGAGGGAATGAGACTTTGGCAGTGGACCCTGGAGCGGCTGCAGCAGCAAGCCGATACACGCGGCGCCAGGCTCTTTTGCGCTGCGCGCCAGGGCGTGACCTTTGCCATGGCAGATGCGCTTTGCGGATTGCTGGCCGCGCGTTCGTTGGCTTTGGATGTTCTTGTAATGGAGAGGGATAGTCACTCGCCGGACAGCAAGGGCGTTTCCATCTTCCACGATCTAAGCATCCTTGCGGCAGGACACGCCGCGTCGCACACTGCGCAAACCTGCGTGGAACTGCTCTGTGGCTACGCGGAGCGATTTCCCTTTTCCGGCATCCAGCGAAGAGCCCTTGCGGAACAGCGAACAAAACTCTGCGTCAGTCTGCGCGGCATGATGGATGCGCGCGAACGAATTGCCGAGTTTCTGCGTGCCCAGGGCTGCAGGAGAGGTAACAGGACAGACTGAACGAAATATGTAGAGCTTCAGCGGATTAAGCCCAGCGCCGAGGTTGCGCTTAAAAATCCACGCGAGGCAACTCCGACCGGGTCCAGAAGTACTGTTCTTCCACACAGCAATTCGCCGACCGGCTGGCCACGGAAGTGGCCGATGCTCCGGTAATGGGCGATGAAATAGAGTACGCGCAGAAAAATCTTCCAGCTCAAAGGCGCAAAATAAGTGGGCAGCACCAGCGACACCGCGCGGCCCTCCTTGACCTCCTCGGCAAACTCCTGATAGCTCGCGGCCTGCGTCAGCGAGAGTACTGAACTGGCCAGCAGCAGATGGCTGTCGCCGCCCCCCACTACCGGCTTGCCCGCGTGCCTGGCCAGCTCCAGCACCCGGTCGTTCTCTTCCCTGCTGCGCATGCCGTTGTATTCCAGGGCATGAATCGCCCATCCGTAGCGGCTCAAAAGCGCCTCGGCGGGGATCTTGCGGCCGGGGTTCTTTCCCCAGGGAACCAGGGGATGATTGAATACCACCAATGAGCCGCTGGCACGCAACATTTCAAACAGGTCGTCCAGGCGGCGCTCCCGGGCGGCCGCCTGCAAGGCGGCATGGAGCTGCTCAATCCCCTCAGCGGGCATTCCCGTAACTCCCAGGTGAAAGAGATAATCGTCAAAGTAGATAGAAATCTCTTCGCCGAGCGGGTTGCGATGCGCCTCTTCAGGATGCGCGCGCAGCAGTTCGAGGCTTCCCGCCACTTCGTCGTGGTCGGTAATCCCCAGATGGACGCCCGCAAAGCCAAGCGCTGCGGCGCTGGCGGACTCGGTCAGCAGCACATCCTCGACCGTCAATGGAGAGCGGTAATATATGTCGGCATAGTTCAGATCCGCGATCTCCGCCAGCCCGAATGCCGCCTGTAGCAGGCCGCGAAAGGGACGCATGAAGCGCAGCTTGACCACCTGATTGAGAAAGCCCATGTTCTCGATGGAGTGATTGGAGTGGTTGTGCGGCGAGACCGCGCAATCGAACTCCCGCGCCGGATGCGGGCAGCGGCGGTAGGTGTAGTTTTCGATGGCCCAGCAATCCGTCGGCATGGTGCCGTCTCACTCCACTTCTCTGTTCGTACAGCCAGACGAACAGAAGGGTGTTCTACACTTGATAAGCAGGCAGAAGTTCGTCCTCGCAAGTGTACTGTATACGGATTCTTTCATAGTAGAGAGGCTCTCCGTCCATGGGACTCGGTCACAACTTTGCGGATTTTGCTTTGTCTTCGCCGGCAGGGACAGCTCCGTGTGCCCCTGTGGAGCGAGAACAGCCGGTCGAGGCCCCCTCCTTCCATCGCAAGACCGGCCATTATCACCGGCCCCCGGAGCGGCCCTTCACCGCCGAGGAGCGGAATCAGGTGACGGTCCTCTTCGGCGGCTTTACCTGGAAGCATGAGCGCTTCATCGAGGCCATTCTGCGCGCCAGCGGTTATCGCTGCCAGATG
>CABEBX010000227.1_pt1 | contig 13255 bp, 8 predicted proteins | sample 3132671 | NCBI WGS metagenome assembly CABEBX01 (sample SAMEA5534346, study PRJEB31848) | metagenome | biome: tundra; feature: field; material: soil | place: USA | collected 2013-05 | depth 0.45 m
ACCCACCCCCATGCGTCTCGCCATCTCAGCCACCGGAATTCCCACCGCGCGCCGCACCCTCCGCAGCCACACCTCCACCTTGCCTGCCTTCTCCAGCACCACCCGGAACGCCATGCCTGCCTCGACCAGCGCCCGCGTCGGCTTTTCCCGCCCCTGATTCGCTATCTCATCTCCCTTATTTTCAATGACTTGTCATCCTGAGCTTGTCGAAAGCCTGCCCTGAGCGTAGCCGAATGGGGACCTGCTTCTGCTCTTCGTGCTTTGTATCAGCCAAGCTCAGCCGTCCTAAGATCGCGCAGCAGCAGGAGCAGCGGCGCGATCTCTGCGCCGTTGCGGGCTGCATCGCCTACCTGCCGCGCCAGACCGGCGAAGCGGCTTGCCTTGTCTGTCCGGTCCTGCTCCATTTGCCTCAGAGTCGCAGCTTCGCGAATGAGCGCAGCCGGATTCTCGCCCATCCTGCTGGAGTCTGCTATTGCTCTGCCGAGTGTGGCGCACTTGGTCTCTCGGCTGATCTTGATTGTTTCTTGCGCATTGTTCATGGCGTCACCTGTGAATAAATGGGGTGCGGGCTGTCAGTTGCCAGCGGTCCGTTGTCGGCGGTCAGCGGTCAGTTGTCAATAACGGCCCGTGGCTTTGGTTCTTGTTCATTCTTCAATTGTGCGCCGGGAAAGGGAAATTATCTGCAACAAAAACAGAGGGCAGGGAATAGGGAATAGGGGGTAGGGAACAGGGAAAAGAGAGGCATGACATTACAGCTTGCGGAAAAATGCAAAGGTTGGAGCAAGAAGCGTCAGGGCACGACTTTAGTCGTGCCGTACATGCAACAAAATGAAAGCGGGCTTTAGCCCCTGCGGTCTGCTTTTTGTGTGATTCGCTAAGACGGAGGGAGGCCGGGGTTTCAACCCCGGCAATAACCCATCCATCCGTTTTTAGAAATCAACCCACGCGACGAAGTCGCGATTATACCCAGTCTTTGAATGATACGGTCTGGTAGGTCAGGGTTTTAACCCTGACAATAAACCCATCCACCCGTTTATTGAAATCAATCCACGCGACGAAGTCGCGATAAATCCTCGTCGGCCTACCTCCAACCAGCCATATTTGCTACTCTCTTAGCAACGCTATGTCTATTCCTCTGACTGACGGAACCGCTCATTCGCTCCGCGCATATCTGCGGGAAGTGAAGGCAACTCACAGCGAGATCGGCAAACGGGAGCGATTCGCATCCCTACTCGGCACGCTCTTCCCGAATCAACGCGAAGTCGGCATCTACACCGGAGGCGCGGAAACATCCCTGCGCATCAAGACCCCGGACAAAGAAAAGACAGGCAGGGCCGACACCATCTACGGATCTGCGGTCGTCGAATTTGAAAAAGACCTCAAGAAGACACTCTCCGAGGCAGAACGCCAACTCCGCGAGTACGTTACCGGCATCTGGCAGCGCGAACCGCTATCACGGCGAAATCTGGATGCCGTGGCGACAGACGGCGTCCGATGGAGAATCTATCGCCCCATCCTGCCGGAAAACGCGGATCTGATTCCAGAAAATATCGAACTCGAACTTCGCCGGGAAATCACCCTCAAGGAAGATACACTCAACGACTTTTATCGTTGGCTTGACCTATTTCTCTTCCGGCCATCCCGCCTTGAACCCACCTCTGATGCCATCCGGGAAGACTTCGGCTCTTGGAGCCATCTTTTCCATGAGGCTCTCGCAACTCTGCGTCGTGCCTGGGTCGCATCGCGCGTTGAGAGCGAAGCAAGACTTGCATTTGACACTTGGCAAAGCTACCTTACCGTCACCTATGGCAAGCTAAGCGAGTCTGACAGGCTCAAGAGAGACAGGGAAACCGGAGAGGAAGTCTCTGAGTTGGACGAGCTATTCCTTCGCCACACTTGGCTTGTCAGCGTCTCGCGGCTCATGGTTTGGGCCGCTCTCTCCTGTGGACAGACAACAGGTACGCTTCGGCAGGTCGCTCAAGATGTATTCTCCGGACAGTTTTTCGAATCCAAGCGTCTGGCAAATCTTGCCGATGAGGATTTCTTCCACTGGATTCGCACTCCGAAAGCCGAGCAGATTCTCGCCCCCATCTGGGAACGCGTTCTCGACATTCTGCTTACTTATGATCTGACCCTAATCCGCGAAGATGTGTTGAAGGGCGTCTATCAGCAACTCATCGACCCCAAGGACCGCCACGACTTGGGCGAATACTACACCCCCGATTGGCTCTGTGAGCGCATCGTTGAGGAGATGCTGCCGGAGGAAGGCTACGCGAGCGTGCTTGATCCAAGCTGTGGTTCAGGCAGTTTTCTGCGAGCAGCCATCAAACACTTTCAGCGTCAGAATCCCTCCGGTACGCCGCACGACCGGCTCCGTCAAGTTCTGGCTAGTGTGAATGGCATAGACATTCATCCGGTAGCTGTAACTATCTCCCGCGCAAACTATGTGCTGGCCTTGGGCAAGCTGGTCAGCTCGGCGCGCCGTCCAATTCAAATCCCTGTCTACCTGGCCGATTCCCTCTTCCTTCCCCATGAAGTGGAGAAGAACCTATACCAGCAGCTAAGCGGAATCGAGATTACCTTTGGCCCCCGTCGAAATGAGCGGCGCTTTGTCCTGCCGGACATGATGGTCAATCAAGCGGAAAACTTCGACGAAGCCATCGAAGCGGCCACGGAAGTTGCGAAAAGTCACGCCTCCGGCAACAGCGAATCGCGCGAATCACTCGACAAATATCTGCACCAAAGCGTCCCGGAACTCTCGCATCGCCTGCAACGCGAAGAGATCGTATCTGCTCTATGGAACTTTACCGTAGGACTCGCCGAACTGATTCAGCAGAAACAGAACTCCATCTGGTCTTTCATCATCCGCAATAGCTATCGGCCCGCCATGCTGCGCCAGCAGTTTGACATCATCGTCGGCAATCCGCCTTGGGTTGCATACCGCTATGTCACCGACCCTGAATACCAAAAGGAGATCAAAATCCGGGCCGTTGAAACCTATAAGATCGCGCCCAAATCGCAAAGCCTCTTCACGCAGATGGAACTGGCGACGGTGTTTCTCGCTCACTCCATGCAGGCCTTCGCGCGCCCCGGAGCCAAGCTCGCATTCGTCATGCCGCGTAGCATCCTCACGGCGGACCAGCATCAGAACTTGATTCAGCGCAAATACAAGGCAGACTTTCGTCTCTCCGGCTACTGGGACCTCTGGGATGTGACGCCACTTTTCAACGTACCTTCTTGCGTTCTTTTCGCGGAACAATCCCTCCGCCATGGAACCGACAAAGAATCGATTCCGGCGGAGATTTGGCAGGGCCGCCTTCCCGGACGTGACCTGCCTTGGGTTAAGGTTGCTGATTCGTTTTCCATCACTAAGGCAAAAGCCCGCGTCATCTGGCTTGGGAATCGCTCGGTCCTATCCACAGGACCAGGAGCAAAATCCGAAACCCGCTCTAGCCCCTATGCCAAAGTATTCAAAAATGGTGCAACGATTTACCCTCGCAATTTCTACTTCGTTACGGTTGATGATCTCGATGGCAAACCTGACCCGAACCGGCTTTACCACGCCAGAACCGACGAGGAGAGCGCACAGGACTCCAAGCCGCCCTATAAGGAGGTACGACTCAGCGGAAATGTCGAAGGTCGATTTCTATTCAGTTCGGCAATCTCGCATCACGTGCTTCCCTTTGCATTGTTGGAGCCCGCAACCGTAGTGCTGCCGCTCGAAGAATCCAACGGCGTGTACTACACGATAAAGACGCATGAACTCAGGCGCAAGGGCTATCGGGAGTTTGCGAAATGGATGGAGCAAGCGGAAAAGATTTGGAATGAAAAGCGCGGAGTCAAAACATCTCACAGTCTATTGCAATGGCTAGATTATTCTGGCAAATTAACATCTCAATCGCCTGCGCATCGTCACTTGGTTCTCTACAATGCTAGCGGTACAAACGTATCCGCGACTTACGTTGACAGGAATAAGCTCTCTCTAAGGTTCTTGGTTGACCACAAACTCTATTGGATTGCTCTTCGCCAACCGATGGAAGCGCATTATCTCACTGCGATTCTTAACTCTGAGGCGTCGAATCAAGCCATTAAACCATTCCAGTCAACGGGCCTTCTAGGTGAAAGAGATATACACAAGAAGCTCTTGGATCTTCCCATTCCTACCTTCGACTCCGGAATCGCCCTCCACCGGAAGCTCTCGGAGCTTGGCCACGACGCACACCGCCAAGCGAAAGCCGTCATCTCAGACCTGTACTTCCCACATGGGGGCAGCTTGGCGCGCCAAAGAGCCTGCATCCGCACGGCATTAGGCGAAATTATGGCCGAGATCGATGCCCTCGTAAGGAAACTTCTCACTCTCGATTAGCAAGTTTTCTGTTCCCATTCCCTGTTCCCTGGTCCCTGACACCTGACCCCTGCTTTACTATTTCGCAATTTCCCTGTCCCCTATTCCCTATTCCCTATTCCCTGTTCCCTGTTCCCTATTCCCTATTCCCTGATCCCTGATCCCTGCCCCCTGATCTCATATTTATTTCCAAAACCTTGCTGTTAATTAAGCGGTAAACATAGAGGCAAACTCAACAGAATGAATATGTTCCACGTGGAACATTCCCTATTCACTAGTCCTTATTCCCTATTCCCTGTTCTCTATCCACTGACCACTGACAACTGAGAACTGAGAACTGAGAACTGACAACTATTCCCTGTCTTTCCCACTTCCCGATTAACCCCAATTTACGCAAAAAACTTCTATTTATACGCAAAGGCTTTATGCTCGCGTCTGGAACGCGCTTTTTGATCCCTGTTCCCTGTTCCCTATTCCCTGTTCTGCCAAAACGGCGTAGACTGCCATCTACAGCACACGGAACGGATTAGATGGCGCGGACCTCCCCAAAACAGAAGCTCTTCACCGGCCGGGACCACTCCTGGATGCAATTCAACCGGCGTGTGCTCGAAGAGGCCGAAGACCCCTCCAACCCGCTGCTGGAGCGGGTCAAGTTCCTCGCCATTACCGGCTCCAACCTCGACGAATACGTTGAAGTTCGCCAGGCAGGCCTCATGCAGCGCATTGAGGACGGCTACCGCGAGCCGGGCTACGACGGCCTGCGCCCCGATGAATCCCTTGCCGTTCTGACCGCCGAGATGCATAGCTTTGTGGACGCGCAATACAAGTGCTGGAACGGCCAACTGTTGCCCGAGTTGCGTCAGCAGCGCGTCCGCCTGCTGGAGTGGCGGGAGTTGAACGAAGAGGCTAAAGCCTTTGCCCACAGCTACTTCCAGCGCGAGGTTGACCCGCTGCTGACTCCCATCAGCATCGACCCGGCCCATCCCTTTCCCCGCGTGCTCAACAAGGCTCTCTGCCTGGCGTTGCTGCTCCGGCGCAAGCGCAAAAGCTCCGGACCCCAGGTCCTGGGCGTCGTCACCGTGCCCCGCGCTTTGCATCGCTTCGTCCGTCTGCCTTCGGCCGAGGGCGTCTACGACTACCTCCTGCTTCAGGACCTGATCGCGCAGAACCTGGCCAGAATGTACCGCGGCTACGAGGTACTCTCCCGCGCCGCCTTCCGCGTCACCCGCAACTCCAACCTCTACTTCGAGGAGGAGGAAGCCCGCTCCCTTCTTGAAACCATCCGCGTCGAGCTCCACAACCGCCGCAAGGGCGACGCCGTCCGCCTGGAGATCGAGACCGGCGCCGACGAGGAGATCGTCGAGCGGCTGAGGGTCAACTTCGAACTGGATCAGGATCAGGTTTTCCGCGGCGACGGACCGGTGAACCTCTCGCGGCTGTTCTTTTTCTATGACGACGTGCGGCGGCCTGACCTGAAGTTTCCGCCCTTTACTCCCAAACCCTTCAAGCTCAGCCGCAAGTCCGGCAACATCTTTGACGAACTGAGGCAGCGCGACATCCTGCTCCACCACCCTTACGACTCCTACGACCCGGTGGTGGATTTCATACAGCAGGGCGCCGAGGACCCGGCCGTGGTCAGCATGAAGCAGACCCTCTATCGCACCAGTGATGACTCGCCCATGTTCCAGGCGCTCACCGAGGCCTCCGCCACCAAGGAGACCACGCTGGTTGTCGAGCTGATGGCCCGTTTCGACGAGGCCACCAACATCCGCTGGGCGCGCAGCATGGAGGATGCCGGCGTCCAGGTCTTCCATGGCGTCGTGGGGCTCAAAACCCATTGCAAACTGGCCATGCTCGTCCGTCGCGACGAGGACGGCGTCACCCGCCGCTACTGTCATCTCGGAACCGGCAACTACAACCCCGTCACCGCCCGCTTCTACACCGATCTGAGCTTGCTGACCAGCAATCCGCAGTTCACTGAGCGGGTACACATGGTCTTCAACTACCTGACGGCCCATGCGGAGATTGACGACTACCGCCCCCTGCTGGTGGCGCCACTGACCATGGCCGAGAGCTTCCTGGGCCTTATCCGCCGCGAGCAGGAGCACGCCCAGGCTGGACAGCCCGCTCACATTGTGGCCAAGATGAACGCCCTGCTCGAACCCTCGATCATCGAGGCACTTTATACAGCCTCGCAGGCGGGCGTCGAAATCGACCTGATCGTGCGCGGGCTCAGTATCCTGCGCCCCGGAGTGAAAGGTTTGTCGGAGAGAATCCGCGTCCGCTCCATCGTGGGCCGCTTTCTGGAGCACTCGCGCATCTTCCACTTCGCGAACGGCGGGAACGATGAAATCTATCTCGGCTCGGCCGACTGGATGCCGCGCAACCTCTTCGAGCGCTGCGAGGTGGTCTTCCCAGTCCGCGACCCGGTGGCACTGGCCCGCATCCACGAGGAGATTCTGCCCGCCTATCTGGCCGACACCCTCAAGGCCCGCCTGCAGCAACCGGACGGAAGCTACTTGAGAGCCAGTAAGCTGCTGAAGGAGCTTAAACCCTTCTCAGCACAGGAGTTCCTGATGCAATTGGCCGAAGGCAAGGCGGGCCTGGACGCCATCCCAAAAGCCGGCTCCGCCAGGTCGGCGATAAGGTTTGCAGCAAAGAAGGCCTAAACCTTGGCCGTCGCAACTACAAACTCACTCCCGTGATTTGCCGGATTCTGAACGCTTCTCAATGCACGCGCTTGCGTCTGAGCCTTTGCCGAGGAATTACCGGTAATCCAGGCTACAGGCTTGCAGGAAGCAACACTTCTGGCGCTCGATCCTTCAAATAAAGAAGAAGGTGTATGCGCAAGTGCACGTGTTTGACTGTGAAAAAGGAGAAAAACGCAAAAAATGACCTCTACTTATAAGGAGAGGTTTTTTGCGCAAAATTGGGTTATTTGGGGAGCGAATTTTCGATTTTTAGAGGGCTGAATTTGGAAACGGGACTACAAACGGGCGGATTGACCGCTTTCCGTGTTACGATAAGCGTTAAGCATGATTCGTTCGTTTGCCGACCAAGATACGGAAGCGGTCTTCCTGACCGGGACAAGCCGGCGATGGGCGGGGTATGCGCGGGTTGCGACACGACGATTGCAGGCGGTAGATTATGCTTCGGCGATTGAGGATTTGCTGAAACCTCCCGGCAACCGGCTGGAGAAGCTGAAAGGCGACCGGGTGGGTTGGTGGAGCATTCGCATCAATAATCAGTTCCGTGTGTGTTTCCGCTGGGACGGTAAAGATGCCTGGGATGTGGAAATTGTTGATTACCACTAAGGGAGATTGCAAATGAGTATTCCGAGAGATCACCAGCAAAGGGGAGTTCCCATTCATCCCGGAGAGTTTTTGCGCGAGGATTTTCTTTTGCCGCTGGGACTTTCGTCTAATGCTCTGGCCCTTGCCTTGCGAGTACCTGTAACACGTATCTCGGAGATTGTGCGGGAACGGCGAGGGATTACGGCGGATACGGCGCTGCGCTTGGCGCGGTACTTCGGGACCACGCCGGATTTCTGGATGAAGATGCAGATGTCTTATGATCTTGCGCTGGCCAGCCGGGAGGTGACGGCCCGGATCGAGGTGGAGATTTTTCCCGCGCCACGGACAGAGACAGGTGAACTGAAGGCCAGACAGGTAGCTTAACCGGGATGGAATGAGCGAATGCGGCGAAAAGCATATGCAGGTCCTTCGACTTCGCTGCGCTTCGCTCAGGATGACAGTTTTTGATCAGGTAACAAGGAAACGAGTCTAAACAGACTATGGCCACGACCCAGAACAAGGATTATTACGGCACGCTCGGCGTGAAGAAGACGGCGACGGCGGAGGAGATCCGGAAGGCCTTCCGCAAGGCTGCGCGGCGCTATCACCCAGACGTGAACCCCAACGACAAGCGGTCCGAGGAGAAGTTCAAGGAAATCTCCGAGGCCAACGACGTGCTGAGCGATGAGAAGAAGCGCAAGGTCTACGACCAGTTGGGCTTCTACTCCGACCAGATCGACCCGGCGCAAGCCGCGGCCTATGCGCGACAGGGCGCTGGTCACGGCATGCCGGTGGACTTTGGCGGCTTCGACTTCAGCGGCTTCCAGGGCGGGCCGGGGCATCGCCGGGACCAGAATACGGCGGCAGGTTCAGGGGCGGATTCGGCTAACTGGGGCAGTTTCAAGGACATCTTTTCCGGCATCTTCAGCGGGGCGCAGCAGCCGCAGCACGCGCGCGGCCCGCAGCCGGGGACGGATCTGGAATATCAGGCTACGGTGGACTTTTGGACGGCTATCCGCGGCGGGCAGGCGCGGCTCGAAGTGCATCGCCAGGAGAGCTGCCCAGCCTGCCACGGCCAGTCCTCTGCCGGCGGACCTATGCAATGCCCGGAGTGCAACGGCACGGGCCAGGTGACGCAGATGGGCGGGCGCATGAAGTTCAACATTCCCTGCCCCAAGTGCAACGGCCAGGGCCGCATCTCCAATGCCTGCTCCACCTGTCACGGCGAGGGCGTGGTCAGCCGCAGCGAACCCGTCGAGTTTCGCATCAAGACCGGCACGCGCAACGGGCAGCGGATTCGCCTGCAAGGCAAGGGCAACGCCGGTGTGAACGGCGGCGCTCCCGGAGATCTCTACCTCATCGTCCGCACCGGCACGCACCGGATTTTTACCCGCGCGGGCGACGACATCCATCTGACCGTTCCGGTGACCGTGCCCGAGGCCTCACTGGGAGCCAAGGTTGACGTGCCCACCATCGACGGACGCGCGCAATTGAAGATTCCTCCCGGCACGCAGAGCGGGCAGAAGCTGCGCATGAGGGAGCGCGGCGTGGAGAATGCGCAGCGACCCGAGCAGCGCGGCGACCAGATTGTGACCGTCGAGGTGACGGTGCCACACTTGAACGACGAGCGCAGCCGCGAGATCATGCGCGAGCTGGCCAAGCTGAACAGCCAGGACCCGCGGAAGGCGCTGTTTGAGAAGCTATAGCCACCTGCGATGGGGCCAACTGCTCGCTTTTCGCTCGCTGAGGGTTCATGCTGGACCAAGTAAGCCACCTGCAGTGGGGCCAACTGCTCGCTTTTCGCTCGCTGAGGGTTCATGCTGGACCAAGTAAGCTGCTTGCGGTGGGGCCAACTGCTCGCTTTTCGCTCGCTGAGGGTTCATGCTGGACCAAGTAAGCTGCCTGCGGTGGGGCTGGCGTTTTTTTTGAGAAGCGCTGATAGTACGCTGTGCGAGCGAATTAAGGTAAGCTGATTCGGTAATCACTATGGCCGCAAAACGCAAATCGAAGGGCGCGTACATGATCTCGGCGGTGGCCGAGATGTACGAGATTCATCCGCAGACGCTGCGCCTCTATGAGCGCGAGGGATTGCTGTTGCCGTCGCGCACCGAGGGTAATACGCGCCTCTACACCGATGAGGACCTGGAGCGGCTGGAGTTCATCCTGAGCCTGGCGCGCGATTTGGGCGTGAACATCGCCGGCATGGCCATCATCCTGCAGATGAGGGAGCGCATGGAAGAGATGAACCGGCAGATGCAGAGCTTTGTAGAGTACGTCCGCACCGAGATGCTGGCGCGCTTCCAGCAGGCCGCGCCCAGCGCTGGCGCCATGGTACCGCTGCGCAAGCCGGGAGTGGTGGCCAAGTCTTCCTCCGCTGGCCGCAAACCATAGCCCACTCATTCTGTAGCTGGAGACTCAATCCAATCCCCCCTCTTTCCGCCTGATTTGACTCCTGTGCATCGGTACAGTGTATGGTGTATTTCGGGCTAAAACGAGTCCGGAGACCGGTTTGAAAAGGCATCCATCAGGGCGCCTGAAAGCCGGACCGGGCGGTGCCGGACAAACTGCCCGGCACAGGGGATGATGAACCGATGACCGAGAACGAAACCAGCTCTCTTCCAGAAAATGCCTATCTGCCGCTGAAACCCGGCGAATCTTACCAGCCCATTATTCCCGCTGCGGCCAAAGAGCCGGAACTGACGTTACGCGCGGTCGTTTGGGGCGTTTTGCTTTGCGTGATCTTCTCCGTCGCCTCGGCCTACTCCGGGCTGAAGGTGGGGCAAGGGATGGAAGCCGCCATTCCGATCTCGATTCTGGCCATCGGATTGGCGCGCGTTTACAAACGCCGCACCAGCTTGCTGGAAAATGTCATCATCACTGGCATCGGCGCGGCATCGGGCAGCGTGGTGGCGGGCGCCATCTTCACCATTCCGGCGCTGTACACGCTGCACCTCGACCCGCACCCGGTGCAGACCATCTTCATCTGCCTGGCGGGCGGTTGCCTGGGCGTGCTCTTCCTGATTCCGCTGCGCCGCTACTTTGCGCGCGAGATGCACGGCCAGTTGCCCTTTCCCGAGGCGACGGCGATCACCGAGGTGCTGGTTACAGGCGAAAAGGGCGGCTCGCAGGCCAGACTGCTGCTGCAGGCAACCGCCATTGCCGCCGTTTACGATTTTTTTGCCTCCACATTTCAAGTCTGGAAAGAGCATCTCGATTTTCAGTTCGTGCCGGTGATTCGTTCCCTTGCCGAGCGCGGCCGCATGGTCTTCAAATTCGACGCCATCAGCTTCATCATGGGTCTGGGCTACGTGATGGGCCTGCGCAGTTCCATGATTTTTTGCGCCGGAAGCATTTTGACCAGCTTCGTGCTGGTCCCGTTGATCTGGTACTTCGGCAGCCACTTTGATATCAATGCCACCGTCTACCCGGCTACCATTCCCATTGCCCAGATGACAGCGGCGGAGATCATTCGCAATTACGTGCGCTTCATTGGCGTGGGCGCCATCGCCACAGCCGGGATCATCGGCATCCTCAAATCGCTGCGCGTGGTGGCCGGATCTTTCGGCATCGCGCTGCGCACCTTCCGCCACGGCGAGGCCGCCGCCCCAGAGCGCACCGACCGCGATATTTCCATCATCTCCATTCTTCTTGGCGTGGTTGTCAGCTCGCTGGCGGTGGCCATCTTCTTCGGACGCCTTCAAGTCTCCTGGACAGTGCTGGCGTTGGGGCTGGCATTGACGCTGCTGTTTTCGTTCTTCTTTACCTCGGTGGCCGCCAACGCCATTGCCACCACGGCCAACAATCCCGCCTCGGGCATGACCATGCTGACCATCATCATTTCTTGTGTCGTGCTGTTGAACTTTGGCCTCTCGGGAGACACGGGAATGTTCTTCGTGATGGCCATCGCCGGAATGGTGTGCACCGCGCTGTGCGTCTCGGGACAGTTCATCACCGACCTCAAAGCCGGCTACTGGCTCGGCTCCACGCCGGCGGCCCAGGAGAAGGTCAAGTTTATCGGCGTCATCGCCGCGGCCATTACCGCTGGGTTGACCATCATCCTGCTGGCCCACGTCTACCAATTCGGCGAGGCCGCGCCGGGAGACGCACGGCAGATTCTGGCTGCGCCGCAGGCTTCCATCATGAAGGCCCTGGTGGTGGGATTCATGAGCCACCAGCAGGTCGCCTATATGCTGTTTGGCATCGGTGCCATCATTACGCTGGTACTGGAGATGCTGGGCAAGTCTTCCATGGTCTTCGCGCTGGGAATCTACCTGCCGCTGGATCTGACTTCGCCGGTGCTGGCCGGCGGCATTCTTTCGCATCTCATTAACAAGCGCTCGGAAAAGACCGGCGGCGAAAAGGGCACCAGGATTCGCGAGCGCGGCGTCATTCTGGCCTCGGGACTGATGGCGGGCGGCGCGCTGGGAGGGGTCTTCGGCGCGTCCCTGCATCTGTTCCCGTGGTATCGCGAGAATCTGATCACTACCCCGTTCTACGGGAACGATCCCGTCTCGCAATCGGTTTCCGTGCTGCTGTTTGCAGGCCTGTGTTTTTATGTTTGGTATTATTCCGTGAAAAAGGAAAAGGTGTAAGCGATGAATCAAGCGGACAAGTATATTGCTGATGCTGTTTTAGGAATTGACACGCTGTGGGGCGGGGACGTGATGAATCCCTCGGGCACGGGGCGCTTCATCGCCGATTCATGGTTCTCCGATTTTCCGCTTCCCGAGGCGTACGCGCATCCGGCGGCGGCGAAATTGCGCGCGGCCGGCGGCACCTCAGCGAAGAATCGCGAGGCGGTGGAGGAGTACCTGCGCGCGGTGGATGTGCCCAAGGCTATCGCCGGAATGCGCCAGGAAGCTGCCGGAATGGAGACTCTGCGCAAAGCTTATCTGATCGGGATGGCGGATTGCCTCGATGTCATGTGGGATCTGGCCATGGAGGTTGCCGGCCTGGGCAAAGAGGTTCCTTACGCGCGCTGCGTCTATGCGGCGACTGCCGGGCAGCCGGAAGCCTCGCAGCCGGAGAAGAAGCGCGAGCGGGTGGCGGAGCTGCTGGGACGCGCAGGGTACAAGGGAGAATTGCTGGAGGCGGTTGACGCATGGCGGCGGGAGCGCGTGGTTCCCATGGCGTCGGTGCGCGCTCTGAGCGCGGCCGTCATCGCTCATTATGACAACCTCAGCGCCAAGCATCTGCTGCCGCATCTTCCCGCGGAGCTGGGGCGTGTGCCGCGAGCCAACATCGACTTTCAGCCCATCAAGGACGCGTGGTTCTCCGGGTCGATGAATTATATTGGGCGGGCGCGAAACAAGGACGACTCGCCGCAATACGAAGCCAGTTACGAAATCAATGCTTCGCTGCAAATTTCCTATCCGGAGTTTGAGCAGCTCATCAGCCACGAGGTGGTGCCAGGGCACGTGACCACCTTCGCCTTCCTGCAAGACTTGTACGTGCGCGGAAAGGCCGGCTTCGAGGCCACCATCCTGACCATGAACACGCGCGCGGCGACGCTGTTTGAGGGCATCGCCAACAATGCGATTCTGATTGCGCATGGCGTGACGGAGATTGAGCAGTTGCCCGACGAAGACACGCAGATCGGCGTACTGCTGGCTTTGTT
>CABEBX010000233.1_pt1 | contig 12963 bp, 15 predicted proteins | sample 3132671 | NCBI WGS metagenome assembly CABEBX01 (sample SAMEA5534346, study PRJEB31848) | metagenome | biome: tundra; feature: field; material: soil | place: USA | collected 2013-05 | depth 0.45 m
ATCGGCCCCATTGCGCCGGGAAATGCGCCAATAAAAGTGGCCATGGCTGTAACTCGCTTAAGCGGGGTGTAGATGGCCACGTAAGTGAAAGCCGTCAGCAGCGCCAGGGCCACGGTGAGCAGGTTGGTGGTGAGCGCCAGCCAGACAGCGCCCAGCGCCAGCGCACCGAGGCCGGCGACGACGCCCTGGGCCAACGAAAAGCGCCCGGCGGCCATCGGCCGGTCAGCGGTGCGCTTCATCAGCGCGTCGATCCTGCGCTCCAGAGCCTCGTTCAACGCGCCGGCGCCGGCCGAGACCAGACCGATGCCCAGCAGTGTATTCAGAAGACCACGCTGCACGCTGGTGATGCCGGATTGCATCGAGCCCAGGTAAAATCCCCCCCAGCCGGTGACCAGCACCAGGCCGACAACCTTGACCTTGAAGAGTTCGCGCAGGTCGTGGATGAGCGTAGCCGTGGCGCCGGCCTCAGGCGCGTGAATGTGCGCCGGACCATGAGCAGCTTGCTCTGCCGGAACTGCGGCCTGTGTGGCAGGATTCATCGGATGAGCGAAATCCTCAGTGGGAGCACCGGAAAATCTTTGCTGCCGGGAGCCTGCCTTGATGATAGCAAGCGAGAAAGTTCCAATCGTGTGGAACGAGGAGCGTTGTAATGCCTGGCAACGGCTCAATCCTCACGGAAGTGCGAAGGGGTTCTCAATCTGAATCCCGGCTATCGTTTGTCCGGGGTTCAGATCCTCGGATAGAATCCGCGTCGCGCCACTCTTGATTGCCGCGGCAATAATCATTGCATCCCAGAAGTTGATCCGAGCTTCGTCCTCTATACGAAAGGCCCGTTTGATCTCCTCCGGAGTGGTTTCGACGCACCAGTGTGCATAGTAATTGACAATCAATCGAGCCTCGTCTTTGAGGAGTGTTGAGGCCAGTTTTCGCGTCACTGTTGAGTAGAACTCTTGTAATACCTGCATACTCACGGCGCCGGAATCCTGATCCCAAAGTTCACTCAGAACACTATTTGCCGTACTTCGCTTGTAGCCTGCGTCGATGTCGTATGCATAGACCAGTACGTTTGTATCAACGAAAACCTTAGCGCTCATGGAGTGCGTCCCGATCCATGATATGAACTCCGCCTAAATGGAATCCTTTTTCCATCAGGGCCAGGGCTCCACGCTTAGCTTGCTCATAATCGTCTTCCGACTCCGCAAGCTGCTCAATCTGGCTGGCGAGCAGGCCGCTGATGGAGGTGGAACGTTGTGCGGCCAGAACTCGCGCCTTTTGAATCGTTTGCCGGCTAAGGCGCAGGGTTATATTTCGTTTTTCGTCGAGCGCGGGCATTTTAAAAGTGCCTCCTGTCCATGTGCAACGTGTGTAATATGTGTAGCACGTTTTGCACGTGGTTGCAACGAAGAAAAGGCGCGGACCAAAGTCCACGCCTTAATCCTCCAGTTCCCTGCTGTTTACTGCTTGCCGAAGCGGTAGACCATGCCGGTGGTGAAGCCGCGGCTGTACTGCAAGGTCGAGCCGAAGCCGGTGAAGTAGTACTCGGGCGCAACGCGCAGGCCAATGTTCGGAGTCAGGTTGTACTCCATGGGAACGCTGACGCCGGCTGCGAAGACGTAGCCATCCGGCCAAAGCCCCAGCTCCGTGGAGAGGATAGTGCTGTGGTTGGTGTCGCCGGAAAAGTTACCCTTTGTGAACCCGCCCAGCACGCGGCCGGAGACCGAATACTTGGGCTGCAGGTAGAAACGATAGGTGGGGCCGGCCAGAACGGCATACTGGCTGATGGCCGGGTTGGTAATGGCGTTATTGGTCACGTTGTTTGGACCACCCACGTAGGCAGATGCATAATAGCCGCGACCATCGACGGACACGCCCAGCCGCTCGTCGAAGTAGCGGGTAAAGCCAACGTTCCAGGCGTAATCCCACGCGCGCTCCAGCTTGGCGCCGGGTTCAAAGCGCAGTAAGCCCATGCCGGTATACGCCTCATAGCGGTGGGAGTAGGCATCGTGAATGGCGGTTGCGCGGCGTTGCGCGCGGCGAGCCTTGATGCGGGCCTGGACGCTCAACTGGCCTTGGGTCTGGGCGGCCGGTTGCCCGGCCTGGGCCTGGTCGGGGGCTGCGGGGTTACTGCTCGAAGTTGAGCTTTGGGCCAGAGCGGCAGTGGCTGCGACTAAACTCAGCGCCAGCAAAAGGGCAATACGGCGAGAAGAATACATCAATTTCAGAGTTCCTCCACGGGAGTACGGAAGCAAGCCTGCACAGCGCTCCCCCCATTAGGTATTAAACCACCTTAGGGGGAGTCTTGGGTGTAAGCCGGCACTGGATTGGACGCGCAGGGGAGAAATTTGGGACCGGATTAGCTGCTAATTGCGGCACGCAAAGCCGCAAAATACTCTAGGATAAAGGCCAGCGGAGGAGCAAAGCGTATGGGCCGAGTTTTATTGGGCATTCTGCTGGGGATCGTGCTTGTGCCGATCGCCCTGCTGGGCTGGCTCAGATTTGGGCCTGTGCCGGTGGCTGTGGCTGACCCGCCCTTGCCGCAGGAGCGCTTGCTGACCGGGTTGCCGCTTCATGCGCGCATCGACAGCGAGATGGTGAAGACCCCGCCCATTCAGCCCGATGAAGCCAACCTGGTGTCGGGCGCCGAGATCTACCGCGACCAGTGCGCCACCTGCCACGGGCTTCACGGCAAGCCTTCGCGATTTGGCGCACATATGTTTCCCTCGACGCCGCCGCTATGGGAGAAGCATCGCCGCAACGCGGCTGTCGGGGTGAGCGACGACCCGCCGGGTGAGACCTATTGGAAGGTGGCCAACGGCATCCGGCTGACCGGGATGCCAGCCTACAAGAGCATTCTGACCGAGACCCAGATGTGGCAGGTGAGCCTGCTGCTGGCCCAGGCTGACAAGCCGCTGCCCCCGGCTGCGGTCGAAATTCTGCGCGGCGAGCCGATAGTGCCCGCGGCGGCTGGCCCGGTGAAAAAGAAGTAGCGCGGGAGGGTTTGCCGGGTGTCGCCCGAATCAGCGTAGAGAAACAAGAAAGGAATCAAACCATGAGTGTGCTCGACTCGCTGCGCAAGGGCTTCAATTTCCTGCTTCTGAGCTTTGGCGTTTCCAGCCCGGCAAAGAAGCCGACGCCCGCACCTAAACCAGTTTCTGGAGCTAAATCCGGCAAGTGATGCAACCTTGCCGGCGTACTCGCAAGATTCATTCGCAGCAGAAGCAATCAGTAAATCAAACTTACTACCGGATAGGAGACTTTGGATGAAACAAAGCAGAATTCTCATTCACGCATTGCTTTTAGGAGCGTTCGCTCTCGCCTCAACCATGCCGGCCCTGGCGCAGGGCACGGATTACTTCAGCGACTTGCCCAAAGGCGCCACACCGCAGGAAGTCGGCAAGAAGCTGGCCGATCACTTTGTGACGGGTCCGATTGCGCCCAGTCCGCGCGTGCCCAGTCCGCAAATGGCCAGTCTTCCCCCGTATATGCGCACCATTGGCTATGCCGAGATCGGCACCTGGTACGGGGCGTTGAACTTTGCGCAACTGACGAAAGACGAGGCCCTGCAGAAGCAATTGATTGCCCGCTTTGATCCATTGATGCCGGGCGGCGCCGAGGCCGCGAAGAGGCCGCAGCGGCGTCATGTGGACGACTCGATCTTCGGCGTCGTTCCGCTGGAGATTGCGATAGAAACCAAGAACCCGAAGTATCTGGCTGAGGGCGTTTGGTGGGCGGACCGCCAGTGGGAGAACCCGCAGCCCGATGGTCTTTCCGCTGAGACGCGCTTCTGGGTCGACGATATGTATATGCTGACGATGCTGCAACTGCAGGCCTATCGCGCCACCGGCGACCACAAGTATATTGACCGGCTGGCCAATGAGATGGTTGCTTATCTGGACAAGCTGCAGCAGCCCAACGGCCTCTTTTACCATGCCCCGGACGTTCCCTTCTTCTGGGGCCGCGGCAACGGCTGGTTCGCGGCGGGCATGGCGGAGATGCTGCGGACTTTGCCGAAGGATCATCCGCAGCGGGCGCGCATCGAGGCCGGCTTCAAGAGCATGATGGCCGCGCTGTTGAAGTATCAGGGCAAGGACGGGATGTGGCGGCAGCTCATCGACCACGATGAGGCCTGGCCGGAGAGTTCCGGCTCCGCGATGTTCACCTTCGCCATGATTACCGGCGTGAAACTGGGCGTGCTGGATGGCCCGACCTACGGTCCGGCGGCTCGCAAGGCATGGCTCGCCGTGACGGGCTACATCGACCAGAATGGCGACGTGACGCAGGTTTGCGCGGGCACCAACAAACTGAACGATCTGAGCTATTATCTGGCCCGGCCCCGCCGTACCGGCGACTTCCACGGGCAGGCTCCGATTCTGTGGTCGGTGGACGCGCTGCTGCGATAGAGCATTTTCGGAATTGGTGTAGAACGGAAGCACGATGCCAAATGGCTTTTTCATCAAGAAAAAGCTACTTTTCACTGCTCTAAAAAAGTCTGCGTGTATTCCGAAAATGCTCTAGCGACTACGGCTAAAGAATCGTACAACGGACGGCGTTTTCTTTTGCAAGCCCACAGACAAGCAGTGCAGTCGCCAGCCGGACGACTGTGCTGCTTGTTAGAATCGAATCTATGCCGCTGACCCGCCAACAGGCTCTCGACTACTTCCACTCCCCCGACCTGATCGGCCTGGGCTTTGAGGCCGACGCCGTGCGCCGACGCCTGCACCCCGAGGGCGTGGTCACCTACATCATCGATCGCAACATCAACTACACCAACTTCTGCACCGAGTACTGCACCTTCTGCGCCTTCTACCGGCCGCTCCCAAAACCCGGCGTAACTGACCCGCGTTCTGCGGAGGGCTACATCCTCGACTTCGAGACAATTTACGAAAAAATCGCCGAGACCGTCGAGATGGGTGGCACCGGCGTGCTGATGCAGGGCGGCATCCATCCCGATCTCAAGATCGACTGGTTCGAGCGGCTCTTCAGCGGCATCAAGCAGCGCTTCCCGCAAATCTGGCTGCATTGCCTGACAGCCTCTGAGATTCTGGCTATCGCCAAATACTCTGACCTTCCCCTGCGCGACACCATCATCCGGCTGCGCGACGCGGGCCTGGACTCCATTCCCGGCGGCGGCGCGGAGATTCTCGACGACGATGTGCGCCGGCGCATCGCCCGCATCAAGTGCAACACCGAGGATTGGGTCAGCGTCCATCGCACCGCGCATCAGTTGGGCATGAGGACCACGGCGACGATGATGTTCGGCGTGGGAGAGAGCTTCGAGCAGCGCATCAATCATTTTGAAGTGGTACGCCGCTTGCAGGAGGAGACCGGCGGATTCACGGCCTTCATCCCCTGGAGCTTCCAGCCTGGTAATACGGCCCTCGGCGGACGCGGCTGGGAAGAGGCGACCAGCGTCGAGTATCTAAAGGTGCTGGCTATCTCGCGGCTCTATCTAGATAACATCGAAAATGTGCAGGCAAGTTGGGTGACGCAGGGATTGAAGGTGCTGGAGCTGGGCCTCCACTTCGGCGGCAACGATGTGGGCTCAGTGATGTTGGAAGAGAATGTGGTCAAGGCCGCGGGAACGTCAAACTGCACCACGGAAGAAGAGCTGCGCCGCATCATTCGCGACGCCGGCTTCAAGCCGGTGCAGCGGGATACGCTCTACCGGACGATGTTTTTGAACTGAGCTTGAATGGATGCTGGAAATGTTTTCGTTCTTACTGCTTCTTTTCCATCTTTAAATCGTATTCGACCCATTGCTTGAACAAACTGCGCAAACCAACTGACTTACCGTTTTGGTCTGGATAGTTATTGTAATAGAAATCAATAAAAACCCAATGATCCGTCTGCTTTTCTAATTCAGCTTCCACACTGGGCGTCGTCTGTAAAACTCCGTTACGCTCTTCTATCATCGGAACCCTGCATCGGTTACCTTTCAAGTGAACGTCCTTCACCAAATACTTCTGTGAAGGATCCTGGCTGCCGAAGAACGGATCAAAGTCCAAATCACAAATCCCTTTCGTCTTCGCAATGCAATCCCGATCACTCTTGAGGAGGGAAAATAACCCCTTGTCCAGAAGTTGCGGCTTCCAATCCAAAACATCATCCATGTTCAAACTTCTGTCGGGGTGCTCCTTGTCCATTGTGGCTGGCGCAGCATACCAGTCATAGAAATCTTGCACAAACTTCTGGCAGGACCGCTCCTCATTGCTTAGGTGGCGCTTTGGACCAATCTGTTCCGTGGCCGTTTGCTGTGCGCCTTGGGGTTCAGTTTGCGTTGCGCTTGATGATTGCTGGCCGGTATTCGTTGAAGCCGGAATCTGCTTGCGGCAAGATGCGATCAATAAAGCAGACAGGAGCGCGCAAGAGACAGCGATGAAGGCAATACAGCGCTGGCGACGTGACCATCCGGTACGCTGATTCGTTCTTGTATCGCAATTCGTCATGGCTGTTCCTCCACACTTTCGACTATCTTAAGAGTTCTCCCCGCCATCATAGGACAAGAAGCTGGCATTGCACCAGAGAACAATCCAGAATTAGGTATAGAATCATCTCGTGTACGAATGGGACGAAGCCAAGCGCGAAACGAATCTACGGAAACACCATCTCGACTTCTGGGTCGCCCACCTGGTCTATGAAAGCCTGGAGAAGATCACCTACAGGCTCAAATCAGGACGGGAGGCAAGACTTCTGGACATTGCCTTGGTGGAAATGAAGGGCGCGGTTCTCGCTCTGGTTTATACTATGCGTAACGGGAACGTTCGATTCATCTCGTTCCGCTTTGCCTCTCGAAAGGAAAGGAGACGTTATGCCGCTGCCAAAACGCGATCTAAGTGATTGGGACTGGGTCAAGAAGCAGATTGCCACCGACGCTCCGGTCCCATACGATGCCAACGACCCCGATGATGGTCCCTACGACCCCAACGACGATGAGGCCGTGGACCGATTCCTCACCGAGGCCAACCGCGTCTATCCCGCCACGCAAACGGACAGTCTTCCTATCCGCAAAGCCTCGTAAGAGGCATTGAGAGAAAACCAGAGTCATCCTGCCCTTGCCGAGGGGCCCGCATTTGTGGCACACTTGCATCCATGGGAAGCAAAGACAAAGGCAGAAAAGAAGTCAAGAAGGCGCCCAAGCCAAAGCTCAAGCCGGAACCCGCGCAGAGACGCGAAATTTTCACGCCGGCCCCGCCGAAATAGGCGCGAACCGCCCTCCTCAACGGAGCGCCACGCTTGAGTCGCAGCAGAGTTTTCTCTGCCCGAGAGGCAGCTTTGTGCCTTCGACGCGATTCGTGTGTCCCGGCCGCTGTAAAGCCCTGAAGCAACCCTGACGAACGCACGTCACAGTAATCCTCTCTGAAAAGCGTTAACTTATAGGACAGGTTTTTCACCAGGGGGTGTGCCTGTGCATTGGAAATCTGCCATTATCCTGCCAGCTTTCGCTCTACTTACAATCTGTGCAGCAGCGCAGATGCCGGCAAACCCCGGCCCGACCGCCTCCAGCTCCGCCCTGCCCGCCATGCAGCCGCCGGGCCGTCCGGCCATCGGTCTCGCGCTGGAGGGCGGTGGCGCCCTGGGCCTGGCGCATATCGGCGTCCTGCAATGGCTTGAGGAGCACCGCATTCCCGTGGACCGCATCTCAGGAACCAGCATGGGTTCGCTGGTCGGCGCCTTCTACGCCACGGGCAGCACGCCCGCCCAGATGCGCGCTCTGGCCATCAGTGACGCATTCACGCGCGTATTCACCCTGCAAACCCCCTATGCCGACGCCAGCTTCCGCCGACGCCAGGATCGCCGCGAACTTCCCGCTGCGCTGACCGTAGGCCTGCGCCACCACCTCTCCTTGCGCAACGCCGTGTTCTCCGATCGCGGAGTCAATGAATTCCTGACCAGCAAACTGCCCAACGACAACAGCCAGGAGTTGGACTATAACCAGCTCCCCATTCCCTTTCGCTGCATGGCCACCGATCTGAACACACTCACAACGGTCACTTTTGCCTCTGGACCGTTGCCCCAGGCCGTGCGCGCCTCCATCTCCATTCCCGGCGTGTTTTCGCCTGTCCAGGACCGCAACGGCCACTATCTGGTTGACGGCGGCATCCTCGACAACCTGCCCACGGGCGTTCTCAAGCGCGATTTGCACGCCGACGTCATCATCGCCATCCACCTTGACGATGCCGCTCTTTCCAACTCCGATATCCGTTCCGCCCTCGGCGTCCTCAACCGCGCCTTCGATGCCGGCATCCAGCAGAATGTTGCGCAGGCCGAGCGGCTGGCCGATGTGGTGGTCAACGTGCCGGTGGGCAGCTTCTCCGCCACCGACTACACCCGCGCTGCCCTGCTGATCGACGCCGGCTACAAGGCCGCCGAGCAGAACCGGGCCGCGCTGCTGCGCTACGCCCTCGACGCCGATGGCTGGAAGGCCTATCTGGCCGCGCGAGAGAGCCGCCGCACCCCACAGCCCGGCATCCTGCGCCAGGTCCGTGTGGAAGGCCCAAAGCCGGGTCCGGAACCGGGCGCCGTTCGCGAGGTTCTCCGCTACATGAAGCCCATCGTGGGCAAGCCTATCGCGCCTGCCACTACCCTCGATGCCCTCAAGAACATCCAGTCCAACAGCGGAATCAGCGCCACCTGGGAGACCTATGCTCCTGCGCCTTCGCCCGTCTCTGCCGCGCCGTCCGCATCAGGCACGTCCATCCCTGGCACACCAGCTTCGGACACGGGCATCCTGGTCCATCTAAGTAACGATCCCACCGGCCCACCCTTTCTTCTCCTCGGCGCGGAACTAGCCGCTGCCAACTCCAACATTACCCGTGGCCTGATTACCCTCCGTTTGGTCGACCAGAATCTTGGCGGCTTCGGCTCCGAGCTGCGCGCCACCGCACGCATCGGTTACAGAACCGACCTCTCCGCCGAATACTATCGCCTGCTTTCTCCCGGCGGCTTTTTCATCGAGCCGCGCGCCGGCATCGTCCGTGAGCCGGTCTACATCTGGGCCAACCAGAAGCGCATCGCCGAACGCTTTCTGCAAACCCTGGACGCGGGAGTCGAAGCTGGCCGCACATTCTCGAATCAGCTGCAGATTTCTGCCTTGTGGCGCGCCGAGGACACGCGCTGGAGCCTGCGCACCGGCACGGGCGGCGGGCCGTATATCACCGGGACCGCGCAGACCGGCCTGCTGAGTATCAAAATCGATAATGCCGCCGCCGGCACCGTCTCGCCCAACGGATTTCGCCTCTCAGCCTCGGCTGGCGCGCTTTACCATGCCGTCGCAAGCGCGAACGCACCGCTGGTTAAGCTCAACTTCAACGCAACCCGTTCCTGGAAAGATACAAATATCTTCGGCATAGGCGGGGATATCAACTCTTATCTACGCACCAACGTCGCCCAGCCTTACCTGTTCACCCTGGGAGGTCCCATGCGCCTCTCCGCATCCTCATTTGATGAGTACAGAGGTACTGACACATACCTGGCCCGCACTGGCTATATGCGCAGGATCACGGCTCTGCCCACCGGCATGGGACAAGGTCTCTACGGCGTCTTGGCTTACGAAGCCGGCGAGATATGGTCGCCGCAAGCAAAATCGATTCTCCGTCAGGACGGCTTAGCCGGCCTGGTGGCCAATACCCCCATCGGCCTGTTCACCTTTGGCGTCTCTGTCGGCGACGCCGGCCACCGCAAGGTCTTTATCACCCTGGGCCGCTGGTTCTGAGGATGGCCGTCAACGCTCCATGCCCTAAACGCCAAAAGCCCTCCCGTAAAGGAGGGCTTTTTAGCTGGATAAACAATCAGCGGCTTACGCCACCACTTCAATGCCCATCGAGCGGGCGGTGCCTTTGATGCTCTTGATGGCCGTCTCCACGGAGGAGGCGTTCAGGTCGGGCATCTTCTGCGTGGCGATCTCGCGCACCTGTTTCTCGGTCACCTTGCCGATCTTTTCCTTGTTGGGCGTGCCCGAGCCTTTGGGAATCCCGGCTGCCTTCAGCAGCAGCACCGGCGCCGGCGGCGTCTTGGTGATAAAGCTGAAGCTGCGGTCGGCATGGACCGAGATGACGACCGGAATGACCAGCCCTTCCATCTCCTTGTTGGAGGTGCGCGCGTTGAACTGCTTGCAGAACTCCATGATGTTAACCTGCGCCTGGCCCAGCGCGGGGCCTACCGGCGGCGCCGGCGTGGCTTTGCCGGCCACGATCTGCAGTTTGACGTATCCTGTAACTTTCTTCGGAGGTGCCATTTTGATTCCTTCGGAATCAGCTCTTAGCTCCTGGCTTTAGCTGCCAGCTGATCTGTCTCTGGTACAAATTTTGGTGTTGCCGCTTCAACGTTTGCCTTCAACCGGCGCCCGCCAGGCGGGCATGACCGGCTAGAAGCTGAAAGCTAATAGCTAAAAGCTGCAACTACTCAATCTTTTCCACTTTGCCGAACTCCATTTCAACTGGGGTGGAGCGTCCGAAGATGGTCACCATGACCTTCAGCGTCTCGCGATCTTCGTTGATCTCATCCACCACGCCGTTGAAATTGGCAAACGGCCCGTCGGTAATGCGGACCTGCTCGTTCTTCTCAAACTTGATTTTGAGCCGCGGCTTGTCTTTGGCGCTCTCGGAACGGAAGAGGATTCCACTGACCTCTTCTTCGCTCAGAGCCACCGGCTTGTCGCCCGTGCCCAGAAAGCCGGTCACCTTGGGCGTGTCCTTCAAGACATGCCACAGGTTGTTGTCCAGCTCCATCTCGACCAGCACGTAACCAGGCAGAAAGACCCGCTCCGTGGTGCGTTTCTTGCCGTTGACAATCTCCGTCACCTGCTCGGTGGGAATCATCACCCGGCCCACCCGATCCTTCAGCCCGAAGGCCTCAATACGGCTCTGGATGGACTCGCGCACCTTGCGCTCAAAGCCCGAGTAGGCGTGCAGTATGTACCACCTGAAATTCTCGTTGCGCACCGGTAGCGGCTGCGCCTGTGGATCTGCCTGCTCGACGGCCGGTTCAGCCTGTACGGCCTCTTCAGCTTGCGTGGCTTGTTCTGCTTGTCCGGCTTGTTCCAATTCTTCTGTCATCTTCTGCTCTCGCTTCGCAGCTGCCATTACAGCTAAAACCCGCCCAGCCTGCCCAGCAACGCATGCAGGCCATTCTGGAAGATCGTGTCACACACGAAAAAGAACAACCCAAAGAGGAACACCGCGATGATCACCACCGTGGTTGTGGATTGAACTTCCTTGCGCGACGGCGTAACCACCTTGCGCATCTCCGCGCGTACATCGCTCAAAAAGCGCGTGAATTCGTTCCACTGCCCAAACACTCCGCCAATGAGCCTTTTGTCCGGCCGATCTTCGCCGTTCACCATAGTTGCCTTTCCGTCGCGCCGGGCGTCGTGCCTTGCGCATTCCTATTCAATCTGGCAGGGGCGGAGGGATTCGAACCCCCAAGTTCGGTTTTGGAGACCGACAGTTTAGCCGTTGAGCTTACGCCCCTAAAAGCAGCTATCAGCTAACAGCTTACAGCTTTCAGTTTTCTGTCCCCAGTTTGCACGGGATCAACTGATAGCTGATAGCTGACGACTGTTAGCTGCTTTACTTCGTTTCCTTGTGCGGCTGGTGCTTGCGGCAGCGGTTACAGAACTTCTTGAACTCCAGACGGCCGGTGGTCGTCTTTTTGTTCTTCGTCGTCGAGTAGTTCCGCTCCTTGCACTCAGTGCACTGCAATGTAACAATTTCCCGCATTTCAAACCCTTCCAGCTTCCAGCTATCAGCTATCAGCCAACAGTTTCAATTTCGCGTCGTTGTACTTCCGTACTGATAGCTGTCAGCTGTTAGCTGTTAGCTGTCACTTCACAATCTCGCTTACCGTACCCGCGCCCACCGTGCGTCCGCCTTCGCGGATCGCAAAGCGCAATCCCTTTTCCAGAGCCACCGGCGTAATCAGCTCAACTTCAAGCTGCACGTTGTCGCCCGGCATCACCATCTCCACGCCCTCAGGCAACTGCGCCACTCCCGTGACATCGGTTGTTCTGAAGTAGAACTGCGGACGGTAGCCCTTGAAGAACGGCGTATGACGACCGCCCTCTTCCTTCGAGAGCACGTACACTTCGCCCTTGAAGACCGTGTGCGGCGTGATCGAGCCCGGCTTGGCCAGCACCATCCCGCGCTCCACATCCTCTTTCGGTGTGCCGCGCAGAAGAATGCCTGCGTTGTCGCCCGCCATGCCCTCGTCCAACTGCTTCTTGAACATTTCCACGCCTGTGCAAACCGTCTTGCGCGTCTCGCGGAAGCCGACGATCTCCACGTCCTCGCCCACCTTCACCTTGCCGCGCTCGATGCGGCCCGTCACCACCGTGCCGCGCCCGGAGATCGAGAAGATGTCCTCGATGGGCATCAGGAAAGGCTTGTCGATGGCGCGATCCGGCCGCGGCACATAAGAGTCCACCGCGTCCATCAGCTCGTCGATCTTGGCCTCCCACACGGGGTCGCCATTCAACGCCAGCAGAGCCGAGCCGCGAATCACCGGCGCGTCCTCCGGGAACTGGTACTTGCCGAGCAGTTCGCGCACTTCCATCTCGACCAGATCGATCAGTTCCGGATCTTCCACCGCGTCGCACTTGTTCAAGAAGACCAGCACGCAGGGAACGCCCACCTGGCGCGCCAGCAGCACATGCTCCTTGGTCTGCGGCATCGGTCCGTCCGTCGCCGCGACGACGAGAATCGCCCCGTCCATCTGCGCCGCGCCGGTGATCATGTTCTTGATGTAGTCGGCGTGGCCCGGGCAATCCACGTGCGCATAGTGCCGGTTCTTGGTCTCGTACTCCACGTGCGCCGTAGCGATCGTGATGCCCCGCTCGCGCTCTTCCGGAGCGTTGTCGATCGAATCGAACGAACGGAAGACGTTCTTCGGGTTGTGCTTCTGCAATACCTTGGTGATGGCCGCCGTCAACGTCGTCTTGCCGTGATCAATGTGACCAATCGTTCCCAC
>CABEBX010000237.1_pt1 | contig 12873 bp, 15 predicted proteins | sample 3132671 | NCBI WGS metagenome assembly CABEBX01 (sample SAMEA5534346, study PRJEB31848) | metagenome | biome: tundra; feature: field; material: soil | place: USA | collected 2013-05 | depth 0.45 m
GGGCTTGATAAGGCCGCGAAACCACGTGATGGGTTCAGTTATTAGTGTAGCAGCGATGCTGCTGGCGGGTTGAGCTTCGAGGTATCCCACCCATTCCGCAGAAAAAAACGGAATGGATGGGGCATGGAGCATTCTCGGTTGAAGCAAGAACCGATACGGAGCATTCTCGGTTGAAGCAGACGCGATCCTACAGCGGCGAAAGCCCGAACTCCTCAAGGCGCAGGCCGATTCAGCCATTCCTTAGCTTTTCCTAATCCAACTGTTCCTATTCTGGTCATCTTTTTGCTTGATCTCTCAGCGCATGGTATCCGTTCACCTATTGCCGCCGCCGGCCAGCGCGCCACCGCATGCGCCCAATCTGCCGGGCTGGGCTGAGAGTTCCGCCGAAGAGGCGTTAGTGGTGTCGCCGTAGCTGCCGGAGGGGGCAACGATCAATCTGACGGCGCTGGGAACGCCTGTGGTCCGCCGTCTGGACGATTCTTTGAGGCGGCTTATCCCCGCAGCCTCCGCCGCGGCGCTTCCCGTGCTTTTATGCCCTAGTCCTGCCCGTTATCACGTCAAGCGCTGGCTGGAGCCGGTGATGCTTCGTCTGGCGGTGGTAGCCGCCAATGGGATTCCTCCGGAGATTCGCCCGCGTTCGGTGGGAACGGTGCGTTGAAAAGACAGGGGCAAGCCTCCCCAGCGACGAAGACCTGTCGCCGGGGACCCCGGCAGGGAATAGGGAATAGGGAGCAAGGCAGAGCAAGGTTAGAGATTTGTAAAAAAGGGGCCAGGATGGAGAGCGAAGTGGCGAATTCGGATGCAAGCCAGAGCAGGCCGCGGCGCAGTGCTTCCCGGGACGGCTATCCTCCGGGCGGCGCCCAACTGTCGGTGCTGAGTGCCGAGCAGGAACGAGTGTTGCTTGATCACCTGCCGATGGTGCGCTTTCTGGCTCGCCGCATTCACGAGCGGCTTCCCCAGCATGTGAACATCGAGGACCTGGTCTCGGCCGGGGTGGTCGGTTTGATGGACGCCTTCTCCAAGTTCGACCCGGGCAAAAAAGTTCAGTTCCGTTCCTATGCGCAGTTCCGCATCCGGGGAGCGATTCTGGACAGCCTGAGAACGCTGGACTGGAGTCCGCGTGAGTTGCGCAGGAAGGGCCGCGCGGTGGAAGAGGCCATCCGGGTGTTGACGGCCAGGATGGGGCACGCGCCGGACGAGGCCGAGGTGGCTGTGCAGATGGGGCTGGAACTGGACGCGTACCAGCAACTGCTGGGCGATCTAAAAGGTTTGGAAATCGGCACATTGCACCTGGAGCGCAACGAGGACTCGGGCGAGGAGGAGCTGGCTTATATTCCCAGCCGTCCCGAGGATGACCCGCTGTTCTGCTGCCTGAGGGGCGAGCTGGTAGAACGGCTGGCCGATGCCATACAGAATTTGCCCGACCGGGAGCGCCTGGTGATGAGCCTCTACTACTACGAGGAGATGACCATGCACGAGATCGGGTTGGCGCTGGGGGTGGTCGAGTCGCGGGTCTCGCAGGTGCATGCCTCGGCGGTGGTGCATCTGAGGAGCGCGCTCAAGGATCTGGCGGCGCGCGGGGCATTTGATCGCTCACGCTCCCCCAAGGCGGCGGAACGAGTTCGCCGTTGAAGTAGAGGAGAGGCAGGGTAGAGCTGGTGATGGAGAAGACGCTCAAGCAGAACGAGATCGACGCCCTGTTTCAGGCGGCGCTCAGTGCCGCTCCCGAGACGCAGAAGACCGTGGCGCGGGCTCGGGCGGGACGCTGGGAGCGTTTGCCTCAGAGGCCTTGGGACGGGGGCTGAGTGAGCATGGAGGGTTTGGAATTGCTACCAGCATTGTGCGGCAACTTGAGCCGAAAGGTAACACATCAATAACCGCTCAAGTAACCGGGGAATTGCACGGCAATACTGTGATGAAACCCTACAAATGACTAAAGTGATTAGTAGGGATGTCGATGAATTTAGCAAGGAGCCATGAGATATCGACATTCGCAGCATTCTCGAAGGATTGAAGTCGCTGTTGGGAACGCCGGCACTCGCGCCGTCCACAACGACCCAGCGAAGAGCGGCTCGATGACGGGCGGAAGCGCGCTGAGCAGTGACCTGGCGACATTCAGCAGCGCGGGGAGCGAGGTCTCTCAGACGGCCGACGACACGGAAGTGCGCATGGATAAGGTGGCCAGCATTCAGGAGGCGCTGGCGGCGGGAACTTACAACGTCTCGGCATCGGATGTGGCCTCGAAGGTTGTGGATTCGATGCTGGGCGGCCAGTCGTAATCCTGGCTTAAATCCACAGGGGCGAAAGGAGCGATTGCTTGCGGGAGATGGGAGAGAGCCGCGGACGTACGAAGCTGAAGGAGCTGGTAATTGAGGCTTCGCGGGCGTTGGCGCGGCTGGATGCGGACCGGCTGGAGGAGTTGGCGCTCTCCTGCCAAGCCTTGAACCGCGATCTGGTGCGGAGCGATCCGGCGCAGCAGGATGGGGATGCTCGCGTGGCGCTGGCCCTGGAGTGCAAAGAGGCCGAGGGAGATATGGCGGTATTCGCCAGGGTGCTGGAGGCGACGCGGGACAACCTGAATGGGATGAACCGGCAGCGGGATTTGCGCGCGGGGCGGTTGGAGTACCGCTAAGGCCAATTGGAATACGGCGGTCCGCCAGCGTCCGGATGAGTGCGAACGAAGAGCGGTCATGGGAACAATTAACTACGCAATAAGCATCGTGTCGCAGGCTCTGGACGCCAATCAGCAAACTGCCGGCTGACGCAAGGCCCATCCGCGGCAGAAAGACAGCTTGATCTGTTCTGCCAGTTCTCTGGCGCAACCGCTCCGCAGCCCAATCCGTCTATACTCAGTGCGAAGGGGCTTTCCATGCTCGCTATGCTTCGATTCCTCTGGAATGCAACGCGCGGCCACCGGCTGGCTCCGTGGCGGAGCGAGTATCTGCGCTGGCGGGTGGAGACCTACAGCGGCAAGAGTGCTGAGACGCTGACCTCCGGCGATGTGCTTAGCTTTCTCTGGAGCTCGCGCTGGGAGCTTTTGGATTACCTGGCCTGGATTGGCCGGTTGCACCGTGAAGTGCGCAGAGTACAGTGATCAGTGAACAGTGAACAGTGGTCAAATCAAGCAGGCCAGCATTTGCGGCACGTCAAGGAATCTTTCACAAGCGTTTACCTTTTTGCAGTGCATTACGCCTACGAACGGAATACTGACCACTGACCACTGTAAACTGTCCACTGTATGAGATTCGGCCTTATTCGCCTCTATTGCTTCGCGTTCATGGCATGGCTTATGACCGCGACTGCTGCTGCTGCACAGCAGATGCCCCCTGCAGAACCTCCTCTTCCGCTGCCCAAAGCCCACACGGAGACAACCACCCTGCGCGTGAGAGCCAACGAGGTGCTGGTGCCCACGCTGGTGGAAAAATCGGGTGGGGGCGTGGTCTACGGCCTCAAGCCGCAGGATTTTGTGCTGGAAGATAACGGCGTGCCGCAAAAGATTCGCGTGCAAGAGGAGATGGACACGGCGCCGGTGGCGCTGGTGGTGGAGGTCGAGTTGGGCGGCGTGGGCGTGCTGGAATTCGGCAAGCTGGCCAAGCTGGGCCCGCTGCTGGATCTGTTTCTTTCCGACGGCAAGGGCCACGCGGCGCTGGTGGGCTTCGACTCGAAACCTCATCTGATTCGCGACTTCACGCACTCCAGCGATGAAGTAAACGCAGACCTCAAGCGGCTTAGACCGGGAGATGGCGGCGACGCAATTCTCGATTCGGTCAGCTACGCCGTCGATTTGCTCGAATCCGAACCCAAGGAGTATCGCCGCGTGCTGCTGCTCATCAGCGAGGAGCGTGACCACGGCAGCAAGCACATCAAGCCCGCGCAATTGATCCAGAAGATCGGCCGGTCCGACGTGCTGGTGCTGAGCGTTTCGTTCTCGCCGGCGAAGGCCGAACTGCTGCACGACATGAAAGACTCGGGCGATAACCGGGTGATGAACATTTTTTCGACCCTGGCGATGATCATTCCCGCCTTCAAGAAGAATGTAACCAAAGAGCTGTCCCACATGAGCGGCGGCGAGTACAACACCTTCACCGGCGAAAAGGGCTTTGAGAAGCGCGTAGTCGAATCGGCCAAGCGCGCCCGCAACCGGTACCTGATTACCTTCAGCCCCTCCGATCCGACGCCAGGGTTGCATTCCATTCGGGTTCGCCTTGCTGAGGACTACGGCGCACGGGTTGTGGCGCGGGCGAATTATTGGCGGGAGCAAGAACCACCTGCGGTGGGGCCAGACGCTCGCTGATCGCTCGCACAAGGTTTGTGGTTTCCCCGGTCCCCAAATGCGAGGGACCGGGGGCACCCGCTGATCGCTCGCATATGCGCTACCTACCCCCACCCATACTTTGGACGCAAAATCCTTGTTTTCTTGAGGTTGCAGACAGGGTTGCGCTGCAAAATATTGAAAACAATGAAGTTCCCTGCAAAATTTTCCAGGATAAGGAGTTACGGGACGTTTTGGCCTCTGTTGGCAGCTGCCGACTGCAATGCGGCGCGAAGAGGAGGCACCGGGACGATGATTTGAAGGAATACTTCTGAGATCATCATGCAACAAAGTGGGGAAATAATCTGCAAGCACCTGCGGTGCGGCCAGAGGCTCGCTTATCGCTCGCATGGGGTTCGTCGTATCCCCGGTCCCCAAAAGCGAGGGACCGGGGGCACCCGGCTGTTAGCTTTAGCTTCTAGCTTTTTCGAGCGATCATCGTTCAAAGCCGAATTAGGTTATCGAATGATCGACTAACTTCCGGATTGGCGACAACACGACCGGAGAGCAAGTTTTCCCGGTTAGAACGTCGTTGTATACTCCCAGTAATGAATTCGTTCCGAACAAATCGTGAGGCAAAGGAATACCTAATTAGCCGAATCCTCGCGCAGGTGGATCGGGACAACATTCCTCTTTCCGAGGTCGAGAGGAACATGCTGTATTTCTCTGAAACTGACTGGACCCTGCCAAACATGATGGCGATCAGTCAGGAATTCGACCAGACTTATAATCAGGACGAGTACGAGAGGAAGATCGGTCGGCTCATCCAGCGGATTTACGATCAGCCACGCAGCAACCGTGATGACGAACGCTGGAAGGAAGCGGTGCAGCGTCTCCGGGATGAGGATCATTATCTTCTAGTGCTGATCGACGGTGCCTCCAGCAAGCCCGCCAGAATGTCCCGCTGGGAAATCGCCCGACTGATTCTGGCGGGGGCAGTGGTTTTTGCGGTGTCCCTTCCCATACTCTCTTTAGTCAAGACTCACGTATCCGATCCGAAGGTTTCCAAATTAATTGGCGAGGGTGCCATCTTGGCGTTGGCGGTCCTAGCGACGTTTGTGGCCACCCGGAGAAAGCACTCCTCTGAATAAGCCTGAATTTCCGGCTAACCGGATTTGATCCTCATTCTCTGCATTTTCCTGTAAACGGACAAAATGCCGCGAAAAGTGTGGCATAATGTCCTTATGGGTCAAACTGCTGCCATTCCTGTCGTTTCTCCGCCTCCTTTCTCCTTCGATTGGAGGGAGATTGAGCGTGGGCTTCCGCTTTCGACGCTAGAGGAGTTTTCCGCCTATTCCGGCATTGCCGTCAAGGATTTGCTGGAGGTGGTGATTCCCGCGCGGACGCTGAAGCATCGACGGCAGAAGCAGGAGCCTTTCAGCGTGATTGAAGCAGACCGGTTGGCGCGCGTGGCGCGGATGTATGAACTGGCCGTGAAGGTCTACGGGGATCGCGAAGACGGCCGGAAGTGGCTGTGCGGCAAGAAGCGGCGATTCGACGGCAGGACTGCGCTGTCTATGTTGGATACACAGATTGGAGAACATGCTGTGGCGGAGGCCCTGATCCAGCTTGATGAGGGAATGTTTATATAAATGAGCAGCCGCGAGCACGACCCTGCATGACGACTCTTTGGCGCATCAGCAACTTCATCGATCTGAGCGGTGAAGGCGGTCTTGGCGCCTCCGGGCGCTGGCATACGGAAGGGCGGCTCGTTGTTTATCTGGCGGATTGTCCGGCTGGCGCGCTGCTGGAGCGCATTGTCCACATGACGGATATGATCGAGTATGCGTTTCTTCCGCAATTCTACCAATTGCTCAAGGTCGCTGTTCCCGATGAGCTTGTCATCAAGCAGTTGAATACGATTGCTCCAGTAGATTGGAAGGAGCATCCCGAATTTACGCGCAACATCGGCGATACGTGGCTGGCATCATTGGAAACGCCGCTTGCGCGAGTACCCTCCGTTATTGTGCCGCAGACCTGGAACTACCTGCTGAACCCTGAGCATCCCGATGCGAAACAGGTGACGGTTGCTGAGGTCATCAAGGAACGCTTTGACAATCGTCTGTTCCGATTTGGCGTTCGCTGAGATGGCCGGGTTTACTTTCTGGTTCCGGTTGAGTTGCAAATAGCGCGGAGGCGGGGATTTATGGTAATCTCACAGTAGACACTGAAGAGTGGACCTGAGACGACAAGAGGAGTAACAAACGCCGTGCTGGCGACCGCTAAGAAAACAACCCTGATTGAAAGCTTCCGCACCCATGATACGGACACCGGTTCGCCGGAGGTCCAGATCGCAATTCTGAGTGCGCGCATCAGCGAACTGACCGAACACTTCAAGACGCACGCCAAGGACCACGCTTCCCGGCGCGGTCTTTTGCAGTTGGTCAGCAAGCGCCGCCGCCTTTTGGACTACCTGAAGACGCACGATGCCGATCGCTACCGCGACGTCATCGGCAAACTCGGTATCCGCAAGTAGCCAGAGAGCCGGCCCAGAAAGCCAACATTGACCCGGAAGCGCCCAGACCGAAGATTGGTCACGGCCCCCGTTCTACACAGGAACTGGGGCCATGGTGTACCTGGCGAAGACGACCCGCAGCCAGGGACGACGCACAGCTACGTGCTGAGCGCGTCCTTGGATTCACCCTGCGACGCATTCCCCCCACAAGTTTCCCAAGCGAAAACAATGAAAAGAGGACTCTATGTCTAAGCATGAAGTAGCAGTTGAGCTTGCCGGTGGCAAGCGGCTGGTTTTTGAGACGGGGCGCATGGCCAAGCAGGCCTCTGGCGCCGCACTGGTGAGCACGGGCGAAACCGTCGTTCTGGCTACCGCTGTGGCCTCTCCCGACCCCAGGGAAGGCATCGACTTTTTCCCCCTTACCGTGGATTACCGCGAGTACACATACGCCGGTGGACGCATTCCCGGTGGCTTCATCAAGCGCGAAGGCCGGCCCAGCGAAAAAGAAGTGCTGACCTGCCGCCAGATCGACCGTCCCATCCGTCCGCTCTTCCCCGCCGGCTTCCGCAACGAGACTCAGGTAATCGCGCTGGTTTTTTCCGCCGACAAGGAGAACGATCCTGATGTGGTGGGCATCAACGCCGCCGCCTGTGCGCTGGCGCTCTCTGACATTCCCTTCAGCGCCACGGTTGGCGCGGTGCGCGTAGGCCGCGTGGAGGGCCAGTTCGTCATCAACCCCACCTATGCCGAGCGCGCCGCCACGACGGTCAACATCATGGTTGTCGGTCATAAAGACGGCATCGTGATGATCGAGTCGGGCGCCAAGGAAGAGTCTGAAGAGAACATCCTGGCAGCCATCGAGTTTGGCCACACGGAAATCAAGAAGATCGTTGCCGCCATCGAAGAGTTGGTGGCCCTGGCCGGCAAACCCAAGCGGGCCTTTGTCGCGCCGGAGTTTGACGAGGCTTACTATGCTGAACTCAAGGCCAAGATCGAAGTCCGGCTCAAGGACGCGCTGGACACCCAGACGCACCCCAAGCTGGAAAGCCAGGATCTGATCAAGGCGATCAAGGACGAGCTGGCCGCGGAACTGCCCGCCGATGATCCGGCTGCCAAGAAGAAGCTGGCTCACTACTACGAAAAACTGCGCGAGCGGATCTTCCGCGAGCAGGTGACCAAGGAGCGCATCCGGCCAGATCGGCGGCTGTTTGATGAGATTCGCCAGATCACCATCGAGACCAGCGTACTGCCCCGTGTACACGGTTCGGCGCTGTTTACCCGTGGCGAGACGCAAGCCCTGGTTACGGTCACTCTTGGCACCGCCGACGAAGGTCAGCGCATGGAAAACTATGAAGGCGATCGGAAGAAGCCCTTCATGCTGCACTACAACTTTCCGCCCTTCTGCGTTGGCGAAACAGGCCGCATGACCGGCACGGGCCGGCGCGAGATTGGCCACGGAGCGCTGGCGGAACGCGCCATCACGGCGGTTCTGCCCACGCCGGAAGAGTCACCTTACACCATCCGCATTGTCAGCGACATTCTGGAGTCCAACGGCTCTTCGTCGATGGCCACTGTTTGCGGCGCAAGTCTGGCGCTGTTTGACTCCGGCATCGCGCTCAAGGGAGCGGTTGCAGGCGTGGCGATGGGCCTGGTCAAGGAGGGCGACGACTACGCTATTCTGACCGACATTGCCGGCGCGGAAGACCACTATGGCGACATGGACTTCAAGGTGGCCGGCACGCGCAAGGGCATCACCGCATTGCAGATGGACATCAAGATCGGCGGCTTGACTCATGCCATTCTCTCCCAGGCGATGGAGCAGGCGCGCAAGGGTCGGCTCTTTCTGCTGGACAAGATGGACGCGGTGCTGGACGGGCCGCGCACGGAGCGCTCGGCCTATGCTCCGCGCATTGAAACCGTCATGATTCCCACCGACAAGATTCGCGATCTGATCGGCAAGGGCGGCGCAACCATTCGCGGCATCATCGAGCAGACCGGCGCAAAGATTGATGTGGACGATACCGGTCGGGTCAGCGTTGCCTCCTGCGACGCCGAGGGCCTGAAGAAGGCGCTCGAAATCATCGGCAACCTCACCGCAGTGCCCGAGGTGGGCAAGGTTTATCAGGGCAAGGTGGTTCGCCTGGCGGAGTTCGGCGCGTTTGTCGAGCTGTTCCCCGGCACCGATGGCCTGCTGCACATCTCCGAGATCGCGGAACATCGCGTGAAGGAAGTCAAGGACGAGCTCAGCGAGGGCGATCAGGTGATGGTCAAGGTTCTGGCCATCGAAGGCAATCGCATCAAGCTCAGCCGCAAGGCACTCATCAAGGAACTGAAGGCCAAGCTGGGCACGCCGGCTCCGGCTCCGGTTGAAGTGGAAGAGGTGGAGCTTTCCGCCTCCGAATCTCCAGCTTCTCCAGCCGCAGCTGCCGCGCCTGTTGCGGCGCCCAGGCAGATCAAGCCGCTCAATGAGTTCGACGAGCGTCAGCCAAAGTCAAACCAAAGCACCATCCTGATTGAAGGCGGAGACAACTTCGACGAGGTGGACGGCGAGGAGATCGACGAAGAGAACGAGCCGAACTTCAATCGCGTCGATGGCGCTCCGGCTCCAGTAGCCGGACAGCCGGCAGGTGCGGGCAGGCCGAAGACAACCGACAACAAGAATCGCCGCCGTCGCCGTCGCCCCGGTGGTGGTGGTGGACGCGGATAGTAAAGGCAGCTTTTAGCTAACAGCTACTAGCTTTTTTGCGAAACTGAAATGGGAAAGGCCCGGAGCGCATCCGGGCCTTTTCGCTGTCTTGATACCTATGTAGTATGATCCCGATACCTTGAAGCACGTTCAGAACAAGGCAAAGGAGAATCGCATGAAGACAGGTTTTCGATTGATTTTAGTTGCTGCATTCTGCGTTCTGTGTGTGCAAAGCGCACTGGCAGGTGCGCCGCTCAAGGGAATCGATGTGAAGCTGGGGAAGAATCCCGGCGGCGGATGCGCAGCGCGAACGACGGATAATGCGGGCAAGGCCAACTTTGGCGTCTGGCCCAAGGGCAACTACACGCTGAGCTTTGCCCCGGCGACGGCGCCGAAATCATCCGGTCATGCAACGGAGCGCGAGCAAAACGCGAAGACCGCAGCTCCGGTCGCCTCGAAGCTGCACGTCGTGATTCAGGGCGCTACGGGCGGAAAGATCGAACGGGAGATCGATGCGAGTGCGGATTCGGCGGCTCGTGTTGCGCCGGTTCAGTTTTCGCTGAGCGGAGGCGAGGAGCTTGTGGTTATGGTGAGCGCGGCGCAGTGAACGGATCATTGAGGCGCAGCAATCAGAGCGCGCCGGATTCTTTTTCTTTCGCCGGGAAGATGTTACCCATGCGGTGAATCTGGGCGCCCACGCCGGCCAGCTTCTCTTCGATGCGCTCATAGCCGCGATCGATGTGATAAACGCGGTCCAGGATGGACTCGCCGTCGGCTACCAATGCGGCCAGAACCAGCGATGCCGATGCGCGCAGGTCCGAACACATGATGGCAGCGGCAGAGAGCCTGGTTGGCCCGCGCACCGTGGCCGTCCGGCCTTCAACTTTAATATTCGCGCCCATCCGCGCCAGTTCCTGCACATGCATGAAGCGGTTCTCGAAGATGTTTTCCTCGACCATGCTGACGCCCTCGGCCTGGGTGGCCAGCGCCATGAATTGCGCCTGCATGTCGGTGGGGAAGCCGGGATACTCTTCGGTGGAGATGTCGGCAGCACGCAGCTTGCCGTCCGAGCGCACGCGCACTGTTTTCGAGTCGAGAATCTCCACGAGCGCGCCGGCTTCCTGCAGCTTGTTGATGACGGCGCTCAGGTGAGCTGGGTTGCAATCGGCCACTGTCAGATCACCGCCGGTGATGGCGCCGGCCAGCAGAAACGTGCCGGCCTCGATGCGGTCGGGGTTGATGCGATAGCGCGCGCCATGCAGACTGCTGACTCCCTGCACGCGAATCGTCGAGGTCCCTGCGCCTTCTATCTTCGCGCCCATGGCGGTGAGCAGCGCGGCCAGGTCGATGACCTCGGGCTCTCTCGCGCAATTCTCCATCAGGGTTTCGCCCTCGGCCAGCACAGCGGCCATCAACAGGTCTTCCGTGCCGGTGACAGTAATCTTGTCAAAGAGCAAGTGAGCGCCGTGCAATCGCTCCGTCCGCGCATCGAGATAGCCGTGCTCCTGGGTGATGGAGACGCCCATCTTCTCCAGGCCTTTGATGTGCAGATCGATGGGCCTGCCGCCGATGGCGCATCCGCCGGGCATGGCCACGCGCGCCAATCCGGCGCGGGCAATAAGCGGACCGAGCACCAGGGAACTGGCGCGCATGGTCTTCACGATCTCGTATTTTGCGATGGGGTGAGAGAGCGAGCGGCAACGGATGGTGGTCGAATTCGGGGCATTGGCTGGCCGGACTTCTGCGCCCATCGACGAGAGCAGCCGCCGCTGGGTCGCAATGTCCCACACCTGGGGAATGTTTTCGAGGGTGACCTCGTCCTCGGTAAGTATCGCCGCCGCCATGCAGGGCAGCGCCGAGTTCTTGGCCCCCGAGACGCGAATCGTGCCCACCAGCGGATTGCCGCCGCGAATGACAAATTTATCCATGAATGCCGAGATCTCCTGACATTCTAGTGTAAATCCGGACGCTGGATGGGCAGGGAAGGGGAAGTGTCAGATTGAAGAATCAATTCCTCAGGGGCTAAAGCCCAGCTTCATTATGGGTTCTTTGCGGCACGACTGAAGTCGTGCCCTTTCAAAACATTGGGCTATTCGCAAACTCCTTACAGCTCCAGCACATTGTCTTCGATGGCGAGGCGAACGTTGCCGTCGGACTTTGCCAGGCGGCGGACGGCCTCGGGCTTGTCAACTTTGGCTTTGAGCATGACCAGGGCCACGGGGACGCTGCGGCCGGCGCTCTTGATGGTTTCGACGGCGGTGGCGCGGTCGATTTTGCAGGCGCACATGAGGATGCGGATGCCGCGCTCCACCAGCTTGGAGTTCTGCATGTGGACGTTGACCATCAGGTTTTCGTAGACGTAGCCGAGCCGGGTCATGGCGCCGGTGGTGATCATGTTGAGGATCATCTTCTGGGCGGAGCCGGCTTTCATGCGCGTGGAGCCGGAGATCACCTCGGGGCCTACGTCGGCAATGACGACGATTTCGGCAGCGGCGGCCAGCGGAGTTCCCTGGTTGCAGGTGACGGCGGCGGTGTGGGCTCCGCGGGCGCGGGCATAGGCCACGGCGGCCACCACATAGGGAGTGCGGCCAGAAGCAGAGACGCCGATAACCACATCTTTGCGAGTGGGGCGGCGGCGGGCGATGTCCCGCTGGCCCAGCTCTTCAGAATCTTCGTTGACCTCGACGGCCGAGGCCAGTGCCTTGGGTCCGCCGGCCATGATGTACTGCACCTGACCGGGGGCCGTGGAGTAGGTGGGCGGACACTCGGCGGCATCCAAAGCCGCAATCCGTCCGCTGGAGCCGGCGCCGATATAAATCAGCCGGCCACCCTCGCGCAGGCTGCGGGCCACCTGGTCGATGACCAGCGCGGTCTCCGGAATCGCTTTCTTGACCGCTGCCGCTACCTTGGCATCTTCGTGATTGATAATGCGGGCGATTTCCAGGGCGGATTTGGTGTCAAAGCCCTGTGAAGCCTCGTTCTGGCACTCGGTGGTCAGTTCCTGAAGCTGGGAGCCCGGCTCTTTCTGCCTGTCTACTTTATGGGCGGCGGCCGGTTCCTGCGTCGTCGAGCTGATTAGCATCGCGTCTGTCCCCAGTTTCTAATTGTATCTGGAAGTGGTCAACTCCGGGTAAAAATCGCCCATTTTTCAGGCCTTTTTCCGGTTACTCCAGGTCCGAAGGGACTTCAAAGGTGACCAGTTCGGTACGGAAGCCGCGGGTGAAGTTTAATGGGATGTTATCCGCGGCTGCCATGCGTGTCCCTATTGTGCTGCGTTGGCAGCCGTGGGGGAGATGATTTCTGGGGCGATGTTCCAGCCTTCGATCTGCACAATGGAATCGGCGGGGGCAGTGTCGGGCAGCAGCGCGGTCAGGGTGCGCGACTCACCGGGGACAAGCTCGATCCAGTTGTCGGACCAGA
>CABEBX010000243.1_pt1 | contig 12456 bp, 7 predicted proteins | sample 3132671 | NCBI WGS metagenome assembly CABEBX01 (sample SAMEA5534346, study PRJEB31848) | metagenome | biome: tundra; feature: field; material: soil | place: USA | collected 2013-05 | depth 0.45 m
GCGTATCAAATTCCCCGGTGTGGGGCAAACTGCAACCTCGTTGCCGTTCTTCCATGAACATCGGCGCTCATTCCTCAGTATAAGGAGTGGAAACGCGGAGTGTAAAACAAAGATAACTTTTCGCCTGGAAGAATAAACGGTCAATAACGCTCAGCCTGTCCGGTTGCCGCCAAAAAAGAGGCGCAGACCAAGGCCTGCGCCGAAAGTAATAGAAATCCACTGATTGAGAAAACCGCCTGTTCCTTACTCTTCCGTAATCGTTAACAAATACGAGTGAAATACTGTCACGGCAGCACAAGCAAGAATGCGTGCAGACCCAGCGGGCATAGAACTAGACAGCTCCGCAGCCGCCATGTAGCGAGACGTGCTCACTCCAGGGCAACTGCGGCCAAGCCGGCGGAAACTGGCGGCGGCTTTTTCATTCTCTGAGCCTGAGCTCAAATACTTGTCAAAGCCGCCGATGACACGCTTACGAGAAGCATCTTCGCGCAAATTGAGGGATGCTTCTCCGCTTCTCTTTGTTAGTTGACGTTCAATGTCAGTGTGGTGGTGCTCGACACGGCTCCCGAAGTTGCGGTCACAGTGATCGTGTAAGAGCTCGGTTGCGAGTTGGATTCCGAGGAGGAGGATTTGCCGCCGCAGCCTATGACCTTACCACCGCGGCAGAGACAGCCTTGCCGCTCAACGGCATTCGTGTCACCGTTGAGTTGGATTCTTCACCCAGCGCGCTGCCTGCACCCAAGGCGACGACGCTTCGCTTCATTGCCGCGACCCAGGTGGTGCTCCACCCCACGGTTATAAAGTCCGGTAGGCCAAGCCGCCGGTCGACCTCGCCTACCTCTATTCCATGCCGTTCTGCTGTAAAGATCTGCCCCGCCTGATTCTCTCCTTTATTCTGCCTTTCCAATGCTTTCTTCCTTATAAGCCTTTTGCAGAAAGTAGAATGCCTTCTTTTTCTCGCCTTGATCGGATATCAACCCCTTGCGATTGAAGCCATCCTGAATGCCGGGAAGCAGGCGGCGGGGAGAATGGAAATCCATCAGGATCCATGGACTCATTCCGCGCAATTGAGGTATGCGGTTCAGCATGGGAAGCTGATGCTGATAGATGCTCAACTGGTATTCCTCGGTCCAGCGCTCGGTTTCCGCCCCATGCAGACCGGCCTTGGCGTCTCCGCCAAATTCGCTGATAATCAGCGGCTTATCAAAGGCGATCTTCCACTCTGTAGTGTCGGCTCCCTCCGGGCGCTGTTCATACCAGCCGATGTATTCGTTTGCTCCAATAACGTCGAGAGCCTCGCCCAGCGAATCATCGACATATTTGATATGCCCTTCAGTGCGGACCAGTAGCGCCGCCGTCACCAGACGTGTTGAATCGAGCGCGCGGACATCGCCCGCCAGCGTCTTCAGGAATAGCGTTCTCTCGGGAGTATTCGGCGTTTCATTGGCAATTGACCACAGCAAAATGGAGGCCTTATTGCGATCGCGGCGAATCTCCTCGCTCAATTGCTGCTCGGCCTTTTTGAGAACTGCCGGATCGCCAAAGTGTTCAGCCCAGTAGACCGGGATCTCCGACCAGACCATGATGCCCAGCCGATCGGTGGCGCGTGTCATGCGCTGATCGTGCGGATAATGCGCGAGCCTGACATAGTTGCACCCCAGCTCCTGGGCCCATCCGAGCAGCGTTGCTACATCCTCATCGTTGTTGACGCGCCCGCCGCGATAGGGGGCCTCTGCATGGATTGAAATTCCCCGCAGAAAAATTGGCTTCCCATTCAACAGAATCTTTGTGCCGCTTACTTCGACCGTGCGAAAGCCCATGTCGTCTTGCAGCGTATCTTCGCCGGATTGCAGCACCACGCGATACAACTTGGGCTGCTCGGGGGACCAGAACTGCATCCCGGCAACATTCATCTTGATCGCCGCGCGGCCCTGGCTGTCCACCACGGCATCAGCTTCCAGCTTGAGTTCCGGAATGGAGACGCTGACGCCGGCGCCGGGAGCCGCATCCTGAACATGCACCCAGCCCTCGACTGCGGTGCGGCTATGATTCAGGTGCAGGTCATAGTCGTCAATGAATCTCTCCGGCACATCCACAAGCGCCACATCACGGGTGAGTCCGCCGTAGTTAAACCAATCCGTATTCGTGGTGGGAACGCCGTCTGCCTGCCGGGTATCGTCTACCGCGACCATGGCGAAGTTCTTCCCGGAGTGCAGGAGTTTGGTGACTTCGCAATCAAATGGAGTAAAGCCGCCTTCGTGCTCGCATACCTGACGGCCGTTGACCCAAAGGATGGCTTTGTAGTTCGCAGCGCCAATATGGAAAAAAGCGCGGTGATGCTCGCGAGGTTCGTAGTCGAAGTCTCGCTGATACCAGATCAGCCCTTCGTAGTAGTAGAGTAACTCGCGCTGCGAGTTCCAATCGCCCGGCACCCTCAGTGTCGGCGACTTGCTGAAGTCATATTCGAGGAGCTTATTGCTTCCAGGACGCGGAGCCTCGTTCAGAAAGTATCCATCGTTGCGTATTTCATGATGAAAGGTGTACAGGCCGTCAAAGTATGGATCGATAATGGTGTGCCAATCGCCATTCAAACTGATGTTTTGGCGGTGATCCACATCGACCAGAATCGTGGGGCTTGACTGTGCATTTGCGTTGAAGTTTCCCAATATCGAAAAACCAATGATGGCGATAAAACAACGGTTCCACACCGCGAATCTCACGAAAAAATCCTCCTCTCGCTGAGTAAAGCTGGGCCGGCGGGTAATCGCTTGCCCGCCGGCCCGGAAATAGGACAAAACAGTTAGAAGGTAATCTTTGCCCCTACCTGCATCTGTCGTGGAGGATTGGAAGCGGTGATCCATCCAAGGCTGCCGCCGATTCCGGTGCCTGGATTTGACCAGTTGGTCCTGTTGAATACGTTGAAGGCGTCACCCTGAAGCATCAGGTTGGCATCCTTCCACAAGCCGAAGGCTTTCCGCATGGAAAGGTCTGTGGCAAAGTAGCTGGGGCCAACGATATTGCCAATGGGAGCAGTGCCCGCGGAAGTCACGGGAGCGAAAGAATAGGCGGTGGGGTCGAAGTTGCAAATGTGGTTACCCGCCGGGCATGCATATGATCCCGAGACCGCACCCATATTCGCCCTGCGAGTGTACGACGATGAACCGTTGAGAGCGCCAAGTTTAACGCCACCCGTAACGGTCAGATACGCGCCGGTCTGATACCTGGTAATTCCGCTCAGACTCCACCCTCCCAGCACCGCGGCCTTCAAGTTGTGTTGATTTTTGAAGAGCGGATCGGTAAGTGTGTAGGTCGCCACGAGAATCTGCCTGCGATCAAAGTTTGTGGATCCGGTGTAGAACTGCTTCCAGGGAACCGAAATGCCGCCTGACAACAGGCAGGTAAATGCGCACTCAGGCTCGGGGTTGTCTGCTTCGCCGCTGATCTGGCTGAGCACCTTGGACCAGGTGTAGTTGATGGTTGTCGTCAAAGCGCCGCGGCGCTTTTCTGCGGTGAGTTGCAGGCCGTTGTAATTGCTGGTGGCGTCACCGGTGAATTGAGAGATGTTGCCGTAGCCCAGATAGGGGCGTATCTGGTTGATATACGTTCCAGACGGCGCCGCTAAAGCGGCGGTCATGGAGGGCTGGTTGATGTTGGGCTGGCGCAGCAGATGACGTCCCATGTTGCCCACAAACGCCGCTTGCAACTGCACGCCGTAGAGAGATTCGTTCTGCACGCTCAGGCTGTATTGCGCGGTGCGCGAGACTCTCAGTTTGGGATCGACAGAGCTCATGTCAAAGAGGGTTGGGGTTGAGCCGCCAGGGCCTGACGGGTTGGCGAGCAGGCCATTAGTGAAGGAAGCTGAAAACAGGAAGGGGACGATTCCCGGCTGGCCGAAGATGATGTTGCCCTCCGGCTTGTCGAAAAAGAGTCCGAAGCCTGCGCGAACCGATGTCTTCGGGTTGGGGGTGAAGGCGACTCCCAGGCGAGGCGCGAACAGACCCTCGGCGTTGAAAAAGCCCCTATTAGACGTTACCGGAACCGAGGTGATAAAGGCGGTGCTGCCGTTCGGCACGCGCGCCAACTGATCCGATGGAATCGCGCCGGAACGAACCAATCCATCGACGACATATCCCGTAGTCACGCCCGGGACCGGGGGAATGTCCTGAAGACCGCCAACGGGAGTATTGAGAGCGCCGTTGATGGATGTGGGAGCAGTGGAGGCCGAGTACGTGCTGGGATCGAAGTTGGTCATGTTGTTTTGCTGAGAGTAAGTGGGCGTGGTGCGCTCGTAGCGAAGGCCCAGCTCAAAACTCAAGCGCGGAGCAACCTTCCAGTTGTCCATAGCAAAGATGGAAAGATTGTTGAACCGGAAGAAGCCGATTGGATCCCCCGACTGCTGGGCAAACGACTGGAAATTGCCCATCAGCGCATCGGCGAAGGGATCGCCAGTAGTGTTGGGATTGTTGACTTGGAAGTTGATCGCTCCTTGTGGGGAGTTCGGCCGGGAGTTCTGATCCTTGCGGTTGCGGGCGAACATGCCGCCGAACTTCAAGGTGTGATGCCCCTTCTCCCATGTAAAGGTATCGGTACCCGTAATGTCCGTGGTGGGGGCCATCATGGTGAAGTAGGGGCCGTCGAAGCCCGACGGAGCCGCAGTTCCATAGGCTGAGGTTGTATTAGCCATTCCCGAATTGGAGAAGGACACATGGGGAATGCCATTGGGCCAGACGAACGCGGCTGACGTCGATAGTGTGAAAGGCAATGGGAACTGGAAGCCGTAGGTGGAGCGCTCCCATGTGTTTCCAAGTGGCGGAATGCGCTGCTTATTCCAGGAAGCATTGCCCTTGGCTTCGTTGATCATATGCGAGTTGATCGTCCAGATGTGCCCGAGCTGATAGGTGTATCCGGGCCGCATGCGCATCGTGGGAACCGTTGGAAGGGTGCCGGCGTCGTAGAAGGTTCCGAAGGAATCGTGCAGCCACAGGTTGTCATGGATGTAGCGGAAATAAATTAAGTGCTGCGCCGCGGGGTGATAGTCGATGCGGATAATATCTTCGCGCCAACTGCTGGGATTGCTGGGCTGGTAGGTGACGTTGCTGGAATTCGCCGTATTGGTGAACGACGAAGCCGCAGGCGTAGCCGACATCAACGCATAGACACTGGCGATTGCTGCTCCATCTGTCGTGATGCAAGCAGCAGGTACTGTATTGCTGGGGAACGGATTGCCTGCAACGAGGCCAAGGCCACTGATGGCGGTTCGGCAAGCAGCTGACAAGCTAGTAAGGTTGGCGGGCACTTTGACGGCAAACCCCGCAGGCATATCGCTGAAATTTCCGCCCCGTTCCGCAGACGTTGGGACGGTAAGTTGCGAAGCCGAGACGGCGATGTTGGTCCGCTTGTATTCCTGACCGCCAAAGAAGAAGAGCTTGTTGCGAATAATCGGACCGCCTGCACTCCATCCAAAGTCGTTATAGCGGAGCGAGGGCAGGATGTTCCTGAATGGCGTAGACGGCGTCGAGATCAGGACCAGCTTTGAGCCGGCGCTGGCGGCGTCCATGAAATTGTTGCGGTCGAATTCAAATGCACTGCCGTGGAATCTGGCGCCACCGCTCTTGGTGACGACGTTGATCGAGGCCGCGGCATTGCGCCCGTACTCGGCCGAGAAGTTGGAAGCCTGCACCGAGACCTGGCTGACGAAGTCGATGCCGACGTTGTTCAACTGGGTTCCGTTGGAACCGGAGTCGTTGTTATAGCCGCCGTCCACGGTAAACAGGTTCTGGTCCTGGCGCATGCCGTTGATGGCCGCGGCCGCCGTTGACATTCCGGTGGTGAGCGAGGATTGGTCGAATGTGGTGGTCGCCGCTCCGGCGATCAACGTGGTGAGCTCGACGTAGTTGCGCTCATTCAGCGCAAGGTCCGCTACCTGCTGAGAATCCACCGTTGCAGACATCTCGGCGCTTTGCGTATTGATAGTCTCACCGGCGGACTCGACGGTGATTTCCTCACTGGCCGCGCCTACCTGCAGGGTAAGGTCCGCAGTCGCGTGAGATCCGGCATTCACATCGATGCCGGTGAGTGACATCGCCTTGAAACCTTTCTTCTCTCCCTTGACGGTATAACGTCCTACCTGCAATTGGGGAGCCGTAAAGAATCCCATGGAATCGGTTACGTCAACGCGCGACAACTTGGTCGCTTCGTTGGTGATAGTAATGGTGACGCCCGGAATCAGTGCTCCCGTCGAGTCGGCTACCTTTCCCGAAAGAACACCAAAAATATCGCCCTGAGCGTGTGTCAAGGGCGCGAAGGTGATCATGGCTAGCATGACCAGCGCGCCGGCCAGGTACTTCAACAAAGACTTCATTTAAAGCCTCCTGAATACTGTTGTTTGATCGAATCGCCTCCCGCTGCGCTCACGTGTGATTACCTGTTCCGCATTCATCAACTGTGATGCGGAACACTGAGCTTCTGGGCTTTGATTCGTCGGGAGCTAGTCTAGCAACCCGCTTCCAGATAAGTCTTGTGAATTGAAAGTGAAATATTGTGAATTGGAAGTGAACCAATGCGGTGATTGATGTGAATTTCTCCAGTAGCCCAGAACCTATTGAAAGAAAAGGGGCACGCGGCGGTTTAAGGCATTTAATTCGGATTGTTAATATTGTTAATGTTCCGGCAATCGTTTTGTTAATAAAGGAGTTAGCGGATTTACAGGAACATCTGTATTTAATGTTAATAATCGAAGCGGCTCTTTTCAGCGCGAAGGCTCAGGGAGAATTTCGATTGCGTTGACCAAGGGGTAGTTGACCACCGGTATGAAGGAGAGTTCGATCTTACCCTGGGCACTCGCCGGGATATTGTCAAATGTCTTTACGACGGGGTTGGTTCCTCCCTCCGCCAAAATATCGAAGTTTTCCAAAATCATTTTCCCATTGCAGGAGACATTGAATATCCGGCTGCCGGGTCCTCCGTTCCCCCAATTGTGCTTGCCGAACCATGGATCGGAGAAATACAACGTGACGCGATACTTTCCAGGGGAAACGACGGGGATGTCATAGCGAAAGCGCCCAATTCGATGGTTACTGAATATGCCGCGGTTCGTAGTCTTTGCTGCATCGGGAAGCAGGCCTCTTCGACCTCCACGGAAGTATCGATCGGAGAGCCATGTTTGATTGGCAGAGTCTTTTATCGCAAATGGGCTCGCAGTGATTCGAACGGGCAGCAGTTTATCGGAGTCCGCAGGCAGAATCTCGACCGCATGCAGCAAAGATACTTCGCTGGTGTAGTCCACATGGATGGCGCCATCGTTCTCGGGATGGATACCTGCCAGAACGTAGGACGTGGCAATACCATCTCCACCCGCATTGTCGACCACATCGAAGTTGATATCAGGCCCCGCATTCATGGAGAGGATGGCGAGGCGAGTCGCCATTGGCAGATCGGTGGTTTCCGCAAAGTGGAGGTGAATCTCGTACACGCCCGGCTTGACGGGGAAGATGCAGTGGGCAATTCCACGAATGCCGCCCAGGTAGAGGTAGGGATCCTCTGTCCCGGCGATATTCTTGGCGGGCACTGTGACGCTGTCGCTGCTGGAGCAGTAATTGCTTGGCGTCCAGGTATATCCGGAGTGATCGACATACGTTTTGCGGCCGGTTCCCATCAGGGCGCGGATGGTGTTCGTGGGTTGCGGCAGAGCTGCCGGTGGGCCCTGGGGCACGATCAAGGCCGCTTTTTTTGCGTTTCGGTACGCCAAGACAAAGAAGCTGCACAACAGGATGACTACCAATAAGGATGCGGCTGCCACAAGCCATCGTGAGCGTCGTTTTGACTGAGGCGTGACCGCATCAGGATGGGCGTGAGGAAGAACCTGCTCCGGCCCTGAAGAGGCCGACACTGGAACGTATTGCAAGTCCAGAGTATGGTCTGCCCCTATAGGGACGAAGGACGGCATATAGTTGCCCAGCGGGATATGAATACGGACCGGCCGATTTACCCCGTCCGTCTGGTAGATCTCCTGCAGGCGCTTTCGAAGGGAATGTGCGGTTACCCGGACGATGGTGTCGGTTTGCGGGTCGAAATCGTCGCGCCTACCCAGCGCTTCAGTCGCGATCAGGTACTCCGTGACCTGGTCATCCAGACCCTGAAAATGCTTCTCGCAGATAAAAGTGAGCATTCGGGCCAGATTGCTGGATCTCCCCAGTACCCCGGAGGTCAGCAGCCAGCTCAACTCATCTTTTTCAGCTTGAAGTCTATCGGGATCCAACGGCGTCACCACACAAATCTCCGATTTAACCGCAACTCCATTATACTTTCCCGGCTAAGAGGCACTATATCACCCGTTGTCTCCAGTTGCGGTCTCGTCGCGTTTGTTTCAGGGTCAAAGCCCGGAACTTCCCCTTCATGGCCTTTGCCAGGGCGAGGAACCATGATTTCCCCTATACGGACACCATTCTCTGGCAAAAATGGAGTCTGCAAGAGCAAGCGCACATTTCCAGTTCCTGATGTTGGATGAAGGGCAATCCGGCAATAGCCCTGTACGTTGCCCATTCTAATTGGTGGCCAGAGGCACAATCAGATGCTGGGCGCTTGTGCTTCCTGTCGAGGTTCCGATTTTCGATTCACGCTCGCTCCGATCTACAATAAGGGCCAGGAGGGTTTTATGACGAACAACTGGATGCAGAGCCGCTGGGTTCTCGCTCTGGCTGCCTGTGCCATTACCGCGGCCAGCTATGCACAATGGTCGAACCCTGCCGACGATATTCCCGCCTACCATCCCTCCGCGCCGCTCAAGGTGAGCACCCTGCCGCCGATTCTCTCCGGCAAGCAACTTACTGGCGAACACTTTCGCTATCCGTGGCAGGTGCACGCTTATCAGCAGGCGATCAAGATCAGCAGCGTTATCTACCAGCTTCCTTGCTATTGCCGCTGCGACCGCGCCCTGGGCCACACTAGCCTGCACAGTTGCTATGAGACCGCGCACAGCACGGAGTGTTCCCACTGCGCCAAGGAAGGCTTCTTTGCTTACCAGCAGACCAAGCTGGGCAAGACTCCTGCTGAGATTCGCGCCGCCATTATCCGCCACGAGTACGAGAGCATTGATTTGGAGAAGCAGTAGGCGGGCGGCGGCAAAACAGGAATTGGCGTAGAATGGAAGCAGCAGCAGAGCCAGTTGGCCCGGCTCGCACCTGGGCATCTTTCCAGAATTCGGGAGAAATGCCATTCAAATGGGGGCGTCACGGTTTCGACGGGATCGATTGCGGCTAAGGAGTCATGTCAGGGTGTGGGCACCTGTAATCGCCTGCAAAACAAAAGTTGCCAACGATAATCTGGCACTTGCAGCTTAATTAATTAAGTTGCCGTCTTCCACGGCTTTGCCTATGGGCTGTGAGCGGACGTCATACAGTAGGCTGGCGTGAGCGGCTCGGTCCGTGTTGCTTGCGTAAGATCATCGGACTAGTTTTCGGCACATCTTGTCCGTTCTGAGTGCCGGGAGCGAACCCAAAAGGAACCGGGCAAAACATGAACACTCCTGGCTGACAGCGATTTCGGACGCGGGTTCGACTCCCGCCGCCTCCACCATGACTTAAATACTTTACTATCAATGGATTACGCCTACGCTTGACGACTTCCTGTGTGTCTGGCGTGTGTTTCCTACGCGCATCTATAAGAATCTATTGCGGTTATTGAAAGGCCTCAAAATATGATTCTGCGGTTTTGCCGTCGGCGAGATGGTCGATAAAGCGGTGCCACTGATCAACGGGGTTCCTGTAACCTGCATATTCGCAATACCGCGTATCACATTTTTCGCGGCTGCACATCTTTGACCCGTTCGGGTATTCGGCATCAATCCATCCCAATGTTGTTCCGAGCGACTCCCAGAAGGAAGGGTCGAGGAATACGTCAGACTAAAACTCCGAGGGGATATACCGTTCTCCGTCATTCGGGTCGATCCTCATTCCCTCAAACTCATAGCCGCCCTCTATTGCCTTTTGGATTGCCTCCTCGATTTCCATGATTTAAGCAAAGCATACTGGTGTAGAAATGCAAGCGAAGTTATCCACCTATCTGGGATAGCCGATTTGCCCCTTGTTCCCCATGCCTCCATCGTCTGCGACAACGAGGCACTCGGATATTGCTTTGATTCCAAAGGAATAAAGTTAATAACAGGCTCTAGAATCTGGCTGTATCACGAAACTTTTCCAGTGCAGAGCAACCAGATGAGTAGTCCCCCTGCTAAAGACATAAGAACCATAGCGATTACCCCAAGAGTATTGGATAACCACCCATTGGCATTCTTGCCAACGATCTTGCGGTTGTTGCAGATGAACAACAACACAACAATAAGCGGAGGCGCGACCAAGCCGTTGAGAACGGCAGCATAGAGAAGCGCCTTAACCGGGCTGATCGCATGCACGAAGTTTAGCAGGTAACCTACGACGATTACCATGGCGATCGTAGCGTAAAAGCCCGTTGCCCTCTTGAATCGTCGGTAGAGACCGTTCCGCCATCCCGCGGTTTCTGCAACCGCATAAGCGGCCGAACCAGCCAGGGTCGGAACAGCCATCAACCCAACACCCAGGATACCTAGAGTGAACAGCCAGTAAGCCGAAGCGCCAAGTGGTAGGAGCGCACGGGCTGCGTCCTGTGCTGTGTTGATATCAGTCTTGCCGGAAGCATGCAGTGTTGCCGCGGTAGAAACCACGATGGAGATGGTGATGATCTGCGAGAAGATCATGCCGACCGCCGTGTCGGAGCGAAGCGCTCGTATCTCCGAGCGTTTGATCCGGCTTTCGCGATATCCGGCATCATCGGTGAAGCCATCGGCTATATCGTCCTCGATCTGTTCCCCGGCCTGCCAGAAGAAAAGATAAGGCGAGATGGTCGTGCCCAGGAACCCCACAACGGTAAGAACATACTCCGGCTTCAAGCTTAAATGCGGGATTACCAGGTGGTGGACAACCGAATACCAGTTCACGTGGACCTTGGGCAACACCGCAATGACTACATACGAAAGCAACGACAGGCAAGCATACTTCAAGAACTTGACGTAGTGCTTATACGGGATGGTAACCTGGGCCACCACCATTCCGATCGTCAGCAGAGTCGCCCACAGCGCGAATGGCAATCCGAATAGCATCTTCATGGAGGACGCCATTACGTTGATGTCTGCATAGACATTGATCGTGTTTGCTCCGAGCAATAGAATCAGTACGCTGTACAACAGCCATTTCGAGTAATGCTCTTTGATAATTGCGGACAATCCCTTGCTCGTTACAAGAGCGATACGACCGCACATTTCCTGCACGGCGATCATAAGCGGCACGCAGACGGGAGCCAGCCATAAAAGCTGGTAACCGAACATGGCTCCTGCAACGGAGTATGTGCCTATGCCGGAAGGGTCATCATCCGCAACCCCGGTAATCAGGCCCGGGCCAATCCTGAGAAACGATTTTCGTTTCTTTGTCGGATGTTCTCGGCTCTCCTGTTGAGCATTTTGGATGTCTGTATGGTCCTCAGCAACACCCTGAGCAACAGATACTTTATCTGTTGCCTCCACTACATCGCCAAACTTCGGCGTAAGCGATTCTTTCTCATCCATGTCGGGTTCTCTTAAAATGCGGACGAAAAGAAGACGAGTCCGGAGCCCGTGTCTTCCGAATGGCCACAGTTTCCTCACTGATCGATAAAGCAACCTACTTAACCGCCTAGCGACCTTCTTCCCGAGCTCCCAGTCCCTTGCAATACTTCTCGATACTCACCATTATCGTCGAAAGAGTCTGCACCAGGATCAATCTCCGATCCATTGGGCAACTCTCCTGCCAGGCGCCGCCGGCAAAGCGACCTCAGGTCTTAAGGAATGCCAGCAAGTCGGCGTTTAGCTGGTCTTTATGAGTGTATCCGAGACCGTGGGGGGCGCCTGCGTAGATCTTCAGCATTGCATTCTTGACTAGTTTTGCAGAGCGGAGCGCCGCAGCGCTTATCGGTACTATCTGGTCGTCATCTCCATGAACGATCAGGGTTGGTATATCAAACTTCTTGAGATCTTCGGTGAAATCTGTCTCGGAGAATGCATTAACCGGAATTTCCATTTTGCCTCTCGGCTGCGAACTAATATACCCCCCTGTTGTCTCCGCTGGCAATCTTTCTTGCATCCATTCCAAGGCCAAAGGGCCGGGCGTGCCTGGCTGGGCCGCCTCCGGGCCCCAAAAACCACCATTTGCACCATTTCGAAGCGATTTCACGGACACCTCTCCCTCAACTCCCCTCCATCGTCCAGATTGGTTTCGCCTGGCTGCCGCGCCTATCCGGCCGGCAGCGGCAAAGCCAGAATCCGCCGCAGCATGCTTGCGAACAGGCGCCGCGTCAGATGGCTCTCTGCCAACAACAGCCAGTAGTAGCGGGCATGCTTTACCAACCGGCCGCCGGTCTTCACCAGCCGCTGCTGCAAGCTGGTCAACGACC
>CABEBX010000245.1_pt1 | contig 12331 bp, 8 predicted proteins | sample 3132671 | NCBI WGS metagenome assembly CABEBX01 (sample SAMEA5534346, study PRJEB31848) | metagenome | biome: tundra; feature: field; material: soil | place: USA | collected 2013-05 | depth 0.45 m
GTTTGGCGGCTTCCGCGAGTTCCTCGAAAGTAATGCCTCGTTCATTCAGGGCTTCAATGATCGCCGCTCGTTCTTCTGCATTACTCCACTCGGCGCGCAGCGCAGCCGCGGATGGGTACATATTCCGCACTTTTTCACCGGTGTAGTCGGTGAATTTCTTCACTTGGAGCCGTTTTCCGTCGGCATCGAGGTCGTACACGAGGTGCGCGGCAATCTCCACCGTTCCCCCATCCACGTAGAGCTTCCGAGATTGAGTTCCATCTTCACCTTCATCGGGCGGCAGGGGAGTAACCGCGCCTTCTTCGATTTCCTCCGGCGTGGCCTCCTGCTCTTCCACCACCTGTGGGGTGCCCACTGTCTCCCCGGATTCATCCATCGCGGATTCCGTCACGAGTGCGGGTTCGCCATCGAAGTCCGGATCGGCAAACAGGCGGGTCGCGCTGCCGGTGTAGTCCAGGATGTCGAAGAACATCTTGCCGTAATCGTCGCGGACGCGCGTACCCCTGCCGATGATTTGCTTGAAATCGGTCATCGAGTTGATGGTGCGCACGAGGACGATGTTCTTGCAGGTCTGCACGTCCACGCCGGTGGTGAGCATCTGCGAAGTAGTGACGATGGTCGGCGTGGCGGTTTCCAATTCCATGAAGCGGCTCAAGTAGCCGCGTCCGATGTCGCCCTCATCGGAGACAATACGCACTACATAGTCGGGGTATTGCTGCACGAGGTCGCTGTTGCAGTTGCTCAGTTCCTTGCGCATCTCCTCGGCGTGTTCCTGATCCACGCAGAAAACGATCGTTTTGGCAAAACGATCCGTTTTCTTCATAAACTCAGTGATATTGCGAGCGATTGCCTGTGTGCGCGCCTTGAGCGCGATGATGCGGTCAAACTCCGGCGTTCCGTACAGTTCGTCCGGAATCTCCCGGCCATATCGGTCGAGTTGCCCATGCGTAGGGCGCCAACCTGCCGCATCCACGGTTGAGACGATGCGATGCACTCGATAGGGGGCGAGGAAGCCATCATCGATTCCTTGACGTAAGCTATAGGTATAGATCGGATTGCCGAAGTAGCGGTAAGTGTCCCTGTTGTCCTCCCGCAGCGGCGTGGCAGTCATGCCGACCTGGAAGGCGTCCTCAAAATACTCCAGAATCTCCCGCCAGTTGCTTTCGTCGCGGGCGCTTCCGCGATGGCACTCGTCCACGATAATAAGGTCGAAGAAATCGCGGGCGTATTCCCTATAGAGACCGGGGCGGTGCGCGTCGCGGGCAATTCCCTGGTAGATGGCGAAGTACATCTCCCGGCTCTTGACGGCTTCCCCTTCGATCTTGCACCGAGCGTCGCCGAAAGGCGCGAAAATCTTGTCTTTGGGTTCGTCTACGAGAACATTGCGGTCGGCGAGGTATAGGATTCGCGGGCGGCGATATTCACCCTTCCGGTTCCACCGCGAATTCCACAGCTTCCAGCAAATCTGGAAAGCAACCACGGTCTTTCCCGTACCGGTGGCCAAGGTCAGAAGCACGCGCTTCTTCCCTTGGAGTATCGCTTGTACGGTGCGATTGATTGCAATTCCCTGGTAATAGCGCGGCGACTTTCCGGAGAGGTGGTAGTAGGGCGCGAGCAAACGGCTTGCGGTTTCTTCACCAATACCCTCCGCTGTCCTCTGCCGTTGCCAGAGTTCGTCCGGAGTGGGGAAACTCTCGCGATCCATCTCCTGGCCGGAGAGGAAATCGTGCTCAACGATACCGTGCCCGTTCGTGGAATAGGCGAATTTCAACCCAAGGATTTGCGCGTATTCTTTTGCCTGCTGCAAGCCGTCGCCTGGTTTCTTGAATGCGGCCTTGGCCTCTACGACTGCGATTGGAAAATCCCGCCGGTATCGCAGGAGGTAATCGGCACGCTTTTGCGGACGACGCAAAGGACGCTTCCCGGCGATGACGATTCGTCCGTCCGTGAAGGTGCGCTGCTCATTGATCTGCTCATCCGTCCATGCGGCAGCATAGAGCTTCGGCAAGACGTATTTTCTACAGGTATCTGCTTCATTCATAGAAACTTGCGACCCACTGCCTTTGGCACATCTCCGCGCGATTCGCTTAGAATTCTAGCGGCTCTCCGGGTCCCTTTCATACTAGCCCAAAGCAGCACGGCCGTCCAACGGCGAGTGATACTCTCCGCAACTCCATGCTCAGCCTCTCAGCGCGTCGGCAGGAGAATCTTCCGCGAAAGTACAAGCCCGGCACGGATCAGATACCCAGCAGGTCTGCGCAATGCAACGGATCGTCCTGATTCAGATTCTCAATTGCGGTTCGCGCCCTGCCCGCAAGCTGCAAAGGTTTCATCCCGCTCACGAAACGCGCTTGGGAGATTCTGTCCAACCCTGCGCCGACAAGAGGGGATGCACCTCGCAAAGTGGACCTGAGGGCCACGGCCTGAGTCCTGCCAGCGTGCAGAATCAGATTTCTCTGGCGGTAAAGTCGCGCAAACGTGTCGTGGATATGGTCGCGAATCGTCGAGACGACCTCGCGTGGCGCAGCGAGTAATTCCCTCATCCGCTCCACGGCAGCCCGATCCGACCAGCTCCGAAGCGTTGGAATTGTTCCATTCAAAATCGACTCCGCGATCAACCCTGCCTTTTCCTTATTGGTGGCAACAGTCCGCAGGCGGTCGGCAAGTTCGCCGCCAATCTCGATCACGGCGTAGGCCAGATCAGTCAATTCTGCGCGGGGAAAGGAACAGGCGACGATGGTGGCAAGGCGTTCAGCGGGGTCAGCTCGTTTTGATCGCGGTTCACTGAGCAGCGACTCAATGGCCGCCCATCCTCCAGCGATAGCTGCGCTCGATGTCCCGCTTTGTAGAGGCGCAAGTAGTTCGATTGCCGGATCGATGTAGGGGTCGGGTTCCGATTCCAGCCAGATGCGGTTCTCGCGGTGCATCGCTCCAATCTTGATGCCACGCATTCGGCGTTCGATCGAATAGTGTTGTTTTTTGCCTTTAACCCACGCAATCGGAAAGTGTTGAACACTCTTACGCAGACTGAGAAGAACACGAGCGGCAAACAATTCGACGCGCTCAGCGGCAAACTGTACCGCCGACTCTGGATCTCTTGCGGGAACCGTGAGGAGAAGTCCGCCTTGCTGGCGTCGTCCTTCGGGATCAGCGGACCCATTCTGTTTGAGCCATTCACTGACCTGCGTTGCATCGATCCAACTTTCCGGTGCCAGGAGGCCGGATGGTGGTTGAAGCGGCGTCGGAAACGGTATCAGAACCGCGAACTGCGTCTCTTCACGGCTTGCGAGCGCAGAAACGTCTGACACCACGTTTGCGAGCGGCACTTCGGTATCTTGAGGGTTTCGATAATGCCAAGTCCACCAGCGGTGCAAGAAATCCGAATGGAACCCCAAGTCCAGCAAATGAGCGGCTATAGCGCGAGAGGTACGCTCAGGTGCCGGTCGGTCGGTTGCAATAGCGCGCGACCACCTTTCGAGGTAGAGGGCCGAGCTGCGCTCGACAATCTCCTTGATGGCCTCATACTCCAGACCTTCGAAGGGGAGCTCATTGCGCGGCTCCTGGTTTATCAGCAGAAGTCGCTCCAGCGTGGCTCTTTCCTGCGGCGTGCCCATCCCGGGATCATCGTGCAACTGCCGGAGCGCTGTAATGACCGCTTCTTTGGTAGTCTTTTCAGACAGATGCCCTTGGCTTTGAGCTTCCCCGGCCTCCAAGACTTCCCGCAAGGCCAGAATCGTACCGGCCCCCCACAGGGACCGATTCCAGTGCGTCCGAGAACTGAAATAGTCGAGAAGGCGAGCGCAAATCAGCTGCTCATAGGCATTGACATCTGAGATCATTTCCTGGATTATAGATGCAGGACTTTGATCCGAGACATAAATGGGGCACGTCCTTTCAACTCAATCTTCGGAGCGACGCGAAAGCACAAGCCCCTTTTCCCATCAAGAGGGCACCTGCGGGTGCCCTCTTTTCGTGAGATAAGCTGGCACTGCCTTGCTCAACGCGCCAGAATTCGTCGATAAATTGCCGAAGGAAAAACTGTCAGGATTTACGGGCTGTAGTCGATTTTGTAGCTGTCAAAGCACCCAAGAGCTACAAGGATCAACAGGGTTCGGGCCACAGGCGCTAAGCTGCTCTATAATAAGCACTTATTTCCAACCAATTTCAACAGGGTTCCATAAACGATCTGATCTGTTTTGTTTTCTGACGAGCCAGCACTGCAGGACCTAATACACGTGCTGACCGCAATCCGAGGAGAATGCATCCGATGTTCGAAATCTTCCACCTGCCGGTCGCGCGCAGCAGCCAGGGCCTAGCTAGAGCACCGGTTTGTCGGGCGGAAGCGGCGGCAAATCACCTAACAAGAACCCCCAAGCAACATTGCATAAACAGGGGCAATTATGGGGGCATCTCTCGGAAAGTGACTAGTTGTTCATTATTGTTATCAATACTTTATGGATAGTATTCGGTAGGCGCCTCGCCTACCACTTATATCAGTCGCAACGTGTCGTTCGAAGCACACCCTTTTGAGGGCTTTTGGGCGGTAAACGTGCGCATATAAGGACATGCTTTTCTGCTATAAAGACGCGCTTTCCCCCTCAAAAGGCACTTTCCCCCACGTTTTCGCCTAAAACGAACTATCTTGTTTTTTATGTATAGGTTAAGGCGAATTCTATGCAGGAAATTTCAAGGACTTGACCTAGTCTTGACCTAGTCGTATCAGGGGTCAGGGATCAGGGGTCAGGGACTAAGAAATCCGTGGAAATGTTCCACGTGGAACATATTCATTCTGTTGAGGTTATCCCTTTGTTTACCACATAATTAACAGCAAAGTTTTGAAAATAAATCAGTAGTTCTCCAGGGAAGGCTCGGACGACTTCCTTCCAGGAGGTTTCTGTTGACAATCAACATGTCTCGGTCCAATGTACGTGTAGAAAGACAACAGGTGGACGCCGATGGGTGAGATGAGAGCGGATCGCTGCAAAATGGACGAGGTGAGATTGGAGCGCAGACAAATAGGCGAGAAGAGACTGCCGCGCTGACAAATGGGCGAGATGAAAGCGGATCGCCGCAAAATGGACAAGACGAGGCTGGAGGTTCTGCAAGGGACGCTGGACCTGATGGTTCTGAAGACGATTGAGGCGATGGGGCCGCTGCATGGGTATGGCATTGCGCGGCGGATCGAAGAGGTGAGCGGCGGCCCAGGAGGTTTCTGTTGACAATCAACATGTCTCGGTCCAATGTACGTGTAGAAAGACAACAGGTGGACGCCAATGGGGGAGATGAGGCCAGAGGTTCTGCAAGGGACGCAGGACCTGATGGTTCATGTAGAAGAACAACAGGTGGAGGAAGATGGGCGAGAATTGATTGGAGGCTTTACTGGAAATCTCTGCAAACGGGGAAGAAATTGCGACTCGCAGATGACTAAATGAGTTTGAGCTTTGCGGGTTGGCAAGATAACACCGGAGGCTTTGCAAAATGGGCGAGAAGAGATTGGAGCGTTGATGATGGGCGAGATGAGGCTGGAGGTTCTGTAAGGGACGCTGGACCTGATGATTCTGAAGATGATTGAGGCGATGGGGCCGCTGCATGGGTACGGCATTGCGCGGCGGATCGAAGAGGTGAGCGGCGGCGAGGTGAGCGGCAGCGGGCTGAGGTTGAACCAGGGAACGATGCATCCGGCGCTGGTGCGCTTGCAGCGGCGGAGATGGATCAAGGCAAAATGGGGAGTGTCGGCGAGCGGACGGCGGGCCAGGTTTTATGCTCTGACTCCGATAGGGCGAAAAGAGATGGCGCGGGAGACCGTGAGTTGGGAACGGATGGCGGGGATGATGGCGCGGTTTTTGGCGGGCGGGGCAGAGGACAGGGAACAGGGACTAGGGACTAGGGAATAGGGACTAATGCCCAGCCACCTGCGGTGGGGGGACTTGCCGTCCAGGCGTACGCCTTCGGCTCGGCTCAGGGGAGGCTTTCGGCAGGGCGGCAAGGCAGGCTCATGGTTGCCCGGCAAACACTTCCGACTAGCCGACTCTTCGTTACAAATTCAGCCTTCGATGAGTGACTCGGAGATTTTGCGTAAAGCGAGGTGAAGTCTCCCGTCATCCTCTCGTTCCACTGGCCGGTAGCCGTCTACGCCTTGTGGCCAATCTCCCGGGAGTTCCCCCGGCTCGCCAAGGCCGAGAAACCAATAATCCAACCGCGCCAATTGCATTTCAACCTGCTTGAAGCTTTACACTTGAGCGATATGCCAGGTAGGCCAACTGAAGACGGTGATCCTAAACGTTCCAATGTGCGGGGACGGCCTCTGCTCTGGTTGAGCGGGGCTTGGGGTCTGCCGCTTCTTGGGCTCTCATTTTGGGCTTTCTCCGGATCCGCGTCCGACAAGATCGCTGTTGTGATTTTTTTTATCCTGGCAGCGCCGCTTCCTGCGCTCGTGTATGCGCATCGACAGCGAGGGCGTCTGGTGGCGCAGGCGGCGAAGGCAGAGGAGGACGCCGCCCAACTGAAGTTGCAATTGGAGACCGTCCGATTTCGCACCTCTCGTCTGCGCGAGGAGTTGCAGGCCGCTGACCGCCAGGCGCGCCTGAGCCATCAACTGACGCTTCTGGGCCAGTTCACGGCCGGCTTCATGCACGAATTCAACAACCCTCTGGCGATTGTGGCGGGACGAATCGAGGTACTGCTCGAGGAGCGCAAGGAGGATGCCACCCTCTGCGCCGATCTGGAGCAGATGCTCAAAGAAACGCGCTACATGGGCCAGATCGCCACTACGCTCTTGCAGGCGCTACGGCGGGAGCGCGGCGGAGAGGTCTTCGACGCATCGGTTCCGCAGAAGGCTTTGCAAGACGTGCTGCAGGCGCTCGAAGCCCAGGCAAAGAGCCAGGGAGTGAACCTGGTAGCGGAGATCGCGGAAGCGCCGCGCGTGGATGTGCCGGAGCACGTGGTTGGTGAAGTGGTGCGCGGCCTGCTGAGCAATGCGCTACAAGCCCTGAAGGGACGCGAGGAGGGCAGGATTTGGGTGCGTCTGGAAGCCTATCGCACGGCGGGCACCAAGGTAGTGGCGCGGATCGAGGACAACGGGCCGGGCGTGCCGGAGAGCATTCGCACACATCTTTTTGAGCCATTTGTCTCGCAGAGCACGGGGCGGGAGCGGCTGGGGTTGGGACTGTTTCTGGCGGCCAGCCTGCTGGATATGTATGATGGCCGCATCCGCTATGAGACGAGGGAAGGCGGCGGGGCCAGCTTCGTGGTCGAGCTGCCCCCGGCTCGTTTCACGCGCGGGCAGCCCTACCACTGGTTTTCCGGAGGAACGACGGAGTGAGCCGCATTCTGGTCATCGACGACGAACGAGCGCTGGGCGAAAACATTGAGCGGATGCTCCGTCTGCCCGGAACTACGGTTGCGGTCTATACCGATCCGGTGAAGGGGCTGGCCGAGTGCCTGGCCAACCCGCCCGACCTGGTGCTGCTCGACGTACGGATGCCGGGAATCAGTGGCGAAGAGGTCTTTGCGCGGCTGCATGAAGTACATCCGGGACTGCCTATCGTCTTCCTCACCGCCTTCGGGTCGGTCGAAAGCGCGGTCGTGGCCATGCGTAACGGCGCCTACGATTACCTACAGAAACCCTTCAAGCGCGAAGACCTGCTGCTGGTGGTCAAGCGGGCGCTCTCGCATGTTCGGCTGGAGCGCGAAGTGGAAACACTGAAGGACCGCCTTGAGGCTCTCGGAGAAACCGATGCGGTCCAGACGCGCAGTCCCGCGATGCTGGATCAGATGGAAAAGTGCCGTCGCGCGGCGGCCACCGACGCAACGGTGATGATTCTGGGCGAGAGTGGCTCCGGCAAGGAGGTCATGGCGCGGTTCATCCACAACCAGAGCCGGCGCAAGGATGGGCCCTTTATGCCGGTCGAGTGCAGCACCATGCCGGGGTCGCTGATCGAGAGCGAACTGTTCGGTTATGAGCGCGGCGCGTTTACCGGCGCGGAGCGCACCAAGAAGGGACTGATCGAATCGGCCGACGGCGGTACGCTGTTTCTGGACGAGATCGGCGATCTGGGCGTGGAGTTGCAGACGCGGCTCTTCCGGTTTGTAGAAGAACGGGCCTTGCGCAGGCTGGGCGGCCTGACAACGGTGAAGGTGGATTGCCGCATCCTGTGCGCCACCAACCAGGACCTTGTGGCCAAGATCAAAGCGGGAACCTTTCGCGAAGAACTTTTCTACCGACTGAGCGTGGTCACAGTCAAATTGCCGGCTCTTCGGGAACGACCCGAGGATATTCCACCCTTGGCGCGATATTTTTTAGAGCGCTTCTCTCGCCGCTACGGTAAGAGCCTGTCGGGTTCGCCGCAGTTCTACGAGGCATTGCTGAGAGAGCGCTGGCCGGGCAATATCCGTCAGTTGAAGAACGCGATGGAGAGGCTGGCGGCGCTGCATCCTGGGGGCGTGCTGGGTCCGGGAGATTTAGCCGAGGACTTTCCGCCCATGCAGGCCGCTGTCTCCGGCCTGTCAGCGCTTACCTGGAAGGATGCGCGAGAGCAGTACCTGGCCAGCTTTGAACTCTCCTATGCGCAGGCTGTACTGGCTCGTTGCGCTGGAAACGTCAGCGCCGCCGCGCGCCAGGCCGGCGTGGACCGCAAGACATTTTATTTACTACTGAATCGAGATAGAAACGAACGGAATGGGGAATCTGTTCCCCATCTGGGATCGGAATGCGAGGAATAATTTCCCCAGATTCCGAGGAGCTTCGCTGCAAGTCTTAGATTTAAGACAATCCGCACTTTGGCCTTCAGGGTGCTAATGGAAGTTGCAGGGAGTTCCCGCACATGAAACTCAAGACCCTCAGCGCAATATTGGTTCTGCTGGTGTTTGGCATGATCGTGTTGATGCCCAGGCAAGCGAACGCCATTCCGGCGTTTGCCCGCAAGTACGGCGTGAAGTGCTACACCTGCCACACGGTTCCGCCGGCGTTGAACAAAAACGGCTATATGTTCAAGCGCCTCGGTTACCGCATGCCAACGGATGAGATGGACGGAACCAAGCCGGCGCCCAAGATCATCGAGATGGACAAGGACATGAAATTCAGCATCATCAACTCTATGGCGCTGATTCTGCAGGCCAGCGTTACCAACGAGAAGACCGTTGCCGATAAGGGCAACACCACTTCGGCTTCCCCAGCCACCTCCTGCGGCAGCAGCACGTCGTCGAGTTCCTCCTGCTCCAGCTTCAATCTGGACGAAGCGGCGCTGTTCATGGCCGGGCCCATCCCGGAGACCGGCTTCTCCTACTTTGCCCACTATGAGCTTTACCAGGGCGGCAGCAACAATCTGGAGCAGGGCTTCGGCGTTTGGACGGGCGGCCGCGCTAACAACAGCTATTTCATCAAGGCCGGAGAAATGCATATGCAGGAGGGCGAGGGAACACGGGCAGCCATGTTCTATAACCTCTTCGCCGACCCCGCCTATACCCTCGCCAACGTCGATCCAATCCTTTTTTCTCTCGATCAGCACCCTGTGGGCGTAGACGTTGGCTACACGCACGCTTCGAATTACTTCAAGAATATCTTTGCCGTTTCGGCCAAGGTGACCAACGGGTTGAATACGGACGGCAGCGAGATTCTGGACTCCTCGACCAAGAGTTCCAAAGATGTTTGGGCTGACGCGGATTACTGGTTTGGACCCGACGGCGGCGTTACGGTGATGTTCTACCGTGGGACGAAGGACCAGGTCCAGACTCCCACCAACGAAAATCCTCCGTTCACCTACCGGGCAGGCATCGACCGGGTTGGCGTCTTCGGCAATTATCTTTTCTTCGACAAGCTGGACATCCTCGGCGGCTATATTCGCAGCCAGGATGACTGGCATCCGCCGAATGGCGGACCGAACTCGCACTACATCTCCAACTCGGTCCGTGGAGAGGCGGATTACTACTTCAAGCCAGGAACGGTGGTGATGGCTCGCTACGACCACACGCTGCAAACCATAGCTTCCAACCCGACGATGCACACGCAATCCTGGGGCATCGGAGGCGAACGCGCTCTGACCAAGCTGGGCAACGTGGTGCTGCGCGCCGCTTATAACCAGGAGCACGATGGCGACCCGGTGGCCCTCGCGGGCACTACCGACAAACGTTTCAAGATGGATATCCGGTACATGTGGTAAGGAGAGACAGAAATGAAGAAAGCAATTCGCATACTGACGATCTCAAGTTTGCCGTTTGCGCTTTTTCTGGCGGCGCAGAGCGGTAGCAACGTAACGCTCCCCCAGGACAAGGGACCCGACAAGATCAACGTCTCAAGCTATCCCGCCGAGCAGCAGAAGGGGTACAAGGTTTTTACGGAAAAGTGCTCCAAATGCCACACCATTGCGCGGCCCATCAACACCACGATGACCCCGCCGGAGTGGAGCCGCTACGTGAAGCGCATGATGCACAAGCCGAACTCGGGCATCAGCGACAGCCAGGGGAAGACAATCTACGAATTTCTGGCCTACGACCAGGAAACTCGCAAGGACAAGAACCTGGCGGCGTTCTACAAGTCGCTGAGCGATGAAGAGATTGAGAAGTTGAAGGCTCAGCAGCACTAGAGCTTTGTGCCGCTCTGGCGCTTTGCCCGAATGGCTCAGGCTGCATTGCCTTCCACCCCGGTGAGTACCAGGCCCGCTCACCGGGGGCCTTATCTTGCCGAAGCCGTTACCCCCGGGCAGCGGCTTTGGGTTAAAGTAGCTCAAACAATCGCCAGTGTGGGGAAACGATGCGCTATTCCATCACCGTCCCGGACCAGGAGTATTTCGACAAGAATATTCCCTGCCGCTCCGCCTGTCCGATTCATACGGAATGCGGGCGTTACGTCCAGGCCATTGGAATCTCCAAGGATGAGGAAGCGTATCTTCTGGCCCGCGCGCCCAATCCCTTCGCTTATGTGCTGGGCCGCATCTGCGCCCATCCCTGCGAGGACAACTGCCGGCGCGGCAAGATCGACGAACCCATCGCCATCTGCGCGCTCAAGCGCTACGCCACGGATCGTCATAACCTGGGCATGGGCCACGATCCGGCGCGCAAAAAGCTGCCCGCCCCGGCCAAGCGCGGCAAGAGCATCGCCGTTGTGGGAGCAGGCGTCTGCGGCCTCACCTGCGCGCATGACCTGGCCCTGCTGGGCTACTCGGTCGAGGTCTTCGAGTCCGCTCCGGTCCCGGGCGGAATGCTCTATCTGGGCATTCCGCAGTTCCGCCTGCCGCGCGAGATCATCAAGATGGAAGTCGACAGCATTCTGGCCATGGGCGTCACGCTGCACACGCGTGTGACGCTGGGCCGGGATCTTTCCTTTGCCGATCTGCGCGCGAAGTTCGACGCGGTTCTCCTGGCCACCGGTCTCAACAAGGGCCGCGAGTTGAGCATTCCCGGCGCACATCTGGCCGGCGTGTACAACGGCATTGATTTCCTGATCAACGTCAATCTGGGCTTCGAGATTGATCTGGGCAAGCGTGTTGTAGTGGTCGGCGGCGGCAATGTGGCCATCGACGTGGCGCGCGCCGCTGTCCGTTTGGTGCAGGAGACCTTGAGCTTTCCTGAAGCAGAGCAGGATGAGGACGCCAAGGGCCTGCAGCCGGCCTTCGATGCGGCCCGCATGGCCATGCGCTCCGGCGCGGAAGAGGTGGAACTGGTCAGCCTGGAATCGCGCGCGCAGATGCCGGCTTGGAAAGGCGAGGTGGATGAGGCTGAACACGAAGGCATCGCCGTGGAAAACGGATGGGGGCCCAAGGAGATTGTCGGTGAAAACGGCATCGTTACCGGCCTCAAGGTGCGCCGTTGCCTGACGGTCTTCGACGAAAACGGCCGCTTCAATCCCGCCTTCAGCGACGAGGAGAAGATCATTCCCTGCGACAGCGTGATCCTGGCCATCGGCCAGCAGGCCGATCTCTCCTTCTTGAGCGGCGAAGAAGACGTGCAGGTGACGCCGCGCGGGATTCTCAAGATCGACGAGAACCTGATGACCACCGCTCCGGGCGTCTTTGCCGGCGGCGACGTGGCCTTCGGGCCACGAGTTTTAGTCGAGGCCGTGGCGAACGGCCACAAGGCGGCCCGCTCCATTCACGTCTTCCTCAGCGGCAAGACGAAGAAGACGGTACTGAGCCGCTTCCGCATTCTGCCCAACTGGGAGATGCCGCGCGGCTTCCTCACGACGCCGCGGCAAAAGATGCCGGTGCTGGCAGCCAACCGGCGCATCGGTATCGCCGAAGTGGAGCTGGGCTTTGACGAGGAACAGGGCCGCGCGGAAGGTCTGCGCTGCCTCAACTGCCAAGTGAATACAATCTTTGACGGATCGAAGTGCATCCTC
>CABEBX010000248.1_pt1 | contig 12266 bp, 13 predicted proteins | sample 3132671 | NCBI WGS metagenome assembly CABEBX01 (sample SAMEA5534346, study PRJEB31848) | metagenome | biome: tundra; feature: field; material: soil | place: USA | collected 2013-05 | depth 0.45 m
TGATAACGTATGGCCGGTTTTAAGGTGATTACCGAGGGCGGTGCCACTGTCGCCCCGCCATTCGTTGCTCAATCTTCAGCCCAGTCGACCCCGTCGCGTTTTGATCGTCAATAGGTGACGGTGGCGGTAATCGTATCGGTGTAAGAACCGGGTGTGGGATGCTGCCCCGCCGGAATTACGCCGTAAACGGTGAGCGGCTGGGCAGCCCCGGTGCCGTTTCCGGAGAACCAGGTGGGGCTGGTATTGCCCCAGTTGGTACCCGTATAGGAACCCGTCAACAGCGAATAGTTCAGCGCGCCCGCGGGCTGGGTGATGGCCATCTGCCGGGTGATCACGGTGGCGCCGGTAGCTAGGCCCGGGCCGAGGCCGACAGTGTACGGCGTGGTGTTGGTGCAGGTGACCGTAACGGTGGCCGAAGCGTTGTTTACCGCGCCCGTGTAGTTTCCGAATCCCAAGGCCGTGGCGGAGACCCCGCAGTCTTTGACAACCGTCGCGGTGACGGTGAACGTGGCATGGACGGTGGTGAAAGTGCCGCCTGATACGGTAACGGTGATGGTAGGATCGGTGTACATGGTCGCGCTCGGCGCGACATACTGCGCGGCCGCCAACTTGCCATAGACGTAGATCGTCTGGTTCCTGCCACTGCCGGTCCCGGACACCCAGCTGCCGGTGGTATTGCCCCAGTTAGTACCCGTATAGCTGCCACTGGTCAGCGCATAATTCAGCTTGTACGCGCCATTCACCATGGTGCGGGCGGTCACGCTCCCGCTATTCCCTCCGTCGAGGCCGACATGATAGGTCGCGCCATAGGAGCAGTTGACCGTTATCGTGCCGCGGTACTCTAGGAGGGCGCCGGTGTAGGTGCCGAATACGACGTTCGTGGCGCTCACCGTGCAGGCGGCCTCCGCGGGCAGCGCGCAGCAGGCGAGCAGGAACAGCGCTAGTGCCAATCTTCGCATCATGGTTTTTTCTCCGTGCAGCGTAGCGGCCCGATCGACGGGATTTCTCCGGGCAGGGGCTGGTAGTCGAAGGCGACCGTGCAGCGCTTTCTGTTCGGCTGTTCGACAGTTAGTTCATTGTGGAGACTGAGATCCTCAACGTAGGCGTCGCCGTCAAATCCGACCGGGACGACGGCGCCGGTAGCTTTCAGCGTTGCGGTGCTGCCCATCGGCACCGGGACACCGGCCTCATCGACCAGTTGCAGCAATGCGGCATGGCTGAATTTAATCGGGAATTTGAGCACCACGCCGGAGAGATCCCGGGGGCGGAACGCGCGCTTGTCGTTGTTAACCGTGGCGTCCGCCGGAACATCGGTCGGGTCAATGGCGATGTGATTCAGTTCGAACGAGATCATATCCGGCACCAGCAGCCGCCCCGCGGAGTTGGTGCTACCCACGTCGCGGTTCTCCTGCAGGACGTGCACGCGCGGAATGGGACTGGTGTCCACAATGGCGAAGCTGTCATAAACCCAGTTGGACGGAAACAGGCGCCCATCGATGAACGAGAGTGCCCCTTGGGATTCCAGGCGCAGAGTTGTTTGCCCGGCGGAATGGTCGACTCCGGCCGTAAACAGGCCCACGCTCGATTTGTATTGTCCCTGGGCGAATTCATGCGTGGAATCGCCGGCGGAAACATAAGCGTCATAGCCCCAATCGCCGACCTGCGGCGCCGACTTCTCGGCTTGCACCTGGCCACTGCCGTCCGAGGCCGCGCTGACGGTAACCGAGCTTCGCTTGCCGAACGGGATGGTGATGCCGACCTGCAGCCCGCTGTTGTCGCCGGTGCTGGAAAAGTACTTATACTCATTGGCGTAGATCGACATATGGTGAACCTGGACGGAGTAGTTGGCGGAGACGACCTTGGAGTGCAAGGCCGTGGTGCTGCCCGGCGGGATGGGGTTAGGAGAGTTGTCCTGGTCGAGCCCCGCATAGGCAACGCCCACGGAGCCGTAGCGCTTCAGGAACAGGCTGGCGTTGCCGTTGAGCTGCTTGCGCGGAACAGCGGCGCCGTTCATGGCCGCGATGTCCCGGTAGTTGCGGCCGGCGATGATCGTGGAGGCTCCCAGGCTGAATTTTCTGCCGATGCGCTGGGCGCCGGCGGAAAACAGAGCGCTGGTGGTCCCCGAGCCGGAGCTTGCCGCCGCCGCGAAATTGACCACGCCCAGATGGCCGACCTGGAAGACGCCGCCCGCCCCCTCCATGGCCGCGCCGGGAGTGTCTTCAACGCTGCCCTCGACAGTGAACTTCCGGGTCAGGCCGCGGCGGTAGACGGCGGTGCCCGCCATCTTCCCATAGATGTTGCTGTAGGAGCCCCAGAAGCGCCGCGCCAGGCCGGCATCCACGGCGAAGATCTGCAAACCCGGCGCCAGCAGCGTGGAGCTGGCATAAAAGGGCTGCGTCACGCTCACCTGTTGGCCCAGCGCATTGGTGACCGTCATGGAGATCGTGCCCGCCCCCGATATCACCGGGAGCTGCGGAATCTCGAAGGGTCCGGCGTCAACCTCCCGCGTCATCACCAGGTTGCCGTTGGTCAGCACGTCTACCGTAGAAGGGACTGCGGCCGAGCCGCTCATCGAGGGAAGTGGAAAAGTCACAAGATCGGGGCGCGTGCTGAAATCCGACAGGATCTGCGCGCCCTCGAGGTGAACCGGACGGGTCCAGGAGAGGCCACTGGTGATGAAGTCGCCCGCGCTATAGCGCCGCAACTTATTGGCGTCGGCAAAGGTGTAGGCCGAATCAAGGCGTACCGCCGTGTTTTTGCCGGAGGGACCCGAAATTGCGCCGGCATAAGCGAGCCAATTCGAGCTTACGATACCCCGGGGCGAGAAGGCGCGCAGATCCAGCGCCCCGGTGGCGCCGTCCTGGCCACCGGCGAATGTGCCGGCGACATCGTAGTTGAGCGTCACGCCGGTGCCGCTCTCGATGGTTCGATGGCTTCCAGGCTCTTCTCTTCCATAGAGTTGCAACACCGCCGGCAGCAAGGCACTATCGCTGGCTGTCAAGCGCAGCACCTGGTTCTCCTCATCGATGCTCCAGGTCACCCCCGGCAGGTCAGACAAGGCGATCAGGCCGCCGGTTTCAGAGGCGTTAGATAGGGGAACCCGGAAACCGAGAGCGCGCAGTTCATCCGGCCGCGCCATCAACTTGCCGCGACGCATGATAAATTCGCCGACCTTACCGATGGAATGACCATTGACATAAACTTCCAGAAGTCGTGTCTCAGAAGCTGCGGCGGCAGCCCCCGTGGCTGCGCTGGGGTCTATGGTGGGGTCTGCGCCAGGGGTTGCGCTGGGAACTGCGCTGGGGGCAGAACTGGAGGCTGAACTGGAGGCAGAGCTGGGAGCTGCACTGGAAGTCGCGCCCAGTCGCGGCATGATGGCCAGCAAAAAGAAGAGTAGCCCCGCACAGCGGAGGCTATTGGCCGCTATGCGTGCAGGGTCATTGCGCCGGAACAAAGCGAACCTGCTCTTCAATGGCGCCGGCGTTTGCGAGGGCAGTCAATTGCAAGGTTTCGCTTGACAGCGGCAGGGAACCCTGCGCGGCAATGTGCCAACGCCGCGTGGCGCCGGCGAGAATGTAAGGCGATGTGTTGGAGTCCTCTTTCAACTTGCGGCCATCGCTGGTTGTAAGCGCGATATCGCGGATCGATTCATGGAGATTGCCGGCGTTGAACGCCACCAGATAGATCTGCCCGGCGTTGCGCTCAAGATGAAACTGAACATCGGCAAAGGAGCGGATCGCCGGCTGGGCAAAGATGGGAATGGACATGCGCAGCACGATATGAACAACCCCCGGCTCGGCCGGAGGTGGAATCTGGTCAAGCAGAATGCGGTAGGTAGCCTCTCGACTCTGCGGCGACTGGCGCAGAATAAGGCGTACGACCTGGGTGGCTCCCGGCGCCATGGTGGCAAGCGGCGGACTTGCCACCACCTCATTGGAGGCGGTGAGATGGTCCTCGCCATCCTTCTGATTCCAGGCGAAAGCGCGAATCTGAATGGCGGTCTCGCTCTTCCCCTGGTTGGTCACCGTCAGGCTCGTCGCCCGCTGTCCGGGCGAAAAGAAGATGTTGACGGGCAGAACCGACAGCGACTGCGCTACGGCCGCCGGACTGGTCAGAAGGACAGAGAAAACGAACGCGTACACTCCGCCTACCACCGAAATTCGAGATGAATTCCGCGAGATCATAGATGCCCTAATTGGAACGCGGCTAACAGTTAATACGTGACGGTGGCGGTAATCGTATCGGTGTAAGAACCCGGTGGGACAAACTGATTCGCCGCAAGAACGCCAAATACTGTGATTGGTTGGGCAGCCCCGTTGCCTGAGCCGCTCACCCAACTGCCGGTGGTATTGCCCCAGTTGGTACCCGTATAGGAAGTCGTCAACAGCGAATAGTTCAGCCCGCCAGCGGGCTGGGTAATGCCCATCTGCCGGGTGGTCACGGTGGCGCTGGTCGTCAATCCTGCATTGAGGCCGACAGTGTACGCGGTGCCGCTGGTACAAGTAACCGTGACAATGGAACTGACGTTCACCGCCGCTCCAATGTAGCTTCCGAATCCCAGGCCGGTGGCGGAGACTACACAGTCTTTGGCTACCGTCGCGGTGACATTAAATGTGGTGGTTGCCGGGTTGGTTTGTGCAAAGGCAGGTGTGGATACGAGGCCCAGCGCCAGGAATCCCAGAACGGCGGCGGACAGTGCTGACTTCACAGCATTTGAGTACTTCATCGTGATGGCTCCTGATAAATTTGAGAGTGAATGTTTGTGATAAATTTGCGAGTGAATGTTTGCGGCCGTCCAACCAGAAATCAAACAGGATCAGTCGTTGGCTGAACCCAGCGATTCTGAATCGTAGTGGCATTTCGGACACAAATCAGAGTTCACTCACTGCCCAGTGCTAAAAATGGTCTCCCGTGTTCGTTACTCAACTCCGTTAGAACAATGAATCTTCAGGGGGCAATTCCCGGCTGAGCAAGAATCTAGCAACTCACTGCCAGGTTCAGATTCATTGTTACTAATGCAATTGACGGTCCACTCTTGAGTTATTATCTAAATCCATATAACCCAATTACTTAGGGAATTACCGCCCAGGGAATTGCGCAAAGAGACCGTATACAGACGTTTACAACGGAGGCACACTGACTAGTCCCGTATACATGAACTGTCTCGATCCTGGACACGCTGCACTCTTTGCCGACACATTCCCGGTGATGGCCCTCTCTCTCCCGGCGCCAACTGTGTTAACGGTGAGGCCCAGCGCCAGGAATCCCAAAGCGGCGGCGGGCAGGACAAAGTTTGACCATTTCATAAAAGGACCCCTTGAAAAATGTGAATTTGAATAGCTTAAATTCATTATTACTCTTATGACTTTATCTGCAATAGCGAATCGTGTTCTTTGTCTGGTCAAAGTTGAACTATAAGTAACAAATGAGATTACCTATTAAGTGTTACGCAAGATTACCTTTAGGGTTGCAGCAAGATTGATGAGACTTGCTCAACCGCTTTCGGAAATCGCCGGCAATGTTTGCCGTGAGGAGAACAAGTGAAGAAGACGGCAGCGATTCCTGAGGCTTTCCCTGGTGTGGCGCCATTGGACGCCGCCGGTCAATAGGTAACGGTAGCGGCAATCGTGTCGGTGTAAGAACCGGGCGTGACATACTGATTCGCAGGAATCTGGCCGTAGACATTGAGCGTCTGGCCAGACCCGTTGCCGGTCCCGCTCACCCAGTTGGTGACAGAGGTATTGCCCCAGTTGGTCGTCCACGTGCCGTTCGAGAACAGACCATAGTTCAGCAAAGCCGAGCCATTTTGCATCTGCCGGGTGGTCACGGTGGCGCCGCTCGTCAGTCCAGTACCGAGGCCGACAGTGTACGTCGTGCTATTGGTGCAGGTGACCGTGATGATGGATTGGGCGGAGTTGACCGCTCCCGTGTAGATACCGAATGTCAGGGCGGTGGCGGAGACAATGCAGTCTTTGAGCACCAGCGCGGAGACTTGAAACGTGGTGGTTGCCGGATCGGCTTGCGCAAGGGCCGATGTAGATGCCAGACCCAGCGCCAGGAATCCCAGAACGGCGGCGGACAGTACTGACTTCACAGTATTCGACTATGGCATTGAAAGGGCTCCAGTAAAAACGTGATTTGAATACATTATTAATCTCTAATTTTTGTTTGGCAATGGTAATGGTGTTCATCTACCGGATTGAGTCAAATCTTTAGTGTTACGCGGGAAGGAAAAAGTAATGTCCTGGGACGTCGCCGATCAATAGGTGACGGTCACAAAGTCGTACGCACCGGGCGATTGGGCGGCTCTGTTGCTAGTTCCGGCTTCCGTATCAGAACCGGACGTCTTCCGCGTGATCTCGGTTACGCTGGGCGTCAGGCCTGTACTGTGGCTGACATTGTACGGTGTGTGGTTGGTGCAGGCGATAGAGACGGGGGTTGCAACGTTCGCCCTTGTAGCTGAGTAGGTTCCGGACGCCGTGGCGGGAGCGGAGACTTGGCAGGAGGACACAACCGTTGCGGTGACACTGAGTGAGGTGGTAGAAGTTGCCGCAAGGGCGGGTCTTGAAGCCAGACCCAAAGCCAGGAAGCCCAAAGCGAATGCTAGGGAAGCGTATTTCATGGATTTTCTCCTTTAATCATCCCGGAAGAACCCTTAAGTAACCAGTAATCTACCCCGGAAGAACCCTTAGGTAATCATTAATCTCATCGGCAGATGTTTGCAGAGCTTTAGTGACCAGCGTAATCAAATACTTACCACAGGCCTCCATCCCAGCTCTGAGTTCTGAAGCAGCTGGGGATCGGCGGTTTCTTCTTTACCGAGCAGTTGCCGAAGACCGTGCGCCGCTACCCCCACACCGGGGCATTCCTCAACCACCTGCCACACGTCGTCCTTCTCACCGACGATGCTGATGCCATAGAAGTCCATCATGTCTTTGAAGTCGAAGTCGTCAGCGACCTTCACGGCGTTGTCACACGCCTCAGGCTTGGCTGAGGTGGAATGCTTCTCCACATAATCACAAAGCCAGTCAGGCATCAGGATAGGTTCAATGTCCCGGGCGTTCTGGTAGTAGTTGCCGTTGGGGTGGATGCTACCGGCGCCCGCCAGATACTTGTTGCCGGCGCGGAACGAGAACCACTCACCGCCCTCCGGGAGGTTGACTGAACGGTTGCCGAGAGCGCGGCTCCGTTCAGTATGACGGAAGATGTAATGGCCGAATCCCTTGCCGGACACCTGCGTGCGGGTCAGCGTGATTTGGTGCCCCATCTCCGCAGCAGCCGCGGACATGCCCTTGGCGACATCGAATTCAAGAAAGCAGAATTCGCCGTTCGCAGGCAGGGCGACATTGTAGTCAGGGTTCTCGTCATTCCACGACGCGACCTTCACAGGGTCGATCGTGGCCTCCTCAAGGAAATGGAATCCTGAGGGGGAATCGTGCGCGCTGGCAGTGAATGCGGGCGTCAACCCTTATTTTCGCGGAAAGCAATATCGAGCTGCCCGATCCGGACTGTTACGCGGGACTGGCTTTCTTCGCCGTGGCTGCCTGTCTGTTCTTTTATCCCATCACGCGAAAAATGAACCGGAAGATAGCGAACGAACTGAGCGAACGGCGCAAGGCCTTTGCTCCATACACAACCTCGTAGACTTGCCATCGATTCATCCATTGGCAATTATGCATAAACCAAGATATACTCCAGGCTATATCGGCGTTTCCGAGGAATAATCGTTGCGATCAACCCTAAGACGCGCTCAATGAGCGCATTGGGCTGTTACCAACAGACGACAGCCTGAACTCCTAAAGTGACTTCATCTAAGCTGTTTTGAATCAACCATCGGGATGAGTTGATTACGGCGCGGAATTGACATTGAAAAGGCTGCCATACTTGCGGCAAGGAGGCCGTTTGTATGCGCAGAAAGAAAACAAAGCCAAACTATCGGAAGATCGTCCTCCGCCTGCCGGATCTCGACCATGCAAAAGCATCCGTACTCAACAGCCTGAGCTCTACACAATCACGACGCAACTATCACTTTGCGATGGACCAATTCATCGCTTGGTACTGTTCGGAGCCACGCCTCGCGCTCAATCGTACCGTCGTACTCAGATTCCGACTCTATTTGGAGAGCCTAGGATTGGCATCCGCAACTATCAACCAGAGGCTCGCTGCCGTGCGGCGCCTTGCATATGAAGCGGCAGATTCCGGTCTCCTGAGCCCCGAATTGGCGGCAGGTATCCGGCGTGTGAAGGGAGTCAAGCATCTGGGCCAGCGATCTGGCAACTGGTTGAATATTGATCAGGCCCAATTACTCGTCGACAAATCTGACGGCGATGGGCTTAGAAACAAGCGTGACTTTGCGATGATTTCCATTCTTCTTGGCTGTGGTTTGAGACGAGCGGAACTCGCAGCCTTAAACATCGACGACATTCAGATTCGTCAGGGACACTGGGCAATCGTCGATCTGATTGGAAAAGGCGGCCATGTCCGAACGGTCCCGATGCCGGCATGGGTGAAGGATTCAGTGGACCAATGGCTAGCCGCTGCTGAACTAAAGCATGGCCGTATATTCCGCGCGGTGAGCCGACACGGCTCGTGCTGGGGTCGAGGAATCTCCGAGAACGTTGTCTGGTACGTTGTGCGCGCCCACGGTGGCACAGCGTCGGCGCTCTGCGGGCCGTTGGGAGTTTGAGCAGCCGTGGCGGCCGCGATGGCGGCCGCCGCAAGCAGAACGATAGCAGCAGGCAGAAAGAGGAGAGAAGCCTTCACTGAAACCTCGTTGCCGGTTGGATTGATCTTCTCCGATGCTTTACCACGCATCCTTCGCCTTCTGCTGCTTCGACCAGAGGTAGTCGGCAATCCGATTGATGTCTTCATCGCTAAGCACGTTCTTCCACGAAGGCATATAGAGCGGAGGAGTGGGTCCGGCGGTATTGTCCAGCGGAGGCACACGGCCATTGCGAATGATGGCGATGACCTCGTCCTTGGTGTAGTCATCGGAGACGTGCAGCAGCGAGGGCACCTGGCCGCCCTGGGCGTTGGGATTGGCCACGCCGCCTTGCAGCTCCGTTCCGTGACAGCCCACGCAGCCGAAGCGGGAGAAGTTTTGTTTGCCGGCTTCGATGGCAATATCCTCCGGGGTCATCTTCCGCATCTTGCGCGAGAGGATCAACTGCGCATCCTCCGCCGTGGCAGATGCCATATACGCCACCAGCGCCTTACGGGCGTTGGTCTCAAGATCGTATTCCGGCATGGCGCTTCCCGGATAGACCAGCTCGGGGTTCACCAACTGCTCGTCAATCCATTCGATCGAATGGCGCTTGGTCACGCCGAGCAGGTCAGGAGCGGTCTTTGCTCCAATGCCGCCAATGGCATGGCAGGAGATGCAGTTCTTTTCAACAAACAACTGCCGGCCATACTGCGGGCTGGGAATCAGGCGAAGGCTGGAAAAGAAGCTTCCCATCTCTTCGTTGGTGAGCGAAAGCATGTAATAGGTGAGATCGCGCGCCTGATCTTTCGTGAAGTGGAAGTTGGGCATCGCAGATCCGGCGGAGACCGCGTTGGGCGTGAGGAAGTGGCGCGCCAGCCACTCGGGAGAACGGCGGTTGGCGCCTTCTCCGGTCAGATCCGGGCCGATGCTTCCGCCTACGCCATTAAGCTTGTGGCAGCCGCGGCAGCCTTGTGTTTCAAAGAGGCGGTGGCCCTCGGTCAACTCCGGCACGCCGGGCACATCGCCCTCCTTGTGGCAGCGGCCGCAGGAGGCGCGAATGTAGTCCCTGGAGAGCAGTGGGTTGGGCCAGAAATCGACTTTGCCGTGGGCGCTTTCCTTGTCGGTCGCCAGGCCCTGACCGCCATGGCAGATGGTGCAGCCGAATCGGGAAGGACTGTGCGGACCCAGGTTGGCATGGTAGCGGAAGGGCTCGGGCGCGTTTTTCATTGTAGGGTCTTCCACGCCCAGATGGCAGGTGGTGCAGCGGTCTACGCGCTGCAAGCCGGGAAGCAGAACCTGGTGTATCTCGGGCGGCGTGGCCAGAACGGCGGCCTTGGTAATCGCGTTTGGCTCCTCCTGCGCCTCAAGCTGCAGGAAGCTGCGTTGATAGCGCTTCCACGATGGCGTGTTGGCTTGCCAGGCGGCGGCCAGAATCAGAGCCAGCGCAAGAAGACTGAGCGCAAAGAAGAGTTGCTGTAGTCTGCGTTCCATCACTCAGCACCTCCGACAACATGAACCCATGGTGGAACCAGCGCCCAGCCCGGTCCGCGGAAGAAGGTTCCCACGACGATCAAGGCCAGGTTGGCGACTACAAATATGGTGAAGAGCCAGAGAATCAGCTTGCGATCCGCAAGACGGCGGCTGGGATTCCGGTCCAGGTAAGGGATGGCCAGCAGCAGGAGCACCATCACCGCCGGTGCAACGACGCCGCCCAGCAGCGCGGAGTGGCTGACCAGCTCCTGCAAGCCCAGAAAGTACCACGGCGCTTTAGCTGGATTGGGCGTCTTGGCCGGATTGGCCAGCTCCTCCAGCGGTGCATTCAGAAAGAGCGACATGGTCATAATGGTGGTGACGGTGGCCATCAACACGACCGCCTCGCGCACAAAGGCATAGGGATACGAGAAGACCGTGTCCTCTTCCTCTTCGGGAGTCATGGTCTCGAAGATGGGCTTTCCGCTGACCACTTCCATCAGGCCATAGGTCTTGTCCTTGGAGGCGGAGGAGGCTGGCATGGAAGCCGTCTGCGCGGGCGCGCCGATGGTGACCAGAGCTTCCGTTTTCCCCTTGAGCTTCCACAGAGGCCGCGAGAGGCCGCCGTCCTTGCGGACGCGCCAGAAGTGCACGATAGTGAGCAGGATCATGGCTGCGGGCAGCACGGCGACGTGGAGAACATAGAAGCGAATCAAAGCTCCCTCGCCTACGCTATGGCCGCCGAGCAGCAATTCACGCACCTGCCCGCCGATCAGAGGCGCATAACTGCCGATGTTGGTTCCCACCGTGATGGCCCAATAGGCGAGCTGATCCCACGGCAACAGATAGCCGGTAAAGGAGAGGCCCAGCGTGAGCAGCAGCAGCAGCACGCCGATCACCCAGTTGAACTGGCGCGGCTTCTTGTAGGAGCCGGTGTAGAAGACCCGGCACATATGCAGAAAGACACAAACCACCATGCCGTGCGCCGCCCAGCGATGCATATTGCGCAGGAAAGGCCCCATGAAGACGGCAAACTGCAGGTCCTTCATGTCCTGATAGGCCTGCGGCGGATAGGGCCGGTAATAGACCATCAGCGCGATTCCCGTGGTCAGCAGGATGAGAAAGAGAAAGAAGGTGATAAAGCCCAGGTAGAAGGTATGCCTGAACTTCAGATTCTCTTTCTTCACCTTGGCCGGATGGATATGCAGCCACACGTTGAGAAAGACCAGTTCGGACTTTCCCTTGTCGGTGGTGAGCGGATCCCGCCGCACGATCGATTGCCAGATTTCGCGGATCAGATTCATCGTTACACCATCAGCCGATAAGTGGGTGGAACTACCTTGTCCTTGTCCACGCTAAGCTGCCCGTCGCGAGCCTGCGTCACCTCGAACCAATCCAGGGCGCGCGGCGCGGGGCCATGCTGCACCGAACCATTGGCGGCGAATACGCTGCCGTGGCAGGGGCAATGGAAGCGCTGGTCGCTGGAAAAATGCGCCACCGTGCAGCCCAGGTGCGTGCAAACCGCGCTGGCCACCGCGAAGCCCTTCTCCCGGTCGCGAAAGACAAAGATCTTTTCCTCGACGAGAAAGGTTGGGGGGCCGAAGGGATAATCCGCGGGGCTGCCGATTTTGAACGATTGCGGCGGCTCATAAAACACGCTCGGAATGAGAAACCTGACCACGGCGGCCAGGCTGACTCCTACCCCCGAAACCAGGGCGGCCAGAGCGACAGTCCCCCAACTGATCTTGAAAAAATCTCGTCGATTCATTCCCTTTGCTCCCCTACTCAAAGACTTCCCGCTCCTGCTGTTCCAGGGCTTCCATGGTGATCGCCCCGGTCGGACACCGTGCGGCGCAGAGGCCGCAGCGAATGCATTTTTCCTCGTTTTTGATAATCGCGCCCGCCTGGCCGGCTTCGAGTTCTGCGGCAGCCACTCCATAGCGATGCTGAATTAGCGCGTCGTAGCGCGCATCGCCGCTCACCTGCACCAGATCCACCAGGTGCAGACAGCTCTCCGGGCAGACATCCACGCAGCCGGCGCAGAGGATGCACTTCGATCCGTCAAAAATTGTATTCACCTGGCAGTTGAGGC
>CABEBX010000251.1_pt1 | contig 12150 bp, 11 predicted proteins | sample 3132671 | NCBI WGS metagenome assembly CABEBX01 (sample SAMEA5534346, study PRJEB31848) | metagenome | biome: tundra; feature: field; material: soil | place: USA | collected 2013-05 | depth 0.45 m
CACGTTGATCTCCCATTGCCGGTTGCCGGGCGTGCCGGGGTCATCGGTAATAAAAGGAGGCCCGCCCTGCGCATGCGCCAGTGTGGCGGCAGCGATCGGAATAAGCAATAAAAGAAGTTGGATAAGCCTGCGCATACGAATAACCTGAAATCTTCCTAAAAAAAGCTGGCTAGCGCCCGATAAATCGTCTTTGCTCAAGGTATCATCCGAGCGCCCAATCAGCCGCAGACACTCGGATTGAAGCATCTGTAGATTGGGGTCCGATTTTCTATTCCCTGTTCCCTGTTCCCTATAAGATATTGTGCATGGAGACAACAACCATTGCCGGTGTGAAGGTTTCCCGGATCGGCCTCGGCACCTGGGCCATTGGCGGGCTGGATTGGGGCGCGGTGCCCGACGAGGTGGCCGTCGCCACCTGCCTCAGCGCCCTCGAGCGCGGCATCAACCTCATCGACACCGCCCCCATCTATGGACACGGCCATGCGGAGGAGATTGTCGGCCGAGCCATCCGCGCCCATGGCCGCCGCGAGGATTTCTACATCGCCACCAAGGTAGGCCTCGACTGGAACGAGCGCGGCGTCTTCGCCAACTCGACCGCTGCCCGCCTGCGTCTCGAACTTGAAGCCAGCCTGCGCCGCCTCGCCACGGACTATATCGACCTCTACCAGGTGCATTGGCCGGACACGCGTACGCCTATCGCCGAAACCGCCGCGCTGCTGGCCGGGTTCCAGCGCCAGGGCAATGTGCGCGCCCTCGGCGTCAGCAACTTCAGCGTCGCGCAGATGGAGGAGTTTCGCGCCGTGGCCTCGCTCGCCTCCAACCAGCCGCCCTACAACCTCTTCGAGCGCGGTATCGAGTGCTGCGCGCACGGCGAAAATCTTTTGTCCGAGAATCTTTTGTCGTGGTGCAAGGAGCACGACGTCGCCATTCTCACGTACAGCTCGCTCTGCCGCAGCCTGCTCGGCGGCCGTGTCAAGCGCGGCATGAGCTTCGACAAAGGCGACATTCGCCGCGTCGATCCCAAGTTCCGTGAGCCGCGCTTCTCGCAGTACATCACCGCCATCGAGCGGTTGGCAGCCTTTGCTCATGAACGCTACGGCAAGTCCGTGCTGGAGCTGGCCGTCCGCTGGGTTCTCGACCGTCCCGGCGTTAGCGTCGCCCTGTGGGGCGCGCGCCGCCCCGACCAGCTCGACGCCGTCAGCGGCGTGCTGAGCTGGAAGCTCGATGCAAGCGCCATGGCCGAGATCGACCGCATCGTGAAGGAATCCGTCCCCTCCCCCGTCGGGCCGGAGTACCTGGCGCCCAAGGTGCGGGAGGATTGATTGTAGCTGCTCCTATTCCAGCCGAACCGCCTCGAAACGTCCCACCTTCCACGAATTTCCCCATCCCCGCCCGGCTCTGCGATACTGTTTTGTTATGCCTATCGAAGACCTGCAACAAGCTGCCCAGAAGATTGCCGGATTCCTCGCCACCCTCAACAAGCTCGGTGGCCTACGCCTCAAGTACCGCATCAGCGCCGGCAGCGGGGCCGGCGACGGCTCACAGGATGCCGGGGACCAGGCTCCCGCCCTTTGCGTTGAACTGGCCGGGCCGGATGTACTACTGGTCACCCAGCACAACGGCGAGCTGCTGCTGGCCCTGGAGACCATTGCCGCGCAGATTCTCCGTCTCGACCAGCGCGAAGGCGACCTGGTCAGCTTTGACGCTGCCAACTTCAAGGCACTGCGCGCGGCGGAGTTGCGCCTGACCGCTGAAACTACCGCGGATAAGGTGATCCGCTCCGGCGTCCCTTACGCCTTTCCGCATATGAACAGCCGCGAGCGCCGCCTGCTGCACATGGCCTTTCGAGGCATCGAAGGTGTGGAGACAGCCAGTTCCGGCGAAGGCCAGGATCGTTTCCTTGCCGTCTACCCGGCGGGCAAAACCGACCTGCCCGTCACCCCGCCCGTCAAGCCGCGCGGCTTTGGCGATCGTGGCCGAAGCTCAGGGGATCGCGGACGAAACTCTGGAGATCGTGGCCGCTTCCGTCGTTAGCCTGGATTAAATTTGCTAAATTCCAGGTCTCGGAATCGAAACCCCGTGCGCCCGCGCAGGCAGCGGCTATGCCACAATAATTAAGCTATGAGAACTAAAACACTTCTGCTTCTGCTGGCCCTCTCCGCTTCCCTCTGCACCGCGCAAAAACGCCTGGTGCTCATCGATCAGGACGGCGGAGGCCCCGGCGGCTCTGACCAGATGTCCATGCTGGCGCTGCTCCAGGCTCCTCAGGTCGAGGTGCTGGGCATCACCATGGTCACCGGCGACGCATGGCGCGACGAGGAGACCCTGCACACCCTGCGCATGTTGGAGCTGACCGGCCACGCCAACATTCCCGTGGCCCGTGGCGCGGTCTTCCCGCTGGTTCGCACGCAGGAAGAGACCCGCCTCTCCGCCGCGCTCGACGGCAAGCAAGAGTGGCTGGGCGCATGGGGCCAAAGCCTCTCCACGGAGCAGGCCCCCGGCGTCCCTGCCCCCCCTGTTAAGTCCCACGCGCACGGGCCCTATGACATTCCGCCCATGCCCGAGGGTCTGCCCAACCTCAAGGCCATTGACGAAGACGCCGCCCACTTTCTCATTCGCCAGGTGCGCGCTCATCCTCATCAGGTCACCATCTACGCCGCCGGCCCGCTCACCAACATCGCTCTGGCCATCGCCATCGACCCGGAGTTCGCCTCGCTCACCCAGGGCATTGTGCTGATGGGCGGTAGCCTCACCCCGCACAGCGACGACCCGGAGTTCGCCAACGACCCGCGCCACGAGTTCAACTTCTGGTTCGATCCCGAGGCCGCGCACATCGTCTTGCGCGCCAATTGGCCCCGCATCGACGCCACCACCGTCGATGTCTCCATCAAGGCGCCTTTCACCCAGAAGATGCTCGACGAGATCGCCAAATCCAGCTCGCCCGCCGCGCGCTACATCGCCGCCTGGAGCCAGCGCCGCTACTACCTGTGGGATGAGCTGACCGCCTGCGCCTGGCTCGACCCCACGCTCATCACCCGCGAGAAGCTTCTCTACATGGATGTGGACCTGAGCCACGGCCCCAGCTACGGCGACACCCTCACCTGGAGCGAAAAGATGAAGCCCGCAACCGGCGTGCGCCTGGTTCATGCGCAGGTTGACCTCGACCTGCCGCGCTTCCAGAAGATGTTCGTGGAGCTGATGACAAGTGGGAGTGCCAAATAATTGGACTGACAGAAAATCCCCAAGGAGGTGCAAGATGACTCAGAAATCGATTTTGGGCGCGAGCAAGTTGGTGGCTTTTGCTCCCGTAACTGATCCGGTAAAGGCAAGGGCGTTCTATGAAGGGGTGCTTGGACTACGCCTAGTGGAGGACCAAAAGCCGTTTGCTATGGTCTTCGACGCCAACGGGACCATGCTCCGCGTGACCCCTGTGGGCAAGCACACTCCAGCGCCTTTCACGGTGCTGGGCTGGGAAGTGGAATCCATCGAAGCCACCGTCAAGCGGCTCCAGTCGGCCGGCGTTGAGTTCCAGCGCTATACAGGGTTCAACGAAAACGACCCGCTCGGCATCTGGACATCGCCCAGCGGCGCGCGCATCGCCTGGTTTCATGATCCCGACAAGAACGTGCTGAGCCTGACGCAGTTCTAAACAAGAAACAAAAAGCCCACGCCGCAATCCGCGATGTGGGCTTCCTGTTTCTTGCTGACTCGCTCCGTGCCTACGCGATCAACTGCTCCTGCAGCTTGTTCAGCGTGCGTTGCAGGTCCTTGTCGTCGCGGCGCTGCTCGTCGATCTTGGCGATGGAGTGCATCACCGTGGTGTGGTGCTTGTTGCCGAACTGGCGGCCGATCTCTGGCAAACTGGCCTCGGTCATCTGCTTGGCTAGGTACATGGCGATCTGCCGTGGCACGCACACATTGCGCGAGTTGTTCTTCTGCTTCAGATCGGCGGGCCTCATGCCGAAGTTCTCGCTGACAGCGCGCTGAATGGACTCGATGGTGATCTTGCGCACCTGCATGTCGATGAACTGCTTGAGGCACTGCTGGGTGGAGGCCAGCGTGATCTCCATATGGTTCATCTGGCACCAGGCGATCAGCCGCGTCATGGCGCCCTCCAGCTCGCGCACGTTGGTGCGCACGTTGGAGGCCACGAACAGCGCCACGTCGGCGGGCAACTGCACCTGCTCGGACTCTGCCTTCTTCTGCAGAATGGCGACCTTGGTCTCCAGGTCAGGCGGTTGGATGTCGGCAATCAGCCCCATTTCAAAGCGCGAGCGCAGCCGATCCTCAATCTCCGCCAGTTCCTTGGGCGGACGGTCGCTGGCGATCACGATCTGCTTCATGCTCTCGTGCAGCGCGTTGAAGGTGTGGAAGAACTCCTCCTGGGTGCGCTCTTTCTGCGCGATGAACTGGATGTCGTCCACCAGCAGCACGTCCACCGTGCGGAAACGATCGCGGAAGCTGGTCATGCGGTCGTTGCGAATCGAGGTAATCAATTCGTTGGTGAACTTTTCCCCCGTCACGTAGCAGATGTTGCACGAAGGCTGGCGGCGCTTGGTTTCATGACCGATGGCCTGCATCAGGTGGGTCTTGCCCATGCCCACGCCGCCATACAGAAACAGCGGATTGTAGGCTTTGGAGGGCCGCTCGGCCACGGCCAGCGCCGCGGCCCGCGCAAACTGGTTTCCGTTGCCGATGACGAACGCATCGAAGGTGTAGCGGGGATTGAGCTGCGCCGCGGTGGACCAGTCGAAGCGCGCCTGTTCCGGGGTGCGCGGCGCCTGCGCCTGGGGCACGCGCGCGGGAACCGGCCCGAAGCCGCCGTCCCTGCGCACCGGCGGAATCGAGGGATCCTCCTCGGCGGTCACAAAACTCACGTCGTCCAGTTCCAGGCCCTGCTGCTCAATGGCCTCCTGGATCAGGTCGCCATACAGGTCTCCCAGGTTTTGAAACTGCGTCGAGGGCACGCGCACATACAGCGTGCGGTTGACGATGTGGCTGTACTTGGTGGGCTTCAGCCAGGTCTCGAAAGACTGGCGGTTTACCTTCATCTCCAGAGCTGAGAGAATCTGGATCCAAGGGTTGGGAGCCGTCGCCGGCGAAATTGCGTATGCCATCGTGCTGATCCTTGCTTAGTGCCTGTTCTTTGCAGGCCTGTTTATCTTTCGTTCTTGCGCAACGGCTTCCTCATGAGACAAGGCCATGGGCCGGGCGTCGAATCGCTGCTGGCCGGCCTCTGCTATGATTGCGGGCCGGTATGAAACTCGGACCGATATAAAACTGGTTCCGGGGACTTTGGGAAACTTTCTTGAGACGGTCCCAAGAGTAGCACAATTAGGGGTCGCTTTAAACAATCTTTCACAGAAGTTTTTTCCGTCTACATCATTTGCACCATGAATGGTGAAACTCGCCGGTTAGGTTGCTAGAGTGTCTGCTGAAAGCATACCGGAATCGCATTGGTCGTGACCATTCGAGAGTATTTTTTCAGAGAATGCAACCTTGCAGACGCCTCATCTTCAACGCATCTCGGGTTTTATGCCCGGGGTTAGCGCGCGCAATTTTATCCCTCCCCCCGCTTATCGCTGGATTCCTGGCTCAACCTGCGATACACTAAGTACTTGCCGTCAAGGCGAAGATTTCAATCAGGAAACAGGAGCGCATTTTCATGCCCAAGCGCACATTTCAACCAAATCGCCGCAAACGCGTGAAGACACACGGCTTCCGCGCGCGCATGAAGACCAAGGCTGGCGCAGCCGTGCTCAGCCGTCGCCGCGCCATGGGCCGCAAGCGCGTGGCCGTCAGCGCCGGCTTCCGCGACTAATCCTCGCCTGCCGTACTGTTCTGGCCGGAATCTGCTGTGTCCCAACGGCGATCCGGCTGAAACGCCTTCCGGCTTCGCCATGACTACCCCACTCAAGCCTGCTCAGCGCCAGTCTTTTACGGGCGTGCGCCTGCGCAAGCACGCCGACTATCAGCGAGCCTATGCGGCCGGCCGCAAGCGCCAGTCAGCCTCCATGAGCTGGTTTCTGGCGCCGCAATCACCCGCCGTCACCCCGGCTAGTCACCCCAGCGACAAAGACCTGTCGCCGGGGACCCCGGCTAGCTCACGCGTCGGCCTCACCGCCGGCAAGGTGCTGGGCAAAGCCCATGATCGCAATCGCATCAAGCGACGCATGAAAGATGCCCTGCGCCGGCATTTGGATATGCTGCCCCCGGGCTGCGACCTCATTCTCCATCCGCGCCGTACTGTGCTGACCATGGATTTCAAGAAACTTGAGGCGGAGGTTGTGCGTATCCTTCAGCAGGCAACCATCGAGGCGGCCCGCATGAACAATAATCCCGAGCCGCTTGCCACGCAGAAGGTGGTTGACTTTGCGTAAGGAGTCGATGCTCATGCGAGCGAATAGCGAGCAGTTGGCCCCACCGCAGGTGGTGACCCGCATCTTGCTCGCCCTGCTCGCCTTCTATCGCCGCTGGATCTCCCCGGCGATTCATTCGCTCTCGCCCGGCCACGGCTGCAAGTTTCTGCCCACCTGCTCGGAATACGCCTCAGTCGCCATCGCCACCCACGGACCCCTGCGCGGCACGGCCCTGGCTTTCTGGCGGCTGCTGCGCTGCCATCCCTTCACCCGCGGCGGTCTTGACCCCGTGCCTCCAGTTGCGATTTCGCGCCACATCCACCACAAACCATTACCATAGGAAGAGCGGCAGCCTGACGGCGAGCCTCCTAAAAGAACAGGAAGTATACTTTGGCAGAATTCAACAATCCCAATCTTCAAGGGCAGGGCGGTAGCGGGAGCGGCGGCAGCGGCGGCGATATGCGCGGCCTGATCTCGATGACCCTCCTGGCTCTGATCGTCCTTCTCGGTTTCCAGTTCCTCACGAAAAAGCCGGAGACGAAGAATCCCGTCGTTCCGACTCAGGCCCAGACGCAGCAGCAGCAGCCCGCGCAACCGGCCGCTTCCCCTGCCCAGCCAGCCCAGCCGCGGAAAGCCACAGCTCCGGTAAAGGCGTCCGTTGTGGACACTCCGGCCATCGCCGCTTCCGCCGTTGCGGAAACAACCGTGGAGAACGCCAACCTGAAGATCGTCTTCACCAATAAGGGCGCGCAAGTCGAGCACTGGATTCTGGAGGGTAAGCAGTACCAGGACCATGCCGGCCCGGGTGGCCAGCAGCTTGACCTGGTCAATCCCAGGACCGCTGCCTTCGGTCTGCCACTCTCGCTCTACACCTATGAGCCGGAACTGACCAAACAGTTGAACGAGGCCCTCTACCAGGTCTCCGTCTCCGGCGCTGTTTCACCCGCCGGCGTACTCCAGGCTCCCGGCTCGATCTCCTTCCACTACGCCGCCAACGGCCTGGACGTGGTGAAGACCTTCCGCTTCGATTCGAGCTACGTGGTGACAGCCGAGGTTCAGGTGAAGCGCAATGGCGTGCCCGTACGCGCCCTGCTGGCCTGGCCCGGAGGACTCGGTGACCAGACCGAAGCCATGCACTTCTCCTACAGTAAGTTTGTCTGGTCGCTGGACGGCAAGGACGACTCGATCTCTCCCAACCCCTCAGGTTTCTTGTTTTGGACGTACCCCGGAGTGAGCGGCAACGCCACGCTCGATCAGCCCTACGACTTCGCGGCTGTCAGCGACCTTTATTTTGCCGCCGCCTTCCTGCCCGACGCGCCTTCGCGCACCACCGTTGTCACGCTGCACAACGCGATCTCTCTGCCCACGGACCCCAGCGATCCCAATAGTCAAAAGAGATCCGCCGAAGTGTTGGGCCTGGCCATCGGAGACACCAGCGGCTCAACCCGCGTACGCTTTTTTGCCGGCCCTAAAGAAACTGATGTGCTCAAGAGCATCCACGCCACCGGCGCCGACGGCAAGCCCACCGGACCCGCGCTGGAGCCGCTCACTCAGTTCGGCTGGTTCACCATCATCGCCAAGCCCCTCTACCTGGCTCTGCGCTACCTGCACGGCATGCTGGGCCCCGGCGCATACAACTGGGGATGGGCCATCATCATCGTCACCGTCATCTTCAACCTACTCATGCTGCCCACGCGCTTCATGATGATGAAGTCCTCGCTCAAGATGATGCGCATTCAGCCCAAGGTTGAAGCCATCAAGCAGCGCTACAAGCATCTCAAGGCAACCGACCCCAAGAAGGCCGAGATGAACGCCGAGATGATGGCCCTCTACAAGACCGAGGGCGTCAATATGTACGGCAGTTGCCTGCCCATGCTCGTCCAGATGCCCTTGTTCTTCGCCTACTATCGCGTCCTGCTCAACGCCGTCGAATTGCGCCAGGCGCAGTGGTTCTGGCTCACCGACCTCTCCACGCCCGACCCCAAATACATTCTGCCCATTCTCATCATCGTCAGCATGTTCCTGATCCAGTTCCTCACCCCCTCGCCGGGCATGGACCCCGCGCAGCGCAAGATGATGGCCATCATGATGCCCGCCATCTTCGGCTTCACCATGCTGCACTTCGCCTCCGGCCTGGCCCTCTACTGGGGCACCGGAAACGTCATCAACCTGGCCATCCAGCTGGGCATCAATCAATCCAGCATGGGCAAGGAGATGCACGAGATCGCCGCCCGCCGCGCCGCCAAAAAATCCGGCGTCAACCCCAAAACCATCCAGGGCAAGCGGTAAGAATCCTCGCTATAAACAAAAGCCCCGTTCAAGCTCAGCTTGGGCGGGGCTTCTCTTTGCCCGCAGAAGATTGACGACACGTGAACTGGCGCGCTTCTGCTCGGAGAGAAATCTGGGTGCCCCACCCTCGCCACGTTCTTGTGTTTGTGGCTAGGGTGGGAGAGAGCAGTGGCAAAATAGACCTATGTCCTCTCCCGATCTGAACCCGGCTGCTCCGTTCGTCCTTACCGCGCCCCAGGCCCGCGTTCTGGGCGCCCTCGTTGAAAAAGAAGTGACCACGCCGGAGTACTATCCGCTCTCCCTCAACGCGCTCATCAACGCCTGCAATCAGCGCTCCAACCGCGAGCCGGTGATGGCTCTCGACGAGGAGGAGGTGCGCCAGGCCCTCCATGGCCTGGAAGATTTGCATCTGGCTGGCCGCGCACGCTCCGCCGACGGCCGCGTCACCAAGTACGAGCACTGGCTGGGCGAGGTCTTCAACTTCAGCCGCGCAGAGACGGCGCTGGTCTGCGTGCTGCTGCTGCGCGGACCTCAGACTCCCGGCGAGTTGCGCGGACGCACCGAGCGCCTGCACCGCTTCGAAGAGATCGCGGATGTGTTGGCTGCGCTGCAAAAGCTGATGGAGCGCACACCGCCCCTTGCAGCCGTGCTGCCCCGCCAGCCAGGAACCAAGGAGTCCCGCTACGCCCATCTACTCTCCGGCGGCGTGGAGACGCTTGCCGCAGCCGAGCCGGCCTTCACGCGCCGCGAAGCCGGCGAGGACTCCGGCCTGAGCGCGGAATCTGTCGAGCGCATCGCGCAGTTGGAAGTGACGGTGTCGGAACTCAAGCAGGAAGTCGCCGCCCTGCGCCAGAAGATTGACGATTTGTTTGGAGATTAACGAGGTGTAACTGGCCTTTTATCAGATGCGACTTCGCTATACCTGCTCCGTGCCCCATCCTTTCCGCTTTTTTCTGCGGAAAGGGTGGGAAACCACGAAACAAGATAATCCTTCAGCTAAAAAAACTAGATCAGCTCATATCCCGCAAACCAGTACCCAATCTCAAACGCCGCCGTCTCCTCGCCATCCGAGCCGTGTACGGCGTTCTCCGACATCGATCCGGCAAACTTCTTGCGAATCGTTCCCTCGTCCGCGTTGGCCGGATTCGTCGCACCCATCAGCTTCCGCCAGTCCGCAATCGCGTTCTCCTTCTCCAGAACCATCAGCATCAGCGGCCCCGAAGACATGAACGTGCACAGCCCCTCAAAAAATGGCTTGTCCACGTGCACGGCATAGAAGCCCTTGGCCTGCTCCTTTGAAATGGCTTGCTTCTTGATAGCCACGATCTGAAAGCCGGCCTTTTCGATCTCGGCCAGAATGGCTCCAGTGAAACCTTTGCGGACCGCGTCCGGCTTGATGATGCTGAAGGTGCGTTGCGCCACGGATGTTGTCTCCTGCGGGGATTTTGTTTCCTTCCTTATTGTAATCGCCGTGAAAGTCGGCACGTCTGCCGCCCGCATGCCCAATCTGCTAAAGTTTTTGCATGTTCCGCTTCTCCGTTTCACCCTATCGCTCTCTGATCGTGACGGCCGCCGCAATCGCCGCCTCGTTACTGGCCGCACCAGCACTTAGCCAAAATGCGCCGTCAGGCGCGCCCGCCCCTGCGGCAGCAGCTGAGTTGCGCGTCTTCGATTCGTCGCTCATCGACAAGACCATCGATCCCTGCGAAAACTTTTACCGCTTCAGTTGCAACGGGTGGTTCAAGCGCAATCCGCTGCCCCCCGACCAAACCTCCTATGGCCGCTTTACCGAGTTGGCCGAGCTGAACCGCCTCCGTCTCAAGCAAATTTTGGAAAGCACCTCCGCGCCCACGGCTACACGCTCCGCCAACGAGCAAAAGATCGGCGACGAGTACGCCAGTTGCATGGACACGGCCACGGTGAACAGACTGGGCCTCAAGCCGCTTCAGCCGGAGCTGGACCGCATCGCCGCGCTGAAGACATCCGCCGACCTGCCCGCGCTCTTAGCGCATTTGCATTCCATCGGCGTGCGCGCTTTCTTCGGCATGAGCTCGAATCAGGACTTTGCCGACTCCACCTCCGTTATCAGCTTTTACGGAGCGGGCGGCCTTGGCTTGCCGGAGCGTGACTACTACACCCGCACCGACGCCAAATCCGTCGAACAGCGCCAGCAGTACGTGGCCCACGTAAGGAAGATCTTCATGCTGGCCGGCGAGCCGGAGGCGAAGGCCGCCAAGGACGCAGAAACCGTGATGGCCATCGAGACTCGCATGGCCAAGGCCTCGCTCACCATCACCGAGCAGCGCGACCCGCAAAATCTCAACCATCCCACCGACGTTCTCAGCTTCCAAAAGGAGCTGACGCACTTCTCGCTGGCTGACTACGTTTCCGCGGCGCACGCTCCCGCCGTGGGCAAAGCCAATGACATGCAGCCGAAGTTCTTTGCCGAGTTCAATGCGCTCGTCGCCGATACGCCCATCGCGCAGATTCGCACCTATCTGCGCTGGCACTTGCTTCACGCCTTTGCGGGAACCAGCTTGCCGGAGAGCTTTGACCTGGAGAACTGGAACTTCTACGCGCACACCCTCAACGGCGCCGAAAAGCAGCAGGAGCGCTGGAAGCGCTGCACCACGCGCGTGGACCGTGAGATGGGCGAGGCGCTGGGCCAGGTCTACGTGGCGCGCTTTTTCTCGCCTGAAGAAAAGCAGCGCACCCTCGGCATGACGCAGGCCATCGAGAGGGCCATGGACAAGGACATCGACGGGCTCGACTGGATGAGCGCCGCCACCAAAATCCGCGCCAAGGAAAAATTGCTTGGAGTGATGAACAAGATCGGCTACCCCGACAAGTGGCGCGACTACTCCACGCTCACCATCGTGCGCGGCGACGCCCTGGGCAACCAGATGCGCGTGCGTGAGTTCGATAAAACCCGCGACCTGGCCAAAATCGGCAAGCCGGTGGATAAGGGCGAGTGGATGATGACGCCGCCCACCGTAAACGCCTACTACGACCCGCAGATGAATAACGTGAACTTCCCCGCCGGCTACTTGCAAGCTCCCTTTTTCAGCGGCAAGGAGGACGACGCGGCCAACTACGGCGACATGGGTTCCACCATCGGCCATGAGCTGACCCACGGCTTCGACGATGAGGGCCGCCAGTTCGACAAGGAAGGCAATCTGCGCGACTGGTGGACGAAAGAAGACGAGCAGAAGTTTACCGAGCGCGCCGACTGCATGGTGAAGCAGTATGACGCCATCGAAGCGGTTCCCGGCGTTCACCTCAACGGCAAGCTCACGCTGGGCGAAAATCTGGCCGATTTGGGCGGTACGTGGCTGGCATGGGTTGCCTGGCTGGACAAGGCTCACGCGGCCAACGTGGACATGAACGCTACAACGGATGGCTACACGCCCGACCAGCGCTTCTGGATCGCCTACGCGCAGCAGTGGTGCACGCAGACACGTCCCGAGCAACTGCGCACCCAGGCGCAGGGCAATCCCCACGC
>CABEBX010000258.1_pt1 | contig 11968 bp, 13 predicted proteins | sample 3132671 | NCBI WGS metagenome assembly CABEBX01 (sample SAMEA5534346, study PRJEB31848) | metagenome | biome: tundra; feature: field; material: soil | place: USA | collected 2013-05 | depth 0.45 m
CCGGCCAGGGCTTTACGGGGCCGCGATGCCCCAGGGCTGCGCGCCACCACGGGTGCCCCGCGGCGATGATGCCTGCAATGAAATTGCCCATTGGAAAGGCCGCCGAGAGCACCTCATCCTTCTCCGAAGCGAGAACGGAGATGGCGCCCATGCCCTTCACGGCATCTTTGAACTCCGTCGTCAGGCAGTTGTCGTCGATGGCCGGGGCCATGAGCGTGACGCGGCGGACCGGCAGGCTCAGATGGGAGACGGTCGCCAGCACTACGCGCGCTCCCAGGCTGTGCGAGGCAAAGAAAATGCTGGCCGCCTGCTGAAAGTGGGCGTCGATGAACTGCGCGAAGAGGCTTCCAGTCTCGTTGGCGATCCTTGGCTCTTCAGGATAATCGAGCCCGTGCGCCCAGATCGAGTCGCCCGGCCACAGCAAGCTCACAAAAGCCGAGTATGGCTGCGGCAGTTGCAGCAGACTCTCCCAGTTCGACAGGCAACTGACGCCGTCGGCGCGATTCACGTTGAAGCCGTGAGTGGCGATGAGCACGTTGCGACCCCTGATCGAACTGAGCAGATCACTCAGTCTCAGGCCGGTGTAGTTGGCCAGCTTCGTGCCCTGATTGACGGCAACAGAGGCTGCCAGTTCCCCACCGACGGGCGAGAGTCGAAGATCGAGAAATTGTGTCATGGCAGCCTACTTTTTCACCAGTTGCATGGTATTCACTGCCGTTGACAGGGCGCTGGACAAATCTTTTGCGATGGGCGCAAGCGGAGTGGCCAGCAGGCCGACCAGGATAGCTTGAAACATCTCGGGATTCAACCAAAAGTTCTGCCAGGAGCCGACGAGAATCCATCCGCCTGCGAAAGCCAGCAGCACCGCGATTACAGCGGCGAGACCGCGAGTCCAGTTGCGATAGGCCTGGTCCGCGTGTTGATAGGCCTCATCGAGCATGGCGGTCACAATCAGGTCGAAACGCGCATAGGCATCGCTCTGTGGCTGGGTGAGCGCCGTCCCGGAGACGATGCTTTCGGCTACCTGAGTCAGCAGTTGCGGATCGACATTTGTCGCAACCGCAAGGTCATGTGCATTGCCGGCGCTCAGATGCAGCTTGACCAAGGATTTGGCAATTGCCTTCTGGCTGGCGAGATCGGTTCCATTCTCCCAGTTGGCAATCAGGGATTGCAGAATATTTTTCTGAGGCAAAGTATTTACCGGCTGCTTTGCGTTTGGCTCATCGGGTGTCAAAGCGGCGACTGTACCGCGGATTCCGCCGAACCCGATGTGATTGATCCAGGGGAACACCGGCTTGGCTGCATCCAGCAGACCAAAGGCCGCGGTTCCCAGGCCGCCGATCGCGGTAATGATATGCCCCAGAGGTAAATTATGCGGGTCAATAGTCATGATTTTCGACCTCCTCCTGGTTTGAAACTAATAAAGAGAATAGTCGGAGAGTCAATAATTATCTGCAAGAAAACAAAAGGCTGAATTCTAGCGTAGAATCCAGCCTCATCAATCAGGTTGCTTGAATTTCAGTTCTTTTCGGCCAGAAAGTTTTCCATGAACTTGGTGTCGAACACACCGTCGCGGAAGCCTGGGTCGGCAAAGATGGCCTGGTGCAACGGGATCGAGGTCTCGATGCCCTGGACGACAAATTGACTGAGCGCCCGCTCCATCTTGGCAACCGCCTCTGCACGGTCGCGGCCATGGACGATCAACTTGGCGATGAGCGAGTCGTAGTAGGGCGGGACAACACTCTCGGCGTACTGAGCCGTGTCCACGCGCACGCCGTTGCCTCCGGGGACGTTGAATACCGTGATCTTGCCCGCCGAAGGGGTGAACTTCACGGGGTGCTCGGCGTTGATGCGGCACTCGATGGAGTGACCGCGAATCTCCAGCCTGTGGGGCAAAATGGCGTCCAGCCGCTCTCCTCCGGCGATGAGCAACTGCGCCTTGACGATGTCCACGCCGGTGATGGCTTCGGTGATGGGATGCTCGACCTGGATGCGGGTGTTCATCTCGATGAAGTGGAGCTGACCGTCCTCGTCCATTAAAAATTCAACCGTCCCGGCGTTCTGGTAGCCGATCTCCCTGAGACAGTGGCAGAGGGTGCGGCCGATCTCTTCACGCATCTTCGGCGTCACCTTCAGGCTAGGCGCTTCCTCGATGAGTTTTTGATGGCGGCGCTGGATGGAGCACTCGCGCTCAAAGAGCGAGGCCACGTTGCCGTGTTCGTCGGCCAGCACCTGAAACTCGATGTGGCGGGGGTTTTCAACGAACTTTTCCATGTACAGCTCGCCGTTGCCGAAGGCGTTTTCCGCCTCGGTGGAGGCCGCATGGAATAGATTGGGCAACTCTTCAGGGGCGCGCACGATTCTCATGCCACGTCCGCCGCCGCCTGCCTTGGCCTTGAGGATGACCGGATAGCCCACCTTCTTTGCCCAGCCCTGCGCCTCATCCACGGTGGCAACCACGCCGTCGGAACCGGGAAGAATGGGCACATGCGCCCGCTTCATCGCCTGGCGCGCTTTATCCTTCTCGCCCATCAGGCGGGTGACCTCGGGCGGCGGACCGATGAACTTGATGTTGGAGGCGCGGCAGACCTCGGCGAAGTTGGCGTTCTCGCTGAGCAGGCCATAGCCGGGATGAATCGCGTCCACATCGGCGATTTCAGCAGCGGAGATAACCGCAGGAACATTGAGATAGCTGTCGGCGGCGCGCGGCGGACCGATGCAGATGGCCTCGTCGGCAAAGCGCACATGCAGCGAGTGGCGATCGGCCTCGCTATAAACGGCGACCGTGCGAATGCCGAGTTCCCGGCACGCGTTGATGACGCGCAGCGCGATTTCACCGCGATTGGCTATCAGTACCTTACGAAGCATGCATGACCTTTGAACTCCGCTGCTTGTCTTACCCCTGCCGGATGGAAAAGAGGGGCTGCCCGAACTCGATGGGCTGGCCGTTGGAAACCAGGCACTTGACGATTTCGCCGGTGGCGTCGGACTCAATCTCGTTCATCAGCTTCATGGCCTCGACCATGCCGATCACCTGCCCCTTGGTCACGCGGTCTCCAGGCGAGACGAACTGCGCGGCTCCGGGCGAAGGCGAACCGTAAAAGGTGCCGACGATGGGCGACTTGACGATGTGCAGCCCGGCATCCGGGTCAACGGCCTCAGGCGCGGGCGCATCCGCTGGCTGGATTGCCGTGGCGTGTGACGCCGCCGCAGGAGGGGGACCGAGCAGACGCGCCAAGTCAGCCAATCCGGCCGCAGAAGTCTCCATGGGGTTGAATTTGAGACGGATTTTCAGGTCGCCGCGGTCCAGATCGAACTCGGCAACCTTATGTTCCTTCAGGAATTCAATCAGCTGTTTCAGATCTGCAATGTCTTGTGGTTTCATTCGGTCCTTTGACCGCTGCTGCGGGTTTGTTTTCAATGACTTTTCCGCTTCGATTGCCTCAGCTTCCGTTGGGTAGTCACGCCTGATACGTGTTCCATCTGCTGTGCGCACGTCTACCTGCCATGCTTTGCCGCGACTCCTTATGGGCATTTTGTCCTGCTTTCCATACCCTTTTCGATATAAACAACCTCGACTTGTGAATTTGTGTCCGAAACTCTCCCGCACTCAGGCGGGCAGGGGTCAAAGTTCGATCAGGGCCTTGGGCGCCGGGGTAAGCACCTGACCTCCGTTGCGGGTAACTGCCACCATATCTTCGATGCGAATACCGAAGCGTTCGGCTAAATAAATTCCCGGTTCGATGGTGATCACCATGCCGGGGAGCAGCCTGGCTGTCTCCTCGGCACCAATGCGCGGCGGCTCGTGAATCTCCAGGCCGAGACCATGGCCGGTGGAGTGGGAAAAAGCCTCCGCCAATCCTGCCCTGCGCAGTACGCTGCGAGCTGCCTCGTCAACCTCCGCACAGCTAATGCCCGAAGCCACCGCAGCCACCGCGGCCTCCTGCGCCTCCAATACCGCCTCGTATGCAGCACGCTCATTGGCCTTGGGCTTGCCCAGATGCACGGTTCGGGTCATATCCGAGCAATATCCATTGAGAATAACACCGAAATCGAGGGTCACAAAGCCTCTGCGGGGCAGCTTAGCGGCTGAGGCGCGACCGTGGGGCAGGGCGGAACGAGGGCCAGAAGCGATGATGGTCTCAAAAGACATGGCCTCCGTGCCCAGCAGTCGGGCCTGGTGCTCCAGCTCAGCGGCCACTTCAAACTCCGCCAGGCCGGGCCGGATAAAGCCGAGAATGTGTTCGAAGAGCTTGCAACCGGTGAGCGCTGCTTCGATCATCAGCGCCAACTCGTCCTCGTCCTTCACCTGGCGCAACGGTAGAACCAGGGGCGCGGCCAGAGTGGAGAGGAAGCTGCGGCGAAGCCGGGCGGGCAGAGCGGCACGGTAGCGGGCCAGATTGGCAACCGTGGTTTGAGCCGGATCGAAGCCGACAAACTCGACTCCGGATTGCGCGGCAAGCCACTGAACGGCAGCAACCGCCGGAGAACTGGCGACGATCTCCACCTGTGCGACCGAAACCTCTTCAGCCGCCTGCGTCTTGTAGCGGCCATCGGTAAAGAGTCGCGCGGAACGGCGTGTAATGGCCAGCGCCGCGCTGGAGCCTGTGAATCCAGAGAGATAGTGCAGATCAGGCAGATGGGTGACCAGCAGACCATGAAGGCCAGCTTTGGTCAAACGGCGGCGCAGGAGGCTGATGCGGCGAAAGTGGTCCACGTGTTGAGGATAACAGGGGCAGGATCGGGGATAAGGGAAGAGTGACTGTACTAGCCAAGGGTCCGCTTGATTTTCGCGAGCCGTACAGCAAAGAGTACACAGGCAGAGCTCAAGATAAAGCACCAAATCGACGGGGCCGATGACCTGAGCAGGATCAGTATTCTCCAACTTAGAAAACTGTCACCATAGGTTTGCCACCAACGGAATGTATCCCACGAACCAAAGGCTCCCAGAATGACGAATATCGCCGCGAAGAGACTCGACAATGTTAACCTTGTCCATCCTTTGCGAACCGCTGGCTGAAGCAGCCTTTTATCAAATACGACGCCAACAAACCACCACCATAAAAGAACGCATGGAAAGAGTACAACGTAATGAATAGAGCGGAATAGGTATAAAGCAGGAGCGGCAAGGGCATAAGCAGGTGTGTTCAGGGCAGAAAACAGTATATCTGGTGTCTGATAGGGCCAGAGAGGTGCTCCCGTATCCCATGCCATTCCCATTGACGCAATGACGCGCAGATTGAAAATGTCCCATACCATCAACGCTGCGCTCAGAGCGCCGAGGACAATCGGCAGGGTAAATCCGAGTTTCTTCCCCATACTTCTATAGACTCCGATTACTTTCAGAACGCCGGCCTTACCGGCTTCTTCTGCTCCGGATCGGCGGCGGCGTGGAGGCCGGACTGGTGGCCCATTCAAGGGCGGCATGGTTCGTGAGCGGGCTATACGGTGATTGGCTTTTTCAGCAGAACATGATTGCCAAGCTCATCAGCCCAGGCGGAGATTGCTTCCCACCCTTCAGCTCCCTTTCGATTGAGAATCTCAATAAAATTGGAAATCGGCTCATCCTTGTGCACGAAGATCGTACTTTTTTTGTACTTCCGTTTCATGTGCGGCTTCCTTTCTGTGTCCTCAGGTGACGTTCCTGTGGTTAGAATGCCGGCCGGACCGGTTTCTTCTGTTCCGGATCGGCATCGGCGGCATGGAGGTCGGACTGGCGGTCCATCCACTCATCGAGGCGGGAGCGCTTGAAGCGCCAGCGGTTGCCCAGCTTGAAGGCGGGGACAAAGCCCTCGGAGGCGTACTTGTAAAGCGTGTCGGGAGAGATGCCGAGGTAGTCCGAGGCTTGGCGAATGTCCATGACCTCGCGCACCTCGGGGACCAGCAGGTTAGAGCGGATAGCGGCGTTGCGCATGGTTGCCTCCAGTAAGGGCTGTATCCTCAGACGGGATTCCGGCAATCCTGCCGGTAGTTTTGTATATAACGCGGTTTCACGGGACATTTCAAGGTATTTCAGGAAGTTACAGGAAGATCGTGGGCTTTTGGGAGTCCAGTTTGGGAGGTCTCCCTGGATAGTTCCGGCTGGAAGCGCAGCTGGTTGGGGCGCAGACACAGCCTGCCACAAGAAGTTGCGTTGTTATGCCGGATGGTGCGTTCCTGCACTAATTCTGGTCGTCGCGACGGTGCAGGGTGGGCTTGTCGTCGCCGCTGGAGGTGCTGCTGGGGTTGGTGGTGCTGGAGGTACTGGACGGACTGGATGAGCCGGACGAGTCGCCTGTCCCGGTGCTGGCCTTGCGCAGCGAGGGCTTGTTGGTGTTTTTGGAGTCAGTGAGGCGGCGCTTGTTTTCGATGCGCGCCAGCCGCGCCTTCACGTCGTCAAACTCCGAGGTGGTCACCATGTACTGGTCGCGCGCCGGCAGGATACGGGCAATCTCCTCCTGCGAATGGAGGATGCGTTCGGGGGTCTGCGGGTGGTTGGAGAAGACCTTGGCGACGACACCAGGCTTGCGTTTTTCCAGCGCCTGAATCTTCTCAAAAAACGTGATATAGGCCTGCGGGTCGTAGCCGGCGCGGTACATGTACTGCACGCCCAGGTAGTCGGCCTGCTCCTCGAACTCCCTGGAAAATGATATGAAGGTGACCGGCACGACGATGGAAGCGGCCTCGTAGGCACCGTAACCCGCCCAGCCGCCGATGAAGATCAGCGGTATGGCGCCAAACTGGGCATAGTGCTGACGGGTCTCTTCGCGGACCGCGTGATGGGCGCAGACGTGGGCAATCTCGTGGGCCATCACCCCGGCCAGTTCCGCCTCCTCGTTGGCGTTCAGAATCAGGCCGGAGTTGACGAAGAAGAAGCCACCGGGCAGAGCAAATGCGTTAATCTCGTCCGAATCGATCACCCTGATGGTGAACGGCACCTTGCAATCGGAGTTCATGACGATGTTCTGCCCGATGCGATTCACGTATTCGGTGACCACCGGGTCGGTAATGAACCTGGTGCTCTTCTCGATCTGCGTGGCGTAAGTCCTGCCCATCTTCATCTCGGTGTCAGTCGAGAACCAGTTGCTCCATCCGCGGTCGCCGATCTTGCGATTGCCCACGGCGTCCACGTCGTCGATGGAGCCGGGCTTCACGCTGACCTTCTGGCTACCCGGCTCGATCACTTTATCCGGATTGACGGCAATAGCCGGTGTATCGCCTCCCACCGGGGTGGTTCCGGGGGCAGGCTTGTCCTTCGGATTAGGAGCGGAAGGCGTGGTTTCAGAGGACTTGGCTGCCGTGGTGTCACCGCCCACAGGAGTGGTTCCCGGAGCCGGGTGGGCTGTAGGCGTGCTGGCAGGCGGAGTATTCGACGGGGAGGACGTGCTCGCTGGCGTGGACTGTGCCCATGCCGCTACGGCCAAGGCAAGCGCCAATCCCGCCAGCGCCGCCGCTTTGTAAGCTATCCGAACAGTCTTCATACCCTCACCTCCGGCATAAATCCATTCTCGCAGCCTGGAGCCCGGCGGGCCAGCGCCGCACACTCTGCCGACAGGGCCGCTTTGCTCTCATATTTAGACGCTGCTTCTGGTCCGTTTGGCAACAGATGTATACAAATATCGGACCCAACTCTATCGCTGAAATCATGTATCGTTTGCTTACAAAAACGCCCCACCCTGACGGATGGGGCGTTCTTTTTGCGGCGGGGGAAGCCGCATCATTGATGGCAATTCGCTAGTCGTAATATTCCAGCCCCAGGTGGGTGATCAGGCCCGTGCCCATGATGTGGCGCAACGTGTTCTTAAGCTTCATGGACTGGATAAAGAGGTCGTGCTCGGGATAGAGGCCGGCAGCCGTCTGCGGCGACTTCAGATAGAAGCTCAGCCACTCCTGAATACCGATGGAGCGCAACGACGGCGTACGCTTTGCCAAGTCGAGGAAGAGCACCAGGTCGAGCGCGATGGGCGCAGCCAGAATCGAATCGCGGCAGAGGAAGTTCACCTTGATCTGCATGGGATAGCCCAGCCAGCCGAAGATGTCGATGTTGTCCCAGGCCTCTTTGTCGTCGCCGCGTGGCGGGTAGTAGTTGATGCGAATCTTATGGTAAAGATTCTTGTAGAGGTCGGGGTACAGTTCCGGCTGCAGGATGTATTCCAGCGAACCCAGCTTGGACTCTTCTTTGGTTTTGAAGGATTGCGGATCGTCCAGCACCTCGCCATCGCGATTGCCCAGAATGTTGGTGGAGAACCAGCCGGAGATGCCCAGCAGGCGCGCCTTTAAGGCCGGCGCCAACACGGTCTTCATCAGGGTCTGGCCGGTCTTGAAGTCCTTGCCGCAGATGGGCGCGGCGTTGCGCTTGGAAAGCTCGACCATGGCCGGCGTATCCACCGTCAGGCCCGGCGCTCCATTGGCGAACGGCACACCCTCGCTCAGCGCCGCGTAGGCATAGATTTGTGAGGGCGCAATGGCGATGTCATCGTTTTCGAGGCCCTTTTCGAAGGCTTCGATGCTCTTATGAACGGCCGTGGGCTCGATAAATATCTCCGTAGAGGCGCACCAGATCATCACCACTCTGTCCACGGTCTTCTTGAAGGCGCGAATGTCGGCTATCAGTAGATTGGCGAGGTCGCGCTTGTTCTTGCCCTTCTTAACGTTGGTTCCGTTGAGGCGCTTCACATAGTACTGATCGAAGACCGCCGGCAGCGGCTTGATGGTCTCCAGGTAGGGCTTCAGTTGCGCCAATGTCTTCTCGTCCAGCACCTTGGCGTGCGCGGCCGATTCGTATACGTTGTCCGCAAAAATGTCCCATCCGGTAAATACCAAGTCCTTCAGATCGGACAGCGGAACAAAATCCTTGATCAGCGGCGATTTACTGTCTGTGCGCTTTCCCAGGCGAATAGTGCCCATCTGCGTCAGCGATCCGATCGGTTTGGCCAGCCCGCGGCGAACAGCCTCGACGCCGGCGATCATGGTGGTGGCAACGGCGCCAAGGCCAACCACCATCACACCGAGTTTGCCTGTTGCGGGCGCAACCTTGCTTGCTGTCTTCTGACTGCTTTGCTCTTCAGTTCCCATTGTTTCTCCCAATCATATTTTGTGGCTCCGGAATAACGGGCCATTCAAATCAAATTCAAACAACCTCTGCACCGCAGGACTTGCCGGGCGCTGTTCTCATTCACTGCATTACGCAGCCTCTGCCTTCCGGGCGCGCTTCACATGCGACCAGACAAACCAGAGCAAGCCAGCCAGCAACGCCAGTTCCACCCCCAAGTGAAATTTGTGGAAAGCAGCGTGAAAGCGCGGGTCCGTATGCCACGCCTGGCCCAGTCTCATGCCCGCATAAGCCAGCACGAAGCACCACGGCCAGGAGCCCACAAATGTGTAAATGTGAAAACGCAGCTGCGGCATTCTGGCAATTCCCGCCGGAAACGCGATGAAGGTACGCACCACAGGAAGCAGGCGCGCCAGCAACACCGCGATAGCTCCGTACTTCAGAAAAAATTCCGTCATCCAGTCAAGGTCGCGGCTGCTCATCAGCACCCACTTGCCGTAGCGCTCCACCAGCGGACGGCCGCCCTTGGCGCCGATCCAGTAGGCGACCACCGAGCCCAGGTTGCAGCCCACCGCTCCTGCGGTTGCCACCCAAACCAGACCCAGCCACACATTGCCCCCGCCAAAGCGGCCCGGCGTAAGCAGTTGGTCCAAGCCATTGTGATGGAAGATCGTCAAGACTCCGGCGAACGGCATGATGATTTCGGAGGGCAGCGGGATGCAGGCTGATTCGATCCCCATCAGCGCAACAATGCCGGCATATCCGCCCAAGTCAATTACGTGGGTTACAAAATGCACCAGCAGGGTAATTATTTTTTCACTCATGAGCGTACCCAGTATATAAGCCCGCAGAGAGCGATGGATACACTCGCGGCTCGAGAGAGGCAGAAAAGATAAATGCACACGTCTGCAACTTCACTTTGCTAGGATGAGAGTGCGGCTGTTAGCCGGATTTGAGTTTTAAGGAGTGTGCTTTGAGCGATTTTTCCCCTACCCCTTTAACCCTGGAAGGCTCGTTCGTGCTGCACCAATTCTTCCGTTTTGACTGGAAGGCGTGGCGGTCCTGCGCGGACGGCGAACGCAAGAGCATCGCCGCGGAGGCCATTGCCGTGCTTCAGCGTCTGGAACGCGCTGGACCGGATGCGCCTGTGCGGACAGCGCTCTTCTCGCAACTGGGCCACAAGGGCGACCTGGTGCTGATTCATTTCCGCGAATCGCTGGAAGCGCTGAATCAAGTTGAACTCGATCTCGCGCAAACGAAACTGTACGACTTTCTCGAGTTGCGCCACTCCTACGTCTCGGTGGTCGAACTGGGCCTCTATGAGTCCAGCCGCAAAACCTGGGAAGCCGCCGCTGCGAAAGGACTTGCTCCGCACTCGCCCGAATTTCTGGCGGAAGTCACCGCCAGTCTGGAGCGCGCCTCCGCGGCCATGGCTCCACGCCTCTTCCCGGCTGTCCCCGAAGCCAAATACCTGTGCTTCTATCCCATGGACCGCAAGCGCGGCGAACAGGTCAACTGGTACACCGTGCCCTTTGCGGAACGGCAGCGCATGATGCACGAGCACGGGCTGATTGGGAGGCGCTACGGCGATGTGGTCAAGCAGATCATCTCCGGGTCGATTGGCATGGACGATTGGGAGTGGGGTGTGGACCTCTTCGCCAACGACCCGGTGGTCTTCAAGAAGCTGATCTACGAGATGCGCTTCGATGAAGTTAGTGCGGTGTATGCGCTCTTTGGGCAGTTCTTTATCAGCGTGAGGCTGCCGATGGAGAAACTGGGTGGATGGCTGGAAGGAAAGCTGTAGACGGTAAGGACGATTTGCCTTACAATGAATACAGAGGCTAATCGATGGCTACTCTTACGGTTACTACCAAAGGTCAGATCACCCTGAAGCAGGAACTGCTCAGGCATCTCAACGTCGCTCCCGGACAGAAGGTAGAAGTGGATAAGCTGCCTGATGGGCGGCTGATGGTGCAACCTGCCGCGAAGACAGGCTCGATCACAGACTTCAGCGGTTGTCTGGCAAAGCCAGGAACCCCGCGGCTCACCATCGCCCAGATCAAGAAGATTACCGAAGAGGCCTGGGCAGGCAAACGATGAAGATCGCGGCGGATACGAATGTTTTGCTGCGCGATGTCCTGCAAGACGACCCTATACAGTCACGCCTGGCCCAGAAAATTCTCCAGAGCGCTGAACTCGTCGTCATCCCCGTGCCTGTTCTGTGTGAATTCGTCTGGGTCTTGCGGCAAGGGTACAAAAAACCGGCCGCTGAGATCGCAGACGCGATTCGCGTCTTGATGGACAGTTCGAACGTAGTAGTGAATCAACCCGCCGTCGAAGCGGGATTGGCGGTCCTCGATAAAGGCGGCGATTTTGCCGATGGCGCTATCGCCTACGAAGGCCACTGGCTGGGCGCCGAAGAGTTTGTCAGCTTCGACAAGCAAGCAGTGTCCTTACTGAAGTCGCAAGGCAAGCGAGCCCGTCTTCTCGCCTAAACCACGACCTGCGCTTCGACGAGGTCAGCGCGGTGTATGCGAAGTTCGGGCAGTTCTTTATCAGCGTGAGGCTGCCGGTGGAGAAACTGGGTGGATGGCTGGAAGGAAAGATTGGCGAACGCTGATGTCCGCAAAACTCAAATCGGCAACTCGCACAGCCACTCGAGCGTTAACCCCCGACCGCGTCGCCGCCATCCTCAAAGCTCTCGACGAAGCCTATCCCAACGTTGAGTGCGCGCTGACCCACCGCTCGCCCTGGGAGTTGCTGATAGCGACAATCCTCTCCGCACAATGCACCGACGTGCGCGTCAACCTGGTCACTCCGGAGTTGTTCCGCCGCTTCCCTACCCCGGCGGCGATGGCCAAGGCTACGCTGCCGCAACTGGAAGCGCTGATCAGGACGACGGGCTTCTTTCGCAACAAGGCCAAATCGATTCAGGGA
>CABEBX010000260.1_pt1 | contig 11896 bp, 9 predicted proteins | sample 3132671 | NCBI WGS metagenome assembly CABEBX01 (sample SAMEA5534346, study PRJEB31848) | metagenome | biome: tundra; feature: field; material: soil | place: USA | collected 2013-05 | depth 0.45 m
TTCAGGTAGGCGACCGGAACAGGCCCGTAGAAATTGTTTACGGTATTTTGGGCGTTAACAAACGGCACTGAAAGTGTCGGCATGGTATAGACGCCAGCCTGGATGTAGTACTGAAGCTTCCCGTCTGCTTTTTGAATGAAAATCTGTCCGTTGCTCAGAGTGGCTTGCGCCTTATCGTCTCCCGGCACGTAATTGTTCTGGAACTGCGCGAAACCGGTTACGATGCCGTTGACGGACAGCTTGCCCAACGGTCCGGCATCGAAGGTCGCCGGCGGCAGCCATTGCAGTGGACCCGTGAGAACGAATGTGGAAAGCGGGGCTGGGGCTGTTGCAGGTGCCTGCGCCGCCGGAACTGCTGCGGGCGCGGCGGGTGGTGTAGCCGGTGTCTGCGCGCCGGCTGTCAGGGCGATTGCCATGGCGGTTCCGGCCATCGTTTGCAGTACGCGATTCGGGTTCAGATGCATCGGCACATTTCCTCCTGGAAGATGAAGTATGTTGTTGATATGACAAGGAATGAATTCAGCCAAAAAGAAGGCAAGATGCAGCACCCTGTGCAGTGCAATCAGCAACCCGGCCAGGCCCTCAGTGCCACGCGGATATAGCTGTCCTGTGGATTCAATCGATGAGAATCGAATCGCACTCGGGTGCCCCCCGAGGTGGCCTGGCAGTTACTGATTGGTCCAAGTATGGCAAAGCAACCGTAAGGAACCTATGAGAGACATATGAGGAACCTATAAGGATAATGAAATAAATGTTTCGCCTCACTTCGCATCAAGAGAATGAGGAACTGCTAAAATTCTCTCAAGCTTCATCGCATCCAGGGCCGGTCCGGCGAAAAAATTATCCTGCACGGTTATAGCCCTGGGGGTGATTGGGGCGCTGGCGATAAAACAGTTCCCGGTTTTTCTCGTCAATAGCGCCTTCTCTTTCTTGAATCCTGCTTCCATGAATGTTGGGAAATCGCTTGACCTTGAGTTTCATCCACGCGAGTACTGTATCGGCCAACTCCGTTATGTTGCTGGCCTTCGTGCTGGTTGCGTCGCTGATCATATTTTTTCTGATGCGTGCCAGAAACAACGCCCGCGAAGCAGCATCCTGGCGCGCACAGGTGCTCGACCTGCACGAGCTTACACGGCGCACGCTGGAGATGAATCTTCGTCTCGAGCCAGGGCCGCAGTTGGCCGAGTTGGTGCATGATATCTTCGCGTTGGAGGCCGTGGCGGTCTTCGACGCGGAGCTGCACCAGGTTTATGCAGCGGGGCATTGGAACGCGGGCCCCCAAGAGCTGGCGCAGAACGTCTACTACTTCGGAACATCAGACGACGACCCAAAAACCGGGCTGGGGCGCCGCGTGGTCCGGCTGGGAACGGTGCTCATCGGAAGCCTGGTGGTGCGCGGCGATACCAGCCCGCTTACCAACAGCGCCATCGCCTCGCTCATTGCCATCGCCTTTGATCGCTACCGGGCCTTCGCCAACGAGAGCCGCATGGAAACCGAACGACGCACCGAGCAGTTGCGATCTACAGTTCTCGACGGCTTGGCGCACGCCTATAAGACGCCTTTGACGGCCATCCGCGCGGCCTCGACAGGCCTGGGCGAGATGGGGAATCTCTCGCCCGGACAAGCAGAACTGGTTGCGCTGATTGATGAACAAACCGGACTGCTCGCCGACCTGACGACGCGCCTGCTGACCACCGCGCGCCTGGATGCCGGCGAGGTCATTGTGCATGCCACCCCGGTGGACGTAGCACCGCTGGTTGAAGAAGTTGTGACTAGCCTCGGCGACCGGCTGGCAAGCATGAAAGTGGAACTTGATATTCCCGAGAAGCGCGTGGTTCTGGAATGCGACCGCCAGATGATGGTCATGCTGCTGACGCAGTACATCGACAACGCATGCAAGTACTCGATCCTCGGCAGCACCATCACCATTCGCGCCGAAAAAGTGCATGCGGAGATCGTCTTTTCGGTGCGCAGCTTTGGGCCGGTGATTCTTATCAATGACAGGGAGCGGATCTTCGACCGCTACTATCGATCCACAACCCGCGCGAGCCGGGCCAGCGGCACGGGAATCGGCCTTTCGGTGGCCAAGCGCGTCGCGCTCCTCCATGGCGGCTCCGTCTGGGTCACCAGCGATGAGACAGAAGGTACTACGTTTTTTGCAGCCATCCCGGTCACAGCACACAAGAGGGTTTTCTGATGATGCAGACACCTATTCGCATTTTGCTTGTTGACGATGAATCGGCCATCCGCAGGGCTCTGCGGCCGCCGTTGGTGGAGCTCGGCTTTCAGGTCGTTGATGTCTCGCGCGGCGAAGAGGCTCTGCATATGCTGCGCGCTGGCGGCTTTGATGTGGTTCTGCTCGACGTGAATATGCCCGGCATCGGCGGCATTGAAACCCTTCGCCGCATTCGCGCCATGGCGCCCCGGCTGCCCGTTCTCATGCTTACCGTGCGCGATGCGGAAGAGGAGAAGGTTGAGGCGCTGGAGCTGGGCGCCGACGATTACGTCACCAAGCCATTCAGCATGCGCGAGCTGATTGCCCGCATTCGCACGGCCGTTCGCCGCGTGCGCGCCCCGGCCCGCGCCGAAGATGCGCCCATCGTGATTGGCGAGCTTCGCCTCGATCCGGTCAAGCGCAAAGTCACCAAGCGTGATCAGCCGCTGCATCTGACGCGCAAGGAGTTCGACATTCTTCTCTGCCTGATGAGCCACGCCGGCCGCGTGATTACCTACGCCAGGCTGCTCACCGCCGTGTGGGGCGCCGATTGCCGCGAAGAGGTCGAGTATCTGCGCACCTTCGTTCGCCAGTTGCGCAAGAAAATTGAGGACGACCCCTCCAAACCTATCTACCTGCTCACCGATGTCTACGTGGGATACCGCTTCGCCGACCCGCAGATGTTCATCGAAGAGAAAGCGGAAGGCTCGACGGAAATAACAGGGCCGGATGAGTCACCGGAAGAAGCGACTTAGTACAACAGGTGTGAATAGAAGATTCCGGAGGGAGCAGGGGGCTTCAGGCAGGTGGCCCGATCATCAACTCCGAAGAACCACCATGCATTATGAGAAGCTGTGCCCCGTTCATCGCGGTCTTTTCGCGATGAGCGGGCGGTTGGCCCACATTCGCCGGGTGCCCCAGGTCTCGATTCTGAGACCTGGGAATTCCCGCTGGACGCGAAGTCCCTATACGTCGTAGTGCAGCAGGCTGTAGACGTCGTAGTCCTTGAAGCGTTCGCGGCCCTTCAGGAAGTCCAGCTCCACGGCAAAGGCCAGCCCGACAATCTCTCCGCCCAGCTTCGTGGCCAGTTTCACCGTAGCCTCCATCGTGCCTCCGGTGGCCAGCAGGTCATCGACCAGCACCACGCGTTGGCCGGGCTGAATCGCGTCCTTGTGAATCTCCAGGGCGTCGGAGCCGTACTCCAGGTCGTAGGTCACGCGCTCCACGGCGGCGGGCAGCTTGCCCGGCTTGCGCACCGGCACAAAGCCGGCGTTGAGACGGTAGGCCAGAGCAGGACCGAAGATGAATCCCCGCGCCTCAATGCCTAGCACCAGATCGACTTTACGCTCAATATAGTGCGCCGCCAGCGCGTCGATCAGCTTGGCAAAGCCGGTCTTGTCCTTGAGCAGCGTGGTGATGTCGTAGAACAGAATCCCCGGCTTGGGAAAATCCGGCACCGTGCGCACCAGCGCCTTCAGGGCTTCCACATCGGCAGGCTTGATGATTTCGGGCATAAGGTCGTTCGCTCCTTGGTTGGGGCTTGCAGAAACAGTTTACAACTAACAGCAGAAAGCTCACAGCTGTCAGCCGTCAACTGTTCGCTGAAAGCTGTAAGCTGTTAGCTGTTTTCACCACGCTCCATCAATCCTGAAGGAACTGAGTTCCTCAGCCTCGGATTCGGCAAGCTGATGCTCGACGAGCCGATCCACGCGGGCGCCGCGCGGTCCTCGTCGCAGGCTGGCCCGCAGCTCGGCCAGCTCTTCGGCCGAGCCCGAGGCCACCACCTCCACCTCGCCCTCTTCCGTGTTGCTCACCCAGCCGCGCAGGTCACGCTTGCCGGCCTCCCGCTGCACATACCAGCGGAAGCCCACCCCCTGCACCCGGCCCTGAATCAGAAAATGAAGAACCATCGGAATGAGTCTTTCAGATGTGCCGACAGTATGCAACCGGCGAGCAAGCCGGCCGGGTGTCCTGCGCATTCGCCTTGCAGATAATTACCCTTATATAGCGCACAATCATTCCATGAATATGGTTCAGATACGCGTGCAGTCCCTGACCCCTGATCCCTGACCCCTGAGGGGGTACCCCCTACCCCCCTCAAAATAAATAAATAAATCTAAACCTTGCAGATAATTAATAACCTTCATAGAATCAATAACATCTGAAGTTAGCCCCAGTAATAATGCAGAAATTTCCTTTGCAGATAATTACGGAGTTGCCATTACTGACTCGCTGATTCACTCTTCGGTTCACGCCCGAATCATCTGTCTGTCATCGCCGCGCTACACTGGAGTTCACCATGGTCTTCGTCCTCGACAATTACGATTCGTTTACCTATAACCTTGTCCAGTACCTGGGTGAGCTGGGCGCGGAAGTCGAGGTCTATCGCAACGACGAGCTTACCGTCGAGCAGGTTGAGGCGCTCAAACCCGAGCGCATACTGCTTTCGCCCGGCCCTTGCACGCCCAGCGAGGCCGGAATCCTTGTTCCGCTCATTCGCCACATGGCCGGCAAAGCGCCGATTTTGGGAGTCTGCCTGGGCCATCAAGCCATCGGCGAGGCCTTTGGCGGCGACGTGGTCCGCGCCAGCCACCTGATGCACGGCAAAACCAGCTTGATCACCCACGACGGCAAAGGAGTCTTCGCGGGTCTCGCATCGCCGCTTACCTGTACTCGCTACCACTCACTGATCGTGGCCGAAGAAACGCTGCCCAAAGAACTCATCGTTACCGCCCGCACGCCAAGCGCCGACGGGAAATCTTCGGTCATCATGGGCCTGCGCCATCGCACGTTGCCCATCGAGGGCGTGCAGTTTCATCCCGAAAGCGTCTTGACCGAGGGCGGCCACCAGATGATCCGCAACTTTCTGAAGATGTAGAGGCCAAGGAGAGAGCGATGCGCCGCATGAGTCCTGCTTTCCGCTTAACTTCCGCCGGAATCCTGGTGCTGGCTGCGTACTCGCTTTGCGCACAGACTGCGCCTGCGCCCCAGCCTGCCGCGACTCCGGCTGCTGCAACCGATGCCGCTCCAATCGCCATCGTCTCGCTCGACACGAAGAACCCGGATGCCGCGGCCAAGGTCACCGGAGCGCTTGAGGTCTCGCAGGGCAGGGCAGTGATCGTGGCCAGCGGAACGATTACTTCAGGCAACCAGACCACCGAGGTTGTGTTGCCCCATCGCGGCGTGTTGCGCGTCTGCGCCTCCACCACGGTCAAACTGGCCGCCGACTCGAGCGTTCCCACAGGCGAGACGCCCGGCCTGATGATGGCCATGGATCACGGCGCTCTGGAGATGAGTTTCGCCACCAGCGCCGCCAAAGGGCGCAACGCCGACTTCCTGCTCACTCCGGATTTTCGTATCCTTATAGGCGCTCCCGGCGCGGTAGAGGTCAAGGTCCGCCTCGGCCAGCACGGTGACACCTGCGTGGACAATGCGGGCGTGAATGCTCCTTATGTGCTGGTGACCAGTGTTTTTGATGGTGGCAATTATCGCGTGCAACCCGGCCAGCGGGTGATGTTCGAGCACGGCAGCTTGCGCGAGGTGGTGGACAACGAGAAGGAGCCTTGCGGCTGCCCGCCGCAGTTGCATCCGGGTACAAATGAATTTCCAGTGGCGCAAAGTGCGGGCCTCGCGCCGCTGCCCAAGCCCGCTCCGAATGCGGTCTCGCTGACTTCCGCCCCGCCGCAGGCGCTCGAGCCGCTGGTTTACAACAGCGCCGACCACGCTGCAAAGCCGCCCGCAGAAGCAACTCCGTCAGCCAGCACGGCCACAGCCAAGCCCGCCGCAAAGAAAAAGCTCGGATTCTTCGGCGGCATCGGGAAGTTCTTCCGCCGTCTCTTCGGCGCAGAATAAGTGCCATCGCTTGCGCCGTGTAGTTGACCGGCTGAGAACTGACAACTGTTAGCTGTTTACTGTCATCTGTTTCTACATCTCCCTCGCCCGCTCGATCGCCCGCATCACGGCCTTGGCCTTGTTGAGCGACTCCTGATACTCGAGCTCGGGGACTGAATCGGCCACGATGCCGCCGCCGGCCTGTACGTAGCCTTTGCCGCCTATGGCGAGCATGGAGCGAATCGCGATGCAGGAGTCGAGATTGCCGGAGAAGTCCGCGTAGAGCACCGCGCCGCCGTAAGTTCCGCGCCGCGCCGGCTCCAGCTCCTCGATAATCTCCATGGCTCGCACCTTGGGCGCGCCGCTGAGCGTGCCGGCGGGGAAGCAGGCGCGCAGGGCATCGACAGCGGTCAGCTCCGGCTTGAGCTTGCCCTCGATGCTGCTGACGATGTGCATGACATGCGAGTAGCGCTCGACGAACATCAGCCGGTCCACCTTGACCGAGCCAAACTGGCTCACGCGGCCCACGTCGTTGCGGCCCAGGTCCACAAGCATCACGTGCTCGGCGCGCTCCTTCTCGTCGGAGAGCATCTCGTCGGCGAGGGCCTGATCCTCTGCCTCCGTGGCTCCGCGCGGGCGCGTCCCGGCGATGGGCCTGTACTCCACCTTGCCCTGATGCACGCGCACCAATAGCTCAGGCGACGAGCCGGCGAGTTCCACGGTCTGCGATTGCTTTGACTTTTTGGCCGCGTGCTTCTGCTTCTCCGGCGCGTCGCCCAGCGCTCCCTCGGGCGCAAAGCGCAGGAAGAACATATAAGGGCTGGGGTTCACCGTGCGCAGGGCGCGATAGACCTGGAAGCTGTCTGCCTCCGGCTCCACGTCGAAGCGCTGCGAGATGACGGTCTGGAAGATGTCGCCCGCCTTGATGTACTCCTTGGCGCGATTGACGGCCGCCAGAAAATCTTTTTTCTCCGTGCGGTGTCGCACCTTTAACCTGCCCATGGCTTTGTGTCCGGCCAGTTTGGGCAGCGGCTGGGAGAGCCGCTTTTCCATACGGTCGAGCCGGGTTACAGCTTTGTCGAATGCGTCCGCAGGCTTTCCGCGGGTCACGTCAGCGGTGACCACCAGCCAGATCTCCTTGCGCACATGGTCAAAGGCCAGCACCTCGTCGAAGAAGAGCAGGCAGGCATCGGGAACGCCCAGCTCGTCCTTGGCCAGCTTGGGCAGCCGCTCGATCTGGCGGACGGCATCATAAGAAAAAAAGCCTACCGCTCCAGCCGTAAAGGGCGGCAAACCCTGGAGCCGCGCTGGTTTGTGGCCGCTGAGCGCCCGTCGCAGCACGGCGAAGATGTCGCCATCGATCTGGACGACCTTCCGGCTCTCGGTGATGGTGATCTCGCGCCCCCGCGCCACGATGCGCTTGAAGGGCTGCAGGCCGATGAAGGTGTAGCGGCCCACCTGTTCGCCGTTCTCGACCGATTCGAGCATGAAACACTCCCGCTCGGGCCACGCGGCGCGCAGGAAGGCCGAAACCGGCGTTTCGAGGTCGGCATTCAGGATGCGGCAGACGGGAACAAGCGTGTGCTCCTTGGCGAGCGCGAGGAACTCCTTGCGGCTGGGCTGGACGGGCTGGGCAGAGGCTTTCACAGTCTCAGTGTAATTGCAGGCAGCGCGGAGTGTGTTGCCGCGTCTATGATGAGTGAATGGGTGCATTCCCCGGACCCACACTCTGGCGGCAGGCAATCTGAATTGGAGAAATCTATGGAAACGGTATCCCTTGAACAGGAGATCAATCCCTGGGAAGCCCAGGCGGCTCGATTTGACTTTGCGGCGCGCAAACTGAACTTGGAAGAAGGTTTGTGGAAGCTGCTGCGCACACCGGCGCGCGAGATCATCGTGCATTTCCCCGTCACCATGGACAACGGCCACATGGAGATGTTCACCGGCTTCCGGGTGCAGCACTCGATTGCCCGCGGTCCCGGCAAGGGCGGCATCCGCTACTCGCCGGATGTGAACCTGGACGAGGTGCGGGCGCTGGCTAGCTGGATGACGTGGAAGTGCGCTGTGGTGAACATTCCCTTCGGCGGCGCCAAGGGCGGGGTCATCTGCGACCCCAAGAAGATGAGCCGGGGCGAGCTGGAGCGCATGACCCGCCGCTATACCTCGGAGATCATTGACTTCATCGGACCGGAGAAGGATGTTCCCGCTCCCGACATGAACACCAACGAGCAGACCATGGCCTGGATCATGGACACCTACTCCATGCACGAGGGGCACACTGTGACCAGCGTGGTTACCGGCAAGCCGTTGAACATTGGCGGCTCGCGCGGCCGGACCGAGGCCACCGGACGCGGCGTGCAGGTGATCTGCGACGAGAGCATGCGCTACCTGAAGATGCCCATCGACGGCTGCCGGGTGGTCATCCAGGGCTTCGGCAACGTGGGCTCCAATGCCGCCCGCCTGATGATGGAGCGCGGATACAAGATCGTCGGCATCGCGGAATTCGACGGCGGCCTGTCGAATCCCAAGGGCATCGACATTCACCAGTTGCTGGACTTCAAGCGTCGCAACAACACCATTCTGGGCTTCACTGGCGCCGAGGCCATGCCCAGCGAGGAGTTGCTGGTTTCTGAATGCGAGATTCTCATCCCCGCGGCCCGGGAGAACGTGATCACCAGCCGTAACGCCGGCCAGATCAAGGCCAAGGTCGTCGTTGAGGGCGCCAACGGCCCCACCACTGCGGTGGCTGATGACATACTTGCCGAGAAGCGCATCTTCATCATGCCCGACATATTGGCCAACGCCGGCGGCGTGACAGCCAGTTATTTTGAGTGGGTGCAGGATCGCCAGGGATATTTCTGGAAGGAAGCTATCGTCAACGAGCAACTGGAGACCATTCTGCGCGACAGCTTCGAGGATGTGGTGCGCTATGCCGAGGCTCACAACGTCAACAACCGCATCGCCGCCTACATGCTGGCCATCGACCGGGTGGCGCAGACGATTCGTCAGCGCGGCATCTACGCATAACCACCTGCGGGCACCTGCGGTGCGGCCAATCGCTCGCTAGGCGCTCGCATTGCTGATCGCGGAACGGGACAAATGACAATTTCAACCAAGCGGGATGGGTCACTGTCTCATCCCGCTTTAGTTTCTTTGCGTAGCGCACATACAGGACGCGAGACGACCGCCCGCTGCGCAATCCAATAATGGAACCACGCCTGCCAGAACCTCTGGCAGCCTAAACCAAGAACAAGAACTTCCACTTAAGAATCAAAGAAAACTGTCCGAACAACCGGGACCACCGCAGTAGTCAGCATTTCGGATCTCCGGCCATCCAGCATGAATCCGTTCGTTGGTTTCGGGCTGGCAACGGTAGTCCACGAGGATAAGTTCTTTAGCTTTGTGGACAAGCCGCGGTCGACTGCCGAATCACCAGCTCAGGCTTGATAAAGATTTGGTGTGGTTCGCTTTTGGAGCCTTCGATGCTGGCCAGTAGCTCCGAGGCGGCCAGCATGCCCATCTGGATCAACGGCTGGCGAACTGTTGTCAATGCCGGCTGAACTATAGTTGCCGCCTGTACATCGTCGAATCCGACCACCGATATATCTTCCGGAACGCGCTTACCAGCGTCGCGAAAGGCGTGGATGGTGCCAATGGCCGACAAGTCATTGAATGCCAGTAAGGCTGTGAATTTATGCGAAACCTTCAGCAACCGCTTCCCCGCAACATATCCCTCGCGAATAGGATTCAGCCCATCGTCGATGCGCTTCAGCTGAACCACGTTTTCTTTATAGATACGCAAGCGCAACCCTTGCGCGGCTTCCACACAGGCGGCCCAGCGCGACTCGGCATCGCTCGATTGCGTGTGTCCTTTTAGGAATGCGATCCTGCGGTGCCCCAGCGCATACAGATGCTCCAGCGCCAGCCGAATGCCATGCGCATTGTCGAGCGTTATGCGCGTCAGGGGAAAATCGTATTCCAGGCTGCCGATGGAAACTAGCGGAAGACTCGGCGCAGTGACGGCTGGTGTGTTGATAAGGATCACGCCTTCCGCCCCGCGCTCGGCAAAGACCTCCAGCCGTTGCCGGATGAGGTCCCGGTTCCAGTGATGACTGGAAACGAAATAGAGATAATCACGTTCAAGCAGCAGGCGTTCAATCCCATTGAGAATCGCCGCGTCGTAGCCTTCTCCCAGGTCGGGAGAGAGGATGCCCACCATGTGGCTTCGCTTGTTATTGAGCATGCGGGCAAAATAATTGGCCTTGTAATGAAGCTCGGTGGCGGCCTTCAGCACTCGATCGCGGGTCTCCTGCGTAAGCCCCTGGGCCACGGGGGAGTTGTTGAGCACCAGTGAGACAGTGGATCGGGAGAGCCCCAGATAGGTGGCTAAATCCCTCAAACTATATGGTTTATTGGGTTCTTTAGCGGGTTGATCGGGCTTGTTGACAGGGTGTGATGATTTGCGCACAAAAAGATATTACCAAAAACACTTGACATTCGTATAAGGTCTCCGTGAAATTAGACTGGTCAGTTAAACCGGTTTAAATACCGGTTGAATTTTGTCGGGGAATGCATACCGATCCGGCAGGCGCGCCGACGAGTGGAGATGAGTTCTCACAACTGTCGTACAAATTGATAACACCGGGCGCCAAGAGGCGTTACGGACGGTGAGGCACACATGAAGACAGCGAATGGAATGGTTCCCGTCGAAAACCGCATCTCCCTCAAGGAGAAGATTGGGTATTCCCTCGGGGATGCGGCTTCGAATCTCTATTGGAAGACCTTCGAGTGGTACCTGATTTTCTTCTACACGGATGTCTTCGGCATCTCGGCCTTGGCGGTCGGCACCATGCTGATGGTTACGCGCCTGGCCGACGCGGTTGCCGATCCGGTGATGGGAACAATCGCCGACCGCACCTATACGCGCTGGGGCCATTTTCGGCCGTATCTCATCTGGGGCGCCATCCCCTTAGCGGTGGCAGGGGTATTCACCTTTACCACGCCCAATCTGGGCGGCGGCGCCAAGCTCATCTACGCCTACATCACATACAGCCTGTTGATGTTCATCTATACCTTCGTGAACATTCCATACTCCGCGCTGTTGGGCGTGATTTCTCCCAACTCGCTGGAGCGCACCTCGATCTCGTCGATTCGCTTTATAGGCGCCTTCACCGCCGGCACCTTCATCCAGTTCTTCACTTTGAAATTTGTCAAATGGTTCGGTCAGGGCAACGAGGCGCGTGGCTGGCAGCTCACCATGGTGTTCTACGGCGTGCTGGCCGTCATCCTGCTGGTGCTCTGCTTCATCACCACACGCGAACGCGTAACGCCGCCGGTGACGCAGAAGTCCGATCTGGGCCGTGACATGAAGAACCTATTCATCAGCATACCGTGGATTATGCTGGTGAGCGTGCTGCTGCTGGTTCTGGCCGCCTTCGCCGTCAAGGGCGCGGCCTCCACCTACTACTTCAAGTACTATCTGCACAACGAATCGCTGGTGGGCGCCTTCATGGTGGTGAACGGCTTTGCATTCATAGCCGCAGTCTTCATTACCACTCGATTGACAAAAATATTCGGCAAAAAGCCACTCTTCATCTTCGCCATCGGCGGCGGCGGCCTGGTGATTGGCGGCTTCTGCCTGCCCGGCACCAACAGCGCATACGATGTTGCTGCAACGCATATCATTTCAAGTATTATCCGCGGTGTGAATGCACTTGGCGGAATGGTGCATCACGGATTCTATTGGTCGATCAGTCCGGAGATATTCTTCATCTTCGCGCTGCAGATCATCTCCAGCTTCATCATCGGATTCAACTCCCCGCTGGTTTGGGCCATGTTCGCGGATACTGC
>CABEBX010000261.1_pt1 | contig 11884 bp, 9 predicted proteins | sample 3132671 | NCBI WGS metagenome assembly CABEBX01 (sample SAMEA5534346, study PRJEB31848) | metagenome | biome: tundra; feature: field; material: soil | place: USA | collected 2013-05 | depth 0.45 m
GGATGTTGAAGGGCGAGGGCGCGGCAGGCGCGGCGGCGAGGCCGGCGGCGGCCAGTCCTGCCGCTTCCAGGATGGATTCCAGTTCGCCTGTGCCGACTACGGCGTCCACCTCGGGGATGCTCTTGCGGATTTCGTCTCGGTAGCGCTCCACCAGGCAGCCGGCGACGATGAGTTTTTTCGCCCGGCCCGTGGTTTTGTGGCGAGCCATTTCCAAAATGGTGTCGATCGACTCCTGCTTGGCGGTGTCGATGAAGGAGCAGGTGTTGACGATGAGGATTTCGGCCTCTTCGGGATGGGCGGTGAGGCGTGCGCCGGCGCGGTCCAGCAGGCCCATCATGACCTCGGAATCGACGAGATTTTTCGGGCAGCCCAGGGAGATGAAGCCAACGGTGGGCGGCGCGGGTGGGGAGTTTTTGGTCACAATTCCATTGTAGCGGGGGAGACAATTGGCCTGTGTCGCAGGTGGTAAAATCAACAGTGCCGGGTCCTACGCGACGTAATCCCGCCAACCCCGCCAGGTCCGGAAGGAAGCAACGGTAACGGGCTCGTACGGGCGCAGTGGGTAACCCGGCGCTTTTATTACAGGGGTCAGGGGTCAGGGGTCACGAGTTCGTAGATCGGCTGGCATGCCTCGCGTAAGGAGAAATGCATTGACGCTTCGAGTTCGTCCTATCGTGGGCTGCCGCGCGAAGATTACGGCGCTGGGAACCTACGTCCCGCCGCAAATTCTGACCAACAAAGACTTCGAAAAGATGGTGGATACCAGCGACCAGTGGATAATGGAGCGCACCGGCATCCGCGAGCGGCACGTGTTGGCCAAGGGGCTGGGTGTAAGTGACATATGCACCGAGGCGGCGAAGAAATGCCTGGCGATGCGCGGCATTGACGCCAGCGAGGTTGAGGTCATCATCGTGGGCACGGTGACGCCGGACATGATGTACCCTTCGACGGCCTGCCTGGTGCAGAACAAGATCGGGGCCAAGGGGGCGTGGGGGTTTGACGTTTCGGCGGGCTGCTCGGGGTTTGTGTTTGCATTGCAGGCGGGCGTGAAAATGGTGGAGAGCGGGGCGCACAAAAAAGTTTTAGTGTGCGGCGCGGACGCCAACACGCGGATGACGGACTACACCGACCGGACGACCTGCGTTTTATTTGGCGACGGCGGCGGCGCGGTGCTGCTGGAACCATGTGCGGAAGGCGAGACCGGCTTCATCGACTATTGGCACGAGATCGACGGATCGGGCGGCGTGGCGCTGAATATGCCGGGCGGCGGCAGCCTGAATCCCGCGAGCCACGAGACGGTGGACAAGAAGATGCACTACATCCACCAGGACGGGCCGACGGTGTACAAGTTCGCCGTGCGCAAGATGCTGGAGGCGACGAGCAAGGTTCTGGAACGCAACGGCGTGACCGGAGCGGAGTTGGGCTGCTTCATTCCGCACCAGGCCAATTTGCGGATTATCAAAGCCACGGCTGAGCGGCTGGGCATGGACCCGTCGCGGGTCATCATCAACATTGAAAAGTACGGCAACACCTCGGCAGGAAGTATTCCGCTGGCCATGGGAACGGCCTTTGAAGAGGGCAAACTGAAGAAGGGCGACCTGGTGATGCTGGCCGCAGCCGGCGCGGGATTTACGACGGGAGCGGTGCTGCTCAGGTGGGAGATCTGAAAAGCAGTGAACAGTGAACAGTGATCAGTGGTCAGTTGCAAGATAGCAAGCTAGCGGGCCGGTTCCTTCGGGGATCGGCCTTTTTGCATACATGCAGACTTGCTATTCAGGAACGGAGAAGCTGTACTCCGGCAGGGCGCCGGCCTGGGCGGCCATGCGGAAGAAGACTTTCATGGCCTCGAGACATTCTTCGTCGAGGACATAGTGGATGTTGGTGGTCAGGTAAGCGCGGATGGTCTGCTCGGGAATGGCAATTCTGACGGACCACTCGGCAACCAGGGCGTCGATGTTTTGCAGACCGTGGATGCGGGATTGGATGAAGTCCTGGGCTATGGATTCCCAGGTCCCCAAATGCGAGGGATCTCCACCCCACGGACTAAGACCTGTCCGTGGGGACCCCGTCCCTGGGGCACCCGAGGATTGGGGCGAAGCGGCCCAGACGGCGGAGACGAAGGGCAGGCCGGTAAGGGCGTGCCACTCCTGGGCGAGGTCGTGGTAGACGAGTTCTTCGCCGGTGCGCTCGAAGCGGTTGGCGCGCTCCTCGAGAGCCAGCAGGGCGGGGTCGCCGATGAGGATGGCGGCGTCAGCTCGCTGGAGCATGGAGTCGAGGTCGGCCAGGGCGGGCAGAAAGGGCACGTCGGGGTTTCCCCATTGACGAAAGAGAATGCGTGCGTGGGCCAGGGTGGTGCGGCTGGCCATGTCGGCGGCCACGGAGCGCAGTGTGTGGAGCCGTTGAGCAGCGCGGCGAACCAGCAGCAGGGAGCGCACACAGCCTTTGGAGGCGATGGTGCAGCCGGGCAGGATGCGCAGGCCGGGGGTGGTGGCCAGAGCGGCGATGGGGATGAGGCCAATGTCAGTTGTGCCCGAGGCCAGGCGTGCGGCGCACTCCGAGGGCGACATTCGGTCAATCTGGTAGCGGAGGGCGAGCGGGGCTTCGAGAGGCGGGTGCTCGAAGTCCCACATAAGGGGCGCGGGGTTGAGAAAGCCGATGGCGGCAACGCGCAGACGGGGAGTTTCAATCACGCCTTTTAGAATACCAATCGAGAGCGGGGAATGGGTGCGGCGTGTGTGGGGTGAATCCGGGGCGTCAATGGGCGCGGCTGTTGGTTGTGTCCTAATTTGAAATCCACAGGGTTATCCTCCGATTATGGCTCCAATGGAGAATCAGGGCTTTCAGGTTGCCACTTCTCACTGTATTCCTTTGTGAGAACAGAAGAAGCATGGCAGAATGCGCATGTCCCTTCTCCGTCACAATGGCAATCTGAAATGCGGAGCAGTCCGGCAAGAGCGTTCCGAAGTTTCCTTTTTCTTAATTCCGTCTCCTTAAACATAAAAAATAAACCCCCTACAGTAATGGAGACGGTAACTACCGCGACAATGATGAAGATGTGACTGAAATACATTTTTCGCTTCTTTCGATTTCGTCCGCCATGTTGACTCGCCCGGCCTGACAGCCTCATCCTTCCGGTAGAGTCCTAACTTGTCTTTTCGGACTGCTACTATGTGTGCTTGGTGTACCCCTCTATGCTGGAATCGAGAATTATAATTCCCTTTCTTTCTCCCTCTGTGATGCAGTAACAGCACCATCCTGTCTCATGGATAGGCGAGAGGGCGGCATTCCCAAGAACGTCTCTATAGCGCACTACCCCGAAAATAAACGCTTGAAGTTCAGAATGATCGAAACGCGTGCATTGCTCCGAGTCACCCCTGAGTCCCAGATCGTATCTTGCCAGTGGACGCAATACAAGAGACTCTCCTGGCAGGAGAACCTTTGGCGCCTTATATACATCAACTTTTTTATAGTCAGGGGTTTCAGGCAGAGACAACTCGACAAGATTGAATCCCCAAGAGTCGGAAATGATAGCTGCGGGAGTTTTCCCCAGATTTATGGCCTTCACCTTCCATATTTGCTTCAAATCCGAACTGGTTTCCACAATTACCTGAATCCACGGTCTTTCCGAGTTGATAAAGGCTTGAATGTTCAACAGGGCACTCTTAGCAGCCTTTTTCGTCTCCCACGATTGCAAGCCGATCACACAGCCGGTGAGACCAGCGATGATAACCAGCCACCAGTTTGAGTCGCGCATCCAACGGGGCCATTCGAAGGACGGGTTCCGATCTGGCGCGATGCCATTGTGCGTAGTTTCCTTGTTTCCGACGTTGGTCTGGCTATTTTCGCCATTCGAAGAATGAAGGGCTGGTTGCTCTTGTTTAGTTGGCTGTGATTTTGGGCTGGGATTTTTAGCGCTCTGACCGAGCATTATCCCTGCGAAGAAAAGCCACACAATCAACATCGCCAATCTTTTTCGCATGATTGAGCAATTATATCCCTATGAATTTCAAATTAGGACACTACCCGGCTGTTCTCCGGCTTGACTTTTTCTAATGAAGAAGGAGGGTAATGTTGGCAAAATCGGCAAGAAGTTTAGATTTAGCTTTCCTGTAAGGAAAATCAACCTGTGCTGTTTCTGGACAGATGGATTAAACGATGAGCACAATGCCCCAAGACGCGCTCTGTACGGCGACGGCCACTTTGGACGAGGAGCGGCTGGCATGGCTGGCGCTGGTGCTGGCGCCGGGGCTGGGTCCAAAGCGGATTCTGGACGCGGTGAGGCAGTTGGAGGCGGTGAGCGAGATCTTCACGCTGCCGCTGACGGCGCTCGAAGGGCTGCGGTTTCCGGCTCAGGCGGCACAGTTCATCTTCGACGGCAAGGCGCGCCACGCGGCTGAGGAGGAGTGGGCGCGGGTGGCGGCGCAGGGTGCGACGCTGGTGACGTATAGCTGCGCGGAGTATCCGGAGCGGCTCAAGGAGATCTATGACCCGCCGCCGGTGCTGTGGGTGCGCGGCTCTGTCAACTTGCTGAGCAGGCCGGGGATTGCGATTGTGGGCACGCGGCATCCGACTCCATACGGCACGGGCATAGCGGAGATGCTGGCGCGGGATTTGGCTGTGCGGCGGCTGCTGATTATCAGCGGCATGGCGCGGGGCATCGATTCTTGCGCGCACAAGGGAGCGTTGGCAGCGCGCATGCCTACTGTGGCCGTATGGGGAACGGGCATCGACGTGGTTTATCCCAAGGAGAATAAAAAGCTGGCCGAGGAGATTTTGGCCACCGGCGGGGCAATTGTGAGCGAAATGCCGATGGGAACATTTCCGGGGCCGCAGAATTTTCCTCGCCGCAACCGGATTTTGAGCGGGCTGAGCGTGGCCGTGCTGGTGGTGGAGGCGGGGGAGAACTCCGGCACAAGGGTTACAGCGCGCTGCGCCGCAGAACAGAACCGCGACCTGTACGCGGTGCCGGGCAATGTGACCAGCCAGGGATCGTGGACTCCCAACACGCTGATCAAGCAAGGGGCCAAGCTGGTGGCCACCTGGGAGGATGTGTGGGAGGATCTGCCCTCGCAGGTGCGGCTGGAACTGGAGGCCGAGGCGCCGGCTGAATCGAAATCGCCGACGACAGCATCTCTGTTGCCGGAGCAGGTTCTGCGGCCCGAGGAGGCCATGGTGCTGGAGGTTCTGCGCGTCGACGATAGTTTGCAAATCGACGAGATTCTCGAGTTGCTGGAGACGCAACTGACCTCTTCGGAGGTGTTTACGGCGCTCTTTGAACTGGAGATTACGGGACGGATTCGGTGCCTGCCGGGGAAAAATTACGTGCGGGTCATGTGAAAAAGACAGGGAATAGGGAACAGGGAACAGGGACTAGGGACTAGGGAATAGGGAATAGTATTCGAGCACGGGGCGACCTTTTTACAGCGCATACGAAATAGATCGTCAGCGATGATTGCGGGTGATATAGTTTCCTCCTGACCCGGGATGCACTTCCCAAGTTCCGGATCAAAGGAGGGTCAATGAAAATGGTATCTGGAAAGATCGTCGCGACAGTCGGATTGCTTGCCCTGATGGCGGTTGCAGGCAATCTTGCGCAGGCACAGCACGTTACGAAGCCAATGGCAGTGGAGCCACGGGTGAACACGGAGCAGCTCCAGGCCACGGCAGATAGGGCCGCAGTCAGGATTCAGGAGTCCATCCCCGAGAGGAGAGCGATTCTCGATGCGGTGCGCACGAGGAATACAGAGCAGGCACGCTCCCTGCTGCTCAGGAATGGCTTTACCGGCAAGCAGCTCGAGGGTGCGAGGATCGAGCTCAACGACAATACCGGCGGCAAGGGCAACGTTGAGAAAATCAAAATTGTGATTCGTGTCTCTTGCTGTCCGATGTCCATCGTAATCACCATCTCGTTTTGATGATTCGGGTTTCCCGAACAGCATGAGGACGGTCTGCCTGGACCACCGAAGCATCCCCGCCAGGCACTGAAGACCAGCAACGTCCGAGCTGAATTGGGCGCGGCAGGGTTTTCCACCTTGCCGCGTTCTTGTTCCTGGGGCAAGCTGGAGTAGCCAAGCTATGATTTATAAGTCATCTGAGAAGGCCGAGCAGGATGCCCGCACGCCCCACTTCCACGCTGGGCCTGGGCATGAGGACCATTCAGTTACCTTCATGGTAACTTTGGTGCCATGGGAGTTAAGATAAATCTAAGGTAGAGTGGGGAATGACCCTTTTCGGGTTTGGGATGTCATCTATGGATGCTTCGAAGTCCGTTTTACCGCGCTCGTCTGCTGATTCCCCGCCGGCCTCTCAGCGGCAGGAAGTGCGCTGTGCGGTTCGTTTTCCGCTGGTGCTGCCCGTGATTTTGTCGACCGGCAAGGGAGAGATTGCCGCTGTTACTCGGGATGTTTCCGCCAGCGGCGTGGTTTTTGAGTTAGACAGACCGGTCAAGGCAGGGCTGGAGATACGTTTTTCCCTGCGTATGCCTTGTGAAGTGCTGGGTACCCCACATGATGTTCTGGTTCAATGTCAGGGACGTGTGGTACGCTGCACGAGGAACCAAAGTAACTATCTGGCTGCTTCTACCATCGACGAATATCAGTTCGCCGAGCAGTAACAGCCGGAGAGGGCCTGACGACAACCATTTTCTTGGCATGAATTCATTATGGATATTCTGGACGATTCTGCAGAAGGCGAAATCAACGATGCTCCGGTGCAGCCGGGGACCATCCGGGTGATACTTGCGGATTCGCAGGCGATTTACCGCGTCGGGATTCGCAAGATATTCGCTCTGGAAGACGATCTTCGCGTCGTAGCTCAGGCCGATTCCCTGGAGAATCTGCGAGCGGCCATCGAGCGCTATCCCACCGACGTGGTGCTGCTGGAAGGCAGCTTGCTAGTCGGCGCAGCCAACATCATTCCCGACCTGCTGCGCACCGCTCCGGATGTGAAGCTGATTGTGCAGGCTGTGGCAGCCGACGAAAACCAGACCGTGGAACTGTATCGCCGCGGAGTGCATGGTATCGTCAGCCGCTCCATCTCGCCCGACCTGCTGGTCCGGTGCGTACGGCGGATCGCGGCCGGCGAGACCTGGATCGACAACCAATCGGTCAGCTGGGTGATCGAGGCTTATCGCGCCCAGGCCGCTGCCCTGGTCAACCCGCGCGTCCAGCCCAAGCTCTCGCCCAAGGAGATGTCCATTATTACCTGCATCACCCAGGGCAAGCGCAACAAGGAGATTGCATATCAGTTGGGGACCACCGAGCAGGTGATCAAGAATTATCTGCGCAAGATCTACGACAAGCTGGGCGTCAGCGACCGGCTGGAGCTGGCTCTCTATTGCCTGCACAACAAGATTATTCATACCGACACGGATGAGGCATTGGTGGCGCAGAAGATTGTGGGCAAGTAGCCGGATTTTCTCTGCAACAACAACGGCCAGCTCGCGGGCTGGCCGTTTTGCATTGCAGCAGAATTTGCGAAGGACGGGCGGACCCATCCTGAAGGAAGTTGCGCGTCGACTGGATCGGTTACTAATCGTTTTCGGGACGTTTGTAGGGCTTTTGCATCCATTGGCGGGCTTCGTTGACCGCGCCCTGGGTGTTGTCGTTGGTCTGCACCGCCAGCCGGTACTCGTTGACCGCGCGGTCGCGCTGGCCGGTGAGGTCGAAGATTTTGCCCAGCGCAATGTGGCTCCATACCTCTGTCCAGCGCGGCTCGCCGTCTCCGCGCAACGCATCCCGATAGGCATTGACGCTGGCCTGATAGTTGCGCTGCGAGAAGAGCACCTCGCCGATGCGGTAGTTGGCCAGCGAACTCTGCGAATTGGCCTCCAGGGCTTTCTGATACTCGGCCAGCGCGCCGGTCAGGTCGCCCTGGGCCACCAGTTGCTGGCCTTTGAGAATATGGACGCGCACCTGCAGGTCAGGGGTGGACTTGAGCACCCAGCCCTGGGGGTCGATGCTGATGCGGCGGGGACGGCCGAAGGTGTCCACGACAAATTGCGTGGTGGCGCCCACGACTTCTATTTTTTTCGTTTCGGTTTTGCCGTCGGTTTCCACGCGCAGCTCCACCGGCATGCGGAAGAGGTCAAGGTCCTGCTCGATCTCTCCGATGGTGCGGAAGCCTTTGTTGTTGCCCAGCCGGTAGACGGCGTACTTGTTGTTGAACTGCGGCGCGCCGGTGCCGTCTACCCATTGCGCAAAGAAGGCGGTCAACTGCTGCTGACTCTCGGCCTCGGCTACCTTCTCGAAATCAGCCGCGCGCATCGAGCTGTCGGTGTATTGGCTGAGCGCGCCTTTGAGCGTGGCCAGAAAGGCCTGGTCGCCGATCTCCCAGCGCAGCATGTGGAAGATCATGGCGCCCTTTTCCAGGGTCATGGATTGGAACTCGGGCGAAAAGGGGCTGAGGCGACTGACGCTCGACAGGGGAATAGTGTCGTAGGCCAGCGCTCCGGCGGACACATCCTGCAGGGCCGTCTGCAGAGCGTTCTTGCCGCTGTCGTGCTCGACAAACATCAGCTCGCTGTAGCGGGCCATGCCGTTGGTGATCCAGGCGTCGTTGAGGGTGCGCGGGCTGACTTCGGAGCCCCACCACTGGTGGGCGATGGTATTGGCCAGCAGGCGAATGCTGCTTTTGTCGCCCACGCGCGAGCCGGGGATGGCGGCCAGCTCCGGCGCCCAGACGGATTGCAGCGTGTCGTCCGGCAGTTCGACGACATCGAGGTGGGTGGATTCGCACGCGCCAAAGCTCGCGGTAAAGAAGTCGTACTCGCTGGCCGCCGTCTGCGCCAGTTCGCTGGACGATTGCTGGTGGTTCGCCGTCAGATAGACCTTCACATTGCCGGAGCCGGCCGAGACCGGGGCCATGTAGCGACCGGCAATCACCGTGCCCGGAAAGCCGGACTTGTTCCAGTTGAAGTCGTATTGATCGCCGGGCTTGCCGCTGTCCAGGGTAACGGGTTTCGCCGCTCCCTGGCTACCGCTGGCAAAGACCCGCATCCCCTGGGGAACGCGAATGTGCATCTCCGCGGTGAAGCGGTTGGTGAGGTAGCCGGACGAGATTCCAGAAACGGGGAACCAGCGCGCCGGGTAAAGCAGGTAGGTGATGGGCTCCTGGATGGCGGCTAATTTGAGGCCCTCGGCTGGACCCTCGATTGGGCCGTCGTCTTTGCCGGTGATGACGCCCTCGTACTCGAAGGTCCAATGTACCGCTTGCCCGCGGACAAAAGGTGTTGCCGGAGCGATGAGGATGCTGCCATCCGCCGAGCGCTGGCCGGTGAGCACGGTGCCGGCCTCGTCGGAGATTTTGGTCAACTTGAGCGCCGGGTGGAGGCCGAAGCTGGCTGCCTCAGCGTTTTCAGGCGCGGTAAAACTGACTACAACTTTGGCTGCCAGATGGTGCGTGGCTGTGTCGATCTCGGCGTCGATGACGTAGCCGGATACGGCCAGAGTGGGACGCTCCGGCCGCTGGGCGGCGAGCGGAGCCGCCACCATGAAAGCGCAGGCCAGGCAGGCCAACGGCGCGATCCTTGTCTTCATACGCATCGCAGCCATTATCGCAGTCATCGCCATGGCATTTCACCTGCGCCCATGCCAATTCGACGAACGGCGGCCGGGTTGCGTTTACTGTTTGACGATTTCCAGCTCAATGGTGAGCTTGACATCATCGCCCACCACGGCCGCCACGGCCGCCGGTAAGCTGTTTCCAATCCCGTAGGCGGTCCGGCTGAGGGTGGTGATGGCTGTGAAACCGGAGTGCGGTTTTTTGTCCATCGCGCCCTCGACCGGCTTGCTGGGGCCTTCCACATCGAGCACCACGGGCAGGGTGACGCCGTGCAGGGTCAGGTTGCCGTTCACCGTCAGCTTGTTGCCGTTCTTCACAATGCCGGAGCTGGTAAAGGCTGCCGTGGGGAAGGTGGCCACATCGAAGAATGCCGCGGATTTCAGGTGCGCGTCGCGGGTCGGATCGCCGGTGTCCACAGTGCTGGTGTCAATGGTGACCGTCACGGTGGACTTGGTGATATCCGTGTCGTTGAAAACAAGTGTGCCTTTTACCCCGCCGAAGCGCCCATGTACGTTGGAGACGCCGCCGTGGCGAATGCTGAAATAGACTGCGCTGTGAGCCGGATCGGTGGCCCAGGCGGAGGTTTGCGCCATGGCCAGAGGAGCCGCCAAAGCCAGAATGCCAGACAAAATTGCCAAACTCTTCATCGTAATTTCCTTTCGGTGACGGGCCGTTGGGCCGCTGTGGGGGTGGGGGAGGGAAGCTTCTTACCGATGGACAAAAAACCGGGGACTGTCTTCCTCGCGAAATCTTCTCGTAAAATTTCGATACTGATCGATTGTGATTTGTTGCAACAATTATTGTCTGGTTCCAATAGACCAGCATTGGAAAGGAAGTTCGAGCCCCAATACTCTGTTCCCGAGTCCATGGGGCCTGCTATTCTCGCGTAGATGTACGTTCTGAATGATTTCCGGCGACTCACCCCTGCCCAGAGGCGCACCTTTCTGGCCGCCTTCCTGGGCTGGACCATGGATTCACTCGACTTTTTTCTGCTGGTGTTCTGCGTCAAAGCCATTGCGGTGGACTTCCACACCCAGCCGTCTGCGGTGCTGGGCGCGGTCTTCTTGACTCAGGCCTTCAGGCCGGTGGGCGCGGTGCTGTTCGGCGTGCTGGCCGACCGCTATGGCCGCCGTCCGGTGCTGATGGTGAACATTCTCAGCTTCTCGGTGATCGAGCTGGCCTGTGGCTTTGCGCCCTCGCTCGCGGTTCTGCTGGGGTTGCGCGCGCTGTTCGGCCTGGCGATGGGCGGCGAGTGGGGCGTGGGCGCGGCGCTGGCCTTTGAGACTCTACCTACCGAAGGCCGCGGCGTCTTCAGCGGCATCCTGCAGGAGGGCTACGCGCTGGGCTCCATTCTGGCCGCGGGCGCCTTCGCGCTCTTCTTCAACGGCTTTACACTGCTGGGGCTGCACGTTCCGGGGATTGGCTGGCGAGGGCTGTTCATCCTGGGCGCACTGCCGGGCCTGTTCGTGTTCTTTATGCTGTCGCGGGTGGCGGAGTCGCCGGTGTGGCTGGAAGGAAAAAAGCAGCGGCTGGCGCGCTCTGCCACGGACGCCCTGAGCGCCAGGGCCGGAGATCTGACCCGCCTGATAGCTTTTCTGCCCACGTTTCTTTTCCTGATTTTGCTGATGACCGCATTCATGAGCTTTTCGCACGGCACCCAAGACGTGTATCCCACTTTCCTGGGAACCTATGCCAAACTCACGCCCAAGATCGTCGGCCTGATCGGCGTATTGTACGGCATCGGCTCTATCGCCGGCGGCATTGCTTTTGGCGCGCTGTCGGAGAAGTGGGGTCGCAAGCGGGCCATCGTGGTCGCGGCTCTCTTGTCGATTCCGGTGATTCCGCTTTACGCCTATGGGCACTCAGCCGTCACGCTGGGCATCGGCGCTGTGCTGATGCAATTCATGGTGCAGGGAGCGTGGGGCGTGGTGCCGGCCTATCTCACCGAGTTGTCGCCGGCCCCTGTGCGGGCCACGGCTCCGGGACTGGCCTACCAGTTGGGCGGGCTCATCACCTCGTGGAACGGCAAGGCTCAGGCGCTGATTGCCGAGCGCACCGGCAACTACCCGCTGGTTCTGGCGATGACCGTGATCCTGGTGGCGCTGACGCTGGCAGGTTTGGCGCTGATGGGCCGCGAAGCCAAGGGGGAGGAGATGACGGCGGCGTAGGGGGAGGGGTTTGCGCCTACCGTTGAAACAAGCCAACCAACCTGCCGCTTGCGAGGATGTGCCCCTGCATAGCGGCTTCGACCTGCGCCCGCTTCTCTCCCACCGGAAGATTCAGCTTTACATCCAGCGCATAGAGCGTGAAGACGTAGTGGTGC
>CABEBX010000267.1_pt1 | contig 11531 bp, 11 predicted proteins | sample 3132671 | NCBI WGS metagenome assembly CABEBX01 (sample SAMEA5534346, study PRJEB31848) | metagenome | biome: tundra; feature: field; material: soil | place: USA | collected 2013-05 | depth 0.45 m
CGGCCACGCAGGCGCTCGCGGCCAACCTCAAAGCCACAACTGGAATCCCGGTGAAGAGCGACACCCTGGCCTTTCTCCGCACCCACGCGACTCATCGTCCTGCTGGCATGGCTTCCGGCCTGGCAGTTCCTGACTTTATTGTGGTAGACCCGCCGCGCACTGGCCTCGGCGCGGAGAGTAGTGCGCTGCTCGGCCAGATCGCCGCCCCTGCTCTGGCCTACGTCTCCTGCGATCCGGCCACGCTGGCCCGCGACCTGCGCGCACTCATCGCCTCCGGCTATCAAATTCAGTCCATCACCCTCGCCGACCTCTTTCCCCAGACCTATCATCTGGAAACAGTGGTCCAGTTGCGGCAGGCCTGATAAGCTGTAGGGCCAGAACAGCTTTTTCGTTTTTCTCGCGCGATGCAATCCGAATCCCCCACCTCCGCGCAAATGATCGGCGCTCCTGCCGCGCTGGGCCCAGGGACGAGTCCCGTCCCGCTCTTTCACGCGGCTTGGCTCTTTGCCGTTGGGATTTCCGTCACCCATGCTCTCTATCTGCGGCCCAGCCTGATACTCGTCGCGCTGGCGCTCACGGCCGTGCTGTGCGGTGTGGCCGCATTTTGCGCACAACGCATCGCCTGGCTGCCGCTGGTCCTGTTATGGTTGCTGCTGGGCGCATGGTGCGCGTGGATGGAGCCGCATCCGGCGCCTGCTCCCGCACTGGCCGCGCTCTCCGACGGCTTGCTGCGAACCGTCGAGGGCACCGTCGTCGATGCCGGGCCGGTGCGCGGCGAAGCAGAGCAGAATCTGGACGAGCCAGACTCAACGCAGCGCCCCTCGCAACGAATCGATCTGCGCGTATCCACCTGGAAGTGGTTACCGACACTGCCGACGCACTGGCTCCGGTCGAAGGACGTGTACGCCTGACCGTTCGCTGGCCCGTAGCCCCGGCAAGCCAGCAGCCCTTCCACTGCGGCGAACGTCTCCGCGCCGTGGCCCGCCTGTTGCCGCCCGAGGTCTATCACGATCCCGGCGTCTGGAGCCGCGAAGATTACCTCGTCGAGCAGGGCATTACCTCCACGGCGACGGTCGCCATTGAGCGCGTAGAACGCATTGGTCCATCCACCGGCCTCTTCCTCGCCTGCCGCATCAGCGGGATGCAGCGCGCTTCGAGCGCCCACCTGCTGGCTCTGCCCGAGGCCATGCGCCGCCTGCCCGCTCCCTTGCGCCTTTCGCAGGACGACGCCATCATGCTGGCCGCCATGGTCACCGGCGACCGCACCTTCCTCACCCACTCTCTGCGCGTGGGCTTTGAGCGCACCGGCTCCTTTCACATGCTGGTGGTCTCCGGCTTTCATCTGGCCATCGTGGCCGGCTGTCTCTTCTGGCTTGCGCGGCGCTTGCGGCTTCCTCGCGTACCGGCCACATTCGCCACCATTCTGGCCTCCTTCGCCTACGCTATCTTCACCGGCTTCGCCATGCCGGTGGCGCGCTCGCTGTGGATGGTCACCCTTTACCTTCTTGGCCGCCTCCTCTACCGCGAGCGCAACGCGCTGAACACCATCGGTTTTGCCGCCCTCTGCCTGCTAGCTTACAGCCCCCGCAGCCTCTTCGACGCCAGCTTTCAGATGACTTTGCTGGCCGTGGTCGCCATCGGCGGAGTCGCCGTGCCATTGTTACAGAGCACTATCCATCCGTATCTGACGGCCACTCGCGACCTGCGTCAGATCGCCATGGACGTAAAACTGGCTCCGCGTTTGGCTCAATTTCGCGTGATTCTTCGCATGATCGCCAGAGCCTTGCACTCCCCCAGACGCACGGCCTCCCGCGAACCCGGCCAGACGGAGAGCGTCGCCGAGCCGGGACCGCAGTTCATGATATTTCACGCCACGATCAGGATCCCTTTCGCGGTGTTGATGGCCGCCCTCCACGGTCGCATGACTGCGTTTATCGCATGGCGCGTCTTCCCTTCGACGATGCGCTTTCTGATCCGCGGCTTCGAGCTTCTGGTCGTCTCCTGCGTGGTGGAGCTGGCTATGGCCCTCCCCATGGCAATCTACTTCCATCGCATCACCATCTTCGCGCTGCCGGTGAACATCTTCATCCTGCCGCTGCTTGCCGTGCTGATGCCGGCCGCGCTGATTACTTTGCTCTTTGCATTCATTGGTCCGGCCTACGCAGTCGTCCCAGCCATGATTGTGGCTTTCTTTCTTCACATCGGCACCGGCCCGGTGCATTTTTTCGGCTCGACTACGCTCGGCGACTTCCGCATTCCCGCGCCGCTGCTCGGCCAGTCGCTCACCTTCTGCGCGCTGCTTGCGGCGGCTATCGCAATGGCCCGCCTGGCCGTTTCCTCTGGATTCCGCTGGCCGCGCTTTGCCGCATGGGCCGCGCTGCTGTTGGCCGCCGTCGTTGCCGTCCTGCCTCGCCCCGTCGATCACCCCCGCGACGCCCTGCTCGTCGAGGCCATCGACGTAGGCCAGGGCGATTCCCTGCTGCTCATCACGCCCAACGGAAAAACTTTGCTGGTCGATGGCGGAGGCCACGGCGGCGGACCGCATCAGGCGCCCCAGGATTTCGACATCGGCGAGGAGGTCGTCTCCCAGGTGCTCTGGTCGCGAGGCATTCGCCACCTCGACGTGGTCGCCCTCACTCACGCCCACTCCGACCACATGGGCGGCCTGCCCGCTGTGCTGCGCAACTTCCATCCCGCCGAGCTTTGGGTGGGCAACAATCCGCGCGGTGGTCTCTACGACGCCCTGCTCGACGAGGCCGCCGGTCTCCACATTCGCGTCCGCTCGTTGCAGGCCGGCGATGCCTTCGCCTTCGGTCCAACCCAGGTCAGCGTTCTGGCCCCCTTCCGCGACTATCAGCCCGGCGCGGAGCCCGGCAACAACGACTCGCTGGTGCTGCGCGTGGCCTACGGAGCCACTTCTGTGTTTTTAGAAGGCGATGCCGAAGCGCCCATCGAGCAGGCGATGCTGGCTGAACCCGGCCTGGCCAGCACCCTGCTCAAGGTGGGCCATCACGGCAGCATCACCTCCACGCGCCCCGAATTTCTAAACCGTGTAGCGCCCCAGTGCGCCGTCATCTCCTGCGGCCTGCGTAACCGCTACGGCCATCCCCGCATCGAGGTGCTCAAAGCACTCGAAGCGGCCAAAGTCCGCACCTTCTCGACCGACATCAACGGCGTTGCCTGCTTCAGGCTCGATGGCAAAACCACCACCCCGGATTTGGCCTGCGGTTGGCGGATTCTGCCCTGAAACCGGCGAGGCTTTTGCCGCAGATAATCTGCGCCAAACCCGCCAAAACGATTCTTTTAACCTGCCCCTCAAACTCGATCCTGCCTGATGCCGCCTGAATGGCATATAATCCCTGCGAGAATTCATTCGGTTGCCAGATGCCTCGAAACGGCATCCGCAACGGAGGAGGCTACCATGCTGAAGCCGTTGTTGTTTGTTTCTACTGTTGTTTTGCTTGGGGTTGCTGCCTTGTCTACCCCAGGGTCCATGTCGCAGGACACCGCCCCGGCCCCCGCTGCTGGCCAAAAGAACCCGGTCAAGCCTACCGAAAAGTCACAGGCGCGCGCCAAAGAACTTTATACGCAGGACTGCGCGTTGTGCCATGGGGCTAACGGAAATGGCAAGACCGATGTTGCCAGTGGAATGGGAGTAACGCTCGCGGATTGGAGCAATTCCGCAACGCTGGCCGACAAGCAGGACCACGATCTGTTCAACATCATCCGCAACGGCAAGGGGGACAAGATGCCTCCGGAGGCAGAGGGCCGCGCCAAGGACGACGAGGTGTGGAACCTCATCATTTACATCCGCAACCTGCACAAGTTGTCACCGGCTCCCGCGCCTGCAACGCCCCCGGCGAGCAACTAGAACCTTAACCTTAACCCGAACTGGATTTGCCGCTCGCGGTAAAAGTTGGTTGCGTTGATGTTCAACGGCTGGCCGAAGGCCGTAGTGTTGGCCTTCAGGCCGGTGAGGAAGTTCAGCGACGGAAGACTCGACGTGCTGCCTGACTCGATGTAGTAGCCGGTGGTTTCCAGCTCAGTTACATTCTGGTGATTGAAAAGGTTGAAGCTCTCGGCCAGCAGCTCCAACTGGCGCATGTGACCCAGGTTGAAGCGCCTGCCCAGCCTCAGGTCGACCTTCCATGTGGCCGGATATCGGTAGGTGTTGCGGCCCACTCCGTAGACCCGGTTGTCGCCGCCCGAGCCGTTCATGCCCGGTCCCAGCCCCACGATGGCTGCGCCGGTGGTCGCATTGAACTCCTCGGGTAGCGAACCCGAGACGCGCATCGTGTAGGGCATTCCGCTGCGGAATTGCCCAACCCCCGAGACCATCCAGCCATTGCCCAGCTTCCCGGCCGTGCCTCGCAGCTTCCATGGCGCCTCATAGACTGCCATGACGCCGGCCGAGTGGCGCACGTCCAGGTTGCTGACGCAGTACTCCTGGCTGAAGTCGGCCGGATCCAGCACGTCGTTGCCGGCCACTTGCGCGCTCTCGTTGGGGTTCCAGTCCATGGCGTGCGAATAGGTGTAGTGGGCTCTCAGATTCAGCCCCTTGCGCCCGTAACGAATGGCTTTCACACTCCACGCCTCGTAGGTCGAGTTGGCCCGGCTCATGATCTGCGTAATCTGCTGGTAGTTGGGATTGAGACGCCCGGCAACTCCGGTCGGAGTAGGCCAGGAAGCATAGAAGGGAACCGTGATTTGTGTGGCCTTGATGGGGCCTGCGCCGGCCGCGTCGATTACGGCATAGGTGATGGTCCCCGGATTGGCTGCGGGATCGAAGTTCGTATCGATGGAGATGGGCAACCGGCGACCCAGGCTTACCATCGCGCTGGCGGTCAGCGACACATGGCCGGGCAGCGTCTCTTCAACTCCAATCACGGCCTGGTGCACCTCGGGGTTGTGAAACTCCGGCGCAAACTCCACCGCTCCCGGCTTCACTACGCTTCCTGGCCACCAGCTATGCGCGGCTTGCAGACCCCTTGGAGCGGTTGAAGGCATCAATGCCGGAACAAGCACGGGCGATCACGAAAATGACCGTTGCTGAATTCATTGAAAAGCGGGCGCTGACCGTGAAGCCAAACACAATTGCCAAGGACATCGATGTGTTGAGGCACAGCCTCAATCTGGCCGTGGAATGGGAATTACTGAACGAAAACCCGGCGCTCGGTGCGCGCCTTCCCAAGCTCCCGCCTGGGCGCACACGTTTTCTGACCCCGGACGAACTGCGGACTGCGCTCGAAGCGGCCCCGGAATGGCTGCGCGCACCTATGGCCTTTGCCGCCTGTACTGGTGTCCGGCGCGGGGAAATGCTTTCGCTCAAGTGGGCAGACGTAAATCTGGAGCAGCGGCGGCTTTATCTGCGCAATACCAAGAATGGAGCCGTGCGCATCCTACCCCTGTCGGATGCTGCTTTGCAGGTACTCGGAACGCTACCGAATGGCCTGGCAGACGGCCTCGTTTTTGCCGGAGTCAAAGAGCTTTCGCATTCCATAACGACAACCCAAATCTTCCGGAAGGTGGGAATCAAGGATGCCAGCTTCCACACTTTGCGCCATACGGCGGCCTCTTGGCTTGTGCAGCAAGGGGTCGATCTATACGCGGTAGGAAAGCTCCTGGGCCACAAATCAGCGCGCATGACGGAACGGTACGCGCACCTGTCTCCGGACTACATGGCTTTGGCAGTAGGCAAGCTAAACGGCATCATGAGCGGGATGCTGCCTGCACCAGTCCCCGCCGGACCTCAGACCAAATAGCGATTCGCAAGCCAAAGGCAGCGATTGTCGTATTCGATACCACAGCATGAGCAAGAAAAGCAAGGAATCCGGAAATCCGGTAGTGGTGCAGTTTGGTTTTCCACAGGGCTAGCGCAATCGGGCTAACGGTGGAATGATTGAAGCATGACATTACCACGCGTGCCACACAGAGGCGAAAGAGTCTGGGTTGACGGTCATTACGCAAGCGTCTACATCGTCGTTCGGATTGATAAACTCGAAGGAATTGCCACTCTTAAACTGGAGAGCAATCCCGCGATCGTTTTGAAGTACACCCCTTTTAGTGCAGTCCATCTGGTCAAAGAGGACGTGAACCAGGCCGCTGCGCGGATCGTCAAAGAGGCTACTGAACGGTAGGCAACTCCATTTGTTTAGGACTTGTGGTAAACGGGTCAGGAATGGGCCGAATATATTCATGTTTCAGACGGTCGAAAACCGCCTTAATATGAGGCGCTCCAATATAGAGTCTTCCGCGTCGTTCACCAGTGGGAATCAATAAGCCTGCGGCTACAGCATTCTTTAGGTCTCGGCTAGCGGTTATGTCGTTCAATTCTGCTAGATTGCGATAAATTGAATTTCGCACGCGAAAGCCCATTGCCGCATCACAGACGGCGTAAAGGGTTCTTTCGGGCAGACCAAGCTGTTTGACTATCTCCTCCATTTCCGCCCAAAGGAATTCCATGACTGTCGAACGGCTCAACAAAGTACAGGCTTGGCGAAAGTGTGCAGTGAGATTGAACTGAATCCAAGCCTTTGTACTGTTGCGAGGATGCCAGCGGCCTTCGGCAGTCGTGGCGAGAACGTCGTAATATGCCTGCGTATTCCGTCCAAGATATTCTTCAATCGAAGAGAATTCTGATTCCAGAATGCCTTCTCTTGCAAGAACGAGGGATTGGAGACAACGCGCCATGCGCCCATTGCCGTCGGAGAATGGATGAATTAGTACAAGGTTGAGATGTGCCATCGCCCCTTTAATGAGAGCATGGGGACAATCATCGTCGTGACAATTCAGGAATTCAATCAGTTCTTCGATGAGGCCAGGAACCATTTCAACTTCAGGCCCTTCATACACGACTTCTCCGCTCGGTTCCTGGCGCACATAAATGGTTCCCGGTCGCCAGTTACCGGGATGCTTCGAGAGATCATGCTGAAGCATCATGAAATGCAGACTTCTTAAAAATCCTTCGTTATAGACAAAATTCTTGTCTTTGGCTAGCTCAAGAACAAAGGTCATCGCGGTGCGATAGCCCGTAACGGCGAGCCAGACTTCTCGATCCGCATCAAGTGGCTCTTCTCCTTCTGCGGCTGCAATCGCGTCTTCTGCGGTAACGTTATATCCCTCAATACTGTTCGATCCCTGAATCCCACGTGCGAAGGTATTGCGGCGAAGGAGACCTGTCCATCTCCGAGGCTTTGCCAAATTATGGCGCAGTTTATGCCTAGCCTCTTCAACTCGCTTAATCACTTCCGCTTCCAAGGGACCGATTGTTGCAGCTTTGAATAGCATGAAAAAAGAGTAAACGAACGACAAAAGAAAGTCAAATATTATTTGACAAATGTACATTATTATTGTACATTCTTTTTTAGGCAATAATATAAACCATCTCAGCACAGAAAAGCGCGTCCAAGTCGTTGCTACTCTAGTAGATGGGAGCAGCATCAATGCCGTAGTCCGCATGACCGGAGTTGCTAAGCATACCATTCTAAAGCTGTTAGAGGATAGGGTCCGGATTCCCGGTCACCATGACCGTTTCTGTTTCAATCACTTCGCCGGGGCTATAGCGGGTTTCCGGGGCTGCCGGTGAGCCGCAATTTCTGCCAGATCGCCAGAAATCTGTACGCGCCAAATTACGGCCCAGAAAGCGCATTTTTCACTCTGGTGACCTTGAGTTAGTCACCACAGGGTCACCAGGAAATCAATGCAGCGCGCTAATTCACTATAACTACTTTATATACATATATATACATTACATTTTTTGTTTATCTTTACCCCTTGGGTAAAGGGATTCTGCGCGCCCCAAATGTTTTGGCGATCATACAAAAAGGCCTGTCCATGCAACTCATTGGCGCCGCGCTGGGTTTCTACGTTCATGCGCCCGCCCGCCGCTCTGTCTGCCGAGGCCTCTACGTTGCCGGCCACCGTCTCCACCGCGCGAATCGCCGCCTCGCTCATGGCAAGCCCATGCCCGCCTTTGCCCACCTGCGCCATTCCTGCCGGTCCGGCCCCGCCCTGACCCAACGCTCCCCGCCCTTGCGAGCCTTGTCCTGACTCGTTTGTCCGGCCAAAGGCCAGCCCCCGGCTTACTCCATCCACAGTGATCTCGGCCGGCTGACCTGCGCCCCTCAACGAAATCTCTCCCTGGCCGCCCGCCCTCGTCGTGGATGTGGGTGTATTGTCCAGCACAAATTCCTGCCAGCGTCGCCCGCTCACCGGCAAGGCTTGCAACTCGGCGGCGCTCATTGAGTTGCTCAGCGCCGGAGCCGACGGACCACTCGCCGGAGAGGCTACCGACGCCGGTAACGCTAAATTCGGCAGGCTTTGTCCCGACAGGGCCAGTGTTTGCAGCGGCTCAGTTTCCAGCGCAGCGTTCACCTCGATAGCGGTGGTCTGAGGAATCTCCGCTCTCACCCACTGCTCGCGCAGGGGCAGCAGGCGCAATGGTTCTGCGGGCCATGCAATCTCGCTCACCGGCAGAGCCTCTGTCTCCAGGACAGGCCGGTTCAGCCAGGGCCGCTCTTCAACTTTGGGCTGTTCTTCGCTTGGAAATGCCGCTAGAACCGGACTTGTAGGCGGAGTATGCGTCAACTCCATCGCCGTCTGCACCCGCGCCTCGTAGCCGCCAGCGACCGCAATGTCTTGCAGTTGGCCACGCCCCAGTTGCGGACTCTCGGCGGTGACCGTGTACTCGCCCGGCTCCAGCCGGCTAAACCGGTAAAACCCGTTTTTTGTTGTGATGGTGCGCGTCTCAGCGCCGGTGGCCTGGTTGCGCACGACCACCGGAACGCCTTCCAGGGGCCTGGAGTACAGGTCGGTCAGTTTGCCTGTTAGTGAGCCGGTTGTTGTATCTTCGGCCGGCAGAGTCGCGGGGGATTGGGTAAAACCCGCCGTTCCCGCGCCCATCAGCAGCACGGCAAACGCCAGCGTCCTCGTCCAATTGCGCTCCAACCCTGCCATCGAGACCCTTGCTCGCGGCAGATCTCGGGAAAACACTCCAGGCTTCAACCCCGGCCCACTCTGGCGGCGGATCCGGATGGGGCAAAGCCCTGCGGCCAGTTCCAAGCAGAACATTCCCGCCTTTGGCCGCTCTTATTACCCCAATAAAACGTTCTCAGCGATTCTATGCCCTTCTCCGGTAAACTGAAAAGACGGCATCTCGAATTTTGTCCTGCCGTCAGCGTTAGCGGGCTATTCCCTATTCCCTGGTCCCTCGGTCCCCATGTTCATTGATGAAGCAAAAATTCGTGTCAAGGCCGGCGACGGTGGCAACGGCTGCATGGCCTTCCGGCGCGAAAAGTTTGTGCCCCGCGGCGGTCCCTCGGGCGGCGACGGCGGGCGTGGCGGCGATGTCGTCATGGTCAGTTCGCAGCGCCACAACACGCTGATCCACTTCCGCTATAACCCGGAACACAAGGGCCAGCGCGGCGAACACGGCATGGGCTCCAACTGCTCCGGACTAGACGGCAACTCCACCATCCTGCAGGTCCCCGTCGGCACAAGCCTTTACGACCAGGAGACCGGCGAGCTGATGCACGACTTCAGTGAGCCCGACGAGCGGGTCATCATCGCCAAGGGCGGACGCGGCGGACGCGGCAACCAGCACTTTGCCACCAGCACCCATCAGGCTCCGCGCGAGCACGAGCTGGGCCGCGCCGGCGAGGAACGTCATTATCGGCTCGAACTCAAGCTGCTGGCCGACGTCGGCCTGGTCGGCTACCCCAACGCCGGCAAGTCCACGCTCATCTCCCGCATCTCCGCTGCGCGTCCCAAGATCGCCGACTACCCCTTCACCACCCTCGAGCCCAACCTCGGCGTGGTCACCGTTGGCGAGGAACCGGACCTTGAATCTTTCGTCGTCGCCGACATGCCCGGCCTCATCGAAGGCGCGCATCTCGGCTCCGGCCTCGGCACTCAGTTCCTGCGCCACATCGAGCGCACCCGCCTGCTCGTCCACCTGGTCGATGTCTCCGATGCCAGTGGCCGTCCCGACCCGGTGGAAGACTTCAAGGTCATTAATCAGGAGTTAGCCAGCTTTACCAGCAGCGCCATCAAGAACGACTCTGACCCCTTCTCCGACGACGCCGACAAGCCTTTTAAGCCCGACCACCCCTTAGCCGGCAAAATCATGATCGTCTGCGCCACCAAGATTGACTCCGCCAATCCCGAGAAGCTGAAGAAACTGGCGGCACACGTCAAGCGCAGGAAGCTGGAGTTCCACGCCATCTCCGCCGTCACCGGCCAGGGCATCGACGAACTGAAATGGGCGCTGGCCAAGCGGCTGCGGACGGCCAGATAAAGTAGATAAGCAGTGGCCTGATGCAGCGCCTTTGCTGCTCACGGCCAGTCAATCAATGCGGCGAGGACGCCCCAAAGAACACCGCGGGCGAGACATTAAATCTCTGGCTCAGCCGCGCAATGTGGTCCCGGTTCAACTGCCGCTTGCCGGATAGAACCAGCGAGACAGTGCTTTCGCTGCCTAACTCCGCAGCGATGTCGCGCTGCGAGAGTCCATTCTGCTCCAACAGAAAACGCAGCACTTCGGCAGGCTCTGCCGCCGGAATCGGGTAATGCTCTTGCTCATAGCGTTCGACCAGAAGAGTCATCAACTCGATTGCCTCTTCCTCGTCCAGAGTCGGATTGGGCTTCGCTGTCAGCTCAAAGAGAGAACGGGTGTATTCCGCAAGTTCTTCGTCCGAGTGAATCAGACGGGGCGCTCCTTGCCGAATCATCTCAGTTGGATTAGCAAGCACTGTGCTCATCGTTTGACCCCTTTATTCCAGTTAGCCCGGTTGTCGTACTGCCGGTGCGTCAGGAAGGCCCGTATGTAAATGTGGCCCTGTGTGACGTGGCCTTCCTTCTCGCGTGCATAGTGAATGATCGTGACCAGCCGGTAGCGATTCTGCCGAATGTTGAAGATTACGTATCCATCCACATCATCGGCATCTTTGAAGACCTGGAGCACTTCCAGAAAATTCCGCCACCGCGCTTCGCTCGCGATCCTGTACCAGGCCCGAATCTCCCTGGCCGCCTCCGGATACTGTTCTTCGGCCTCGACCAAGTGTTTGCGTGTGACAACGTGCATAGAGTTCTACCCATACGTACGCCACAGAAGTTGTCCCTGAAACCCTCGATACACTCTAAAGATACTTTGCAAAATGAAAAGTTGTCAAGCAAGCCCGCCTTCTTCGGAATCTAAATGCAACATTCTAAACAGCGAGTAGGTGCGGCGAAGCCATGAAAGAAAGGCCGCCTCCATCCAGGAAGCGGCCTTTTTTGTGCTCCTCAGTTTGCCCGCCTAGAACGGGTTCAGCTTGGACACGCCCTTCTTCTTTTTCTTCTTACTCGACGATTCGTCTTTCAGATCAGCCTTGGGCTTTTTCTTCGTGGCATCGGTTACTGCCTGAGCAGGGGTCGAGCCGGACTTGATGTCGTTGACCTGAGCGGGAGCTTCAGCCGGCTTTTCCGAGGCGGGAGCTACGGCGTTGTTGGGGCCGACAGGCTTGAGAACGGCGTGGGGATCGGCTGCGGGCGCG
>CABEBX010000275.1_pt1 | contig 11375 bp, 11 predicted proteins | sample 3132671 | NCBI WGS metagenome assembly CABEBX01 (sample SAMEA5534346, study PRJEB31848) | metagenome | biome: tundra; feature: field; material: soil | place: USA | collected 2013-05 | depth 0.45 m
TGCCGCAACTGGTCGCGCTCGCAACTACGTACGCTGTGCTGCGCTGGCACTTTCGACGCGAACTGCCGGACCGTTTCGACGGCGAGTCGCTGCCGGAACCAGCAAGCGTAGTGCCGCATCCTGCCTACTTTCTGGTTTGCTTCATCGTCCTTGCCGTCGTACTCATTGGTTATTTTCTTGCGCCACTGCTGGGGCTTGAACCTATGTATTTGCTTTCGCGGGCTGCGGCGTGCTGGCAATCGCCGGCGCTATGGCCGGTCGTGTGCATATTCGAGCAGTGGGCGAACTCTCATGGGACATCTTCCCGTTCGTCATTGGGCTATTCATCGCCGTGCAGGGACTGGAAAATCTGGGTATTGTCGGCGCGGAAGCCGGGTGGCTGGCGAGCATGAGGCAGGGGTCGCCCGAAAAGTTTCTCGCTGCCGCGGGCGCGACGGCATTCGCCTCGAATATCATGAACAATCTTCCGGCGGCATTGATAGCGCGCAGCGTACTCTTGCGTTCGCACGCCCACATGGGCACGGTTCTTGCCGCGCTGATCGGCGCCGACGCAGGACCGATGATCACTCCTTTCGGCTCACTGGCAACGATGCTTGTCGTCTCTTTTGCGCGGCGGGATGGGGAAGAAGTGCATACCGGGCGGCTGGTGATGCTCGGCCTGTGGGCTGTGCCCGTGATCGTCATCCTGACGACCCTTGCTCTTTCCCTCAGCTTCGCTTTGGTCCGGTAAAGATCAATCCATCCCCGTTCAGCGGCCTAATCCGCCGCGTTGGTATACTAACGATTGGCAAAGCTGGATTTGATGGTCCCTGTGTCAGAGGGCTTTTTGCCTGGCTGCCCGGCCTTTTTCAGGGGAAGGAAAACCATGGGAACACTGCTGGAATCCATACACTCGCCGGCCGATCTGAAGCGCCTGAACTTCACGCAGATGACGGAGCTGGCCGAGGAGATTCGCGAGTTCCTCATCCAGACGCTCTCCAAGACGGGCGGCCACCTGGGGCCGAACCTCGGAGTTGTCGAACTGACCCTGGCGCTGCACACCGTCTTCAACACTCCGGACGACAAGCTGCTGTTTGACGTCAGCCATCAGGCCTACATCCACAAGATGCTCACCGGCAGGCTGGAGCGCATTGGGACAATTCGCCAGCCGGGCGGCCTGAACGGCTTTATGCTGCGCACCGAGAGCGAGCACGACTGCTACGGCGCGGGGCACGCGGGCACGGCGCTTTCCGCGGCACTGGGCATGGCCGTGGCGCGCGACCTGGCAGGCGGCAAGGAGCACGTGATCGCGGTGGCCGGCGACGCGGCCTTCACCAATGGAATTACCTTCGAGGCCCTTAACAACATCGTGGTGCAGACCAAGCGGATGATTGTAGTGCTGAACGACAATGAGTGGTCCATCGACCGCAACGTGGGCGCCATCGCACGCTACTTTCATAAAATTGTCACCACCGAACAATACAAGAGCCTGCACGACTCGGCCAAGCGGATCGTGGAGAAGATCGGCGGCAAAACGGCGGTTGAAGTGGCGCGCCGCGCTGAAGAAGCCGCCAAAAGCATGCTGTGGCCCTCGATTCTCTTTGAGGAGTTCGGCCTGCAATACTATGGCCCCATCGACGGCCACAACCTTCCCCTGCTGGTTGAGACCTTCAAGTTTCTCAAGGCGGAAAACCGCCCCGTGCTGCTGCACGTGCTGACGCAAAAAGGCCGCGGCTACCAGCCGGCGCTGGACGGGCAGAAGAAGTTTCACGGCCTTGGCCCCTACGACCCGGATACCGGCGAAACCAAGCCCGCCGGACAACTCACTTACGCCGAGGTCTTTGCGACGACGCTGGTGCAACTGGCCAACCAGGACGAGCGCATTGTGGCTATCACCGCCGCCATGCCCAGCGGGACGGGGTTGGATTTATTCCGGCCGCATCATCCCAAGCGCTGCTTTGACGTGGGCATCGCCGAGGAACACGCGGTGATTTTTGCGGCCGGCATGGCGGCGCGCGGCTACCGGCCGGTGGTCGCCATCTACTCGACTTTTTTGCAGCGCGCCTTTGACTGCATCGTGCATGATGTGGCCCTGCAAAAGCTGCCCGTGCTCTTCTGCATGGACCGCGCCGGCCTCAGTGGCGACGACGGCCCCACGCATCACGGGCTGTTCGACATCGCCTACCTGCGCGGGATTCCGGAACTGGTTCTGATGGCTCCCAAGGACGAGGACGAGCTGGCCGACATGATGAAGACCGCGCTCGAGCTTCCGGGGCCGAGCGCAATCCGCTACCCGCGCGGCGTGGGCCCGGACGCAGCCCGCAAGCCCGAGCCGCAGGTGATCCCCGTGGGCAAGGCGGAGGTGCTGAAGGACGGCTCCGATGTGGCAATACTCGGCCTGGGCCCCATGATTACGCTGGCGCAGGAGCTGGCCCGCCGCCTGGAGTGCGCCGGCTTCTCTGTCGCGGTCATCAACCCGCGCTTCATCAAGCCGATTGACCGCGAGATGCTCGCCAGCTACGCCGGACGCGTGGCCGCCTTTGTCACCTTCGAGGACCATGTGAAGATGGGCGGCTTTGGCTCGGCGGTGATTGAAGCGCTTGCGGAGCTAGGCAGCGCGGTTCCGGTAGTCCGCATCGGCTGGCCCGACCGCTTCATTGAGCATGGCAAGGTGGAGGAATTGCGCGCCAAGCACGGCCTCACAGTGGATGCGGCTCAGGCACAGGTGCTGCCGCTGCTGAGCAGCCGCCGGCACTCCGCTCTGGCCGGCCGCTAAGAACCTGCTGTACGCACAAATGTTAAAGTGAAGTTGACCTTCTATGTTTGCCACCTCCCAACACGCGCACTTCATCGGCATCGGCGGCATCGGCATGAGCGGCATTGCCGAGATACTTCTCAACCTTGACATGAAGGTCTCAGGCTCCGATCTGCGCCGCTCTGCGGTGACGGACCGCCTGGCCCAGATGGGCGCCACTATCTACGAGGGACATGATGCCGCGAACGTGGCCGGGGCGACGGTGGTGGTGACCAGCTCCGCCGTTAGCGCGGCCAATCCCGAGGTACTGGAGGCGCGCGCACGCAAGATTCCCGTGATTCAACGCGCCGAGATGCTGGCCGAGCTAATGAGATTAAAGTATGGCATCGCCATCGCCGGGATGCACGGCAAGACGACGACGACCTCGATGGTGGCCGCGGTACTGGCCGCCGGCGGACTGGACCCGACGATCGTGGTCGGCGGACGAGTGGACGCGCTGGGCTCCAATGCCAAGCTGGGCAAGTCGCAGTACATGGTGGTGGAGGCAGACGAGAGCGACCGCTCCTTTCTCAAGCTCGCGCCGATTTTGGCGGTGGTGACGAATCTTGACCGCGAGCACATGGACTGCTACAGGGACATGGCCGACGTGGAGCAGGCCTTTCTGACATTTATTGACAAGCTGCCGTTTTACGGGGCGGTGACGGCCTGCGTTGACAATCCGCTACTGGCGGCGATTTTGCCTCGCGCTCAGCGACGCGTCTTTACTTATGGTGTGGCGGCGGAGGCCGACTATCGGCTGGAGTTTCTGGATGCGGTGGTGGGAAGCTTTGCGCACTTTCAGGTGATAACCGCGCTGGGGCCGCTGGGGCCATTTGAGCTGCATGTACCCGGACGGCATAATGTGCTCAACGCCACGGCCGCGGTGGCCATCGCGCACCAGCTAGGAATTGACGCGGATAAGATTGCCGAGGGACTGAGCCACTTTCGCGGCGTGGACCGGCGCTTCCAATTGCGCGGCACGGCGCGCGGCGTCACGGTGGTGGACGACTACGGGCACCATCCCACGGAGATTCGCGCCACGCTGGCCGCAGCGCGGGAGTGCGGCTACCAGAAGATTCATGTCGTCTTTCAGCCACACCGGTTCACGCGAACGCTGGACCTGATGGAGCAGTTCAGTGATGCGTTTAGAGACGCGGACACGGTGATCGTGCTGCCCATCTACGCCGCCAGCGAGGAACCCATTCCCGGCGTGACGGCGGAGGGTCTGGCCAGCAGGATTCAGGGGCCAACCGTTCATTATGCCGCGGAGTTTGCCGCCGCGATTGCCGCGGTTGCCGGCCAGGTCCGCGAAGGAGACCTGATCTTGACCCTGGGAGCAGGCAGCGTGAGCCAACTGGGGCCGCAGATATTGGCGGCGCTGGAAGAGGCTTGAGGGAAATCAAAGGCTTCCAGAATCGCTCATAGGTTCATCGCCATTCCTGGTCTTAGTTTGCATTTTTTCTGATATCTAAAACCAGCGCCGCCTCCGTCGAGAGATCATCCACATCATCACCACGGCCAGAAACGCCCCGATCAGCAGCCAGATAAAGTCACTGCTGCTGAAATCCTGCAAGAACCGAAAATTTTACCAGCGCATCAGCGCCAGCGCATTGCTTATCGCAATTCCCACCTCATCCCTCCATGCACCGGTTACCTAGCCCGCCTCGCGCACCTGGACAGCGGTTTCCGGCCCACGGCCACTCTTCCGGCAGCGGGCCGACATTGCCGCAAAGCGCTCTATCAGATCACTCCAAGCAGATAGCAGATCAGCAGTATCACCAGCACTGTGCCAAGGCTTATGCCTGCTCCTCCGCGCGCGCCCCACCGGCCGTAGCCGTAGTATCCTCCGCCTCCGGCGAATACAAGCACTAGAAGAATAATGAGTATAATGAGCATCTTTGATCTCCTTCAATTCGGGTTGCAACTCCATGGGTTATGCCGTCGATAGGATGACGACGTGTGTTCTAGTGCCTGTTGAAGTCTCGATTACCAGTTGCGCAGGTTTTGGCAGCGGGGGTCTTCCATCTCCATCGCCGCGATACTGAGCATGCTCTTGCAACGAGGGTCTTCCATCTCCATCGCCATCCCACTGAGCATACTTTTGCAGCGAGGGTCTTCCATCTCGATTGCGAGGCCATAGCGCAAGCCCTTGCAGCGGGGGTCTTCCATTTCCATCACCACGAAATTGTACCGAGGGTCATCCATCTCAATCTCCAAGCCTTTGGGCAGGCTCTTGCACCCGATCCGGACTGAATCAGGCTTACGCGGTCTGCGGGACGCGGTCTGCTCAATATTGCGCACTTTGGCGTGACTCACAGCCAGAGACACAACCCCTAACCGCCCGTTGTACGATGAGCAGATATAGTTTAGGTGTGGATGGAGGAGCGAAACGTGGCTGGAAGGTGGAGAGTTTTACTTTGCGCGGTGGTGCTGGCGGGGTTGGGTTTACAGGGAGCCCGGGGGCAGTTGGCGTTTCCGGAGGCGGCGGCGCAGGAGAAGCCCAATCCGCTGACCGACTCGACGATGAACCCCGGCAAGATGCTGCTCTACGACCTGGAGGCGCGCTTTGCCAAGGATGTGCTGGCACGGGGCGGGGCGGGCTTTGCCGATTGGTTTGCCGCGGACGGCGTGGCGCTGGGCAATGGAGCGGCGCCAGCGGTGGACAAAGTGGCGATTGCCAAGTCGGCCAACTGGGATCCCAAGGTCTATCAACTGACGTGGACGCCGACCGACGCGATGATGGGGCCATCGGGCGACATGGGATACACCTGGGGCCACTTCGAGGGACACAGTAAAGACGCCAGCGGCAATCCTGTGACGGTGACGGGGCGGTACATCACTGTTTGGAAGAAGCAGGCGGACGGACAGTGGAAGGTAGCGCTGGACGCGGGGGCGAATGAGCCGGTGGGCGCCGGGGGTTGCTGCAAGCTGCCTCCGGGGGAAAGATAGGGAATAGGGAGTAGGGAATAGGGAATAAGACTGTTGAGGTTCGTGGTTTCCCACCCTTTCCGCAATGGACGCGGAAAGGATGGGGCACCCAGCTCGCTATACATTCGCTTAAGTTTCGTGGTACACCCCCACCCGTATTTTGGATGCAAAGTCCTTGTTTTCTTGAGGTTACAGACAAGGTTGCGCTGTAAAATCGTCAAAAAAAAGGAGTTCCCTGCAAAATCGTCCAGGATAAGGAGTTACGGGCCGTTTCGGCCTCTTCAAGCTGAAAAGATGCGCGAAGAGGGCGTACCGGGACGATTGGAGGGAAGACTTCTGAGGATCATTGTGCACGAAGTGAGGAAATAATCTGCAAACACCTGCGGTGCGACCAGAGGCTCGCTTGTCGCTCGCATGGGATTCGTGGAAACCCACCCTTCGCAAAGTAAGCAAAGGCTGGGGCACCCGGCGTTTTGATTACTATATGTCCCCTAGACCAAGTTTCTTCGCAAGGGTTTGAATCTTCGCCCCGATATTAAAGTATTCTGTGACGCCAACGACACCTCCGCAGCTAGCACATTGCACGAATATCAATTTGAAGTTTGATCCGTTCGGTGATGCTTCTTTCGTTTCAAAGATTGTGCTTCCGCACTTTACGCAAGTAGATGACAATGCCATTTCCCCTCCTTTAAGGGTTCAAGCCTCGTGCCTGAAGCCAATCCCAGGCATCTTTTGGTAACCAGCCGAAATATCCATTCTGAACATACCCTTCCATCATTGTGGCTTCGCCTGATGCGGTGCCTCCAACCACTTCCGCACCCTCTGCTGTACGCTGGCGAGATCGGCGGGGGTCAGATGAGACGCGGTGTCGTCTCGAAACTCCGCAACCCGTTTCGGGTTCGGGGCGCTCCACTTGCCAACAGCCGCTACCTCGAACCAGAAATAGGCTTCCGTGTAGTCCTGGGGCACGCCTTGGCCCTTTACATACATTAGCCCCAGGCCGTATTGCGCCGGATAAAAGCCCTGCTCAGCCGCCTTACGAAACCAGAGAGCAGTCTGGGTGTAGTCCTGGGAAACGCCACGACCTAGGAGGTACAAAATCCCAAGTTCGCTCTGTGCGCCAGCATCACCCTGCTCAGCCACCTTGCGAAACCAAAGAACCGCCTGAAAGTCATCTTGGGGTACGCCTTTGCCGTTGTGGTAAAGCAAGCCAAGTTTAGATTGTGCCTTAACAAGCCCCTGTTCTGCCGCCTTACGATACCAATACGCTGCTTGAGCGTAATCCTGAGGCTCGCCTTGGCCGTAGTCGTACGAACCTCCGATGAGGTATTGCATCTCAGCATCGCCTTGCTCTGCCGCCTTGCGACACCGAAGCGCATAAGCATGGTCCTGGGCCTCTTGAGCATAATTACTGATCCTCGCATAATATAGTGACAATCTCAGTCATATGGCAGTAAGCTATAAGGCATGACACGATCCAGTGCGCCGCGCCGTGACTTCGCAGCCATGCAAGAACGCCGCCGCCGCGCCGGGCGGCTGTTTGCCGCCGGCAAGCGGTCACAGGCCGAGATCGCCCGAGAACTCCACATCAGCCGCCAAAGCGTGAGCCGATGGTTCGAGGCATGGCGGCAGGATAAGCCGGATTGGATACGTGGGGCGGGGCGGGCAGGCCGCCGGCCGAAACTGGACGGGGCGCAGTTCAAGCAGGTGGACAAGGCGTTGCGTCAAGGCGCACAGGCCCACGGTTTCGCAACCGATCTGTGGACATTGCTCCGCGTGGCGGTGGTCATCGAGCGGGCCACGGGCGTTCACTTTCATCCCGGCCATGTGTGGAAGATCCTGGGAGCCATGAAGTGGAGTCTGCAACGGCCTGCCAAGCAGGCGCGGGAACGCAATGACGAGGGGCGGCGGCTCTGGATGGCGAAGCGGTGGCCGGCAATAAAAAAAACGCCCGGCGGCGAAGAGCCTGGATTCTCTTCCAGGACGAAAGTGGAGTCTCGGAGCGGCCACCGGTAAGACGGACCTGGGCGCCGAAAGGGGAGACTCCGGTGTTGGTTTATGCCTAACTGGAAGAAGCTGTCGATAAGCGCGGCACTCGGCTATCGCTGGGACGGCCAGCGATGCCGGCTGTGGTTTCAGACCCGGCCTGGCAGCTACAACGACGAACGACTGATCGCTTTCTTGCGCGATCTGAAGAAGCACTTGCGCGGGCAGAAGGCGATTCTGATCTGGGATGGATTGCCTGCGCACAAGAGCCGGAAGATGAAGCAGTATCTGGAGAGCCAGCGTAGTTGGCTTCAGGTAGAGACGCTGCCGGGTTATTCTCCTGACCTGAATCCGGTAGAGGACTTATGGAGCAACATCAAAGGTCAGGAATTGGCCAACCGCTGTGTTGCCGGACTTGGCGAGGCCGAAGACGGCGTGTGCAGTGGCATGGATCGAGTGCGCCAATCCATGCTGCCGTTTTCTTTCCTGCACCACGCGGGGCTCTTTTTTTGATCCATCGTGTCTCCCTATTATGCGAGACTCAGTAAGGGGCAACCCCCTATCCAGGTTGTATAAAGCCCGGAGGAGCTCTTGCGCCTCAGCGTAGCTTTGCTCTGCCGCCTCGCGAGACCACACTGCTACTTGCGCGTAGTCCTGGGGCACACCAGGGCCTAGAAGGTGGAAATACTCAAGCCTATTGCGCTTGACCGCGTGATATCTGGCGCTTAACTGTTCGTATGCCGCCGGATTAATCGCTTCCGGAAACTCAGGACCGTATTCAACCAATAGCTGCTCGATTCGCATTTTCGCGGGGCTTTGGTACCACGCTTTTCCGTGCTTCCCGAAATTCAGGACAGTTGTCATGCGAAGAGTTGCAACGATGATCTCGCGAGTCTGCCGGTCAGCTTGCATGCATTCCGCTGCTCTTTGCCTAACCTGGGGCAATATGGCCATAATCCGAGAACGCAACGGCTCGTCCGAAACACTGGCAATTTCGTCGATGTCTTCGCCCTTAAGGAAATTTACAACTTGCGCGGCGAGGGTTCTAGCCACCTTATGGTCCATTTGCGAGGAGTAAATGTTACAAAGATCCTCAGCCAAATCAATCTGTATTATGCGCAAACACATTTCGAATGACCGTTCTGCTCGTTTGAGAAAAAACCGCGACAAAAGCCCCATGTCTATGTCCTCCGTGGCACTGGATGCCGCCTGAGAAACTAACTTTACATTACTACTTTCTTCTCAGTACGCCTTCAAATCGACGATGGATTTGAGGATGGAGTCGGGCTGGGGGAGGATGGCGTCTTCGAGCAGGGGCTGGTAGGCGACGAAGGTGTCTAGAGAGCCTACGCGGCGGACGGGGGCGTCGAGCGAATCGAAGAGCTCATCGGCGATGCGGGCGGCGATCTCCGCGCCATAACCCCAACTGAGCATGTCCTCATGAGCGACGATGACGCGGCTGGTCTTCTTGACCGAGGCGGCGATGGATTCCCAGTCGTAGGGATTGAGCGTGCGCAGGTCGAGGATTTCTACGTCGATGTTGTGCTCACGCTTGGCTCGCTCGGCGGCTTGCAGGGAGCGGGGGACGAGAGCGCCGTAGGTGATGAGCGTGAGGTCGGAGCCCGGGCGCACGATGCGTGCCTTGCCGAAGGGGATGGCGAAATCCGGGCCGGGATAGGGCGCGCGATCGTGGGTTTCGCGGTAGAGGCGCTTGTGCTCGAGGAAGAGGACGGGGTCGTCGCAGCGAATGGCGGTGCGCAGCAGGCCGTTGGCGTCGAGGGCGTTGGAGGGCATGACGACGCGCAGGCCGGGGATGTGGGTGAAGAGGCTCTCGCCGGATTGCGAGTGGTAGATGGAGCCGCCGGTGAGGTAGCCGCCGATGGGCGCGCGAATCACGACGGGGCAAGCCCATTGGCCGTTGGAGCGCCAGCGCAGGACGGAAAGCTCGTTGTGAATCTGGTGCATGGCCGGCCAGATGTAATCAAAGAATTGAATTTCCACCACCGGCTTCATGCCGCGTAATGCATATCCAATGGCCCGGCCGACGATGTTGGCCTCGGCGAGCGGGGAGTTGAAGACGCGCTCGGAGCCGAACTCGGTTTGCAGGCCGGCGGTGAGCTTGAAGACGCCTCCCTTCCCTTTCACTTCGGCGAGGGCGGCTTCGCGGCTGGCGTCGGCCACGTCCTGGCCGTAGATGACGATGCGCGGGTCGCGGCGCATCTCGTCGTGCAGGCAGGCGTTGATGAGGTCGGCCATGGTGCGGGGCTGCGCGCCCTTCGAGGACTGCGCGTCCGGCGAATCTTTGTCCGCTGAAATTATCCCAGTGGCAAAGGCGGAGCTGGTGGGGTCCAAGTCGTCGGAGTAGACGTGGCGGGTGATTTCAGCGACCAGAGGCAGCGGGGCTTCAAGGGCGCGATCGGCGGCGGCTGAGATTTCTTGCTCCAGCGAGTGTTCCAGCGCGGTGAGCTCGTGCTCGGTCAGGATGCCGTCGCGGAGCAGGCGCGCGCGCATTTTGACGAGGGGATCGCGCAGGGCGTCGGCTTCGCGCTCGGCCTGGGGGCGATAGAGCCGGTCATCGTCAGAGAGCGAGTGGGAGTAGGCCCTCATGCAGTGGCCGTGGACAAAGGCGGGGCCGAGGCCGGCGCGGCAATGCGCCACTGCGGCTTGAAAGGCCCGGAGGCTGGCCTCCGGATCGGTGCCGTCGAACTCGGCGAAGTGGAAGTTGGGGAAGTTGGCCACCAGGCGGGAGATGTTGCCGCCGGGCGTGCTGACCTCGACCGGTGTGCTGATGGCGTAGCCGTTGTCTTCCACGCAGAAGATGACGGGCAGCTTCTGGTTGGAGGCGGTGTTCATCGCCTCCCAGAACTCGCCCTGAGAGGTGGAACCTTCGCCGATGGATGCGTAGACTACCTCATCGCCGTGAAAGGTCACGTCGCGAAAGGCGCGGTAGTCGCCGCTGGCTTTAGCGGCGGCCTCGGGATGAAGGCTGAAGTAGCGGCCGGCCTCGGCGCAACCGACGGCGTGAAGCAGTTGCGTGCCGGTGGAGGAGGAAAGGCTGACGATGTTGAGCGCAGTGCTGCTCCAGTGAGTGGGCATCTGGCGGCCGCGACTGGAGGGATCGGTGGCAGCGCCGACGGCTTGCAGCATCATGTCGGCTGGAGTGAAACCCAGCGCCAGACAGAGCGCGCGGTCGCGATAGTAGGGGAAAAACCAGTCGTAGCCGGGGCGCATGGCCAGGGCCGCGCCGACGCCCAGCGCCTCGTGGCCCGCGCCGGAGATCTGGAAGTAGATTTTCTGCTGGCGCTTGAGCAGGATTTCGCGGTCGTCCACGCGGCGGGAGAGCAACATCAGCCGATAGATTTCAACCAACTGCCGAGGGCTCAGGCTGGCGGCGGCTGCCGACAGGGACTCGCGAGCGCTGGAAGCTGTCCGTTCCATTCCCTTCACTCCTTAAATGCCTGGTTTTCCTACATTGCGGGGACGCAAGAACTTACAATTCTGATTTTAGCAACCCTAACCCTGCCAACAGATTAGATTAGAGTATGAGTACAATTTTATTCTGACTATTGCGGTGGATGGCGGGGTAGGTTGGGATTTAAGGGATTTTGCGCCGCAATTTCAACGCTTTACAACGTTCGATCACGCTGAAAAGACGTTCGATCCCGCCGAAAAGCGAAAAAGAAAATAC
>CABEBX010000279.1_pt1 | contig 11166 bp, 9 predicted proteins | sample 3132671 | NCBI WGS metagenome assembly CABEBX01 (sample SAMEA5534346, study PRJEB31848) | metagenome | biome: tundra; feature: field; material: soil | place: USA | collected 2013-05 | depth 0.45 m
TCGCCGCCCACCCACGAAGCCAGAAAAAGACCGCCGCCTACCCAGGCCGTCGCGATCCAGAAAATTGCCAGTTGCAGGTGCCAGGTGCGCGCCAGACTGTAGGGTAGCCAGCGGGCGATGTCAAGCCCGTAAAAGGCTCCCGTCTCCACCCTATAATGAGCGAGCAGGCCTCCCAGGGTTGATTGTGCCAGGAACAGCAGGGCCACGACGGCGAAGTACCATCCCGTAGCCCACTGGCTGGGCGTGAGCTTCAAAGCAGCGGGAGCAGAGTGCAAAAAATGGGGGCCAGCGCCCTCGCCCTTCCAACCCAGGTAGTCGAATTTGCCAACGACGAAGAGGATCAAACCCAGTCCTGACAGGAGGGTGATGAGACTCAAGGCGCTCCAGACATATGCCTCTGTGGAAGGAAGGTTTCCCGCCATGGGCTCGTAGGGCCAGTTGTTGGTGTAGGAGTATTCCTTCCCAGGGCGATCCGCCGTTGTCGCCCAGGCCGCCCAGGTAAAGTAGGTGGTCAGAGCCTTCAGTTCCCCGGGGTTGTGAATATAGTTGGCCGGCAGACCTGGAGCAGCATCCTTCCTGGTAAAGTAGTCGCTCCATTCGCCAAGCTCTGTGCGGTAGGCAGCCACCTCGCCTGAAGAGAAGCGGAGAGTGCGCGAAGCCGGGTCGTACCGGTTTTCCTTGAGCTCGGTGATCGTCCGCGCGGATGCGACGCTCTGCTGATCGGTAGAAAGCTGCGCAAAGAGCTTGCCGTACTTTTCGGTTGCGATCGTGTCCCGGGTTACTTCGCTGAGCCTATGCAGGTACTCCGCGCTGTAATCAGGACCTAAGTAAGCCCCATGGCCCCACAGGGTTCCGTGCTCCATAAGGCCGTACTTGAGGAACACCTCCTGGCCCATCAGGATGTCGGCTCCGGTGAACACCACAGCGCCCGCCGCATCCACGGCCCGCTCGGGGATGGGCGGAGCGTTCGTGTAGGTCAACACTGTGACAAGGGTTAAAACCGAGAAGCCGGCGATCATTACGAGGATGACAGAGTGTCTCCACCACGGAGAGAGACGCGTAGCATCGGCAGACGTGTGGGCCATGAAATGCCTCCTTCAATTCCTGCCAGGATTTCCGGATGTCCAGCTCTTATCTGGAATCTCCTGTTTCGGCTCTAAATCGGCCTAATTTACTGCTCTTGGGCCGTTTCCTCAAAACCTGACCTGCCTCTTGTCCTAAAAGCGGCGCAATTCAGGGTGATTCTGGACTCGGCAGCGGAATCGGGCTACCCGAAAGTTCGGTGTCAATGGTTAGTTCGATTGATCCTTCATCTGAACAAGCAGCATGCGAAGCGCAGTCTTGGCGGAGATGCCGTGGGGCAACATTGGCGGCATATAGACAAATGAACCGGGTTGGGCATTGACCTTGTCCTCACCCAATTGGACCTCCGCTTCTCCCTCCAGAAAATAGAGAATGGCCGGCGTCGGAGCTGAATGTGCGGAGAGCTCCTGGCCTGCTGAAAAGCTAAACAGTGTGACGTTCACCTTGTCGTCCTTGTGCAGAACGTGGCTCAAGACCCCATTTTCCGGTAGTGCGAATTCCTGCAGCAGGTTGGCAAAAAATGTATAGTCCATGAACTTCTCCTTCTTGTGCGTCTACAACGTCTGATGCGGTTGAATTACACCTGTCTACTGTCAGTTGCTCGAAGCAGATCAGGCGGCGTCCTCGGGCCAGCAGATTGTGAGAAGGAAAACACTCTCCTCCACTGCCTCAACATCGTGCGTAATGCCGCGATCAAGCGCTAACAGGTGGCCAGCAGGAACCTCTATTATCTGGTCCGGCAACTTGAGCCGCAAGTGCCCAACGATTGTGTGGATGGAGATCCTTCCATCTGCCCGATGGTCTTTCATCTCTGTGGCCGCCTTCATGGCGACCAGGACGATGCGGAAATCCGGTTGCTTCACAAGTGTTCTTGAGCTTCGCCCTGTCCCTCGTTGCCACGATTCCTGGCGCCGCAGATGCTCTATCTCTGCGGCAAGATTAAATTGAAGCAGGGGTTGAGCCAACTCGGGAAGTCTGGTTAAGCTGCTGTTTTCATCCTCGTGACGATGCATTTCGATCTCCTTGTTCACTGAGCAGTTTCTGACTTTTCAGGCCAACTGTGACGCCAAAGCATGGATCAGATAAGGCAGATTCCTCCGTTTTCTCTCAAGCAATTCTGCGGAATCTCTGAATCGGTAGAGCCATCATGGAACCGCGCTAGAAACCCAGAGATCGCACCACCCGTTGGACGGTCTCGGCACTCGAACGCAGACCGGCCTCCTCTTCCAGATTCATCGGCACTGGCAACAATCCTTCCACTCCTCTGCGGCCCACAATGGACGGTATGGAGAGGCAGACGTCGCTAATGCCCCGATAGTCCGTCAGCAAGGAACTGACCGGCAGCACGCGGCCCTCATTCCACAGGATGGCTTCCAGAATCGCAGCCACGGCCAGGCCGATGGCGTAGTTAGTGACGCCCTTGCCCTGGATGATCTTCTCGGCTGAGGTGCGCACGCTTTCAAATATCTCCTTTTCTTCCCGCACGCTCATCGTCTGGCGGCCCGGCATGCGCCAGCCTTGCACGGGCACGCTGCCGATGCTGGCGCTGGACCAGAGCGGAATTTCGCTTTCGCCATGTTCGCCGGCAATGTAGGCATGCACGTTCTGTACGGCCATCGCGCAGCGTTGCGCGATCAGAAAGCGGAAGCGCGAGCTATCCAGCACCGTGCCGCTGCCCATAACCCGGCGGCTTTCGAGCCCGCTCAGCTTCAGCGCCACGTAGGTGAGTACGTCCACCGGATTGGTCACCATCAGCAGTATTGCATCCGGCGCAACGCGCAGCAGATCGGGAATCAACTCGCGGCAGATCGCTGTGTTCGCATCCGCCAGATCGACGCGCGTCTGCCCGGGTTTCTGCTTAGCGCCGGCGGTTACCACAATCACGTCGGAGTGCTCCAGCACGTTCAGGTCGTCCGAGCCGTCCAACTTCGCCATGGGAACGAACATCAGTCCATGGTTCAGATCCAGCACCTCGGCCTCCACCTTAGTCCTGACTCTGTCAAAGAGGCTGATGTGCTTGCCTATTCCGCGCACCATGCAGGCATAGGCAATGGTTGCTCCCACGCTGCCCGCGCCCACGATTCCAATCTTTTCTGCTCGGTCGCTCATAGATACCCCCGAATACCTTCATAGATTCCGTTTCTGACTTCCCATAATAGGTGGGATGAGAAGGCAATGCAGGGACTTTAGTCACAGGAACAATAAGTTCGGCTCATTCTTCAGACAATCCAGGAAGTTGTTGCCGGCGATCAGTGCGATGATCGCGAGTGACAAGAGTTATTTCATGCATGGGTGTGCGCGAAAGCGGAGCGGCCCAGCAGGAAGGTGAGCGAAAGGTTGATTGCGAAAAGAAGTACACCGCTCAATTCCAGCATCCCGGAGACGGGCAACACTTTCCATGCGAACGGAAATAGTCCTTCGTACGCCAGAGGTTCGGACGAGACGCGCAGCAGGCATCCCGTTTGAAGGAACAGCAGGCTCAAGTACATGAAGCGCTTGCTGAAGATGCCGTGCACGCCGGCAAAGTGAGGAAGGATGCGCGGCCCTATGGAGAAGACCATTGTGGCAGCGAAACCAACAGTGAGAGCGTGACGAGAGGCACCCCAGATGCCTCCGTGCTGATCGGCGAAGGCGGCCCAAATGCTCATCGTGCCGGCGATCACCAGCCACGCATAGGCAAGCCGAATGAACGTCGGAAAGCTGGGGTGAATCCCCTGCACCTTTGGCTGCCCGTGAGGCCGTTGTGTGAGATGTAGCGCGAACCCAACTGCGACTGCGCTCGAAACGAGCAGGATTGTCGCTGGTTTTGACAATCCAACAACACCGCAAAGTACTCCCATCAGATCCAGAACTAGAGCCGATCGAAATAATCGAACGTCGGGCTTTGCAATCGCGAGGAACGAAGGCAACCAGCGTGCGGAGAAACCCCAGACCACTGGAACAAGAAATCCCCAGCCCAATAACACGAGGTATTTCTGATCGAGCGCGTGCGGAAAAAAGAGCTGTATCCCGTGAATTGCGAGGATCAAACACTCAACAAAATTGAAGATGACCGCGGCAGCAAGACATGCTGTGCCCAGAAGCACGGAGACCATCCAGAGTTCCATCGATGTCTTTGCAGGCTTGCCGCCCATCGGCTCTGGAAGTTTGTGACGGGAAGCGGCTGCAACGAATAGGATGACCGCAATCAATTCAAATCCGGCGGAGATCGGGAAAAGCCAGCGCCAATGCCATTCGTAGATGTTCGCGGACCAGCGCATCGCTACGCCTAGCGTCCAAAGAACGAAACATGTCAGAGGAACTCTGATCACCGACCGCTCCCGAGCAGGCTGCGAATAGAAGCCGATTCCGAGAATGAAGCTCCCGATCCAGCCGAACATTTGCGCATGGCCGTGACCTTCCATCCACGCGGCGGGCAAGAAAGCGAGTCCATGGTGCGCGCTGATTGCCATCAGGTTTGAGAAGCCCAGCAGTGTGCCGGGCAGCGCCATGAAGAGCAGACCGCTCAGAATCCATGCTCGAAGCATCAGACTCTTTTGGCGCTCGCGGACAATGATTCCCGTCATCGGGTTTGCGAATTCAACCTGAGATGCCAGTTCGATTTGAGAAACCGTGGCCATTTTCTACCCCCGGCTGTTGAGTTCAGCTTCCATCTCGATGGCGCGCGGGAAAAGCACGTCGTTTTCAAGATGAATGTGCTGCTTGAGGTCAGTTTCAAATTCGCTGAGTCCGACAAAAAGCGCAATGTGTGTGGCGCAGGCCCATTCCGGCGGCTGAAAACCGAGAGTAAGGCGGCGGAGTTCAGCTACAACGTGATTGGCGGACTCATGCTCCTGCATCATCTTTGATACAGGATGCGCAACCGAGCGGAAGCATGCATGGGCGGGCGGATAGGCGACGATCGATTCCTGATCCATCTGAGAGATGAATGGAAACAGAACCTGCTCTTCTTTCTGAATGTGCGCGAACATGTCGGTGCGAAGTTCATCGAGCAGTTTCTCGACATTCTCCAGTTCAGGAGCGCGATCGCTTCGCTTGGCCGCAAGCTTTTGGGCCATCTCGGCCAGTCTCGGAAGTTCTTGGCGCACATACTGGTGATGGACACGAACGATATGTTGAATCAACCGGCCGATGGGTAAGCATGCGGGATCGACAGCCGGACCGCCGAGTTCCTGAGTCTCCGCATCGGCGAGCTTTTCGAGGACTTGATCGACCGAGAGTTGCAGTTCGGCGCACGCACCGTCAAGCGACTTCTCTGCCTGTGAGCACAAGTCGATGTCGAAGCGTTGAAATACTTTGGCCGCAGATGACTGCGAGGCAACGATCTCGCGAACGGACTGTGTTGAAGTAGGCATGGGCACTCTCCACCTGCAACAGTAGCGAATGGCCAACCGGCACGCAGTAACTTATGTCACTCGGAGTTAAAACCGGCTACGACGCCGTATCCAAAAGGGCGCTCAGGCCCTCGACGTCCTTCACCACAATCTGTCGCGCGTCCACATCCAGTAGCCCTTCGGCATGCAACCGCATCAAGTTGCGCGAGATCAGTTCACGCACAGTTCCTAGCTGGTTGGCCAGCTCTTGATGGCTCGCTGGCAGTTGAAACTCGATGCCACGCGCGGTCTTCCGGCCTTCGCTTTGAGCGAGTTTGAGCAATGTCGAAATCAGTCGTTGGCGAATGGTGGTGAACGACAACTCCTCGATGATACCCACGAGGTTTCGCAGCCTGGCGCCGACCACTGTCAGTACTTTCAGTGGAACCTCGGGATGCTCAAGGCAATAGGCGTTAAAGTCGCGCCGCGAGATGAATACAATCTCCGTTTCTTCGAGGGCTACCGCAGAAGCAGGGTAGGGACCGCCGTCGAAGACGGGTATCTCGGCGACAGACTCGCCGGAGACGTTCACAGACAGCACCTGTTCCCGGCCGTTCACGGAGGTCTTGAAGAGGCGAACTTTCCCCTGCGCAATAATATGCAGTCCGTTGCATGGCTCGCCTTCAGAAAACAGCAACTCGCCTGTACTGAATAACTTGCGCACCGATCTAGCTGCAAGCATTTGCAACTCAGGCTGAGAAAGGTTCGAGAACAATGCGGTTTTTTCGAGGACTGCGGCGAGATCGATGCGTTGAGAGGTCACTCGGGAATTCTAGCAGGAAGCGACTTTAGTCACTGCGCGCAGTGCGGGTAGAACCGTCTCATAGGACCATGAACCCGCAAATCAATACGATCGACTTCAACGAACGCCCGTTCATTGCCATCTGGGAAGTGACACAGGCTTGCGACCTGGCGTGTGTGCATTGCCGTGCCTCCGCCCAGCCGGATCGGCACCCCATGGAACTCAGCACCGCTGAGGGCAAGCACCTGATCAATCAGATTGCGGCCTTGAAGGTTCCAGTTTTTGTGCTCACGGGAGGCGACCCCATCAAGCGGCCCGATTTGTTCGAGTTGATCGGCCACGCTCATTCCGCCAAAGTTCGCGTATCCCTCACGCCGAGCGCTACACCGTTGCTGACACGGGACATTGTTGTCCGGCTCAAGGAGGCGGGACTGGCCAGGCTTGCAATAAGTATAGATGGCGCGAGCGCCGAGACCCATGACGCGTTCCGTGGAATGAGCGGATCGTTTGCGCGAACGCTCGACGCAGTTCGCTGGGCCAATGAGGTTGGCTTGCCGGTTCAAATCAACACGACCTTCAGCCGCAGGAACATCTCTGAAATTGATACAATTGTCGCCCTTATAGATAGCCTGAACATAACGCTTTGGAGCGTCTTCTTCCTGGTTCCCACGGGACGCGGAAAGCTCGACGATCTGCTGAACGCCGACGAGTTCGAGCAAGCCTTCGCTAAGATCTACGGACTTTCAAAGACAGCTAGCTTTGATATCAAAACCACCGAGGCGCAGCATTACAGGCGCTTTATGTTGCAGCAGAGAGTTGTTGAACGTAAGGCTGGCGTTGAAACACGCGCAACCCAGGACAAGGCCGCTGATGATCTTGGACGGGCGCCGCGCGGCCTGAATGATGGCAAGGGGTTTGTCTTCATCTCACACACCGGAGAAGTGTTTCCGAGCGGATTTCTGCCGATGTCGGCGGGCAACATCCGCCAACACGAATTGAGCAGCCTTTACTGCGAGTCGGCTCTCTTTCAGAGTCTGAGAGACACCTCGAACCTGGAGGGGAAGTGCGGGCAGTGTGAATTCAAAGAAATCTGCGGTGGTTCGCGTGCGCGCGCCTTTGCACTGACAGGCAATCCGAACGCAGAAGAGCCTTGTTGCAGCTACATTCCCAAAGGGTACATTCAGCCTCCTCCGAGTGCAAGAAGAGCTTCGACTCTTCACGTATTGCAGGGGGCATGAGTTAGCTTCGGGTGGAGTTGTGCGCCAATGTTGCAATAATGAAGCTGCCAATCATCAGTGGCCGGGTACAGAGGAGAGCAGAGGATGGCGATACAGATAGGTGCGAAGCCAGATAGTGGATTTGACAACCCAATTGGTATGCTCATCGACTGCCATCGCAGGATCGAGCGTTTCCTCCATGTTCTCTGTATGGTGGCGAATCGCGCATGGAACAGAGCTTTGACGGACGAAGAGGTGACAGCCATACAATCGGCGCTCCAGTACTTTCGCGTGGGCGGGTTGCGTCACACCGCGGACGAAGAAGAATCTCTGTTTCCTCGGCTTCGCGCAGAATCCACTGCCGGGAAATTCGAGGAGATTGGCGGACTCGAAAACGACCATCGCAACGCCAATGATCTGCACGCGATGGTGGATACTCTCTACTCGGTGTGGATTGCGGCTGGCGTGCTGAGTCCGGAAGGCGAACTGCGTCTGCGATCCGGTACAGAAAAACTGAAACATCTTTATCAGGAGCATATTCAGATAGAGGAGAAGATCGTTTTCCCTCGGGCGGTCGAGATGCTAAATAGCAGGACTATCGCGGTCATTGGCCGGGAATTCCGCGCGAGGCGCGAATAGACCCGTGCTGCATGGGAAGGGTTCTCGTGTAACGATCGCGGCAGGATCATTCGCAAGTATGAGAAAACCGAATCTACATTTCTCAGGACCAAGGCTATTACATGCCAGGGTGGGTCACTTCCTTCGCATGCGGCACCAGATTCATATAGACAGCGCGCGGGATGTTCGTCTGCCAATGGTTCGTGGCTCTGGCCAAGAGTACCAGCCCGAAAAATATGTACACGAGAATGCCGGTGACAGCCAGAGGTCCGATGGCGCGGTAGAACCAGCGCTGCGCCGGTGCTGCGGCCCGTCTCGGCGGCAGAGAGAACTGCAAGGCATTCTGCGCGGGACAGGCCGCCACGCAGACCATGCACGCACTGCACTCCGCCGACCGGACCTGCATCAGGCGGTCCACCGGCAGACTCGCTGGACAGGCTCTAGCGCACTTGCCGCAATCGACACAAGCTTCTGCGTCCCGGCGAATCTTGCCCGGACTCAGCAGCGAGACCAGCCCCATCAGCGCGCCGTAAGGACAGAGATATCGGCACCAGAAGTTCTGGACCAGCATCGAGCTGAGAACCAATAGAGCAATGACAATCATCGCTGTATCGCCCATGTCGCGAAAGAAATTCAGCATCTTCACGTCCGCGACCAGGCCATAGGGCGTGTCCATGAAACTCTGGATCGTCTCCGCGGACATAGCGCCGATAACGAAGATGAAGAAACCAAGCAGCAGGTACTTCAGGCTGCGGAGGGGGAGGTCGGCCCACCGGGGCAGGCGCAGATTGCGTCCGAAGACTCTGAGCCCCAGCTTCCATAGGAGCTCCGATAGTGTTCCCACCGGACACAGCCAGGCGCAGAAGGCCTTTTTCAGAAGGAGACTCATTAGCAGGAAAGCCATGAACAATAACATGGCCGCCGGATGGATCGCCGGCACGCGCCCGGTAAGCAGAAAGTATTTGGTGTTCATGAGGCCAGCGATGGGCAGCCATCCCTCCACCCCAGACGGACGAGGCACATAGAGGCTCTCGCCGCCCCGCTCGAAGTAACGGACCCACAAATAGAACTGCACGCCCAGCCATCCATTCAACGCTACAAACGACCATTGGACAATCTGTCTGATACGCTGCGAACGGTCTGGCTTGGACCGGCGGATTAGCGTGTTCTTCTCTCCGTGTAAAGAAACTTCCTCTGCCGTCTGTGTGCCCATGTCCTCTTCTTCCTTCTGCATTTAAGGGTAGTGAAGGGGCAGAGCACGAGCTATGACTTTTATCACAGGCGTATCTAAGGCCTTCAAAAGCGACGTGTTAAAGATCCTGTTGAGGCAAACTGGAATTCGACTCGCAATTGGTGCGGTGTGCTTCACATGATCTGAAGTCGCTAGAAGGGAATACTGTAAGTCAGGAAATCGTTCGGTTTCCTTCTCGTCCACCATTCGGAGAGTTGTGGGCCAGGATTTGTCCCGGGAAGTCGGCATAGCGACTGGGATGTCGCGTCCTCCGGTCGGCTGAGGGCTCCCGTCGCAAACGGCGTTTTCGGGGAGTAATCCGGCCTGTCGGACTGAAAATGGATGATTCCGGGGTGCGGTGGGCAAAGACCTGGCCATGGTGGTCATTCAGTCTTCCCGATTCGCGGCAAGTGTTTACCAGATGGTAATCTCCGAATAGCCGACATAACTCCAGGAACCCACGACGCCGGCCCAAACCTGCCTTGGAAACGTGCTTTGGGCTTTTGTCGTTGGTTGAGGTCCGATTCGTGACGGTTGGGGTTCGTGCTTTCCCACCCCCATTCTCGGGAGGGTGAGATTATCCGGTCGGAAGGATGGGCCACTCGCTGCATGTGTACTCCGCTATTGTGGCGGGTCAAGTTGTCCGCCGGGTCCGGCGTCTATCTTGCCTTGCCAGCCGGGGAGGCTCTGGTCGCCGGTGATGAGGCGCGCGCCGCGGGTGAAGGTGAAGTAAGTCCAGATCCAGGCGGCGAAGACCGAGAGGCGGTTGCGGAAGCCGATGAGGAAGAAGATGTGGACCGTGAGCCAGGTGGCCCAGGCGGGAAAGCCGCTCCAGTGGGCTTTGAAGGGCCATTCGACTTTGGCGACGGCGTCCATGCGGCCGATGGTGGCCATGTCGCCCTTGTCGAAGTAGCGAAAGGCGGGGCGCGGGCGTCCGGCGAGATCGGCAGCGAGGATTCTGGCGACATGGTCGCCCATCTGCATGGCCGGTTGAGCGACGCCGGGAACTTGATGGCCGTCCTGCTCGAAGTGGGCCAGATCGCCCAGGACGAAGACCTCGGGCATGCCCGGCGGATTGAGACGACGGTCTACAACGACGCAGCCGCGGTGGTCGAGCGGCGCGCCCAGCAGGCTGCCCAGCGGCGAGGCGGCAACGCCAGCGGCCCAGAGGGTCACGGCTGCATCGATGCGCGAACAGGCTCCGTTGGCCTAGGCTTCGACCCAGCCCGGCCCGATGGCGGTGACATGGGTATGGGTGTGGACCTCGACGCCCAGGCGGCGCAGCGCGGCTTCGGCTTTGGCGGAAAGGTCTTCGGGATAAGTTCCCAGAACGCGCGGCGAACCTTCGAGCAACAGGACGCGGGATTTAGAGGGATCGATGTGGCGGAAGTCGTGGCGCATATAGAGCTGGGCAATGTCGGAGATGGCTCCGGCCAACTCGACGCCGGTGGGTCCGCCGCCGATGACGACGAAATTGAGCGGTGGGTGCCAGCCGTGCTCGACCATCTGGCGCTCGGCCAGTTCGAAGGCGAGCAGCACACGGCGGCGAATCTCGGTGGCGTCTTCGATGGTTTTGAGTCCTGGCGCAAACGGAGCCCAGTCGTCGCGGCCGAAGTAGGAGTGGGTGGCACCGGTGGCCAGCACCAGGTAGTCGTAAGGGAGCTGGGCGCCGCTGGCCAGGGTGATTTGCCGCGCATCAGGGTCAATGCCGATTACCTCGTCCATGAGCACCTCGGCGTTCTGCTGGTGGCGCAGAATTGTGCGGATGGGCTGAGCGATGTCGGCCGGCGAGAGGACCGCGAGGGCGACTTGATAGAGGAGCGGCTGGAAGGTGTGATGGTTGCGGCGGTCCACGAGGGTTACGTCCACGGGCAGGCGGGCAAGGCCTCTGGCTGCATGAAT
>CABEBX010000280.1_pt1 | contig 11136 bp, 6 predicted proteins | sample 3132671 | NCBI WGS metagenome assembly CABEBX01 (sample SAMEA5534346, study PRJEB31848) | metagenome | biome: tundra; feature: field; material: soil | place: USA | collected 2013-05 | depth 0.45 m
GGAAAGTAGCGCTGTATGCAGGCTTAGGGCTGCTGATCCTCCTCGTGCTGAGCGCGCTACAGGCGTTCAACACCACTTTGCCGGTCAGAATCTGGCATTACACCTTCAATTTAAATTTTTTCAATCCGGAGACCGCCAGCGAGACGCTGATCTTTACCGGCCTGACGGGGCTGGTGTTTTTGCTTCTGCTGCTGTTGTTGATGCTGCTGCTGCGCAACATTCTGAAGATCTACACCGGACAGGGAAGCAGCGGACTGGGAGCGCGGTTGCGCTCGCGGATGGTGCTGGGCGCGGTGTTGATCGCGTTGATGCCGGCAGTTTTCATGTTTCTATTCAGCTATACGCTGATGAACAGATCGCTGGACAGGTGGTTTTCTCCGAATACGACGCAGTTGCGCGAGGACTCGAACAAAGTTGTGGTGGAGCTGGCGCAGTACGTGACCAGCAATGCGCGAGGCGAGGCGGAGTCAATTGTCGCCTCCGGTGCTACGGAGCGCAGCCTGGCCACGCTTCAGGAGGTGCTGGTCTCGCATCGGATTACGCTGGACGGTGGGTTTGTTATCGTTTACGGCAAGGATTTGCGGGTGATGGCCAGTTTTCAGGCGCCGCCGGAGTCAAGCCCGGCCACACTGGTTCCGTGGCTGGAGGAAGGGGAGCGGGGAACCGCGATCTCTTTCAGGGGGCCGCTCTCGGCAAGCCTGCTAACCTCAGCACAACGCAAGGACCAGCCGGTCATCAGAGTGGCGGAAGAGGAATACGCGCTGGGCATATCGTCCGCACCCTCGGGCAAGGTGGTGGTGACGGCGCTGCCTATGCCGCAAGGGCTAAGCCAGACCACGGCGCGCATCCGCTCAGGCACAGACACATACTGGAAGTTATTTCGCACGCGCAACAGCATCCGCACCACGTTTTTTCTGATCCTGTTGCTGATTACGGTATTTGTGTTTTTCACCAGCGTGTGGTTGGCGCTGTTTCTTTCCAGGCAGGTTACCAAGCCGGTGGAGGCTTTGGCCGTGGCGATGTCCGAGATTGCGACGGGCAAATACGACCATCGCGTGGCACAGGCCGCCACCGGAGAGATGGGCGAACTGGTGCGCGCCTTCAACCACATGGCGGCGGATTTGGACACCAGCCGGAAGTTGGCAGAAACTTCAACCGCGCAACTCAACGCGGCCAACCTGGCCATTGAAGAGCGCCGCCGCGAACTGGAGACCATTGTCGAAACAATCCCATCGGGGGTAGTCACGCTGGACGACACGGGCACGGTTCTGCAATCCAATCGCGCCTTTGCTGCGCTGCTGGGCCGGCGCGTGGACTTCGGCTTGGGCGGGGAGAAGATTGAATCGCTGTTTCCCGCCGAATGCGCCGACGACCTGGCCGGCGTGATTCGCCGCGGCCACCGCATGGGCGCCGCCTTCACGGAGATTGAGTTTCATGGCAGTGGCCGCATTTTGCATCTGGCTATCACCAGCGCGCGGTTTGATTTGACGCAGGGACGGCCGGGGACGGTGTTGGTGGTGGAAGACACGACTGAATTATTGCGCGCACAACGTCAGTTGGCGTGGAAGGAAGTGGCGCAGCGGGTGGCGCACGAGATCAAGAACCCATTGACGCCCATCGCGCTCTCCGCCGAGCGGATCAGCAGACATCTGGACCGCACCCAGCCTGACTCGCCGGCTGTCATCCGCAAGTGCAGCGAAGTGATTTTGAGCTGCGTGGGCACGTTGCGCATGCTGGTAAACCAATTCTCCTCACTGGCCGAGTTTCCCGCGCCGCAGCCGCGCGCCTGCGATTTGAATCAAGTGGCGGAAGAGGCGCTGGCGCTGTTCGCCGGCCGGTTGGACGGCATCGCGGTGGAGTGCAAGCTGGAGCCGGGCCTGCCGCCGGTGCTGGCCGATCCGGAGGCTATCCGCCGCGCGCTGGCCAACCTGATCGACAACGCCGCCGAGGCCATGCAGGGCAGCCTGCTGCGCGTGCTCGGCGTAGAAAGCTCGCTGAGCGAGGACGGCGAGTCGGTCGAGATCGTGGTCTCCGACACCGGTCATGGGTTGACCGATGAAATTCGCGAGAGGCTGTTTCTGCCTTTCACTTCGACCAAGCAACGCGGCACCGGGCTGGGTCTGTCCATCGCGGCCAAGATCGTGCAGGAGCATGGCGGCTCTCTGCACGCCGAGGCCAACAGCCCCAAGGGGGCGCGCTTTTTACTGCAGCTGCCGCTGATGGAGCCTGTGCCGGAATCGTTGACGGAGTCTACCGCAGCGCTTAACCGCTCTGCGGATTCGCCTGGAGGGTCGCACGGATGAATCACATTTTGGTGGTTGACGACGAGGCGGAAATTCGCGCTTCGCTGGAAGAGATTTTGCGCGAGGAAGGATATGGAGTGGCCACGGCGGCCACCGCAGCCGAAGCGATGGTGTTGCTGGAGGATGCGCCCTATGATGTCGTTCTGCTGGACATCTGGCTGCCCGACCGCGACGGCCTCGACGTTCTGGACGATATTCATCGTCAGGGAGCCGAACAGCGCCCTGAAGTGGTGATCATCAGCGGACACGGCACTATCGAAACCGCCGTCAAGGCCACCAAGCTGGGGGCCTACGACTTTCTGGAAAAGCCGCTCTCGCTGGAGCGCACGCTCATCGTGCTCAAAAACGCGGTTGAAGCGCGGCGCATGCGCGCGGAAAACCAGGAATTCAAGCGGCAGTTCTGCGTGAGCTCGGCGCTGACCGGTGAAAGCGTGCCGGTGAAAGCCCTGCGCCAGCAGATTCGCCTGATGGCGCCCACCAACGGGCGCGTGCTCATTTACGGCGCATCAGGCACCGGCAAGGAGTTGATCGCACGCGCGATTCACGCCGAAAGCCTGCGGAGGGACCAGATTTTTGTGGAGCTGAACTGCGCCGCCATTCCTGAGGCGCACATCGAGGCAGAGCTGTTTGGTTATCGGTACAGCGCCCAACCCGGCGGCCCCACCGAGCAGCGCGGCACGCTCGAGCGCGCCGACGGCGGGACGCTGTTTCTGGATGAAGTGGGCGACATGAGCCTCAAAACGCAATCCAAGGTGCTCAGCGCGCTCGACGATCAGCAGTTCACCCCGGTGGGGGGAACGCAGCCCATCCACGTGGACGTGCGCCTGATCGCCTCCACCAACAAGGACCTGGAAGAAGAGATCGCCAAGGGAAACTTCCGCGAAGACCTTTTCTACCGGCTCAATGTGGTGCCGTTCTTTGTGCCGCCGCTGCGTGAGCGCAAGCAGGACATACCGCTGCTGGCGCGCGAGTTTCTCGCCGAGTTCGGCCGCCAGTACGGACGCCCGCGCATGGAAATCGGCGAGGATGCGCTGGAGGTGCTGGCCCAATACCACTGGCCGGGAAACGTGCGCGAACTGAAGAACGTGATCGAGCGGGTGATGATTCTCAATCCCCGCACGTTGCACATTGAGCGCAAGCACCTGCCGCCGTTGACCCACAAAGCCAGCACGCGCTCGACTGAGGAGTTTTCGACGCTGCAACAAGCGCGCGACGCGTATGAACGCGAGTTCATCCTCAAGAAGATCGAGGAATCCCGTAACAACATGAGCCGCGCCGCCGAGCTGCTCGGGCTGGAGCGCAGCCATCTCTATCGCAAGATGAAGGCGCTGGGGATCAGCGTGCGAGAGTAGGGGATTTCGGTCACGGACCTATCCTGAAGGTAGTAAGCAAGAATCTTTCCGGGAGGGATGGGTTGTGCATCTGTAGGTCGTGCACTCCTTTCCTCAAATGTTGATGATTTACGGCGTCATGATCCGCTCGGCCAGATCCGGCGCGACCATCTGGAAATGCTTTACGTTCCAGGTGTAGATTCGCTCGGCCTGGACCTTGCGGGCGCAGGCCAGGATCAATGCGTCGTAGATGATGCCGCCGGGAAGTTTCAGCGCCGCCGTGCGGTGGATTGTTTGGAGGACTTCATCGGTGGTCAAACTGATGCAATGCAAACTATTTTTGAAATGCTCCAAAAGAAGCTCTGCCATCTCGGGTCTGATCCTGTTGGGCGGTTTCATGCCGGTCAGCGCGGCATAAAGTTCGGCCAGGGCCTGCGCGGCGCAGGCAGCCTCTTGCGGGGCAAATTGCATCAATCGCTTGTAGCTGATTACATGACGGTGGTCAGCTTCCCGCACGGCGGCCATCAGTACGGACGTATCGAAGAGTGCTTTCACTCCAGCCCGCTGCCTTCCAGGATTCGCTCCGTCCGTTCGGCATAGCCCTGACGAATCAGCTCGGAGACATCTACCTCAGTGATTGGGCCGCCGGAGACAACCCATATTCCATCCTTCTTGATGAGTTGAGGTTCTGAGGATGCCTGCTCAAAGACCAGCCGGTCGCCGTTGCGTTCTACGCTAAGGCGAGTGCCGGGAACCAGATGCAGGTCGTCGCGCAGTTTCTTGGGAACCACGATCCGTCCGGCCTTGTCGATCTCCACAGTGGCATTCATGAATACCATTATACCATAAAAAATACCATTTATACGGCTTTGATTGGGTCTTTGGTGACGAGTCATCGCTGCTTACTTGCAGATAATTACCTTACATTCGCGCACACTTTCAGAATGAACAAAAGTGGGCCAGCTCCAGATTCAATCTGTCTGGGATGTGACCGGTCCGTACCACCGGAAGGGTACCCCCCACCCCCCTAATATTTATTTTCGGCCCGGTTTCCTTGCAGATAATTTAAACAATTGCGAGAACTAGGCATTTTCCCAATAACATACACGCACAGCCATACCAGCATACGAGATTTCAGAAATGAGCCTGTTTTTGTCTTGCAGATAATTACCTATCGCCGTCGATCCTCCTTCGCCAGAGCAAACGCCAACAGTATTACTTCAAATTCGGTACAATCGATCCCGGATTATCCCCCAGCGACGGGTCCACGCGGAAGTCCCAGACAGATTGGTTGATCTCCGAAGCGGAGATGATTTCCATCAGCGCATACTCGCCGGTGGCGAGAGGCTTCTGTGGCGTGATCCTAAGCCAGTGCTCGCCGGGGAGAACCTCGACCCTGGCGGGAATCACATTCTCATTCTGAATAACCTTGCCGGTGGGACTCATGTGAAGGTTGCCCACGATGCGCACTGTGTTGCGCTCGTCGGCGCGGACGATCGCGAAGCCTGAGGTGGACGAGTGCGCGCCGTGCTTGCGGTTGGCTACCTCTTTCGAGCCGCCGGTCTCGACCGTCAGGGCGTGGGATAGGACCGTTTCGGCGTCGTCGCTGGCGGCCAGCGACAGATAGATGACCAAAGTGCCATCGTGCAGGTGAACCCTGGCGTGCGCGCCTTCCAGCTGCAGACGGGCTTTGGCTACGGAGAGCGGATTCAGCGTGTTCGCGCCATGGCGGACTTTCGCGTTCATGGCCAGGTCAACCGGCGCCAACTCAACCAGCTCCGGGGCGCCCTCGAAGATGTCCAATGCGAAGACAGAGTCCTCGTCGGGCAACTGGAGGCCCTTGGCGACCTCGGGGCGGCGTGCCTTCTGCTCGTCGCGCGCGGCGGCCTCCTCCCGGTCGAGTTCCGCGGCTTCCTTCATTGTCGGGGAGGGCTCTTCTACGGCAGCCGTGGCTTTATCCCGCTCCCACTTGCGGGTGGCCTCCCAATCCACCAGCGCAACGGGCAGCTCCTCCCAGTCTCCGCCTCGCTCAACGGAGGTGTAGCGCACCCGGTCGCCGACAATCTCGTACTTGCGGACAATTTGATAACTTCCATCCTTGAGGATGAGGCGATGATTGGGGGCCGCGCCGGGCTGCCCGGTCTTGAGCGGCAGCGGAGTCTGAGTATGAGCGGCACAGGATAAGGTCACGGCCAGCAGGAGTCCCGATAGTGCAAGCCGGAATGGACGGGAATAGGGCATAGCACAACAGTCTAGACTAATCAGCCGGAGAAGAGTTGGCAGGCCAAATGCAATGAAAATCGGGCAGGAATTGGAACCCCAGCCGCTACAGCCGCGTCCAATACTGTGTATCCTAGTAGCAGGGGATGAAAAGTTGACAGGGTTACAGGCAGATTTCAGAGGAATTGGCCGCCGGAAGCCACGCGCTTTCGGGGCAGTCGCTTTTCTGTGCCTAACCTTGCTGACGCTGCTGGCCGTGGTCCAGGTGGCGCACATGCACCCGCTGGACCGGGATGCCGACCATTGTTCGCTGTGCATCGCGATGCACTCGGCGGCGCCGGTTGCGGTGATGGCGGCAGCGGTGATCCTGGTCAGAATAGGGACGCCTGCGCCGATTGCCGAGACGCGCGTAGTGGTTCGCCACAGGCATCCCAAGCTCTACACGCGCCCTCCTCCCGCCGGCGTTTAGGGCGTCTTTCGATTTTTCAGCCTGACTCCGCGAACACAGCATACGTTTTTGAGCGCAGATCAGCGCGTTTCGGCAGTCTGATTTTGGAAATCGTAACGATGGTCCCTCGCCCAGAGGATGCCGCGGTTAGAGCCACGGCTAACTATATCTCATTATTCAGCCATCATAAGGAGACTTCTTATGCCGTTCAAGCTCGGCACGATTCTTCGTATTCTTCCTGTGCTTGCTCTGTTTCTCACGGCGCTTGCCGCACACGCACAAAGCGGTAATGCCAGTGCTGTACGCGGCTCCGTCACCGACCCCTCCGGCGCTGTGGTTCCCAATGCAACGGTCACTTTGGACAATGCCCGCAGCGGCCTTTTGCGCACTCTCCAGACAGACGCCACCGGCCAGTTTGTATTTTCCAATGTTCCATTCAACTCCTACCGGATCAGCATCTCCGCCAATGGCTTTGTTTTGTTGAAGAAGGAATTCGAGCTTCGTTCGGTCGTGGGCACCAGCCTTAGCTTGATTCTGCAAGTGGCCGGCGCTTCTCAGACGGTGACCGTGGAAGCCACAGGCGACCTGATCGAAACCGATCCCACCTTCCACTCCGATGTGGATCGTGACCTGTTTATCAGGGTGCCACTGGAGAGCCAGTCATCCACGCTCAGTTCGCTGGTCACGCTCTCTACGCCCGGTGTGGCGGCCGACTCCAACGGCCTCTTCCACGGCCTGGGCGACCATGCATCCAACTCCTTCTCGGTTGACGGCCAGTCGATCACCGACCAGCAAAGCAAGGTCTTCTCCAACCAGATTCCGGCCAACTCGATTCAATCCATCGAGGTGATCAGCGGCGCGCCGCCGGCCGAGTACGGCGGCAAAACCAGTCTGGTGATCGTGGCCATAACGCGTTCCGGTCAGGGAATTACCAGGCCTACCGGCAGCGTAAGCAGCTCTTACGGCTCCTTCGGATCGGCCTCGGCTGGTATTGACCTGGCCTATGGCGGCAAGAAGTGGGGAAACTTTATCGAGGTTGACGGTCTCAACACCGGTCGCTTCCTCGATCCGCCGGAGTTCGCTGTCTTTCACGACAAGGGCAATGAGCAGAACTTTTTTGATCGTGTGGACTATAACTTCACCGCGAAGGATTCCATCCATCTGGACCTGAATTACTCCCGCTCCTGGTTCCAGACACCCAACTCCTTCGACAACCTGAACGTGCAGAACGTAGTGAGCGGCGGCACGAGCGCCAGCCCGGTCTTCGGCAATGTGGGCAACGCCGATCAGCACTCCAAGATAGGGACCATTAATGTCTCGCCCACCTACACGCGCGTCATCGGCAATAACACGGTCTTCAATCTCGGAGCTTTTGTCCGCCGGGACGGCTATAACTACTATCCTAGCGGCAACCCCCTGGCCGACCTGGGGCCGGCTAACCTGCAAACTTCATCTATTCAGCAGTACCGCACACTGACCAATACGGCGGTTCACTCCGACGTTTCCTACGCCAAAGGGCACAACAACCTCAAAATCGGCGCGCAATACGGACAAACTTTCCTGAGGGAGAACGATAGCCTGGGAGTCGTGGATGCGACGTATAACTCCCCCTGCCTTGATGTAAGCGGCAACCCCGCGGCCGGTTATGCAAATCAGTCCTCATGCCCCAACGGAGTGAACCCGAGTTACCTTCCGGTCCTTTCGCCCTACGATTTTACTCGCGGCGGAAGTTACTACAGTTACATCGGCCATACCGACGTGAAAGAGCTTGGCCTATACGTTGAGGACCAGATCAAGGCCGGTAACTGGTTATTCAACCTGGGGCTGCGCGGGGACGTATACAACGGCCTGACGTCTGCAACCCAGACGGAACCGCGTGTGGGTATTGCGTACAACGTGAAGCCGAGCGCGACTGTACTGCGCATTTCCTATGCGCGAACGCTGGAAACACCCTTCAATGAGAACCTCGTGCTTTCCAGCACCGGTTGTTCGAATGCAGTGATGGCGCCGCTGCTGAATTGCACTCCTGGCGTATCAGGAACGCTGCAACCGGGATTTCGCAACGAATTCCACGCCGGATTGCAGCAGGCCTTCGGCAAGTGGGCCGTGTTCAGTGGCGAGTACATCTGGAAGTACACCCACAACGCCTTCGACTTCGGTGTTCTGGGCAACACTCCCATCTTTTTCCCCATCGACTGGCATAACTCGAAGATTCCGGGTTACGCATTGCGCGCGGACATTCCCAAGTTTCATAACTTCAGCGCCTATCTCGTCGCCTCCTCGGTGGCCGCCCGGTTCTTTCCGCCGCAGTCCGCCGGTGCAGGAGCCGCTCCCCAGACCGGTGGCTTACCCTTCCGCATTGACCACGACGAGAAGTTCAACCAGACCACGCACCTGCAGTACACGTATTCCCGAGGCAAGGTGCTGAACGGCTTGTGGGGCGGCTTTAACTGGCGCTACGACTCGGGCCTGGTTGCTGGCGCGGTACCTTTTGCGACCGACACCACCACCCCCGTCGACCTCAGCGGCCTGACCAACGATCAGCAGTTCCAGGCCGGCATAACATGCAACGGTGTGAAGGCCACCCGCACCGCGGGATTCCAGTCCTGTGCACCGTCAGCGTACTCGTCATCACTGGTGGCCATTCCGGCGCCCGGCACAGAGAACGACGACAAGAACCCTCCGCGCATCGCCCCTCGCAATCTGTTTGACGCCTCCATCGGCAAGGACAACCTCTTCCGCGCCAATCGCTACAAGGTTAATTTCGACATGACGGCCATCAATGTTACCAACAAGTATGCGCTGTATAACTTTCTTTCCACCTTCAGCGGCACGCATTATGTAACCCCGAGGGCGCTGACGGCAAAAATAACGCTGAATTTTTAGCTCATAACGCTTACGGGCTGGCGGCAAAAGAAAAAGTTCTTTCTCCGCCTCATGTCCGCCAGCTTATTTTCCGCTGTCACAGGAGCGAGACAGAACCTCCGCGAAATGCATGGCCTCTCGGTGGCCTAGCTGACTGATCTGCTCGCGGCAACTGAAGCCGTCGGCGACAATGATAGTCGCGGGCGCTGCGGAGTTGACTGCCGGCAGCAAGCCAAGATTGGCGATGGCTTTGGAGACTTCGATCTTATCCGCCTCAAAGCCGAAGGGCCCGGCCATGCCGCAGCAACTGGAGTTGATGAGTTCGACTGCTGCGCCAGCCTTCTTCAGCAGTGCGATCTCATTTGTGGGCCCGCCGAAGATGGCTTTGTGATGGCAGTGACCGTGGAGGATGACCTGCTTGCCCTGAAGCCGGCCGGTGACCCAATCAGGAGCTTTGGCAGCCAGCCAGTCGGCCAGCAGCCAGACCTGCTTGCTCATGTGCTGCGCGCGAGGGTTGTTGGGGAATAATTCCAGCGCCTCATCCCGGAAGACGCTGGCGCAACTTGGCTCGAGGAAGATGAAGGGGAGGCCGGCATCAATCTCCGCAGCCATGCGGTCGAAGACTTTGGCCAGATAAGCACGGGCTGCGCCGAGTAGACCGAAATCGTAGAGAGCGCGACCGCAGCAGATGTGTGTATTCGGGATTTGAACTTTGAAACCGGCCTGGGTGAGAACTTTCTCGGCGGCGGCCAGGGTCTGCGGGTGATAGTAGTTGTTCCAGGTGTCGGGCCAGAGGACCACCTGCGGTGGGGCCAACTGCCCTTCGGGCCTTGCGGCATTTTGCCTGATTAAAGGTCGCGGCACGTTGGCGGTTTCGTTAGCTGTGGATCTCGCCTTCCTGTAGCTCCTGGCTGCCAGGCGGGGCATTTTGCGCTCTTGCGCAACGCCGACGATGCGCTTGACGAGCGGGCTGGTGAGGGGGCCGGTGAGCACGGCATTGGTCAGTGCGGGGAAGATTGAGCCCAGGCGGGCAAGCAGGTCAGCAAAGCCGAAGATGTAATGGTGCAGCGGGTGCGGGCGGTGCTTGTAGCGCTGGGCCAGGAACTCGGATTTGTAGGCGGTCATATCGACAGCCACAGGGCACTCAGTTTTGCAGGCCTTGCAACTGAGGCAAAGGTCGAGGGCCTGGTGGACGGCCTTGCTGCGGAAGCCTTCTTTGCGCAGTGCGCCGGACAGCATCTCCCAAAGCAGACGGGCACGGCCACGAGTGGAATGCTGCTCCTCGCCGGTGGCGCGATAGCTAGGACACATGACGCCGCCCTTGGTATTGAGGCAGGCACCCACGCCGACGCAGCGCTCGGTGGCGCGCTCCAGCGAGCCACCGTCTGCGGCGAAGACGAAGTGGGTTTCGAACTCCAGGGGCGATTCGCCGGGAACTGATGGGGTTTGGCGCAGATTCTCGATGGGGTCGTAAACGCGGACGGCGTCGGAGAGCTTGCCGGGGTTCATGCGGTTCGCCGGGTCCCAGATGGCCTTGAATTCCTGAAAAGCGTGAATCAGCTCGGGGCCGAACATTTTGGGCAGCAAGGCGGCGCGGGACTGGCCGTCTCCGTGCTCGCCCGAGAGCGAGCCGCCGAAACTGAGGACGAGATCGGCGGCGCGGTCGATGAACGCGCGGAAGTTGCGCACACCTGCTTGAGAGCGGAAGTCGAAGTTGATGCGCATGTGGACGCAGCCCTGGCCGTAGTGCCCGTAGAACGGGCTGTTATAGCCGAACTCGGCCAGGAGAGTCGAGAGCTTGCGCAGGTACGCGCCCAGATGCGCGGGAGGAATGCCGGCGTCGTCCCAGCCCTCATGGCGTTCCGGTTCGCCGGGAACAAAGGCGGTTGCGCCCAGAGCGGAATCGCGCACGTGCCAGATGCGGGCGGCGTCAGCGTCGTTGTAGATGCGGGCAATGGGCGCTTCGGGC
>CABEBX010000286.1_pt1 | contig 10793 bp, 11 predicted proteins | sample 3132671 | NCBI WGS metagenome assembly CABEBX01 (sample SAMEA5534346, study PRJEB31848) | metagenome | biome: tundra; feature: field; material: soil | place: USA | collected 2013-05 | depth 0.45 m
GCCGGTCGAAGACGCGGCTCACCACAATGGTGTTATGGGCGGCGTCGTAGTGGCCCAGCGACCGTTTGGCCATCCCCTCGCTCCAGGTCAGCTCCGGCCGCCCCAGCATCCCGCCGAAGAACTTCTCGTTCAGCGAGTCGAAGACCTCTTCCAGGTGGTAGAAGCGTCCTTCGGGCCCAAAGAACCGTTTGCTGCCGCGCGCGCCGCGAATCAGCTCTGTCTGACGGCTGACGGCGGCGCTCGAGGAAAATCGCTTATAACGCAGGTTGTGCCCTGCATCGATGGGCTTCTTGTAGAGTTTGGCCAGCAGTATGTGCGCGATGGCGCGGATCACAGACTCCGGCGCGCCTTCCAGCAGATCGGAAAGGCTGACAGTAATCTGTCCCTCGCGCAGTCGAATCCGCGTATTCAGCGAGGTAAATCGCCGGAAGCGCACCGTCATGGGCGGCATCGGCGCCCGCGGACGCAACGCCCGGTACTCTTCCTGAAAAAGGTAAACAATTTCGCCAGCCACTCTGTACAGCTTACAGCGCTCAGCCGGCAGCTCACAGGTTGAGAGGTTGTCCTCAGAGTGCGTTGCTGCTCCTCACGATCAGAGTGAGCAGAACATGACAGTTGACAGCTTGACTGGGGGAATACAATCATTTGCATGCTTGATGACATACGAATATTGAGTGTCGAAAAGGACGGCGAAGACGGCCTGATTGTGGCGTTTTCAGACGGAACGACCGGCGCGTATGTAGTGGAGGAGCTGCTCAGGCTGAGACCCTGTCGGCAGCCAGACAAAAAGCCAAAGGGCAAGAATCTACCACCAACCCCAACAACGAACAAATAGGGCACCACCCAGTTTGCCGGTTGAGATCAACTGCAAGTTGAAAGCTGATAGCTGACGGCTGATAGCTGTCAGCTATCTTTTCTCCAGCACCATCAGCCTCTGCCGCGCCTGCCACTCCTGATCAGGATACTTTCCGGCAGCAGCGTCCAGAAAGTGATGGTAGCAGGCTGCTGCCTGCGCCTTTTCGTGGAGCGTGTCATATGCCGTCGCCCAAAGGAAGTAGGTGGACGGCAGTTCTGGAAGAAATTTCGACCGCATGGTAAGCGCGTGGATGGTGATCGCGGGCCGATTGGTCCTTGATGCGGCAAAGGCCAGGCCGCTCCAGCCGTCGGCGTTGGCCGGGTCCAGACGGGTTGCTTTGTCGAAGGCCGCAAAGGCTTCAGCATACTTGAGCAGCCGGATCAGGTTCTGCCCGTGCGCCACCAGCAGCTTCGGGTCTTCGGGGCTGGCCATCAGCAAGGAGACATACAGCTTGTCCGAGCCCGCTGCGTCTCCGGCGTCATCCAGCACTGCGGCCAGCATTCGCGTGATGGCCACGTCCTTGGGGTGGGCCTCGTGTAGCTTCTGAAACAGCGGCAGTGCCTCAGCTTTATCCTCCGTGGCCAGCACGGTGGCCAGTTGCGCGGTCAGCGTAGTGTCCTCCTGCGCTTGCTCCAGCGCCGTCCGCAGAAGGGCCTCCGCCTGGGGATACTGTTTACGCGCAATCAGCAGGTGGGCCAGACTGGCGTTGGCCGCCGCGGATTTCGGGTCCTTGGCCAGAATCTGGCGATAGGCTTTCTCTGCGGCGTCAAGCTGGCCAGTCTGCTCGGCCAGGCTGGCGACCAGCAGTATGTCGGCAGGGCTCTCGGGAGAGAGCTTCAGCGCCTCCAGCAAATCCTCAGACGCCTTGGACGGATCGTCCGTGCGGTCAATCTCTGCCAGTGCCCGCCACGCGCGCGCCTTGGCGCCTGGACCGGCATCGCCGGGGTCAAGCTGAGTGGCCGTCGCCAGTTCCTTCCGCGCGTCTGAGATTTTGTTTTGCCGCGCCAGCAGCATTCCCAGTTCGACATGCGCCTCAAACGACTGAGGGTTTGCATCCACGGCCCGCCGGTAGAGCCCGGCCGCCGCCTCCAGCCGATTTTGCGCATCGGCCACATAGCCTGCGTCAAACAGCGCCCGCGCATCGGCCGGGTGCGCCGCCAGCCAAGGGTCCAGCTTGGCTTCTGCCGCCTTCCAGTCGGATTTCACGATCGCTGCCTCAGCCGCAGCCACTTCATCCGAGATTGAAATGGGCTGGGCCGCGGAGGCCGCGGCCTCAGCCGCCGGCTTCTCTGGATTCTGCGCGGAACTCTGGCCGAATCCGGCCACCGATGCCAACAGCAATACAAAAATAACGAAACGAAACACGGAATACCTCACTCTTAGTTTACCGAAGCAGACCTTGCCACAACTGCTGAGAGTTCGACGCGAGTAAGCGGAGAAGGAAATCGCGCAATCCTCGAATTAAGAGCAATACAGACCAAAATCAGTGTAGAGCTACATAGACCAGCACAAAAGGATTAAAAAAAAGTACATTCGTAGTATGAAGTAAGTTGGTAATAAGGAGATAACCATGCAAACGCAATTTGAAAATCCGCAAGAAGCGAAACTGAAAGAAGAGACAGTCACGAACGACTCAACGCAGAAGAGGGTTGACCGCGTAGCTGAAAAGGCTGCGAAGAAATCCACAAAAGCCGAACAAAAATTCGACAAGGACAACAGCAATCCCTTTTCAAAGTAACAGGCATCTCGGAACTTTTCAGTCCAGATAGAGGGACGAAGAAGGAGCCGGTGCATGCCAGAAATAAAAGGTGTGAATATGACTACAAATGTTCAGCAACACTTTCCACTAACCAGCGCCTATCTGTGCCAGGACTGTGCCACCATTGGCAACAACGCAATGCATTGTCCTGCCTGTGCCTCGGATGTCCTTATGGCGCTGGAGGGCGTGTTGAATCGCCAACAAACGAAAAAATCGAAGAATAGAATTCCTACCGAGTTCCCCATCTGGCAGCCGCAGAACCAAATTGCGGCATGAAGTTTGCGCGACCGCGGCCAGGTGTCGAGCCTGGCCTCCCTGACGGAATTCAGCGGCTCGTCCTTTGTGGTTCCACCCCTTCCATTTGTGCGACGCCCCATGCTCTGAGTAGTATTTCCTACAAACAGGAGATTTCATGGATCGTCGCACATTTTCCGCTTTGCTGCCCATGCTCTTCGCCGCTCCGGCCCTTGCTGCCAAGGCACAAGCTCAAGCACCTGCATCACCCGCCCCTGCCGCCCCGGCTCCGCTTGCCAGGCTGGCCTCCGGCCAATACCTCCCGGGCGAGCCGTCACACCCCAACTCGCCGCGCGTCTCGCGCAGCTTTCTCCGTGGTTTGATGCCGGATAATATCCGTCTGGAATCGCACGTCACGGTTCTCGCGCCCGGCGCGCCCGCCGAGCCCATCGAGCATCACAAGCATTCTGAGATGTGGTTCGTCCGCGAAGGCACGGTTACATTGATGACCGCCGGCGTCACGCGCACGCTCAAGGCCGGCGAAATGGGCCTGTGCATCGCCGGAGACGATCACTCCATCACCAACGCCAGCAAGACCGAGCCCGCATCTTACTTTGTCGTCTCCGTTGGCCCGCCGGAATAGACCGGCGCTGAGCGTAAGCTCCATAATTCGAATGTCTCATATCATGAGATCGCTGAAATATATTTTCCAATCCCGATACGCTTCAGCCGTCGTGTATCTAATTGAAATTCAGTAATTTCCGAAACAACACATGTTTCGCGTACACGCAAGGTTCGGCTTTTCCTATAAAAAATGTAACATTCTAATGTAGACTGAATCTATCCAATAAGGAGAACAAACTCGGAAACCCAAACTGGGAATTGCATGCAGCAATCCCCCATGCTGTGAGCCAACTCCCGAAACAATCGGAGGTCAATTCTTGAAACATCTGTCCAAACAACTTTCCATGCCGCTTATTCCCCTTTCCACGGCATACCTGTGTCTGGACTGTAGCGTTGTGGGAAACTGTCCAGATCGGTGTCCTGCCTGCGCCTCGGTAGTTCTGATGGGGCTGGCAAGCGTCCTTGATCGCAAGCAGGAGAAGAAGTCAAGGACTCGCACTCGCACCGCCGAGTTTCCCGCCTGGCAGGCGCAGCTCAAGCCGGTGCAACTCCGCTCTGTTGCATGAATGAGCCAGGTGGGCGCAGACGCCCATTCTCATTCAACCGGATCGCACCGTACTCCCCCGGTACACTGCGTCCTATAATGAAGAATGGCCGTCTGCGTTCCAAGCCTCGCTGAGCCTTTGGGATCGCACTCGGCCGACTTCTCGCCCGGTGACTTCCCATTGAACGACGCCATCATCATTCGCGGTGCGCGGACTCACAACCTGAAGAACATCTCCTGCGAGATCCCCCACGGCAGGCTGACGGTCATCAGCGGCGTCTCCGGTTCGGGCAAGTCCTCGCTGGCCTTCGACACCATTTATGCCGAGGGGCAGCGTCGCTACGTCGAGTCGCTCTCCGCTTACGCCCGCCAGTTTCTCGAGCGCATCGAAAAGCCTGACGTGGATGAGATCGACGGCCTCGCCCCGGCCATCGCCATCAAGCAGAAGAACTCCACGCGCAACCCGCGCTCCACCGTTGCCACGGCCACCGAGGTTTACGATTACCTGCGCCTGCTCTACGCTCGCTGCGGCACGGTCCACTGCGTCTACTGCGACGGCCTGGTCAAGCGCGACTCCATCGACGAGATTGCCGAGGCCGTGTTGGCGCTGGGGGAGGGAACTCGCCTCAAAGTGCTCTTCCCGGTGCGCCACGCCGAGCCCGTCCCGGCGGCAGAGGCCAAGCCCGCCAAGCGAGCGGCCAAGTCCGCCGCCAAGCCCGCCGCCAAGCCCGCCGCCGAGTCTCCGCTTACCGAGGCCCTCAAGGCTCGTCTCATCGAACTGCGCGCTTCCGGCTTCAACCGCCTTTACCAGCAGGGAAGCATCTTCGAGTTTTCTACTCCCGAGTCGCTCCTCGATCTCGACTTCACTCTGCCAGTGTTTGTCCTTTTGGACAGGATTGTCATGAGTCAGGATAATCGCGCCCGTATCGTCGATGCCGCGGAGGTTGCCTATCGCGAGTCGGGCGAGGTCACCTTCGAGGAACTCCCGTCGGACGAGAAAGCTCCGCGCCCGCGCCACCGCTTCTCCGCCTCCTACGAATGCAAAAGCTGCCATCGCCCCGGCCGCGAGCCGGAGCCGCGCTTGTTCAGCTTCAACAATCCCTTCGGCGCGTGTCCCCGCTGCCAGGGCTTCGGCAACACCATGGACTTCGACCTGAACCTGGTCATTCCCGACAAGGCGCTCACCCTCAACGGTGGCGCCATCGACCCCTGGAACCGCCCCAAGTACAAGCCCTGGTTCACGGAGTTTCGCAAGCAGGCTCCCGAACTGGGCGTGCCGCTCGACGTCGCCTGGCGCGACCTGCCTGAAGCCGTCCGCGAAATCGTTCTCCGCGGCAAAGGCACATTCGTCGGCGTCCTCGGCTTCTTCGCGCAAATGGAGCGCAAAAAATACAAGCTCCACGTCCGCGTCATGCTCAGCAAATATCGCGGCTATGCCGAGTGCCCCGACTGCCGCGGCCAGCGCCTCCGTGCCGAGGCACGCAGCGTCCGCATCAATGGCCAGAGCATCTGCCAGGCAACCGCGCTCACCATCGCGGAAGCCAAAGCCTTCTTTGCCGCGCTCAAGCTCTCCCCCATGCAGGAGGAGATCGCCGGCCCCATCCTCCAAGAGGTTCGCGCGCGTCTCGGTTTTCTTGACGCCGTTGGCCTGGAGTACCTCACCCTCGACCGCCTCGCCTCCACGCTCTCCGGCGGAGAGGCGCAGCGCATTCAGCTCGCCACCTCGCTCGGCTCGCAGTTGGTTGGCACGCTCTATGTCCTTGATGAGCCTTCCATCGGCCTCCACTCCCGCGATACCGCCCGCCTCATCCACATTCTCAAAGAGCTGCGCGACCTGGGCAACACCATCATCGTCGTCGAGCACGACGCCGACATTCTCCGCTCCGCCGACCACCTCCTCGACCTCGGCCCCGGAGCCGGCGAGCTGGGCGGCAAACTCCTCGCCGAGGGCGTTCTCGCGGAAATAGAAGCCAACCCCGCTTCGCTCACCGGCCGCTATCTCTCCGGCCAGCTTTCCATCCCCATCCCCACGCGCCGCCGCACGCCCGGCCGCGAGCGCCTCATCCTGCGCGGAGCCACGGCCAACAACATCCACTCGCTCGACGTCGAAATCCCTCTCGGAATGTTGGTCGCCATCACTGGCGTCTCCGGCTCCGGCAAATCCACGCTGGTCCATCAGGTGCTCTATCGCGCTGTCGCGCGCGCCCTCGGCCAATCAGACGGCGCCGATCCCTCCAGCGTCTACAAATCCCTCACCGGCGTCGAGCGCCTCAACGATGTGGTCCTCGTCGATCAGACGCCCATCGGCCGCACGCCCCGCTCCAACCCCATCACCTACATCAAGGGCTTCGACCTGGTCCGCGAGCTTTTTGCCGCGCAGCCCGAGGCCCGCCGTCTCTCCCTCACCCCCGGCCATTTTTCCTTCAACGTGCCCGGAGGCCGCTGCAACACCTGCGACGGCGACGGCACCGTCACCGTCGAAATGCAATTCCTCGCCGACGTCGAACTGTCCTGCGAAGATTGCAACGGCACCCGTTATCAAACCAAAATCCTCAACGTCCACTACAAGGGCAAGAACATCCACGATGTGCTGCAAATGACCGTCAAGGAGGCGCTGCGCTTCTTCGCCGGCCAAAACCGCCTGCTGGAAAAGCTCGCCGTCCTCGATGAGATCGGCCTCGGTTACCTTCGCCTCGGTCAGTCGGCCACCACGCTCTCCGGCGGCGAGGCGCAGCGCGTCAAGCTCGCCGCCCACCTCGCCCAGGTCCGCGCCGTCAACGCCACCGCCAAACCCTCCCAGGCCAGCCGCGTACTCTACATCCTCGACGAGCCCACCACCGGTCTCCACTTCGACGACGTCTCCAAGCTCCTCACCGCCTTCCGCAAGCTCATCGACGGCGGCGGCTCGCTCATCGTCATCGAGCACAATCTCGATGTCATCAAATCCGCCGATTGGGTCATCGACCTCGGCCCCGAAGGCGGTGCAGCTGGCGGCAAGATTGTCGCTGAAGGCACCCCCGAAGAGATCGCCACAAATCTCCTCTCCCACACCGGCAAATGGCTCGCCCGCGTGCTGTAACCGTCGCACAATTCCACTAACTCGCTTATTGAACGGGTGCCCCAGGTCCCTCGCATTTGGGGACCTGGGAATCATCGAATACCAATGTTCGGGTGCCCCACCCTTCGCGTACTTCGCGAAGGGTGGGAAGGAGGCTTTGTGTCAGGGCACGACTTTAGTCGTGCCGAACATGCATACAAATAAATCGGGCTTTAGCCCTTGAGGAAATTTCAAAATAGGTTGATCTATTAAAAGACTCCGCTAACTCGCCGTCTTCTCCCCCGCCCCCATCAACACCAGCGACCGCTGCGCAAAGGGCGAATAGACCAGCGGCGTCATGCACGCCAGCGCCAATCCGAAGTTGATGTGATGCAGCAGCAAAAAGGGCGCCAGCGCCCACAGTTCATCGAACGCCAGCAGAACCGGCCACATCCGCAGAAACTTCCCGCGCAGCCCCGGCGCATGGAAGAGCACCGCGGTCAGCACAAACAGGCGCACGGGAATCAGCATCGCCGCCGTCACGATCAGAACAACGAACGCTTCACTCGCTCTCTGCAATGGCGAGAATAGTTCTTCAATCTCCGCCAGGTTTGCCAGTGCCCCGACATAAAAGCTCAAATACATGATCTGCAACAAAATGAAGAGCGTCTTCACCACGTGATGCGAGGCCTTCGGAAGCTCCTCCGGCGTGGCCAGAATCCGAAAACCCGTTTTCGTTACCGGTCCCGTTTCAGATCCAGCTTCCGTCTCCGCCGAAACTTCCTTCTGCTCCCTCGCCGCCGCGGAAGGGAATTCGACCGTCCGCTGGCCCGCATCTTCCCTCGCGTCCATCCGTTCCACCGGAGCCACGAAGCGATAGCCGCGCCGCGCCAGCGTCTCCACAAATCTCGGATTTACGGCCGTATCTCCCAGGGCTTCGCGGATGCGATTGACTGCCGAGTTCACGCCATGTTCATAGTCAACAAAAGTGCCGTCGGGCCACAGCTCCCGGCAGATTTCCTCTCTCGTCAGCAACTCGCCGGGCCGCTCCAGCAGCATGACCAGCATCTGAAACGGCTGCGCGTTCAACTTGACGCGGAGTCCATTCCGGCGAAGCTCTTCCGTGACAACGTTTGCTTCAAATGTGCCGAAGCGATAGCGCCGTGCTGGCTGTGCATCCGTCATGCTCATGCCAGTGTAACCGATCGCGCGCTCCATCCAGTTCCGCCTTGCAATGTACAACTTTCCACAAATCCAGCTTCATCAACCACCTGCACCGTGAGAAACTTGTCTTCGACAGGTGAGATTCCATGCATTGCGTCGCCGGCAGCTAGCAGGGTAAGGTGCTGTTCATGACGCAATATCCATCACATTCGCTGAGATTATCCGTTGTATGCGGCCTCCTGCTCTTTGCAGCCGCTCCCGTATGCGGATGGTCTGAACCCGCCCCCGCCGCCGTTTCAGCCTTCAACTCCTATATCAGCACGGTTGAGTCGCGTCTGGCTCAGCAGCATCGCTCGCCAAACGGCTTCATCGCTTCTCTCGCACAGTCCGAGACGCGTCTCCGTCAGGGCGAGTTGATCATCGAGCAGATCACGCCCTCCACCAGCGCGGATTTGCCCGGTGCGATGCTCTACTATTGGCGCGGAACGGCCTTTGCACCCGGAGCCAAAGCCGCGGACTTCGAGCGCCTGATGAAGAATTTCGACGCTTATCCGCAGCGCTATTCTCCGCAAGTCCTCCAGTCAAAAATCCTCACGCAACAGGGCGATCACTTCCAGGTCATCATGCGCGTCCGCCAGAAGCACGTCATCACGGTAGTCGTGGATACCACCTACGACGTCACTTTCGCTCGCCTCGACGCGTTTCACGGCTACAGCATCTCGCGCAGCACGCAGATCTCCGAAATAGACTCGCCCGGCACTCGTCACGAACGCGCGCTCACTTCCACCGAGGAGCACGGCTTCCTCTGGCGGCTCTACACGTACTGGACCTACGAGGAGCGCGACGGCGGACTTTACATGCAGATCGAATCCGTCTCCCTCACGCGTTCCATCCCCACCGGACTCGGCTGGGCGATTGGTCCTTTCGTCGAGAGCGTTCCCCGCGAATCGCTCGAGTTTACCCTGCGCTCCACCTGCAATGCGCTGCGAAAGTAGTTGATTAAGGGTTCGGAGGGAGGCGGGGGTTTCAACCCCCGCATAAAGCCGATGGAATTGATGGGGGCTTTAGCCACGGAGGAAACGCAAATGAATCTTCAACCAGCCGCAACAACAAATGCCGCAGCCTTCATCACCGCGCGCCGCATCAACCAATCCCTCACCGCTTCCCTGGAGAAGCGCGCCCTGCTCTGGATGGCCGAGCGTGCCCCCCGCTGGCTCACCTCCGACCAGCTCACTCTACTCGGCCTCGTCGCGCAAATCGCCGCCGGCCTCTTCTACGCACTCTCGCGCTTCAACCGCTTCGCTCTGCTCCTGGTCATCTTCTGCCTCGCGCTCAACTGGCTGGGCGACAGCCTCGATGGAACCCTGGCCCGCATGCGCCATCACGAGCGTCCGCGCTACGGCTTCTACGTCGATCACATGGCAGACATCTTTGGCTCCGTCGCTCTCATGTCCGGCCTCGGCTTCTCCGGTTTTCTCCATGGTCAAACGGCTATCGCCATGCTCGTTGCCTTTCTTATCCTCTCCGGCGAGAGCTTCCTTGCCACCTATTCGCTCTCCCGCTTCCAGCTTTCGCAGGGCATCTTTGGTCCCACGGAAATTCGCATTCTGCTCGTCATCGGCAATCTCGCGTTGCTGCGCAATCCCTACGCCCATCTCTTCGGCTACAAAATTCTACTCTTCGATCTGGGAGGCGCCATCGCAACCCTCGCCATGTTCGCCATGGCAATTCATGTCACCCTGCGCCACACCTCACAACTTTATCGTCAGGAGCCGTTGCCGTGAGCACCTTCATCCGCTGGAGCAAGTTCAATCTCGTCGGCGCTGTCGGCATGGTGGTGCAACTTGCCGCGCTCGCCCTCTTCAATCGCTGCGCCCCGGGCCATTATCTGCTTGCCTCCGCCGCGGCCCTGGAGCTCACGCTGCTGCACAACTTTGTCGCTCACCTCCACTACACCTGGAGCGACCGCCGCCGCAACTCCGCACTGCTCGTTCAGCTCGTGCGCTTTCATCTTTCCAATGGCTTGGTCTCCATGCTGGGAAATCTCGCCCTCATGCGCCTGCTGGTCGGTGTCGCGCACCTTCCCCTGCTCGTCTCCAACGCCATCGCCATTCTCGGCTGCTCCATCCTGAACTTCTGCCTGGTAAACAACTGGGCCTTTGCGCAAAATATTTCTGGCAATGCAGTCCTTCACGACTCCGCCCGCTCCGGCTCACTCTGATCCATCACTTGGCGGTCGATCCAATCTTCGCGATTCTCTTCCTCTGCCTGCCTGCGCCTCTTCTCGTCTTCCTCGCGCTCCTCACGCCCATCGCTCATCATCTTCTCCTTTCTTCAGTGTAAGAGAATAGCTCCGCCGGGTGCCCCACCCTCGCGACGTATTTGTTTTTGCTTGTCATCCTGAACGGAGCATCAAATAAACGCTTGTCATCCTGAGCGACCGGACCCTGAGCTTGGCGAAGGGGAAGGGAGTCGAAGGACCTGCGGTTGTTTTTTGCAGCTTTGAAAGGGCGCGGTTTCAACCGCGCCACCGCCCCATCCACAAGTTTTTAGAAATCAACCCACACGACGAAGT
>CABEBX010000288.1_pt1 | contig 10791 bp, 8 predicted proteins | sample 3132671 | NCBI WGS metagenome assembly CABEBX01 (sample SAMEA5534346, study PRJEB31848) | metagenome | biome: tundra; feature: field; material: soil | place: USA | collected 2013-05 | depth 0.45 m
GTAAGTGGCTCAATGAGGAGTTTGAAGGCGGGTTCATGGTCGCCTCGGCAGTATGAACAACGTGCGGCTCGCGTGAAGTTCGCAGGCTTTGCGGGCTGCGGAAGAAATGCAGGGAAGACCACGAGCCGAAGCAACGGGTGGTATATTGTTTCGTGGCCATGAAAACAAAACGAGGATTACATTCTTGTTTTTCATGATCCGCTCGCGCAAATTACATAACCACTGAGGCTGGTAATGATTCGCAATTTTCTCCTGCCTGGACCTGCCGCGCATATTGCCAGGCTTCCAGAGCCTCAGATAAAAAAGTTGTACCCAAAACTGCGCTGGCAGATTCTGGAATCTACATTTATTGGTTACGCCACATTTTATCTGGTCAGAAACAATCTTCCGGTTGTTTCCAAGGAGATGGGACAGGCGCTCCACTACTCGAAAGGACAAATCGGCGACATACTGGCGATATCGGTTTTCGTCTACGGCCTGGGCAGATTTTTTATGGGTTCTCTGTCGGATCGGAGCAACCCGCGTTACTTTATGCCGATCGGATTGCTGCTTACCGCCTTTTGCAACTTTGCTTTTGCAACCGCCAGCAGTTATCCGATGCATCTGGCTCTCTGGACAATGAATGGGTTGGCGCAAAGCATGGGATGGGCTCCATGCGGCCGCTCCATAAGCCATTGGTATAGCATCCGCGAGCGGGGAACGGTTTTTGCATTCTGGAACCTCGCTCAGAACGTAGGCGGCGGACTGGTGGGAATTATTGCTGCCTTCTGCGCCGCGCGGCTCGGCTGGCGCTCGGCATTTTATGTCCCCGGCGTATTGGCGCTACTCTGCGCGTTGTATCTTGTTTTGAGGCTGAGGGACACGCCTCAGTCGGTGGGACTTCCGTCGATTGAGGAATATCATAACGATTATCCGAAAGGCGGCAGCAGCGACAGCGAAAAGGAGCTGGGAACTCGCGAGTTATTCGTACATTACATTCTGAAGAATCGTTACCTGTGGCTTTTTGCCGGCGCCAATTTCTTTGCCTATGTCGCCAGATACGCCATGCTCGACTGGGGGCCGACTTATCTGAAAGAAGTTAAGCACGCCAGCTTGGGCGAGGGAGGAATCGGCACGGCAGTTTTAGAGTCTTCTGCAATGCTGAGTACTGTCCTGGTAGGCTGGCTATCCGATAAGCTGGGCGGACGTCGCGGAATGATCTGCCTGCTCTGCATGATTCCAGTCTTTCTTGCCTTCATTGGTATTATTTATAGCCCCAACAATAAGTTATGGATGGACATGGCCTTATTCGGAATTATCGGTTTCTTTGTCTATCCGGCTGTCATGTTGCTGGGCATTTGCTCGTTGGATGCCACCTCGAAAAAAGCGGTGGGCACCGCGAATGGCTTTATCTCGATCTTTGGCTCCCTGGGACGCATGGCCGAGAGTAAAGGCATAGGTACTCTGGTAGAACGATATAACTGGGATGTTGCGCTCTACGCGATAGCGATATCAACTTTTCTGGGAATTGTTCTGCTTGCGTTCACCTGGAAGCTTTCACCGGGAGCGGCAGAGGCCCGGCGAGTGGCCAGGTACTCACTGTAGTAAGGACAAAGTGAAAAGAAGATTTCAAATACGCGGATTGGAGGTTGAGAGTTGAGCAATTCAAATTCAGCCGTCACGCGAAGAAAATTCCTACAGGGAGCGGCACTGCTCGCGGCTCCTGTTTCACTTTACTCCCAAATTCCTCAGAACACCTTCGAGCAGCATCAACAAGCGCTCCGGGAGTGGTATGAAAGAAAAGCGCTTCGTCTTGCCGGTGTCCGCACGAAGGACGCAGAGACGTTGCGCGACCTTCTGGCCGAATCTCCTGTCTTATACCCGCCGTGGACCGGACGCCTGGACGAGTACGACAGCGAGACTTTCGGTCCGCTGTTGGCAGTCAGCGACGAGGGCGACAACGCGCAGAGCATCGCTCATGCGACCTACGCGTCAGCCAAGGCGCGTGCGCTGCATAACGCCAACGCAACCTCGCTCGGTGTGATGATAGACGGCGAGCGCATGGTCAGCGCGGGCGAAGGGCCGATTGGACCGGAAGAATACGCAAAACTGATTGCGGCAGCCTTCGGGCGCACCCTTTGCTCCACGAATGTCGGAGTCAGAGTCAATGCCCGCCTCTACCGGCTCTTTCCGGAGTTTTCGATAGCCGATGCTGCTGTAGGCGAAGAAAAGTGGCTGGCAGGAATTTTTGCGGCGTTTCGTCCGTTCCTGAAAACTCCTGACAGTATTCCCCGGCCGCTCACTGTCCGGCTTATTGTGCAGCCGGAAGATTCGCTTGAGACTGTCCAGAAGCTGGTTGCGAAACTAGAGGCCGGGCGCGGCCAGGGACTTCTCGGTCCTTCTTCGATTCACCGAATCTCTCTGCTATCAATCTGCACCGGCGTAATCCGCTCGGGTGCGGAGACGGAGGAGATCAAGCGCCTGCTTGAAATCGCAGCACAAACTGGCATTGCAGAGGTCGCGATTGACGGAGAGCTGCTCTTTGGCGCGCGTCAGCGCATGAGTGTCGAGTCTCTGCTCAATATTCTGGAAGTAAGCGCGCTGCGCGATTTGTTCGCCGCCGCCCGGCAGCGGAAAGTCCGGCTCGTCTACCGGTATCAAGTGGATACCGATTCGGCTGCGCGGACGATTTGGACCGGCCTGCACACCACGCGTTCCTATGGATTCACGGCGGGCAAGTACGGGCTTGTGCCGCTGACCCTCGATGAGCAGGAGAGAGTGGTCAGACTCATCAGCCGCTGGACGAAGGGATGGACAGCAATTCCAGCTTTTTATCTCGACACGCCTCTGGTGACGCACGAAGACATCTTCGATGAGTCGCGGTGCATGGACGGAGCGCTTTTGTGGATGGAGAAGGTGCGCGGGGCGGGCGCGAAGCTGGCGCTTTTCGACTGCCCCGACCGGATCGCCGAGCGTCATTTGATCCGCGATGAGCGAGATGCGGAAGCCAAAGGAATTTTGTCGCTGGAAAAAATTGCCGCATTGGAGCAGCGTGGCCGTGAGCTTGGACTGAAACTGATGTGGTCCGGCGGAATTACTGCGCGTCAGGCGTATTCTCTCGGCGCACAGGGCGTATTCGCTGTCTTCTCGACCGGTGCAGCCTCGCGCCGGGTGGCCGTGCACGGTAGTTTTGTGGACGATCCGGAGCTGGCCAGCGAAAGCGAACCGACAGAGATTGGCGTGCGCCGCGTCCATGCCGCCATTCAGGGTGGTTTTCTCGCCAAGACTTTGAGTGACTGCGACAAAGAGTTGGCGGAGCAAGTGCGCGACCGCAGCCTGCGCCTTCTCCAAGCAATCGACGCGCAGAGCCCGGCTGAAGGAGCCCTGGCAGAACTTGACGAAGCAATGCTGCGCGGCTGGGCCCTGCACTGGGCGGGGAAAAAGCCGGCATAGAAATCATCTTCTTACGCCGACGACTCCATTTTTCTGCGTGCGCCGAGCTGGGCAGCAACCTCAACCAGGGATTCATCGCATCCGCGCGCGGCCGCCATTTGCATCCCTCCGGCAGCGCAGGGAAGGGTAACCACCGGCACTCCCGCCATGCTGAATGGAGTGGTGTAGCGCAGGAGCCGGACGCGCGTCTTGCTGTGATCCGCTCCGGCACCCAGGCGCGCGACAGGAGTGGCAGGCATCAGTAGCAAACCATGCGCCGCAAAAAGCGAGTCCATGCGGGCCGTGAACTCTGCGTGGCGTTTGCGCAATGCGGAGATTTCCGCGGGTGTGATGCGCGCGCCCCACTCCAGCCGCTCGCGAAGGCCCGGTTCATAGAGGTCAAAGTGGCCTGCATGGATGCGTGCTGCCTCCCATGCCTGAATGGGCGCATAAATCTCGAAGGCCTCATCCCACCACTTCGCATCGATTTTGACAGCGCGCAATCCGAGAGCTTCCAGCTCGGAGATGGCGGCGTGAAGGCTGGCGAGAATCTCCGCTTCACAATCGTGGAAGAAGCTTTCATCGGGAACGGCAAACCGCGCGAAGGTCTGGGTTGAAGCCGTATTCGCGGGCGCCAGAAAGCCGGCTAGCGGCGGCGCATCTTGCAGATCGCGAAAGATCCATCCCATGGTGTCAAAGGATTGCGCCAGGTGCGCGCCGCCTTTCCAGTTGCCGCGGCCCAGCGTGGCGCGATACCCGGCCAGTCCGCATAGTGCGGCTGGTGCGCGGATGGACCCGCCGGTGTCTGTGCCCAGAGCGGCTACGGCTGAACCCTCCAGCACGCTGGCCGCCGCGCCCGAGGACGAGCCGCCCGTCAGCGCGCCTTCGTTGCCCGGCTGAAGGCAATCGCCAAAGTCGGGATTTTCGCCGGTGATGCCGTAAGCCAGTGGGTGCAGGTGGGTCTTGCCGATGATGACCGCGCCGGCTGCGCGCAGCCTTTCCACCAGCCAGGAATCCTGCGCGGCGAAACCAGAGAGTTCGCGATACGCTCGCACGCCGCAACTGGTGGGCGCGCCGGCCAGGTCAAAGCAATCCTTCACCGAGATGGGCAGCCCCCACAGCGCGCCGCGGCCATCGCCGAAGGGACCACCTTCACCGCGCGGCATCGCTTCTGCGCGCGCCGCTTCCGCCAGCGTCCATGCCGGATTCTGCCACAGGTAGGTATTGCGGCTTTGATTCCCGTTGGCGCGGGCCAGAGCCATTTCGGCCAGATCAACGGGCCGTACCGCTTCAGCGGCAAGAGCTTCACGCAACCCGCGGATCATCCAGGAGGCATCGGTCATAGTGAGATTCTAGGGCAAGAGTGAGCAGGTATGCGTCTTGCATGCCTGTTTCGGCGGCGACTTGACGGCGCTGGAGAGCATCGCAGCGCAGGTTCGTCTCAACGTGTCATAAGAATGTAACGAGCAATCCGGGCAAGATGCGTCTTCTCTCTAAGATATTGATTCTAAATGGCGTCCCCGACGGGATTTGAACCCGTGTTATCGCCGTGAAAGGGCTTTTCAAGCCACATTGTAAGGTTCGCAATAGTTCGGTTAAGTTATGCAGATACATGTATTTACATAGAGTTAAAGGTGTGTACTAATTCGTAATAGTTATGGAGTGTTTTTGGGGTCTATCGTCACAATAGCGTCACAGAGAGAATATTTATGTGTTGGTCACTCTGAAATGGTCAACACAGCCTGGCACCCTCTGCAATAGCTCCGCCTCCGACTATGATAAGCTGGGCAACCGAGAGGGGGTAGCCGATGATATTTGGTTTGCCAACGGCAGTTGCGGGATCCATCATCGCGGCAGTCATTGCTGGAATCATATCTTTGCTAGGACTGATCATCAGTAAAGAAACCAAGGTTTCTGAGTTTCGACAAGCATGGATAGATTCCCTCAGGGCTGAGGTCGCTGCAGTCATCACACATGCTCAGGCCGTTCATGGCGCATATTTGGCGAAATTCATAGACAAACCAACCCTATGGCAGAATGTACGCGAGGATTTCGTTGGCCTCAACGAAGCATGGGCCAAGGTCAAGCTACGCCTGAACCCTAGGGAGCCAAAATCGACCGACATCCTTAGCGCGTTGGAGGAACACGAGAGCGTCTTCCAGCCCGATAAGGATCAACCCGACAAAGAGCCCGCCTTCGAGAATCTAGACGCCGCCGAGAAAAAGCTCCTGGCGGCCACGAAGATTGTTCTGAGGGAGGAATGGCGACGCGTTAAATGGGGAGAGCCCATGTATAGAGGGGCTACTTTGTTTGCGGGAGTCCTTGTAATTGTGGGTTTTCTCCTCTTGTGGAAATCGTTCGGATACTCACTAGGAAGTTCAAATCTCTATCATGTCGTCGAGCGAACTGACATCTATGTGGATAAAGAGGGGCGGGCGGCATCTGATCAGTCGTTCGATCATGATGTAGTACATCTTGTACTCGATCACTCCAATCACAAGATTTATGCCGAATGCGACCTCAGCACGCTCAACAAGCTTGACCCAAACGCGAGCTGCGGTCTGAGGCCCCTCAGAGACTATGAATGCGTGGTGGGCAGAGATGACATGATGAAGGCCCCCTCGCCGCTAAGTGACTTGGTCTGCAAAGATGCGGATGAACGCACGGTTTACCTGTATGTGAGTAAACAAGAGTAGATTTTGCAGGCGGAACATCAACGGCCTCCTATGGGTCATCCAGATATCCAGCATCAACCAAACACCCAAGGCACAAAGGCGCCCTTTGTGCCGATCCAAATTCTGCTGGTCCTAAATGAGCGCATTGGACTGTCAGCAACAACTTACCCCACGACTGGCGTTGGCGACCCGTCGAAATTACATATTGACTGCGCGAATACTCTGCCGCCATAAACCATTGAAAACAAATGAATGCGGGCGTATTGTATTCCAGAAGCCTGTATAAGGGAGATTCGATCTATGAGAAAGAAAACTGGCCTAGTTTCCCAGCATCTTGAAGGGATAAAGTTCAGTGCGCTCGAAGATTACCAGCAGATCATTCGCAACTACATTCGCAAGCAGGAAGGCGTATATGCGCTGTATAAGAAAGGCCGGCTCTACTATGTGGGGCTGGCCAGCGATCTCAAGTGGCGACTAAGCGCGCACTTGAAAGATAGGCATAAGGAACAGTGGGATACTTTCAGCGTCTATCTTACGGTCAACAATCAGTACTTGAAAGAGCTGGAGTCGCTCATGTTACGGGTGATCCGGCCGATGCCAAAAGGCAATAAGCAATTGGGAAAATTCCCAATTTCCCAGAATCTCCTTCGCCAATTCAAGAGGGATATTAAGGAGAATCAAAAGAAGAGATTAAGGGAGCTGATCGGACTTCCTCCGAAACAGCTCAAGCGGGGCCGGGATCAAGTAGATGGTCTCTTGGCGGAGTACGTCCAACGCGCTGGAAAGAGCCTTCGACTTCGAGCTGTTTACAAGGGAAAGATGTATCGGGCGTTTGCACCGAAGGATGGTACCGTTAGGTACAAGAACCGTAAGTATATGTCTCCATCAGCAGCTGGGAAAGCAGTGATTCAAAGGGCATGTAACGGATGGTCATTCTGGCGTTATGAGCGTGCGCCTGGGAAATGGGTGCGATTGTCCACTTTACGCAGTAATTGAGTAGGTGGTTGTCAATTCACATCTTTCGCCAATGCGCTCATCGAAACTTGACGGGCGTAATCCAAGGTTTCGGGAGAATCAACGTCAAACCGAATCCCGCAATGCGGTTGATTCCGTGGAGCCCGCCGGGGCAAGCGAGAGCACGGTGTCCAGTCGCTTTGCCGCGTCAAGCAGGAACGGCTGCGAGAGGTGGGCATACCTGTCGGTCATTCGCGGGTCTGAGTGACCAAGGAGCTTTTGCAGGGTGTGAAGGTCCACGCCGTTCTGCCGCAGAATACTCGCGTAGTGGTGTCGAAGATCGTGGAGGCTGAAGTCTTCGACGCCCGCTGCCTTGCACGCACGGATGAACGCGACGGTCACCTGAGCCGGAGTGACGCCGGGAAATAGCAGTCCTCTGTTCTTGTGCGTGCTGGCGCCCATCGACGTAAGAACATGCATGACCAGATCGTTGATGAACGCGGGGCGTTCCTTGCCGCTCTTCGTATGCCTCAGCCGAATCTCACGCCGGGGGATCGACACATCTTCCCACCGGACGCGCAGCATCTCGCCCCGCCTGGTGCCCGTGCTCACCAGCAGCCCAACGATGGGCCGCAACCATTCAGGGCAGGCTTCGAGCACCTTGCCCAACTCTTCGGCTGTCAGATACCGAACGCGGCCCTCCGGCGCTTTGGGAACTGGCGCGCGGTGCGCCGGATTGGTCACAATCATTTCCTTTTCGATTGCGATGTTAAGCAGGCGCTTGAGTACGTTCATCTCTTTGATGATTGAGCCGTCGCCCACCTTGCCCACGCGGGAGTCGATGTACTCGGCCACGTCCTTGCGTCGAATGGCTGCCAGCCGCACCGCTCCGAAGAACGGCTTCAAGTGACCTTCTACAACGCCCCGTTGCCGCTCGAATTCAGTCTTTGACACCTTGCCCCTTACAACTGCGGACGAAATGCGCCGCTTCTGATAATCGAGAAACTCATCGGCGAAGCTGGCGAATGTGGCTTCGCTTAGCAGCGGCTTCCCAAACTTGATGGCCTCTTCGACCTTCAGGCGCTCCGCTGCGAGCGCCTCCTTTGCTTGTTGCAACGTGGGTACTTTGAAACGGCGACGAATACGCCGCCCATCGGCGGCGGTCCAACTTCCCCAGTACCCCGGCGCGTCCGGCCGCGTGTAAATTCCATCACGGCGATGTGCTTGCTTCTTAGCCATTGTGATTCCTCCGTTGTGCGTTCTTGGTTTGTAGAGCTTCAATCTCCGGCGGGAGCTTCAGACCGCTGCCCGCTTCGGTCTTCTCATCGTTGACCCAACGATGCAGAGATTTCGCCTGTCTGTTGTACCCGTGCTTTTTCAGATAGGAGACGGTCCACGCCTCCCATGTTTGCTTGCGCTTCTTCTGTACATAAGCGGCCAACGCATCGCGCGACAATCGCAGCAGCTCATCGTGCAGATCGTCGTTGCGTTTTTGATTCGCAGCGAGCGCGGTCGTGTATGACCCACAAAGGCGGGAGCAGTATTTCGCTCGGTGGCGTGTCTTTTTCAAAAAGTATTTGCCGCACGTTGGGCACGGGCCGCAAAGTTTTTCGCATTCAGGATGCAGAACCAGTTGTCTGAAGAGGCGCAACGCAACGTCTGCCGGGTTCGGGTCAGCCGCGATTCCACCAGCGGGGAAGGGCGTTGCGAACAAGAGCCCACTATCGGTGATCGTATAAGTGCAAACGCCGGACGCAAGCAACAGGTGAGACTTTGCAGCCTCTATCGTGCGGCACATCCTACGCATGTTTGGCCCCGAGTCAAGCCACGCATCGACCCACCAGCACAATTCAGCCAGCATCGCCTGGTCAAATGCTGCTAGCTTGCGCCGCTTGTTCAGCAACTCACATACGAAACTCGGCGCGTCGAACTCAGGCAGCGGCGAAGATGATCTAAAAGCCATACATTTATTATAGCACATATTGGCTTATATGCTTTTTTATATGCTTTTCAGAGCGCGCATTTTGTGTTCTGCTTTACCTGTGGAGGAAAATCCAATGCCCTCAAAAGTGACAAAGGCCACGCGGCGCACAAAGGCCGCACCTGCCGCTCGGCGGCCAAGCCCCGCGCCTGTTCCCGCAGCGCCTTGTGGCGCGCCGTCGAAACTCTTGACCGTTCAGGATTGTGCTGCGCTTACCGGAGAGTCGCCCTGGACCTGGCGTGCTCGCGCATATTCTGGGCGCTGCGAATCGGTCAAAATGCGCGGCCCGAAAAGTCGTCTGCTTATTCCCGAGAGCGAAGTTTATCGGCTGATTCAGGAAGGCACGCGCCCCCGCGTCGTTGCCGCATAACACAAGGCGGCGCCCCACTAGACCGCGCGTGGAGATTTTTCATGAGAGATGCCTTTAGAAAACAGATCGCCGCGTTGAAGTTCAAACCAAAGCGCAAGCTGGTGCTGATCCCCAAAAAAGCCCCTGTCACATCGGGCCTACCGCCCGAGATTCTAGCCTTCGCCGAGCAGAACTTCAAACTGTTCCCGGTGAAGGTCCGCGACAAAACTCCCCTTATCAAAGGATGGCCGTCGCTTGCTACGAACGAAGTCGCCCAGCTTGAGAAGTGGGCGCGGCAATTCCCCAACTGCAACTGGGGCGCAAAGACTGGCGACGGTATCGTGGTGCTCGACGTTGATGGGCTTGCCGGCCGCATGGCCATCCGCGCATGGGAGGCGGTAGGGCTGCGATTGCCAAGTACGCGCATACACTCGACCGGCAAAGGACAGCATCTGCTCTTCACCACGGCCGCCCCCGTCCGCAACAGCGCGGGCAAGCTGGCCCCTGGCCTCGATGTGCGCGGCGAAGTCGGTTACATCGTAATGCCGCCGTCCGTACACCCGAGCGGCGCGCCCTACAAGACCACGAACGGCGCACCACTAGCGAACCTGCCCGACTGGCTGCGCAAGAAGATGCTGGCTCCCGCATCGAGCGCGAAGGCTGCGGCTGGCGTGATTCCCCAAGGGCAGCGTGACAACGCGCTGACAAGCGCGGCAGGTACTCTCCGTCGTGCCGGCAGGACGCAAGCGGAAATTGAATCCGCGCTGACGGCGCTGAACGCCGAGCAGTGCAAACCGCCGAAGAGCGAAGAGGATGTAGCTCGAATCTCCGCGAGCGTTGGGCGCTATCCGATACCTGACGGTGTTCAGGCTGCGCTTAATGGTCCACGCCCCAAAGTGCTGCTTCCCGGAGACGATCGTTTGCTGTCGGACTTTGCCGCTGAGTTAGGCGGCCATCTGGCGGATAAGCCGATCTTCGTTCATGCAGGTGAAGTCGTTACCCTGCATGGCTGCGCTCTGCGTCCAGTCACAGCACAGATCCTCCGAACCCTGGTTGAGGGCCATCTGGTGTGCATCAAGCAGCGCCGCACCAATAAGGTCACGGTCGATGTGGGCTCGACCATGGCGGAGGCCGACTCGCGCGGCGTGCTGGCATCCGAGCAGTTCAGGGGTAAGCTGCGCCGCTTGCAGCGCATCAACTCGTGCCGCCTGCCGGTGTTCCGCTCTAACGGTCATCTTGAGCTGCTGCCGGAAGGCTTCGACGCCGCAACGGGAACCCTGACCGTCAGTGATGTGAACTATGCGGAGGATATGCCGCTCAGCACCGCCGTCGATACGATTACCGATTTGTTCAGTGAGTTCCATTATGCCGATGGTGAGCGGAGCCGCGCTGTCGCAATCGCTTCGTTGGTGAGCCTGTAC
>CABEBX010000294.1_pt1 | contig 10550 bp, 9 predicted proteins | sample 3132671 | NCBI WGS metagenome assembly CABEBX01 (sample SAMEA5534346, study PRJEB31848) | metagenome | biome: tundra; feature: field; material: soil | place: USA | collected 2013-05 | depth 0.45 m
TCCCCAAGCTGCTCAGCGGTTTGACGATTTATGCGCTGGATTAAGTACGCATTTGCGGCTCTCGTTGTGACCGGTCTGGCCGCAGCGCCGGCCGCCGCGCAGCCGGCTCCGCCCGCCCCGCAGGCCCGTTTCGTCGTGGTTCTCGACGCGGCTCATGGCGGCGACGACACCGGCGGACGCCTCGCGCATGGCCAGCTCGAAAAGAACTTTACCCTGGCGATGAGCGTGCGGCTGCGCTCGCTGCTCGCCGCGCGCGGAATTCAGGTCATCACCACCCGCGAATCCGATGTAGCCGTCGAGCCGGGCAAGAGAGCGGAGATCGCCAACCACGCTCAGGCCCTGGCCTGCCTCAGCCTGCACGCCTCCCAGAGCGGCTCCGGCATTTACCTCTTTGCTTCTTCGCTCACCCCCGCCGCTCCCGCGCGCTTCCCTGCCTGGAAAACAGCGCAGGCCGCCTGGGTGACGCGCTCGCTCAAGCTGGAAGGGGTGCTCAACTCCGCGCTGCTGAACGCCGGCATGAGCGTGACCCTGGGCCGCGTTTCTCTGCCTGCCATGGAGAACATGACCTGCCCGGCAGTGGCCGTTGAGATTGCTCCGGAACAAAACGCCAGCCACGAGACAACCTCGGGTCTGGAAGACAAAAACTATCAGGCGCGGATAGCCGCGGCGCTGGCCGCCGCGCTCCTAGAATGGCGAACAGATGCCTGGCGAACGGAGGCCCGTCCGTGATTCCCCGGCATCAAAAAATTCTCTTCGTCCTTCTGCTGCTGGCCTCGCTGGCTATGAGCGCAACGCTGTGGCACTTGCGCCAGCGCGCCCACCAGCGGATGATCGCCGGCCAGGACTCCGCGCCCACCAGCGCTCCCGATGTTGCTCCCGCCGAGCAGGCAACCCTGCTGGTGGCCAACGACAGCGACGGTTCCCTGTTGACTCAGCTTCACTCCCTGCCGCTGCCCGCCGACCCCGGCGCACGCGCCCGCGCCGTGCTGGGCAAACTGCTGGACCTCTATGCCGCTCCCGATGCCGCCCATCCCGTCCCCGGCGGCGCAAGCTCTGTGACCCAGGTCTTTCTACTGCCTGCGCCGGAGATTGCAGGCGTTCTTCCTGCCACAGGCAAATCAAAAATCAAAAATTCCAGAGCCGTTGTGATCCTGCCCCGGGAATCCCGCGCCAGAACTCCCGGCGCTGCAACACAGGACACGCGGCAAACCGGCCCGCAACTGGCGGTCGTCAACCTGACTTCCAGCTTTGCCGCCAACCATCCTTCCGGCATCGAGACTGAAATGCTCACCGTGCTCTCCATCTGCGGCACTCTGCACGCCAACCTGCCCCGCGTCACACTGGTGCGCTTCCTGGTGAACGGCCAGCAGCGCGCCACGCTCGCCGGCCACGCCGACTTGACCCGCACTTACCTTGCCGGCGATGTCGTACCATCGGATGGAGTGCAACCATGAGCGGAACTGCAAACAATTCAGGCACAACATCCCCCACTATCGGCGTCTTCGATTCCGGATTTGGCGGCCTCACTGTGTTGCGCGCACTGATGGCCCAGATGCCCCACGCGCGCTTTGCCTTCATCGGCGACACGGCGCGGCTGCCCTACGGCTCCAAATCGCGCCGGACGATTGCCCGTTATGCCGCCCAATGCGCGCAATTTCTGGTCAACCAGCAGGGCGCGGAGTTCCTTGTCATCGCCTGCAACACCGCCAGCGCCCTGGCTCTGGATGCGATTCAGGAGGCGGTTCAGGTTCCCGTGCTGGGCGTGATTGAGCCCGGCGCAGAGGCTGCCCGCGCCGCCTCCCGCACCGGAGACGTGTTGGTCATCGCCACCGACGCCACCGTGCAGAGCCACGCCTACGCCGCCGCCTGCCGCGCTCGCGGACTGCGCACTTTGGAGAAGGCCTGCCCTCTGCTCGTCCCGCTGGTCGAGGAGGGATGGACCGATCACCAGGTCACTGCCGAGGTCATCCGCATCTATCTTGCCGAACTCACCGCCGAAGCCGCCGCCCAGGGCATGAATCCCGATGTTCTGCTCCTCGGCTGCACGCACTACCCGCTGCTGCGCCCGCTGCTGGAACGCGCTGTGCCCGCCGGTATGCGCGTCATCGATTCCGCCGATGCCACCGCCGAGGCCGCCGTGAAACTCATTGGCCAGCAAGAATCTACGAAACGTTCGCCGTCCGCGAAGGACCCGTCCGCGAAGGACCTGAACGCGCAGTTCCCGAACTCGCAGGACCAGGTCCGCTGTTTCGCCACCGATTCCGTCGAGAAGTTCGAGCGCCTCGGTTCCCGCTTTCTCAACCGCCCCACCGGCAAGGTCGAACTCGTGGACCTCGGCGGCTGATATTCTTACTAAAAGGTAGGTCCGCCATCCCCAACACACGGACCTGGAGGAAGTAAGCGCGCATGATTGATCTGGCAGGTAAGACGGCTGTAGTCTTCGGGCTGGCCAACAAGCGTTCCATTGCCTGGGGCATCGCCCAAAAACTGCATGAGGCCGGAGCAACTCTGGCCATCTGCTATCAAAATGACCGCATGAAGCTCGAGGCGCAGAGCCTCATTGACGAGTTGTCCGGCGCCAGCGGCTTCCAGTGTGACGTTTCCAACGACCAGGAGATTGAAACCCTCTTCGCCGCCCTCAAAGATAAGTACGGCAAGCTGGATATCCTCGTCCACGCCGTGGCCTTTGCGCCTGCCTCTGAGTTGCGCGGCGAGTTCATTGACACCAGCCGCGAGGGATTCCGCATCGCCCATGACGTCAGCGTCTATTCGCTCATTGCCGTCACTCGCGCCGCCGCGCCGCTCATGACCGAGGGCGGCAGCATCCTTACGCTCAGCTTCTATGCCGCCGAAAAGGTCGTCCCCCACTACAACGTCATGGCCGTGGCCAAGGCCGCTCTCGAATCCACGGTCCGCTATCTCGCCTGGAACCTCGGCTCCCGGAACATTCGCGTCAACGCCATTTCCGCCGGCCCTATCAAGACTCTCGCCGCGCGCGGCGTCGGCGATCTCGGCGACATGCTCAAGTCCCATGCCGACCGCGCCCCGCTCGGCCGCAATGTGGACCAGCTGGAAGTTGGCGGCGCGGCCCTGTTTCTGGCCAGCGACCTCTCCAGCGCCATCACCGGAGAAATCATGTACGTCGATTGCGGCTATAACATCATGGGGTTCTAACCACCTGAGGCGGGGCCAATTGCCTTGGGCGGGTGGATTGGACTAACTTCTTTTTGAGGGTGTCACATGCAAGGAAGACTGGAACTGATGATGGGGCCGATGAGAAGCAACAAAACCGCGGAACTCCTGCGGCGCGCCGAAATGCGCCGCCAGTACGCCAGCCAATATGTCATAGTGCTCAAGCCCAGCGATGACACCAAGGGCGGCCCAGGCGTGGTGGAGAGCCGCAATCCCCTTGGCCATGGCAAGATGACTGCCGTGGAATTCAACTCCGCCGACCCATGGGAAGTTCTTAAAGTAATCGCCGCCACGGAAAAAAGTATCGGCAAGCGGGTGGAGTGCATCGCCATCGACGAAGGGCAATTCGTCTCCGATCTCTTCGCTTTCGCGCGCTACCTTCTTGACGCGGGCCACGACGTTCTGGTCGCCGGTCTTGACCTGGACTTTCGCGCCCTTCCCTTTGGAGAGATGCTCAACCTGTCGTGGTATGTGAACGCCTACGGCGGCAACATTACCGAATGCATCGCCTACTGTGCCTGCGGCAGCCGTGCCTTTTACTCGCAGCGGCTGATCGAAGGCAAACCCGCTCTCTATGACAGCCCCATCAAAATGCCCGGCGACTCCTACGAGCCGCGCTGCGCCGAGCATTTCGTCCTGCCCGGACGCCCGCACTAAGCGGGTGCAAACATAAGCGGGTGCCCCACCTTCACCGCGCTCTGTGCGGTGAAGGTGGGGCACCCGCTTTTATTGGGACACTCGCTTTCAGGTGTAGGCACCCGGGGCGAGATTCGTCTTTACCGCCGGAGCAGGCCTGCTTGCCTGCTCCGGCACGTTATGTAGCTACTTTTTGGGGGCCGGGGTCTTCTTGCCCTGCGTCAGATTCCTGCTGTCGAGAAGAATCAGAGCATCGACAGCGTTGAACGGGTAATGTTGCGTCGATTGCTGGCCCGTGGTGCTCAGGGTAATGTCGACACGGCGGTTTTTAGCCAGGACAATGACGGGCAGCTTGATGAGTAATTTCTCCCGCTGCGCGGCTGTCAACTCAGGATTCTGATTGATCGCCTCTTCCACCTGGGCGGAGGTGAGGTCATCCTCCTTGCCAAGGCCGAGCATTTTTATCTTGGCTTCGGGAACACCTTGATCCACCAGGAAGAGTTTGACGCGAGTGACACGGCGCACGGAAAGCGCCTGGTTGTACTCCACGGATCCGCGCACATCTGCATGTCCGGTCAGGGTCAGGTAGGCTTCCGGTCTGAGTTCGAGGTACCTCTTGAAGTCCTTCGCCAGGGCGGTCAGGGTCTTCTCCTGGCTGTCCACCAGGCCGCCATTGGGTCTTTCGATCCTGGGCACATCCGTCTGGAAAAACACACTGCGCAGCGCCAGGCGAGTCTCGAGTTGCTGCACCTCCGCCGCGAACAGGGGAGCCGTAACGGTCACGCTGGTGTTGGCGGTTGCGGTCTGGCTCTTGTCGTCCGTTACGCTGCACGTGATGCCTACAACGCCGGCCTGAGCGCCCGTCGAATCGAAGGTGGCCGAGGCGCCGTTGCCGCTGATGGTCCCGGACTGAGCCGAGTAGCTGTAAGTCAGCGGGCGGTTCTGCGGGCTTACGCCTACGGCGGTAATCACGCTCTTGTCGCCCATGTTGACGGTGCTGGGATTGGCCGCGCAACTAACGGTCGGCGGTTCATACGCCTTCACGGCATACGGGGCGGTGGCATCCGCATTCTCGCTCGGCCTGTCGCCCTCGGAGACATGGCACTTGAGAGTGTAAGCGCCGGCAGCGAGATTCGTCGTATCGATCTTCGCGGTGTTTAAGCTCCCAGTTACTGTTCCGCCATCCACTGACCATGTGTAAACGGCCGTTTTTGCGGGGTCCAGATTGAGAGCCGTGCCCGAGGCCGCAATCGGTTCTCCGGGAAACACAGACCGCGGGTTTACCGAGCAGGAATAAGATAACGGCTCGGGTGGCGGCGGCGGAAGAGCGGCATGTCCGCCGAAGCGGAAGACGATTCCCGAGGACAGGCGTATGTCATTCTGCGACGAGGTTAACCCCGTGGAGTAATCCGGGAACCTGGTCATCAGGTATTCGGCCTGAATGAGGCGGATGGCAAAATGGCGCCGCACTCTGACGTCCAGGCCGCCTCCAGCGGCCCAGGCAAACGTATCCTCAGAAGGGAGGAGCGTGCAACTGAATGTGCAATTCCAGAGTGCCACTTCATTGGCGTGCATTTCGCCAAACAGAGCCTGGACAAAGGGAGTGACTCTGCTATGGTTGCGGAAGGAAATCCGCGGGCCGAAGAGATAGCTGAAGGCACCCACGTTATTCAGGAGAACGTTTGGATTGTCCACGTCGACTGTAGACCCATATCCGCCCTGGAATCGCATCTGCGAGTTCCTGTAGGCGCCAAAGTCGCCAACGATCCCCAGATAGCGGTTGAAGTTCAAAGCCAGGGACGTGCTGCCGCCTTGCATCCACATCAGCCGGTTTCCAACGGCCGGCGCTGGTATCGCGCGCAGATAGGAGTAGCCCACAAACAGTTCCACCCTGGGAGTGCCGAAGTACTGGCCGCTCGCATACGGCGTGGCTGCCGAGGTCTGAGCAGCGGCCTCGCCCGCGTGAAGCAAGAACGCCGGCATGAGGAAAATAGCAAATGCCGATGTGGCAATCATCCTTAAACTCGATCTCATTGTCGTCTCCTGAACTGTGCGTCGAACTTATCAAAAGCCTCAGCGCCGGGTTAACTCGACGCGAAAGAATACGTTAGACCCCATATTTCATAAATCTGGCTGAGACCGCCCTGGGAAGGGCGGTCTCAGCCAGGGTCTTACTGGGTAGGCACATTGATGACGGTGTTCACCAGCGTGGTCGAAGCACTCGGACTACTCAAACCCAAACTAATCAGCCTGCCGTTGATCGTCGTTACCGTGGTAATTCCGGAAGTCCCAGTCGAGATCGTCGCATCGGCGATGACGGTTCCATTGAACGTCCCGCCTCCCACCCCGTTGATGGTCGCGGCGCTCCCGCAAAGCCAGAAGATGTTGCCGGCCTTGGCGCCGTGGGCCAGGATGATACTTGCAGGGTACCCGGCCTTACCTACGGTGAGAGCCGATCCGATCTGGAAGACAAACGTCGCAGTGGGATCGCCCTGAGCGTCGAGAGTAAGATCCCCGTTCGTAATGTTAACTATGCTTGCGGACCAGTAGACGCCAGGGTAAAGGGTTTTACCGCCCAACTCGGTGGGTACCAGTGTGGTGCCTTGCGGAGCGGCGGGTGTGGTGCCTACGGCGGGGTTGTTGCTGGATTGAAGAGAGTTGTAAGTAACTAGAGCTTGCGCCAAGGCCGCTTGCGCGGTCGCGTATGTAGAAGCGTTCCCTTCACCGATGCACGCTCCGTTAGGAGGTGGCGGAGCGGTGAAGATGGCTATGGCCGGGGGAGTGGCCCCCGTCGTCACCAGCCCCATATTGCTTCCCGTTACCGTATAGGAGCATGGATACACGCCAGAAACGGCCGGAGTGCTCTTATCGTAGAATCCGGTCACCGACGAAGCGGCGGCCGTGGTCGCGATTTCTCCATTGACAACCGTTTCGACTCCCATGTTAGTCATCCCCCCGGCGCCGCCGGCAGCACCGACAAACGGCGTTAGGACTCCAAGGTTGATCGGCGGCTGACATGTTGACGTGTTGGTCGTGAAAGTCCAGGGATTCGGTGGTTGGCCGGTGGCGCTCACCAGCAGCCCAATACCGGCCATGTTCGTTGCTCCATCGGTCACCGTTGCGATATAGGTGCCGGGAGCGAGCGTGCTCGTGGGCTTGAAAGTTTCAATGAAGCCGGTCGTATCCTGAGAATACAATCCCGGTATCGGAGTTTTGGTCGAGTCGGTCGACAGATAGATATAAAAGGTTTTCGAGGTGAAGGTCTGTTTATTCATCGCCTCGCTGAAGGTTGCGCTGACTGCCACATTCTGACACACATCTAGGGCGCCGTCGGCGGGATACGTCGAAACCAGCATCGGCTGGGTGTTGTTCGTACCCGCGGCGGTCGTCTTGAAGTTCCAGGTGTATGGGTTGGCCATTGGCTGGCCAGCCAGGTCCTGAACCCCGGTTGTGATCGTGGCTGTATACGTAGTGCTGGGCTGCAAAAACACGTTAGGTGACAGCTGGAACACCAGCTTATTTCCAGGCTCTACGTAAGAAACACTACCGGACACGAGAGTCTGACTACCCTGTACTGTCAGCATAAAGTTTGCCCCGATGATCGTAGCAGGGGCCATCGGCTCACTGAAATTAGCGGTGATTACCGGATTGAGGGGCACGTTCACGTCCTCGGCAACGATAGGGACGATGTCCGGTAGGCTTGGAGTTACAGGGTAGGTTGCAGTGACCGTCGGCGCCGGAGTAGGTGGCGGGGTAACGGTAAAGCTCCACACGTAGTTGCTGGGCAGCGAAACGCCGCCTTGAGCACTGCTTTTAGCCCCGGTCGTGATAGTAGCCGTGTAGGTGCGGTTGTATGTGTATGAGGGAAGTACGCCGCCAGTCGGTACAAATGTCGCAACGCTGCCAGTGCACGTGACGGCTCCAGGCACGATGCCATCGGAGTTTGTGACTGTAAAGTTTGAATCAGCCGTAATCGCGGAAGTTGCGAGAGTCGTGCAGTTCATCGCCAGGTTGAAGGTCGCGGTGATTAGCGTGCTTGCGGAAACAAGAGCGCCTTGAGCGGGGAATCCTGCCACGGTGAGGCCGCTTGCGGCAGACGTGGTAAAACTCCACACGTAGGGGCCAATCAGCTCAGCGCCGCCCGGGGTCGCGGCCCCGGTGGTGATGGTAGCCGTGTAGGTGGTGTTGTATGCCAGAGCACCGCCGTTCGACGTAGGCGTAAATGTGGCGACCAGGCCAGAGTACCCGACTGTTCCAGTCACGGGAGCGCCGCCCTGGGCTGCGACCTTGAAGGTTGTCGTGTTAATCGAGGCGGAGCTCATCGCCTGGCTGAAGGTCGCAGTGATTGTCGTGTTTAAGGCAACATTAGCGGCCCCTTGAGCGGGGGTTACTGATACCACGCTGGGGAGGGTTATCGTTTCTTGACCGCAACCGGCCACAAAGGCGACCAGCAAGGTCGCCAGAAAACACATGAATCCGATCCTTAATTTGCGCATTTGTAACCTCTCGTCCAACTGTGGTGACACTTTGTCCAAAATCTCTTCATTTTGCCGGCTCGGATGGAACTGCCGACACAACATGACACTGCAAGAAATACCAAGTTAGAAGATGGGAGGTCTGTATAATAACGCACTATAAGCCAAGGATTTATATAATTACATTTTCGCGCTTATTTGAGCAGAATTGACCATCTATTTACATTCAGGAATCTCCGGAGCGGGTGAATCGCCCCCGTCGATGTTCTCGCAATCTCGACTGTAATCTTCTGATTGCAACTGCTTTCAACCGTTGAAATCGGAATCTTCCATCTTCAGGATTTGCTCCCAAACCGCCGGTTCAACGGGAACGCCGAGTTTGCGATTCTCCGCGCGGATGCGCAAGGTCCGCTCTCCCGGATAGCGTATCTTTGCGCCCTTCTCCGCCGTCCGGCTCTGATGCAACGAAGCGATAATGTCGTCGGCAATCTGCGCAAGCCGCGCTTCGCAGCCCAGGGCCGCGGGGTTGATAGCCAGAAAGACCTGCGAGAGACCGGCCTCCCGCAGCGAGTCCGTCGAAAGCTGATGAGTCGCTTTGCCCAGCGATGTCATGGCGGCAATCATATCCAGCACCAGGGAAAGCCCTGAACCCTTCCAGTATCCGATGGGCAGCGGGCGCTGTGTTTGCTCAATCGCCGCGGGATCGCGCGTCAGGTTGCCCGCCGCGTCGAAGCCTCCATCCACGGGCAGCATCTCGCCTTGATTTTTGTAGCTTTCCAGCGTGCCATAGGAAAACTGCGACATCGCCATGTCCAGGACAACATGCCCGCCCGCGCGCGGAATCGCAATCACCAGAGGATTGTTTCCCAACGCCGGCTCCACGCCGCCCCACGGCGGCAGGTTGGGCATGGTGTTGGTCCAGCAGATGCCGATCACTCCCGCCTCGGCAGCTTGCCAGCCATACGTGCCGCCGCGCATCCAGTGGTTGGTGTTGCCCAGCGCCACGCATCCCACCCCATGCTCGCGGCTCAGGGCCACGGCTCGCTCCATGCACGCATGCGCGTTCAGATTGCCCGGGCCTTTCAGTCCATCCCAACGCTCCAGCGCGCCGAAGCCGGCCACGAGCCGCGGCTCCGCATCCACATCGACGTTTCCATTGCGAATCATCGCAACAAATCGCGGAAAGCGGTTGACGCCGTGCGTATACACGCCGTCGCAGGTGGTCTCGGCGAAGAGCCGCGCACAGCTTTCAGCCCGGCTGGCCGCAAAGCCCAGCTTGCGCAGCACGCTTTCCAGGGTCGCTTGTACTTCTTCAAACGGAATTCGATTCATAGATTTTTGAATGAATGGGAGAATCAATGGCTCCACGAAAAAATGCTACTGCTGCACACGGCAAGTATGTTCCACCGCAAGTGGCGCGCAAGCGCCGTACGCCTGGACGGCTAGTCCTTCAGCGTCACGGTAATTTTTCGCGCATCGCCGCCCGCCGATGCGATCACAATCTCGCCGGTAGCTTTCTTGCGGATGCTCTTGAACTTCTCGCCCCACTCCACCAGCACCAGCGCGTTCGGCGTGAGCAACTCGTCCAGGCCCAGTGTTTCCAATTGCCGCTCGCCTTCCAGGCGATATACGTCCAGGTGAAAGAGCTTCACCGCAAGCCCCGCGCGCGCGCCGTCGTACTCATGAATCAGCGTGAAGGTCGGGCTGGTCACCTCATCCGCCTCGGCGGCATCCAGCGCCTGCGCAATGCCCTTCACCAGCGTGGTTTTGCCCGTGCCCAGGTCGCCGCGCAGAATCAGCAGTTGCGGCGGCTGCAGCAGCCCTGCCAGTTTGCGCCCCACTTCGATGGTCCCCGCGCCACTGATGGTGGTGAACTCGTGAATCCGGCCTGTGGCGGGCGGTGCGGCGTTGGTCATCCCCGAACCTCATGAGGGGCTGCTGCATGCAATGCCCCCTGCAACCAAAGATACCCGGTCGGCCCACGTGAATGAAAGCGAAAAGCCCGTGCAAGATGAGGAAGACTGTCGGTGGCCAGCAATGTGTGTTCGTCGTCACGGCAAACAGCCAGGTCGGCGGCCAGCCCGTGCAAATAAACCGCCGCTTCCACCGCCCGTGCCAGCTCCATAGAATCGGCTTCGGGGGGGTACTGCGCCATGAGGCCGGCAATCAGTCCGGTGAGCAGGTCGCCGCTGCCGCCCTTGGCCATGCCGGGATTGCCCGTGGTGTTCACGGCCACGCGGCCATCGG